>OBLT010000027.1_pt1 | contig 117454 bp, 100 predicted proteins | sample 1518721 | NCBI WGS metagenome assembly OBLT01 (sample SAMEA3539307, study PRJEB22396) | soil metagenome | biome: tundra; feature: field; material: soil | place: USA | collected 2010-05 | depth 0.15 m | reverse complement strand
CAAGTCCGGATCCGGAGAGGGCCCGGGCTGGGAAACCGGCCCGGGCTACTCGACAGGGGCTCCTGTCCATCTGAAGCGCTGGTCATCCGGGAAAGCGGCGCTCGGCTGTTGCGGGCTAATGCCGGGGACGCCCCCTCGGCGGCCGCATGCCAACGGCCGCGCTGCGCGCGTCCATGGCACGCTCGGCTTCCGGGTCCTTACGCGACCGGAGGATCGGTCGCTGGCCCCTGTCCCTAATCGCTGGCAACCGAGCGCGGACGCTCGGTGCGCGATTCTACGCCGCCGAGGAATCGTCCCCGCTCGCCCGTCAGCGTTTTGATAGTGAAGCACTGATTCCGGTGCCTACTTTCCGCTAGATATCCAGTTCTTGACGAGAATCAATCTCACTCCGCGCCGTGCTGTTCTTGGTCCCACTTGGTCCTATGCAAGCTCGGCGTGCGGGCGGCTGGGGGTGCTCCGAGGCGGCGTAGACTCGCGCACCGAGCGTCCGCGCTCGGTTGCCAGCGATTAGGGACAAGGGGCCCGCGACCGGTCCTCCGGTCGCGTAGGGACCCGGCTGCCGAGCGTGCCATGGACGCGCATAGCGCGGCCGTTGGCATGCGGCCGCCGAGGGGCAGCACCGGCGCAAGCCCGCAGAAGCCGAGCGCCGCTCTCCCGGATGAGTATCCCCATTTGGGGACGAGGAAGCTGTCTCTCTACTTCGCTGGTCGATGGTTGCTGGAGCGGGTATTCTCTGTACACCTTGCATTCTCTTCCCAACATTCGATTTCGTCGGCTGCGCCCTGCGGCGGTTCTTCCGCGCTACATGACCGAAGGCGCGGCGGGAATGGATTTGGCGTCGGCTGCGGATGGGCCGATCACCGTCGCGCCCGGCCATCGCCTTGGCGTACCGACGGGGTGGTCGATGGAGCTTCCACATGGCTACGAAGCGCAGGTGCGGCCGCGCTCGGGTATGGCCTTGCGCCACGGCGTGACAGTGGTGAACGCGCCGGGAACCATCGACAGCGACTACCGCGGCGAGATTATCGTTCTGTTGGTCAACCTTGGGCAGGAGGCGCACACCATCGCGCCAGGCGACCGCGTGGCCCAGATGGTCATCGCGCCGGTCATACAAGCCACCGTTCAAGAAGTGGCGGAGTTGTCACAAACCAACCGTGGTGAAGGCGGTTTTGGCCACACGGGGTGATTGATCTTGCTGGCAGCGATGTGACAAGTTCCGCGCATGAGTGACGTTCTCCAACTACGCGCAGGTATCGTTGGCGTCTCCGGCTATTCGGGGATGGAGTTGGCGCGCATCTTGGCCGTGCATCCCTCGTTCACCCTGTCCCTGGTGACCACGGACAAGTGGCAGGGCAAGCGGCTTGGCCAGTTCGTGGCGGTGAGCGGGGCTGCGGCGGAGCTGACCTGCCTGTCGCACACGGCGGGGCAGGAGAGCTTCAAGACCCTCGACGTGGTTTTCTTCTGCACGCCGGCCGAAGCGTCGATTGGCCTGGCGCCGGTGGCCCTGGCGGCGGGAACGCGCGTCGTCGATTTGTCCGGCGCCTTTCGTCTCGCCGCCGATGAGTATCCCTCGTGGTACGGCTTCGAGCACGGGCAACCAGACCTGCTTCGGGAGGCGGTCTACTCTATGCCCGAGGCTGCTGACATGCCCGCGCGGCTGCGGGGGGCCAAGCTGGTTTCCAATCCCGGCTGCTATCCGACGGCGTCAGCGCTGTCGGTGCTGCCGCTTTTGCGCGCTGGTTTGATCGAGCCCGACCCCATCTTCATCGACGCAAAAAGCGGTACGACTGGCGCTGGCCGCAAGGCTTCCGAGGACTACTCGTTTTCGGAGCTTGCGGATGATTTTCGCGCCTACCGGGTGCTGCGCCACCAGCACCAGCCCGAGATCGAACGCATGCTCGCCTTGGGCGGCGCTCCGGGCGCCAAGGTGACTTTCACGCCGCACCTTCTACCGATTCGGCGGGGAATCCTAGCTGCCGCCTACTGCCGCTTGCGCGCCGGTGCGGGTGGTTCCGATCCAACGCAGGCGGTGAGGCAGGCCATTGCCAGCTTCGCCGAAGGTAAGCCGTTCATCCACGTCGTGACGCCCGACGAGGTTCGCCTGCGCGCCGTGGTCGGCACCAATCGTGTTTTGATGGGCGCGACCGCCGACGCCAAGCGCGGCGTTGTGGTTTCCATCGCGGCCATCGATAACCTGGTCAAGGGTGCGGCCGGGCAGGCGGTGCAAAACGCCAACATGATGTTCGGTTTGCCCGAGACCACCGGACTTCTTGCTCTCGCGGGACACCTGCCATGACCAACGCCGAACCCTTGCCCACGGAATCCCTTGCTCTTCGCCGCGATATGCTGGTCGAGGCGCTGAAGTACATCCAGAAGTTCTCGGGCACCCGAGCGGTCATCAAGTACGGCGGCGCCGCCATGGTGCAGCCCGAGCTCAAGCGCAGCTTCGCCCTCGACGTCGTGCTTTTGCAGGCCGCGGGTTTGCGGCCGGTCATCGTTCATGGCGGCGGCCCCGAGATCACGCGCACGCTGGAGCGCCTGGGACAAAAGAGCGAGTTCATCGATGGCCAGCGCGTGACAGGTGCGGCTGAAATGGGTGTGGTCGAAATGGTCCTCACCGGCAAGGTGAACACCGAGATCGTCGGGCTCATCAACACCCTGGGCGGTTCGGCTATGGGCATGTCAGGCAAGGATGCACACCTCATTCGCGCGCGAAAGCAGATCCCGCGGCCAGGCAAACCCGATTTGGGTTTGGTCGGCGAGGTCGAATCCATCAATGCCGAGGTGCTCGACATGCTGCTCGACAAGCAGTACATCCCGGTGATTTCACCGGTGGGGTTGGGCGCCGACGGCACCAGCTACAACATCAACGCCGACCACGTGGCGGCTGAAATCGCGGTGGCCGCGAAAGCCAAGAAGCTCATCTTCCTAACCGATGTTGCCGGCATTCTCGACGAGAACGGTCAGCTTTTGAGCGAGCTTGCCACTGCGGATCTGCGCGGCCGCTTGCAGGAAGGCAAGGCCGTCAAAGGCGGCATGGCCGTGAAGTCAAAGGCCGTTCTGCGCGCGCTCGAGGGCGGCGTCGAAGCCGTGCACGTGGTCGACGGCCGCGAGCCACACAGCGTGGTGGTCGAGCTCTTCACCGACAAGGGCGTCGGCACGTTGGTCAAGCCGTAACCTTACCTCAGGGTCTCCCAGCATTTTGCATGGTCTGCCTAAGGCCGGGTCGCGGTCGTGGTCGCGTGTGACGGACCCATTGCCCGTCGTCTTCAGAATGCGCCTGGGGAGATCCAGGGTGACGGCGTGAAGGAAAAACCACTGAGGATTCCACGATGGGCCGAGCTGGTGTCGTCGGCGGCCGTATTGGCCGTGCCGCTCTCGTCCAGCCTCCAGTATCCTTGCAGATCAGGTATGATCGGAAAAATGGAGCTTCTCAAGTTGGCAGCGATCTCCTTCTCGGTTCGCTGCACCTTCCAGAGGCGAACCTCGTCGACGTCACCCGAGAAGAATACGATGGGGCCCCACGGTCCAATGTGACCCTTGCCGAGCTGGAACTGCATGTCATCTTGGAACGCCGATCGTGTGACTGTTGCGGCAGTCGCCACGAGCTGTCCGTCCAGGTAAAGGTGCTGTCCATCGAGACCGAGAGTGCCGGCCGCGTGATGCCAGCGCCCATCGTTCCAAGTCTTGTTGCTCGTGCATAGCTCGGAGTAGTTGGGCGTGTAGACGTAGAAGCAGACGGTACCGTCCTTGAGATAGGTCGACCGATCCGCGCCGCCGCCCGGGGTGTAGACCTCGAACAGCATGCCCGTGAGCGCGGTCGTCCGGAACCAAAGCTCGGAGGAGAAGCTGTCTTCGTTGGCGCCGCCAGGGTCCGCGGGAAGGGTTACGACGTCATCCACGCCATCGAAGTGAAGTGCTCCCTTCGCGATAGCGCCTCCAGCGCCAGAAGTGACTGCACCGCCGGCACCGCCGTTCATCAAGCCTCCGCCCACGCCACCCTTGCCGGCGGAACCTCCGGTCGCCGAGGTTCCCCCCGCTCCGCCCGTCGCGGTCGCGCCGCCGCTTCCGCCGCTTCCCGCCGAGCCTCCTACCTGGCTCGTGCCGCCACCTCCGCTGTTCAACGTCAGTGAAGGACTTGAACCTCCACTCGCGTGGGGGCCGCCCGTGCCCACACCCCATGGTGTACTTCCTGTGACTGTGTTGTGGCTGAGCAGATCCGTGCGGCCACAAGCAACCGCTGCCAGCGGAACAAGCGGCACCATTCTCAAGCAAAAACAAGCGATCTTCTTTCGCATCGTCGTCATGGTGCCACGAGCTGGTGACTTGCACCTAGCTCGTTCGCGTGGGTTCTTTGGCGTGTGAGAACCCTCACATCGCTGCCTGAGATCGATCTCTCGGGATTCGCCTTCGCCCGCCTTGTCGGCATCTCTTCGCCCTCCGTGCACTCTATCGGGCGAAGCCCGACCGGTGGTTGTTGAGGGTTCCCCAGGTCGCCTCGTGCCAGTGCGCGCGGTGGGCGAGGTAGATGCCGGCGAGGTCGCGGAAGTAGCGCAGGGCCAGCGGGCGCTTGGCATTGATCTCGGTCTTCTCTGAAGGATCCGCGGCGGTGTCGTAGATCGATTCGTTGCCGCCGTAGTCGACCACGTAGTGCAGGGAGCGCGCACGGAGCGAGTAGCTGCGTCCGTACTCCGAAGACACAACGCGCGGGATCCAGGCTCCTTGGCGCAGGATCATGGGCAGCAGGCTTTCACCCTGTATCCGTGCATCGGGCTCGGCGCCCAGCACGTCCATGATCGTCGGCACCACGTCCGCGTGGCTGACCACGGTGGGGATCTTCTGGCCTTTGCCAAGACCGGGCAGGAAGAACACCAGCGGCACGTTGGTCAGCTCGGCGTAGTTACCGTAGGCGTGTCCCAAGCTTCCGTGTTCGAGGAAGCCTTCGCCGTGATCCGCAAGCAGGACAAGGTCGGTGTTGTCGCCGAGGCCGCGCGATTTCAGCCCTTCGGTGAGGGCGCCGAAGCACTCGTCGAGGTGTTCGACCTCGCCATCGTAGAGTCCTTTGAGCTGTGCCCAGCGCTCGGGAGTCATCTTCAGCCTGCCGCCTACGATGGCGGTCAGGATGGTTCCATCCGGGTGGGTGCCGATGGCGGGATCCATCGGGCCCTCGTAGTAATGCTCGGTCGTGCCCTGGTGATAGATATAGGGCGTGTGGGCCTCGAAGGCCACGGCCGAGACAAAGAAGCGTTTGCCCGCCTGCTTGTCGGCGAAGGCAAGAATCTGTTTGACCACGGCCGCGCAGTCGCCACCTTTGCCCTCCGCATTGGGCATGTGGAATTCGTTCCAGATCGATACCGGTTTCAGGCGATTCATGGCGAACGAGGCGTCGCCTACGAAGTCGGTGGCGATGCCGGCCTTGGCCAGGATGGCGCTGACCATGGGCGTGCCTGGATTGACTTTGCTCTTGTCGCCCAGGATGCCGCTTACGCGGGGCATGCAGCCGCTCTGGATGCTGGCGTGGGATGGCGGCGACGATGGCGACGCAGCCTGGGTCGACGTGAAGGTCACCCCCGATGCTTGCACGGCCTTGGCGATATTGGGCGTGCGCACGCGCGAGTCGGCATACATGGGCAATTTGTCGGCGCGCAGGGCATCGGCCACCAGCATCACCAGATTGCGCGCGGGCTGCGGGCGTGGGTTCACGGTGGCCTTGGGCAGCAGGATGCGCGGCGCGACCCAGGCTGCGTCGGACGGACGTCCGTCGCGGATCGACAACTCAAGTGCGACGAGCTTGCCGGAGAATTCCGCCAGGGCCAGTCGCCGTTCGCGCGAGCTTCCGGGCTCTTGCTTTTCGTCGAGCAGGATCTTGGCCGGCTGATCCTCCGCCATCACCGAGATCTGGAAGCGTGCCGCCCCCGTGGTGGCGGCGGTTGCGACCACCAGCCATCCATCCTGTGGAACTTCGATGGGCATCATCAGTCTCGAAAAGCCGGTCAGGCAGTCGCGCTCCTGTCCCGCTATTTTTACCTTGGCCACCGGGGAAGCCGCGGGCCAGGTCGCCGCTTGCGTCTCCTGCGGCTTGCCCGCGGTGATTTCCATGGAATGGAAGACCGCGCCTTTCTTGCCGGCGGCCAACACCAGCGTGTTCTCGCCGCTCGTCAGCACGTGGGAGGGGACAGGCAATACCAGTTGCTGCCAGCCAGACTCGAGGATCGCGTTCTTGATGGGCTTGCCGTTGAGCCGCACGGACAGTTTCTTGCCCGCGGATCCGCCGTGCACTCGAACGACGATGCTTGCCTCGCCCGTGTCCGCATTCCAGGGAAAGTGGAGCGTGGCGGCCGTAGCACCCAGCGTTCGCCCCACGCGCTCGTCGAGCTTGGCCGTACCACGCCATGGATTGGTGTATTCCTGGCTGTACTTGCGGAATCCCTCGCCTGCGAACGAAATGACCAGCCCTTGTCCGTATTGGTGCCAGAGCGCGCTCGACGTCAACAGGTTCAGCGAGGGGCCGGCTTCATCCAGCGTGGGCATAGCGGGCTCGCTTTCGGAGCGGGCAGGCGGCAAAGGCGACGCTGACGGCGCATTCTCGGCACTATGCGCGCCCTTTCCGCTGCAGGCGAAAAACAGAGCTGTCGCGATCAGGGCGCATGCACCCACGTGGACAATGAGCTTCGACATGCGCGGGTTTTACTCTTTTCCCCTATCCTCTGCGAGCCTGGCAGGTGGGGTGAAGTCCGCGAATTCACTTCGCGGACGAGGGGCGGGCCGCGGCCCGCCCCTTTAAAATTTCAAGACGGGTCCATCTATGGACACGTCTTGAGCGATTCCTGCTTGGTCGCATCTCGACTATGATGGGTGTCAGCAAGGGCTTTCATGTTCTCCCGATTCGCGCGTGCACAAGATGCCTCTTCCCGCACCGTAAGGTCCGCCCTAATCGGCGGCACCCTGCTCGTGGTGTGGACGCTCTGGTTCTTTCTCGCGAGGGTATCGCTCTACGAGACCAGCCGGCAGGCCAGGATCGAGGTCGAATCGGCGCCGCATGATGTGGACGCCCCGGTGGCTGGCCGCTTGCTGCTCACCAACCTCGTGCTCGACAAGCTGGTAGCCTCCGGCGACGTGCTCATCGAGCTGGACAGCGAGGCTTGGCAGCTCGAACGGCAGGCCGAGGAAAGCAAGATGCTCGCGGTCGCGCCTCAGATCGCTGCGCTCGAGCGTGAGCTTTTGTCCGACGAGGATGCCCTGCGCGGCGAAGATCGCGCGCTTTGGGCCGAGGTCAGCGAGGCGCGGGCTCGGCAGCGCGCGAGCGATGCGGTGACGCATCTCAAGGCCTCGGAGCGTGAACAGGTCGAATCCCTGCACAAACAACATGTGGTGGCTGAGGTCGAGCGCCAGCGCACCCAAGCCGACTACGAGAAACAAACGGCCGAATCCGAGGCGGCGCGCGCGCAGGTCGGCCGCCTGGGAACCGAGGGCGTGGTGCGGCGAAGCGATCGGCGGGCGAAAATCGCTCGCCTCGAAGCCGAGATTGCCCGCTTGCAAAGCGTGCGCGCCGAGGCCGAGTCGCGCATGCGCATCCTCGATCAGCGTGTCGAGTTGTTCACGGTTCGCGCGCCGGTCTCGGGACGCATCGGATACACGGTCAATCTGCAGGCGGGCGCGGTGGTGGCCGCCGGCACGCGCCTGTGCACCATCGTGCCCTCGGGCAATCTGCGCGCGGTGGCCTTTTTCGACGCTTCCACCGCCGCGGGCCGGGTCAAGCCAGATCAGCCCGCACGCATGCGTCTTTTCGGTTTTCCCTGGACCAAGTTCGGCGTGCTCAAGGCCCACGTGGAGCGCGTGGGTACCGAGCCAAGAGACGGGCTGATTCGCGTCGAGCTCGAGCTCGATGTGGCGCAGAAATCGCGCATTCCCGTCGAGCACGGGCTGCAAGGCAGCGCCGAGGTCGAGGTGGAACAGGTTGCGCCGGTTGCGCTGGTTCTGGACGCCGCCGGACGCTATTTGACGAATTCCGGAAACAGTGCCGCCCAGGCGGCACCTGTCGCAACGCCGGTCACACCCCGATGAGCGAGCGCGAACCACGGCAAGAAGGCGCAGGGACGACACGCCGGTTCCTCGTACCCGAGGCGATTCAAACCTCAGGTATGGATTGTGGCCCGGCGACCCTCAAGTCGATGCTGTCGGGCTTCGGCATCAAGGCGAGCTACGGCCGTCTGCGCGAGGCCTGTCACACCAGCGTCGACGGAACATCCATCGACACGCTGGAAGATTTGACCAACGCCCTCGGCCTCAAGGCGGACCAAGAGATGATGCCGGTGGAGCAGGTTCTGTCGCCCAATGCGGACTGCCTACCCGCTCTGGTGGTTACGCGGTTGCCGTCGGGACTGACCCACTTCGTGGTGGTGTGGCGCATCGTGGGCGCCTGGGTTCAGGTCATGGATCCCGGGCGCGGGCGGCGCTGGATGAGGCGCGACGCCCTCGAACGCGATCTCTACGTTCACGAAGGCGAGGTTTTGGCCAGCGATGTCGCCGAGTGGTTGACGTCGCCCGCGTTCGTCGAGCCCTTGCGTCTGCGCATGCAACGGACGCTGGGCCGAGGCGTGGCCAATCAGATTCTCGATGTCGCCGTTCGGGGGGGCTGGCAGAAGCTGGCGGCCATCGACGCCGCCTTGCGCGCTACGGCCCGCATGGTCGAGCAAGGGGCCATGCGACCGGGGCGGGCCCGGGATGTGCTCCAGCTTCTTTGGTCCTCGACGGAAGGGCCCAGGCCATACGCGCTGATTCCGCCAGCGCTGTGGACGGTCCGCCAGAGCGACTCGGAGGACGCCGCTGGCGACAACCTTGTGGTTCGCGGCGCCGTCGTTCTCAAGGTCACGGGCAAGGGCGAAGCTTCGACCGATCTGCCTGCCGAGCTCTCGGCGGCGATGCGCGCCGAAGAAGTGGGACCAGGGCGCCGACTGCTCCAACTCTTGCGCGAGGACGGGCTGTGGCGGGCGCTGCCCCTCTTGACGGGGCTCGCCATCGCTGGGCTGGGCAGCGTGGTCGAGGTCTTGCTTTTCCGCGGTGCCTTCGACGTCGGCCAGCGCTTGGCGGTCTTTGAACAGCGCCTTTTTGCCGCCCTGGCGTTGCTCGTGCTTCTGACCGCGCTCTCGCTCGTCGAATGGCCCGTGGCGCGCGGCTTGTGGGACGCGGGCCGGCGGCTTGAGGTTCGCCTTCGCCGCGCCTTCTTGCACAAGTTGCCTCGGCTCGGCGATCGCTATTTCCAAAGCCGGCCGATTTCCAACATGGCAGAAAGCTCGCACCTTTTGCACTGGGTGCGCCTTCTGCCGGGGCATGGCGGGCAAATCGTGCGCTGTCTGTGCGAGCTTGTCGCGACCCTGACTGGGGTTATCTGGTTGCATCCGCCCTCGGCGCCATTGATCTTGGTGCTCGCTGGCGTGGTGGTGCTCCTGCCGATCTTCGGTCAGCCTTTCTTGCTGGAGAAGGATATGCGCATGCGTGGCCACGCGGGTGGGCTGGCACGCTTCTATCTCGATGCCTTGCTGGGATTGTCCGCCATTCGGGCCCACACGGCCGAGGGCGCGGTGGCGGCCGAACACGGCAGTCGGCTACGCGAATGGGCTCGCGCCGCGCGCGAAGTGGCGCGCACGCAGATTCTCGTGGAGACCTTGCTAGGTCTCGTGAGCTTTGGGCTGGCCGCTGTCGTGGTATTTCACTACCTGATGGCGGCCGAGGGCTCGGGCTGGGCCATCCTGTTCGTCTACTGGGTGCTTATGCTTCCCTCGCTGGGCCTCGAGCTGTCGTTTCTTATTCAGCAATACCCGCAGCACCGTAACGTCACCTTGCGCTTGCTTGAACCGCTGGGGGCCGAGGAGGGTGCGTCCGACGAGGACGCGGAAAGCGCTGAGGCTTCTGAGAAGACCGAAGCACCCGCGCCGGCTATCCTCTTTGAAAACGTCAGCGTGCAACAGTCGGGTAACCAGGTCCTGTCTGTGGAATCGCTGTCCATTCCCGCAGGCGCGCACGTCGCCATCGTCGGCGTGTCGGGCGCTGGAAAATCGAGCCTGGTCGGACTTTTGCTCGGTTGGTATCAGCCGAGCAGCGGCGCCGTGCTCGTCGATGGCAAGCCCCTGGCCGGCCATGTTCTCGCGCGTCTGCGTCGGCGTACGACCTGGGTCGATCCGATGGTGCAATTGTGGAATCGTTCGTTGCTGGAAAACCTGCGCTATGGCCAGGAGGGCGAGCGGCGTCCTGTGGGTGAAGCCGTGGAAGCCGCGGAGCTGGATGAAGTGCTGGCGCGTCTGCCGATGGGCCTGCAAACGTCCGTGGGTGCTGGCGGGGCCTTGCTATCGGGCGGGGAAGGGCAGCGGGTTCGTCTCGGGCGCGGCATCTGCCGTGGAGCCCCCAGCCTGGTGATCCTGGACGAAGCCTTCTGCGGCTTGGAACGAACCCGCCGCAGCGCCATGCTGAGCGCAGCTCGCGTGCGCTGGAAGGATGCGACCTTGCTTTGCATCACCCACGACATCGGCCAGACGCAAAGCTTCGAGCGCGTTCTCGTGATCGAGGGTGGCCGCATTGTCGAGGACGACTCGCCGGCCATACTGGCCGGGCGGCGCGATTCGCGCTACGCACGCCTTCTCTGCGCCGAGGAGCACGCGCTCGCGCGCCTGGCGGGACCGGAATGGCGCCATTTGCGCGTCGATGGTGGCCACGTCACCCAAGGGGCGCAAGCCTCGCCCGAGGTGGGTTCATGAAGGCGCGCCAGGTGGATCACCCGTTTGGGCTCGAATCATTCGCCTGGCCGGCGGACACGCTTAGCCAAGCCATGGAGGCCATCGCCGAGCGCGTGCTGCCCAAGCGGCGACCGCGGCGGCTTTCCTCTGCGCCCCAAGGCATCGGCGAGGCCAGCGCTCTCGACCTGTCGCGCTGGTTGGAAGACGCCGGCGCTCGCCTCGGTGTGATCGTCGAACCCAAGGAGCGGACGCTGCTTTCGGTCGAAGCGCTGCTAGCCGAAGGCGGACCCGTGTTGGTGGTGACGCCCACCGGGCACGGGCGCCGCTTCTACATCCTGCTTGGGTTGCGTGCAGGCGGTCGCCAGGTCGACTTGCTCGCACCCAACCAAGGCGTGGTTCGTGCTTCCACCACGGAGGTTGACACCGTTCTCGCGGGTGTGTTGGCGGTGCCAGAGCGGATCGTCGCCTTCTGCGCGCAAGCTGGCTTTTCCAAAGAGGGAACGCAAGCGGCGGAACGCATCTTGAACCAGGGAACCGGCATGGGCGAGCTCTGTTCCGGCTTCTCGTTCGCGCCGGCAGAGACAGGTTTTTTCTCGAGGTTCGTCGAGGCGGGCAGCGTGAGCGTCCTGGTGACTTCCGTCGCGCTCTATGTGCTCACATTCGGACTCTTCATTGCCTCGTGGTGGCTGATCGGCTCGGCAGCCATGGAGGGCCATCTTTCGCGTGGTTGGCTTCTGGCTTGGGCCATCATGCTGCTCACCTTCGTGGTTTGCCGGGGTGCCGCGCTTTGGGGAGCGGGGCGTCTCGCAGTTCACGCCGGTGGAATAACCCGCGAGCGGTTGTTGGCCGGGATTCTGCGTCTGTCGACCGACACCGTGCGCGCGCGCGGGGTGGGCAGCCTGCTGGGCGTCGTTCTGGACGCGGATGCTCTCGATGCGCTAGCCCGCACGGGCGGTCCAACATTGCTCGCAGACGTGGCCCAGTGTCTGTGCGGCGTGCTTGTCTTGATGGCCGGCGCGGCGCCGATGGCGCACGCCGTGCTCTTGCTGTTCTGGCTGTTGGTTGCGGCTTTCCTGGTTCGTCGGCTCTACCGCCGCGTGCTTGCCTGGGCCGATGCGCGGCTGGCACTGACGGACGATCTGGTCGAAACCATGGTTGGCTACCGAACCATGGTGGCGCAGGTCCCGCCCGAGAAGCGCCACCTCGGGGAAGATCGCGTGGTCGATGACTACGCGCGGAAAGAAGCGGCCATGGATCGCGAGATGGCGAGGCTTGCGGTGCTGATCCCGCGTGGCTGGCTGGTCGTCGCCATCGCGGCGTTGGTGCCAAGGTTCGCGGCCACGCGTGGCGGAACGCCTTTGGTGGCCGTCAGCCTAGGCGGCATTTTGCTGGTCTATCTAGCCCTCCGGCGCGTCGCGCTCGAGACCGGGCCTGGCCTGGCCGCGGCGTTCGTGGCTTGGCGAGGCACGCGACCCATCACGGCCGCGGCGGCAGTTCCCTACGGGCCCGCCGAGCAAGTTGCCGTGCTTCCAACCGAGATCGACGACGCGACCGAAGGGCGACGCGCACTGCTGGTCGGGCGCGACGTGAGCTATCGCTATCCCGGGCGCCTTGAACCGGTCTTGCGTGGGGCCGATTTCGAGGTGCGGCGTGGAGATCGCGTGCTCGTCGAAGGGGCTTCGGGCTCTGGCAAGTCCACGCTGGGCGCGCTGCTGTGCGGGGCACGTCAGCCCTCGGGCGGATTGCTCTTGCTGGGTGGCTTCGATCACCACAGCCTGCGTCCCGAACGCTGGCGCCAGCGCGTGGCCAGCGTGCCGCAATCCCACGAGAATCACATCCTGTCGGCGCCCTTGCTCTTCAATATTGCCATGGCCCGACGCTGGCCGCCGAACAACGACGATGTCACGGAATTCGAAGAGATCTGTGCCGAGCTTGGGCTGTCGGGACTTCTCGCGCGGATGCCCGCCGGCATCCAACAAATGGTGGGTGACAGCGGCTGGCAGCTCTCGCAGGGCGAGCGGGCGCGTGTGTGCATCGCGCGCGCCCTGGCACAGCAAGCGGATGTGCGGGTGCTGGACGAGAGTTTCGCGACGCTCGATCCCGAAACCTTGGATCTCGTTCTCGAGTGCATATTGCGGCGGAGTGAGACGTTGCTCGTGGTCTCGCACGCGTGAAAACAGGACTGGCGAAGCGATGGTTGACTATGGACGCCAGATGTAGGACATTAGGTCCTCAAAAAACGTTGAAAAGATCGATAGGAATGAGAGTGACCGAATGGGTCTAGCCGTAGTCAAGAAAGCAGAAGTCGTTAAGAAGTTCGCCCGTAGCGAGGCCGATACGGGCTCGCCTGAGGTTCAGATTGCCCTCTTGTCGGAGCGTATCTCGTACCTGACGGAGCACTTCAGGGTTCATGCCAAGGATCATCACTCGCGTCGTGGTCTGCTGATGCTCGTCAGCCAGAGGCGGCGCTTGCTTGATTACCTGAAGAAGAAAGACGTCAAGCGCTACCGGACGTTGATCCAGACGCTTGGCATTCGCAAGTAAAGGCGTTTCAAGCAGGCGGGCGGCCGAGGTATGCCGCCCGTCATTGACTGATGGAGGCCCCGGTGCCTGCGTTCATCCTTTTTCCCGCCGATTCGGCTAGCGTGTGCGCGTGCCTTCGGATCTGCGAGACAAGGGACGAAGCCACGGGGGCTGAGGCGAAAAAGAAGGAGTTAAGACATGTTCGTTCGTGAAGGTGTACCCCTTGGTGGCAAGGAACTTAGTATTGAATTTGGCCGCATGGCCAAGCAAGCCGACGGATCCGTGGTTGTCCGCTACGGCGATTCCATGGTGTTGGTGACGGCCGTTGCTTCGGCGGGCGTTCGTCCTGGCATCGATTTCATGCCGCTTACCGTGGACTATCTCGAGAAGACGTCCGCGGCGGGCAAGATCCCTGGCGGCTATTTCAAGCGGGAAGGGCGCATGACCGAGGTCGAGGTGCTGACCTCGCGGCTCATCGACCGGCCTTGCCGACCCCTCTTTCCCAAGGGCTGGCGCTTCGACACCCAGGTCATCGCCATGGTGCTGTCGACGGATCGTGAGAACCTCACCGACGTGCTGGCCATGACCGGCGCCTCGGCGGCGTTGCACCTGTCGGACATTCCCTGGGCGGGCCCGTTCGCGGGCGTGCGCGTGGGGCGCGTGAACGGCGAGTTCATCGTGAATCCAACCTCAGCCCAGCGTGACATTTCCGAGCTGGACTTGATCGTTGGGGCCAGCCGCGACGCCATCGTCATGGTCGAGGGTGGCGCGCAGCAGGTGTCCGAGGAAGTGATCGTGGATGCGCTGATGTTCGCGCACAAGGCGGCGCAGCCGCTCATCGATCTGCAGGAGAAACTGCGCGCGGCAGTGGGCAAGACCAAGCGCGAGTTCACGCCCCCGACCGTCGACCCGGCCATCGAAGCGCGCGTGTCGGAAGTCGCGAAGGGAAAGATCGAGGCCGCCATGGCCATTCGCGAGAAGCTCGAGCGCTACGCCGCCCTCGACAAGGCGGAAGGCGAGACGCTCGAAGCGCTCAAGGTCGAGTTTCCCGAGCGCGACGCCGAGATCAAGGAAGTCTTCGGGAAAGCCAAGAAGAAGAACCTGCGCGAGTTGGTGCTGACCACCGGCCGCCGCATCGACGGCCGCGCCACCGACGAGATCCGTGCCATCACGTCCGAGGTCAGCCTGTTGCCGCGAACGCACGGCTCGGCGCTGTTCACGCGCGGCGAAACCCAGTCGCTGGTGAGCGCTACGCTCGGCACCAAGCAGGATGCGCAGCACATTGAAGGTCTCGGCGAGGAATTCGAGAAGACCTTCATGCTTCACTACAACTTCCCGCCGTTCTCGACCGGCGAGACCAAGCCGCTTCGTGGCGCCAGCCGCCGCGAAACCGGCCACGGCCATTTGGCCGAGCGCGCCTTGAAGGTTGTGCTCCCCGACGAGAAAACCTTCCCGTACACCATTCGCGTGGTGTCCGAGATTCTCGAATCCAACGGCAGCTCGTCCATGGCTTCGGTGTGCGGCGGCGCGCTGGCCCTGATGGACGCGGGCGTTCCCATCAAGACGCCCGTCGGTGGCATCGCCATGGGCCTCATCAAGGAAGGCGACCGCGTGGCCGTGCTGTCCGACATCCTTGGCGACGAGGATCACCTGGGCGACATGGACTTCAAGATCTGCGGAACCAAGACCGGCATCACCGCGGTCCAAATGGACATCAAGATCCAGGGGCTGACGCGCGCCATTCTCGAACAGGCACTTCAGCAGGCGCAACGTGGTCGCTTCCACATCCTTGGCAAGATGGCCGAGGCGCTGGCGGCTCCCCGCGAAGAGCTGAACAAGTACGCTCCGCGCATCTTCACCATCAACATCAAGCCGGACAAGATTCGCGACATCATCGGCCCAGGGGGCAAGACCATCCGGGGCATCACCGCGCAAACCGGCGTGGCCATTGATGTCGAGGACGACGGGACGGTTCACATCGCTTCGCCCGATGGCTTGCTGGCCCAGAAGGCCATCGACATCATCAAGGGCCTCACCGCCGAGGCCGAGGTGGGCGAGTTCTACATGGGGCAAGTCAAGCGACTGGCGGACTTCGGCTGCTTCGTCGAGATTCTGCCCGGTACCGACGGACTGGTTCACATCAGCGAGCTCGACGAGAAGCGCGTGCGCCAGGTGGACGACATCTGCAAAGAGGGCGACGAGATGCTGGTGAAGGTCATCGGTGTCGACCGCGCCACGGGCAAGATTCGTCTGTCGCGACGTGAGGCGCTGGGCAAGACTCCGGAGGTCGTGCACAACTTCCGTACGCCTTCGGCGTAAAGAGAACACAGAGAAGGCAGAGAGCACAGAGGCCGGAGGGGAAAGGGCTTCGGATCTTGGATCCAAGCTCCTCTGATCCGACTCTGTAGACTCTCCTCCCTGACAACCTTTCGGCTACAGCTTCAATCCGTCGAGGGCGTCGGTGGTTTTCGGGGTGGCCTTGGCCTTCTTGAGCCTCGCCTGTCGCTGCTCCTCGGCGACGTTCGATTCGTTCATGCGGTCACGCCACCTTGGGGCGTCTTTGTGGTTTGGGAATCGGTTGAGGAGATCGCGGTAGGCTGCTGCGGCGGCGTTCCAGTCCTGGCTGGCGTAGAGGCGCTCAGCTTTGCGGACACTCTCGTCCAGCGTGGGGCCGGGCTTGCTCTCGCCCTTGGTGGCCTTGTCCTTAGCGAGGGACTTGCTGTCCGCTTGCTCGGATCCTTCGAGCATCTCCTCGGCTTGCTTCTCTCCTCGGTGCCGCGTGACGGGCGGAGAAGCGGAAGGCGCGTTCCCGGCAGCCGGTGCGGTGGGATAGTCACGATTGGGTCTTGCGGCGGGTGCGGCAGCGGGTACGGGAGCGTAGGACGAGGCTGCCGCAGACGTTCCCGAAGACTGCGTGACCGAGCGGACGGCGGTCTTCGCCATCTCCGCCGCGGGCTCGGGACGAGGGGCCTTCTTGGCTGGCGCGGCCGTGATTTCAGACAACCCATCAGTCTGATCATCGTCGGCGATGACGTTCCGGTCGTCCTTCCCGCCAGCGGGGACCATCGAAGGTTGCGCGCGACGCTGGGGGCTTTCCTTCTCCCGTGGTTGCGCCCGCACTTCACCGAGCATATCGTCGAGGGACTTGCTGGACTTGGAGACTGCTTGTCGTGGCGGAGGAGGCTCGGCGAATCGACCGAGTCCACCTGAGCTCGATGGCCCTCCTCCCAAGTTCAGTCCGGACAGCGGATCGTCCGAGACGGCCTTCTTGCCCTTGGCATGAACCACCGGCGAGTCTGCTGGTGCCACGACTTCGCGGGTGGCTCGCCTGCGCGCGCCGCCGGCTGCGCCATACGCCCCAAACGCCTTGCCGTGGTCGCTCTCCGCCTTTGCCGCGATCTCGGCCGCGGGGATCGCCCCGGGCTTCGCGCCGGTGGTTGCTTCAGGCGACGCGACCGGCTCCGGGATGGCGAGAGCTCGTTCCTCGATGGAATGCGGGCGCTGGCCGGGCAGCACCTCGGGGTTCTTGAGCACGCGCACCAGGAACACCACCGTCGCGACCGAAGCGGCGCCGCAGGCGGGCAGGAACCACGGCGTGCGCCAGAGACGAGCGAAGAATCCCAGGTCGTCGCGCTGGTGGGGCAGCTTGGCCTGGGTCGCGGCTGCTTGCTTGGCTGCGGCCTTGGCGGCCTCGATGACCGCAAGATGGCCGCGCGCGGGCGGCTCTTCGTTGAGCGGCCCACCCAAGGCAACCCGTGCGCTGCCAAGGGTGCGCTCGAAGCTCGCGACCTCGGCCTTGCACCCGGGACAGCCGCCAAGATGCTCGGCGAACGATGCTCGCGCCTCCGGTGGCAGCTCGTCGTAAAGGAAATCGATCAGCCGCTCTTTGACCTGGGCGCAGTTCATGGCGCACTCCCCACGGCCGTGTTGCCGCCGTCATCGCGAAGCTCTTCCAGGGCGCCACGTAGCCGTTCCAGGGCATAGCGCATGCGGCTCTTCACCGTGGGCTCGCTGGTCTTCGTGGCGGTCGCGATTTCTGCGAACGACATTTCCATCACCTCGCGCATGAGGAAGACCTCGCGCTGCTCGACCGGCAGGTTCGACACGGCCCGATCGACCCGGGTTGCGATTTCGCGGTTCATGGCTGCCTTTTCTGCGTTGCCGTCGGGCGCGGCCACCTTGTCGATGCGGTGGGGACCGGATTCGTCGCGGCTGGCGCCCGGCGTCTGGTCGAGCGAATCGGCCTTGCGAAGGGCACCGCGCCGGGCGTTGTCGGTGCACAGGTTGCGCGCGATGGTGTAGAGCCAGGTCGTGAACTTGGCCGAGGGCTGCCATTCGGCCGCGTTCCGTACCACGCGCAAAAAGATCTCCTGCAAGAGATCTTCCGCCGTCGCCGAATCCGCCACGAACCGTCGCACGAAGTTCCACAACCGTTTCTCATGACGAAGGACCAGCTCGGCGAATGCCGCGACGTCGCCTTGTTGATAGCGGGCCATGAGTGCCTCATCCGTCATCGTGTGGCCGACAGTCTACAGTCGACTGTCGGCCGGGGACAATGAGTTGCCGATCAGGTGTCAATTAGTAGCGCTGCCAACCGGCGGGTGGCGTGGCGTAGTGGCGCGGGGAAGACGGGAAGGGATCGGCGGTCCGGCGTAATTCCGTGTCGCCCGGCCAGGGATAAACGCCGTCCACGTTCACGCCCATGGCCACCAAGCCATCGTGGTCGTTGTAGCGCAGGCCCAGGATGACCGCTGGCACCGACGCGTTCGCACGCACGAATTCGACCTCCTGGATGTGCGACGCAACCGCTTCGCCGAACTCGGTGCCCAGGCCCGGGCGCTCGCGACGGCTAGGCGCATAGTCGGCGGAGGCCGAAGCGGCTGACTTGCCCTTAGCCGCGCCCGAGTCGTATCCGCCGCCGCTCTCCTCTGCCAGGCCACCCACGGGCGCGGATGCCGCGGGCGAGGGGGCGCTGCGCTTGCTCCCCGATGGCTGTCCGCGGTAGCCGAGCTCGTCGTCGCGGTAGCCATCGAAACAACAGGGCGGCGCCACGGGCAGGGGGCGCGGGCGATAGACGCGTTCGGGAAAGACCGCCACGCCAATCACACCGACCTCGCGTGCATTGCCCATGCGTGCGGCGTAGGAGTCCGCTACCGACGAGAATCGGAAGGTCGCCGCCTGCGATTGCGACAGCCTCCAGCCGTCGATGTCCACTTGGCCCCAGGCCGGGACCAGGTAGCCGCGTTTGTGCTGGAAATCGCCGGCCTTGCCGTCGATGGCGTCGCGTCCGTCGACGGTCACCACCGCCTCGATGCGACGGCTGGAGTGGTTCTGCACGCGGATCACGTAGCGCTCGCCGGTGTGTCCCATGATGTAGTTTTCGCCGTCGTGCCAGAAGGTCGGCGCGGGCGAACCGTCGACGAGCACCTGGACCTCGTAGCCCGACACGCTTGCCCGGAGTGGGCGGCTCTCGGCGTTGCGGGCTGGCGCGGCGCAAGCAACCAATCCGGCGACCAGGATGGCGAAACGGGAAAGACGCGGCAGCGCGATCGCTGACTGGGTGATGTTCTTCGTTGTCTTCTTCTTCATGGCAACCTCCTGGATGGGTTGAACGCAGGAAGAAGCGAAAGGATCTAACGCGGTCGCGCGTATGGCCTGTGCTATACAAGCCCGCCAGTGTCAGACCCAACGCAGAAATCAGAAGCGGCCAAGGAAGGCGCCCTTCAGGTGGCCGGAACCGTCGCCATTTTGGGCCGGCCCAACGTGGGCAAGTCCACCCTGCTCAACGCCATCGTGGGCGAGAAGCTGGCCATCGTGACGCCCAAGCCGCAGACCACCCGCAACCGCATCGTGGGGGTGTGGAACGGCACCGCGACAACCGCCCTGGAAGATCCGCGCGGACCGGGCCGGGAGGCCAGCGGGCAGATCGTCTTCGTGGATACGCCGGGCGTGCACGTGGCGCGCTCGCAGCTCAATCGCTTCATGGTGCGCGAGGCGATGGGAACGATCGATGGCGTGGACGCGGTTCTGATGGTCGTGGAGGCGCACGAGAATGCGTCGGCGCTGTCGCCGGCAGCCAGGCTGCCCGAGGCCGAATCGTGGATTCTGGAACGCCTGGCCGCCACCGGCAAACCCGCCGTGCTGTGCCTGAACAAGGTCGACAAGGTGAAGGACAAAGGCCAGATCTTGCCGCTCATCGAATGGTGGGGTAGGGCGGGCAAGTTTTCGGCAGTGGTGCCCACCTGCGCGACCCGCAAGAAGGGCCTGGAAGGCGTGGTCAAGGAGCTCCTCCGTCTGCTTCCTGAAGGAGCGCCACTCTACGGTCCGGACGTGCTCACCGATCGCACCGAACGATTTCTCGCCGGCGAGCTTGTGCGTGAGCAGCTCTTTTTGCGCCTGAAGCAGGAACTGCCGTACGCGACGGCGGTGATGGTGGAGAACTGGGAAGAGCGCGAGAAGGGCGACGTGGTGATCGACGCCAGCATTGTCGTGGATCGCGAGAGCCAGAAAGCCATCGTGGTGGGCAAGGGTGGCACGATGATTCGTGACGTGGGCATGGCCGCGCGCAAGGAAATCACCGAGCTCGTCGGCAAACCCGTGCACCTGCGACTGAATGTCCGGGTCGAGGAAGGCTGGACCACCTCGCCGCAGGGGCTGGCAGAGCTCGGGTACGGCGAGGAGGATCGCTGATGCAGCGGCGAGGATCCCGCGAGGAGATGCTCGCGGAGGGACTACCCGTCCTCTCGCTCCTGGGCCGACCCAACGTGGGCAAGTCGTCCTTGTTCAATCGCTTGGTCGGTGGCCGGCCGGCCTTGGTCGAAGACATGCCTGGCGTGACACGGGATCGCCGCTATGGCTTGTGCACGTGGGGCGCGGCGCGCTTTCGCGTGGTCGACACGGGTGGCTTGGATCCAAACGCGGTGGGTATTCTGGCGGCCATGCGGTCGCAGACCCTGCGCGCGGTGGACGAAGCCACTGTGCTCGTGATGGTGCTGGACGCGGCAGAGGGCGTAACCGCGGTCGACGAGGATGTCGCGCATCTTCTGCGGCGCACTGGCAAGCCGGTTCTGGTCGCGGTCAACAAGGTGGATTCCTCGCTGCGCGATTCGGCTCTGGCCGACGGATACGCACTGGGATTCGAGCAGGTCTACGGCGTGTCAGCCACCCATGGCCGTGGTATTCGCGAGTTGCTGGATGCCGCCGTGGCCGCGATGGGCGGCGAGCCCAAGCCGGACGGGGATTCGCCTGATGCTGGCGTCGCGCCGGCTCCGGTAGCCGAGGCGCCGATTCGCCTCGCCTTCGTGGGCAAACCCAACGCGGGCAAGTCCTCGCTGGTCAATCGCCTGCTTGGCGAGGAGCGCGTGCTTGTGCACGACCAGCCGGGCACGACCCGCGATCCCATCGATACGCCTTTTCAAGCCGGCGGGCAGGAGTTCGTTCTGGTCGACACCGCGGGCCTGCGCCGCCGGCGCGCCATCGACACCCAGACCGAGGCGGTGGCGGCCAAGATGGCGCGCGATCAGCTGGCGCGCGCCGATGTGGTTGCCTTGGTCATTGATGCTGGCCTGGGCGCCACCGCCGAAGACGCCAAGCTGGCCAGCTTCATCGAGGAATCGGGACGCGCGGCCATCGTCATTCTCAACAAGATGGATCTGGTCCGCCGCGCCGAAAGCGACAAGCGCATCGAGGCCGCGCGCGAGGTCCTGGATTTCGTTGCCTACGCGCCCTTCCTGACCATGTCGGCCATCACGGGTCGCGGGGTGGGCACGATTCCGGAAGTGGCCGCCCGCGTGTTCGCGGAATGGTCGAGAAGGGTTCCGACGGCCGGGTTGAACAAGAATTTCGAGGAAATCGTGGCTCGCCGTCTGCCGCCGTCGGGACCGGCGGGCAAACACCTCAAGCTGTACTTCATCACCCAGGCCGACATCCGCCCGCCCACCTTCTTCGTCAGCACCAACCTGCCCAAGGCGGTCGGCCACCCCTATCGCCGCTATCTGGTGAATCAGCTTCGCCACATCTACGGATTCGAGGGGGCGCCGCTGCGACTGGCCCTGCGCGCAAACCGCAGCAAGCGCAAGTCGCATCCCAAGCCCAAGGACAAGCCCTAAGAATAGTCCGCTAGATTTTTTGCCCAAGTTCGAGTGAAGATAGAAGCCAACAGAACCTAGAGGAGACCGACATGCGCAAGTTCCTAGTGGCCGTCACCCTCAGCACCATGTTCTTGATCCCCACCGCCGCGCGCGCGGGATTTCTCGTAGATGCCTCGCTCGGAAAGGGCTACCAGGCCGCGCCGACTCCACGCGGTTGGGAGCAGCTCAATCTGGAAATCGCCCCAGGGTACGCACCATCGATACCCGTGCTTTCCATGTTCCAACTGCAACTCGGCATCGTGACCGACTTCGCCGACAAGGCCGGAAGCAGCACCAACCTGGAACTGCGCCCCATGCTATCCATCGTTCCGCCAATTCTGCCGATCTATGGGCGTGTGATCCTCGAGGTCAACCACCTCTTCGAGCGGGGGGGGAGCAAGCGTGAAATCGCCTATGGCGCCGCAGCCGGGGTGCGCATCGGCACACCGTCCATTGGTATCGTGCCGGCCATGGGGGTTTTCGCCGAGGTGGGCGTCCTGCCGCGCAGCCGCGACTTTGTCGATAGCTCAGGTACCGGTACGACCAGCAAGGTGGCCTGGGTCCTCGAAGGCCGCGTCGGTGCGTACCTCGACTTCTAAGCCGAGGCCTTGCCGGTTCCCATGATCGCGTAGGCGTAGGCTGGCTTTGCCGGCCGTAGCCAGGTACGAAACGTAGCCGCCCCTCACCCGCCTCGCTGCGCTCGGCGACCTCTCCCCGCTGCGCGGGGCGAGGTGGTTTCAAGTCAGGGTTCCCATCAAAATGAACGTCAATGCGCCAGGCGCGAGATGCGCACGGTGGCGTTGGCGTCGTTTTGGAACTCGATCATCGGCGTTCGTGCCCGCTCGGGCCAGATTTCGAACTGAGGCAGGGGCTTGCCCGTAGTCAGATCAATCTGCTGGACCAGGTAGGTGTCGTAGAACAGGTGGCGGTCATGGGATCCAATCAGGCTCGGGTCATTCTTCGCGGAGTCGAAGTCCATCGCGCCGTAGTTCATGATGGTGTACAGACCCGGTCGGTCGGTGACAACGAGGATGCGGCTTTCGTGCAGGCTTTCAAAGAAGCGCCACGTGGTGGAGGCTTCGCGGGTGAGGGTTAGTTCGTTCAAGATTCGGTATTCGGACGCGACCGGAAGGTAGATGGCGAAGATCCCGGCGGCAATCAGCGGTACCAAGAAAGCTCTGAAGCGCTTGAGCATGACCGTCAGAAGCCACGCCGCCGGGAACGAAAAGAAAGTATCGATGGCGATCACCAGGCGGGAAGCGGCGGGGTGCTGCGCCCGGCCCCACACATAGGAGAACACGATCAGAAACTGCAGCGCCATCCAGCCCGTGACCATGGCTGCGAACTTGAAGTTCGGCGCCTGCCAATCACGCGACAGTAGCCGTCGGTCCAGCCAACGCAGCCAGAGAATGCCGCCCACGACGCCCAGGCCGATGACCACGGTTGCGTGCGGTGGGTGGTAGTCGAAGGGGTTGAAGATGGGTTTGAAATAGTCGCGGGCGTTCTCGATAAAGTGCGTGAAGCTGAATGCAACCGCGCCCGGATCCTGTTCCGGCACGTTGCCGCGCAGGATGGCTTGCCAGATGCGGGGCAGGAGGAATCCGGGCGAAAGCGCGTAGATCAGCAGGTACGGGCGAATGTAGGACCACTTCGCCAAGCGAAAGATCAGCAGCGACAGCACCACCGGCGCCAGGAACAGCCCGGTCTCGTACCTGATTTCGGCGAACATGCACAGGTTCATCCACAACACGGCCAAGGTCCCGGCCGAGGGCTCGCGGCTGTGATCGAGGAAGTTCTTGATGATGAGCACCGAGAAGAACGCCGCCACAAAATCGAAGCCGCCAGAGCGCATCGAGATGAGCGTAATGGGGTGAGCAACAACCAGAATCGCGGTGGCGATGCCCACGCCTTCGCCACTGAGGGACTTGGCCATCCGGTACGAGACCAGGACGAAAAGGGGAAGCACCAGTAGGTTGAGCAGGAAAACGTTGGTGTACGAGTAGCCACGCAGGACGTGGACCAAGCTGACCAGGAACGGGAAGAGCGATGGTCTACGGTCGATCACCACGCCCGCATCCCAGAAGTTGTCGTAGTAGTACTTGCCCGTGGTGGTGAACGTGGCGGTCTTGCTGAAGAAGAGATTCTTTGAGGTCCCGAGCAGGTTCGCCTCGTCCGAGAGGACGCGCAGGGCGGGATGGATGGCCAGGGCGGAGATCACCGTGACGATGAGCGCGATGATGATGCCGATCTTGTTTTCCTTCACCCAGTCCCAAACGTCGCTCTTGCGCAAGTCGCGCGCGACGTGAAGGTAGGTGCCCAGCCAGCACACCACCAAGACCAGTAGGAAGTAGTAGGTGGCGTGGATGAAGAGCCCTTCAGCGTATTCGCGATGGGCGATGCTGACACCGAGCAGGATCAGCAGCATGGCAAGCAGAACACCAGAGACAATGTTCTTGGGCGTCCAGATTGTCTTGTCGGTCGAAGGGGATTCCTGGGACATCAAAAAATCCTATCACGACGGCCGAGAAAACCATCAAAAGCAAGCCAAGAACATGCCCCCGGCCACGGGAACACCCTAGAGCCGCTGCCGGCCGAAAGTCCGGATCCTTCGGGCATGAAACGTGGCAGCCCCTCACCCGCCTCGCTGCGCTCGGCGACCTCTCCCCGCTGCGCGAGGCGAGGTGGTCTAGACCGCGCAAGCCGCCTCCAAGACTCCGCGCCGCGATGGTGCTACGCTTACCGGGCCATGAAGCGATTCACTCTCGCCGCAGCCATGTTGTTTGTTCCTCTGGCTCTTTGCGCACGTCTGGCCCAGGCGCAGCAGTGCAACATCGCCGGAACTGTCTGCATCACCCCCGGCGCCGATGCCAGCACGTTTCTCACGGCTACCGGAGTCACCGTGGATCAGCTCATCTCGCAGGTGGACGGTCTGTTTCAGGCGACCAACATGAATTCCTTTCTGCGCGACTTCCAGAACGCCCAGAGTTTCTCGAGCAAGGGGCTGGGGGTTGACTATGCCTCCGAAGCGACGCTGGCCGAGGTCGGCGCCACCCTCAGTCTGGCCAGCAACATCGACAAGGCATACAAGCCCTCCGGCTCGTACACCGATCCGCCCATCCAGGGAGGCGGGGCGAATTTTTCGCTCATGGGCGGCCTCGGGCTCGGCCTTTTCGGCCTCGATCCCGTGATGCTCTTCGCGAACTGGTTCAAGGGCAGCGCCACCCTGGGCCAGCTCGATGGGAAGTACCAGAACTGGGGCCTGCACGGCCAGCTTCGCCTCCTCGGTCCCTCGCGTGGCATGTCGGCGACCAAGTTTCTCATTCGCTGGGGCGGCATTGCGGTTACCAGCGGCGTCGACTACGCACAGGTCGGGTTGAGCACCAGCAGCAAGATCGCGTCGACGTTCCCCGTCGGCCAAGGTGGTTCGACCGTCACGGTCACCAGCGCCGACAATCTCCTCGGTTTCTCCTTGGATCAAACCACCTGGAGCGTTCCGCTCGAAGTCACCACCAGTCTTCGCCTTCTGTCCCTGATCACGGTGTACGGCGGGCTTGGCTTTGATTGGCAGCTCGGCGGCGATTGCAACATGCACATCCTCATGCAGGGGGCCAGCCTGACCAGCAAGGTGCAGGGCACGACCTACAATCTCGGCACGGTGGACGTCCATGCCGATGGACATGTCAGCCCCAGTCCTGCCCGGATGCGCGAGATCTTCGGGGTTCAGCTCGGCATTTTTGATGTGGTCCGCATCTTTGCCCAGGTCAATACCACCGCCAGCTCGCCCGTGCTGACCAGCCTAGCGATGGGCCTGCGTTTGGGGATCTAATCCCTCCAGGTTTCGCGGTGCGATCCCGAAGATGGTAAAATCAGCCATTCTCGGGTTTCAATCGCAATGAGGCTACCAACCTGGTTCGTCAAGCTGACACCCCGCAAGGCCGCCACGGCAACCTTGTTCCTGGTCGGGGCTGCGTGGGTGGTCACGCGGTTTTGCGGCCTCGCCGTCAGTCCTCCTGGATTCTTCATGGACGAATCGGCGCCCGCGATTCACGCCATGTGTTTGGCCCAAACTGGCAAGGACGCGGACGGCGTGCCTTGGCCGCTCTATTCCAGCGCGGCGGGCGGTGGACACCATCCCATCACCCTCATGGCCTTCGACATCGTCTGGATGAAGGTCTTTGGAACTTCGCGGGCCGCCTTCCGCGCGGTTTCGGCGTTTTGGATTCTGCTGACGGCGGTCGGTTTGTTTTTCATCGCACGGGACATCACGGCCTTGATGCCGGCCGAGCCGACCGAAGAGGCCGGCCGTTCGGCGCGACGAACCTTTCCCTGGCTGGTGCTCCTAGCCGCCCTGGTTTCACCGTGGAGCTTTCAGTTTTCCCGCGTCGGATGGGAGGCCCCCCTGGCGCCCGCCTACATGGTTCTTTCGATCCTCGGCCTGCTGCGCTGCCATCATGGCGGCAGGCTGGCGACGGTCTGGGGGCTGTTCGCCGGGTTTTGCGCTGCCGCGTCCATGTCCAGCTACCCGCCCTTGCGCGCAGTCGTGCCGCTTGTCTCTCTGACCGTCGTCGGTTTGCTCTTGGCATTGCCCAAGGAATGGGGGGAGCGCTGGCACTACATCAAACGCATCCTTGCCGCGGGCATCGTCGCCGCGGCCTGTTTCGCGCCCACGCTGCGCATGCTCGAGGACGGCAAGATCAACGCGCGAATGAACAACGTCGCGATCTGGAACGAGCAATGGGTCAAGGACAATGCCGGAGAGCTCAGCCGGTGGACCTACCTTGTCAAAGCCTTTCTCGACAACCTAGCTTTGCACCTGCGCCCTTCGTTTCTCTTCATCGACGGCGACAGCAGTCTACGGCACAACCCGCATCTCTCGGGGCAGCTTTCGCCCGTCGACGCCCTGGCGTTGTTGTTCGTGCTTTGGATGGTGTTTCACTTCGTCGTTCGCTTGGTGCGCGGTCGCACGCCCCTTCCAGACGTGCCGGGGCTGATCCTGACGCCGACCACCCGATGGTTCATCGCCGTCGCTCTTTGCTCGATCGTGTGTGGGCTCTTTGGCCTGGGGTCGTCGGCGCTCACCTTCGAGGCGATCCCACACGCCATGCGGTCGATTGGAGCCTGGCCTTTTGTTGCCCTTTTCACCGGCGTGGTCCTGACGCTGGCCTGGACCCATCGCAACTGGGTGCCGCCGACCCTGGCCGTCGTGGCGCTCGCCCACACTCTCTATTTTCTTCCCGCGTATTTCCACGTGTACGACAAGGTTCCGAACCATTGGTTCATGCGCGACATGACCGATGTCCTTGAGAAAGAACACCGCGAAAGCCCTGCCAAGTCAGCCAAGGATATCATCCTGGATCACCTCGCCTATGCCTACTCCTACGATGATGTGCCACGGTACTACCTCATGACCGAGGCCAAATTGAGCTGCGACGAAGCCATCGAAGCGTTGCGTGCTTACCGGGCGGCGGAGAAAGGGCAGTAGCCTTCCATGCTGCCTCCCTTGCCCGGAAAGTGAAGCTGCTCATGAGAATCGGTCGAAGGTTCACATATCCCCTTCTGCTCACCGCCGCCATTGCTTGCACGTTTCCCCTGTGGTTTGGCGAGTGGTTCCAGTCCCACGAAGGGCAGAACTATCCGATTCGAGCTGCGGAAGTGGCTTCGGAGATTCGCCGAACTTGGTTCTATCCGAGTTGGGCGCCGGACTTTCACGGTGGCTACGGTTCGCCCTTCTTCATTTTCTACGCTCCGCTTGCCTTCTTGATTGCTGGATATCTTGGGGCGTTTGTGATGACCCCCACCGCCGGGCTGAAGGTCGTGGTGACATTCGCCGCCTGCGCCGCGGCGATCGGCGTGTACGAGTGCATTCGCAACTTCACCGACAAGGACGAGGCGGCCATTTTGGCGAGTGTTCTCTTTTTGTTCGCTCCCTACCGTATACAGGATCTCACTGTGCGCGGGGACATCGCCGAGCAATTGGCGCTGGGATTGCTGCCCGTCGCGCTGGCATTTTACCAGCGGGCATTTCAAGAACTGTCGCGCTCCCGGCTGGTGCTATGGGGGGTGCTGGCCACGTTGGCTCACGCCGGGGTCCTACTTGCCCACACGTTGACTGGCATCTGGGGAACGGGGCTCATCGCCGTCCTCTTTGCCATGCAGGCGCGGCGGCGTTGGTTCTGGCGGACAACACAGTTCACAGTCGGCTCGGCGGCGTTCGCAACTTCCTTCGGGGTTGCGGCGTTCTATCTTCTGCCGGCTCTGTTCGAGAAGGGACAGGTCAGCACGCATGTCATGACCTGGGGCGCGTTCGATCCTGTGAACAATTGGACGCCCATGAAGGCGCTGGTTACCGGAGATCTCTTTGGCGACATACGAATGGCCTTTCTATGTTCGCTAGCACTCATCTTGGTCACCTACCTGCGCGAGGCTCGCGGGCTGAGAGACGCATGGGGTTGGTTCGCGGTGGCATGTGTCCTCGTCTTCCTCGTCCTACCGGTCGCGTCGCCTGTTTGGGCAAGCGGGTGCCTTCCCTTTGGGCGCTACATCCAGTTCCCTTGGCGGTTGCTCGGGCATGCATCCCTTGCGTTTAGCCTGGCCGCGGGCATTGCGGCGGCGCGCTTGCCGTTTGGCTACCGAGCGGAGAGCGTGGTCTGGATAGCCGCCGCGATGGCAGCGCTTTGGGGCGGGGCCCATCTCGCCATGACTCCTGACGTGGCTATGAACCCTGGGCCGGCGGAAATTCGGCGACTCAATACCGAAACAACCTATCTCAACGAGTACCTGCCCCAAGGAGCGACTGCGACGGAACTTCGCACGGGATTGATCGCAGAAGCACCGCCGATGGTCATTCATGGCGCCGGCGGTTTCGGGACCATGCAGCGGTTGAAATTCACCGCGGTCAAGCCGGCGATTATCGTGCTGTCGCTCTATGACTATCCAGGCTGGACGATCGTTCGGCAGGCAGGGCCGGCTCAAGTCGCATTGGGGAGTACGGCTGCCAAACTGGTTACCCTGACGGTCACGCAACCGGGAGACTATACGGTTCAGCTCGATTTTGACGCCGGCCCTTTGCGGCTTTTCGGTCTGCTGGTTACCATCTTGAGTCTTCTCATGCTTTGGCCCCTCTTGCACCAACTGGCGCATCAAGAGAACCTCCTCGCTCGGATTGGGCGACGGAGGATACTCGCTTCTGACCGGCGGAATGGGTGATGAAGACCGTGGAGCGAACAGCGAAGATCGGACTCGAAGAGTGCTGCCAGCGAAGCCGGGCGGCCCTACGGGCGGTCGAGCATCTCTTTGCCGAGGACTTCATGGCGGAGGCGGCGCTGCTCGCCTCGAACAACATCGATTCACTCCTTGCTGCTCTTTCGATTCAGGCTGCCCCAGGAGGCAGTGAATCGACGTCCCCAGAATACGCGGGACTCCCACCCGGAGGACTCGATCGGCTGCGCCAAGTAGGAATGGAATTGAAGCAGACCGTTGTCTGCGGTTCTGGAGTATCGCAAATCGAGCGTGCCGCTTTGTTGACAGCCGCCGTCACCGAATCCAGGCGAGTGCTGTCCCTGCTCGGAAAGGACACCGGTCGAGAGTCTGGGCGGCGCCTTCTTTGGACGATCGTTGCCACCGCGTCCTTGGTGATCCTGGCAGCGTCCGTCTGGCGCTCGCCAGCGACTTCCCCGCAAGTTTTTGCGTCGGGCAGCTTCGCGAAGGAATACGGCGCGGAACAGGCGGTCGATGGATCCGCCTTCACGGAATGGTTGCTGCCTGACGCGCAGCTCGGATGGATCGACATTGAGTTTTCGCGTCCCAGGTCGGTTCGCCGCGTGATGATTCAGAATTCGAAGAATCGCCCGTTCTTGGATCGCGCCACCAAGGATTTCGAGTTGGTCGCCTACTGGGGGGACGAAGTCAGATTCACCAAGCCTGGGAGCTTCGAGGCGATCACCGCAGTCAACGATGTTCAAACTGTGCAGCTCGGAGACATCGAGATCACGCATATTCGGATTAGCGTGCTTTCCTATTACGGCGCCGGTGGTGGTCTTGCCGAGGTCACCATTAAGTGACCTCGTTCTCTTCGTGGTGGAAGGGCAGGAGACTAACGGTCCATGGGATTGGAACTATTTCCTTCGGACTTTTTCTCCTTTGCTTCTTTGTTCTGGTTCGCTGGACCTACCCCGAAGTAGGGCATGACTACCGATTTTTCTTCGGTGAATTGCTGGAAGGCAATTGGCAATTCCATCACTTCGGCATTGCCATTCCGCGCTATGCGGTACACCTGTGCGGCGGAAGCGTATTGTACGGCAATCCGCAGGATATGTTCTATTCGCCCACGCAGTTCTTCGCCTTGATTCTGGATCCTTGGCGCGCGATCCAACTCACCTTCTTGATTTGCTTGGTGGTGGGCTACGTAGGCTGGTATCGCCTTGGGCGGGATCTGTTGGGAATGCGCGGCGAGTGGTCCCACATTCTGGCCCTCGTCGTCCTGGCGAATGGCTTCTACTTCAGCCACATAGCCGCTGGGCACGTAACCTACCATGCGTTCTCGCTTCTTGGATGGTTCCTTCTGCTCCTGTTCGATCGGCGGGAGCTCAGGGATCGCGCAACAGCGGTGGGACAGGCGGCGACATTCGCTTTGCTCAGCGCCTATGTGCTCTATTCAGGTGGCTGGTTTGTTCTCTTTTTCCTTGGGATTGGATTCCTTTTGGTTCTTCCGTTGGAGATCTTCCTGGTGGATCATCCCGGAAAGCGCTTGCTGCAAATCATGCGCAGGCTCTCGCTGTTCGGTGTCGCTGCCCTGGCGATCATGATCAGCAAACTGGTGGCAATCCATAGCTTTATGCGTTTCTACCCTCGGGAGCGTCCTCTCATTAGCCAGGACCCGTCACGATCCACAGTCGGTTTTGTTGCCGATGCCTTGTGGGGCCTTCCGCAGAATGGACAGCGGTTGGGGGAGCTCCCGGGTTGGCCGCACGAGAAGAGCGTGCTGATTGCCCCCATCACACTCATTGGCCTGGTGCTGGGGCTGGTTCTTCTTCGGTTGAGCATTTCCCGGAAGACTGGCTTGGCGAAATTTCGTCTCGTCGTTTTCGCGCTTTGCTACGGAGGCATCCTGCTGGCCTCGATGATTCAACTGGTGCGAGGGTACGGATGGATTGCCGAGGCGATTCATCGCCTTCCCATTGGGTCGTCGCAATACGTTTCCTCTCGCTACCTCTATCTTTTCTCGCTATTGCTTTCCGTCGCAGGCGTCTGGTCGCTGGGCAAGATGATGGGGTACCTTGATGATCGCTGGAACATCCTCGCGATGGCATTTGCTGGCGTGACGACGGTGTCGGCTCTGGTCTTCGCCTATGTGGGCATGCTTCCCGAGGTTGGCATGTGGACCAACGTCAAGGATTATCGGGAACTGTGGACGCGGTTCAATGTGTCCAGCTCCGTTACGCGTGTGGTTGCCGACACGGACTTCCCTTCAGGAACGGGCAGGCTATGCTACGAGCCGATTCTCAATTCTGCCGACAACCCTTCCTCGGTATTGCATGTGGGGCCGATTTCCGACGTCGAGAACGGTTATTTCAACTTGATGAACCCATCCTGTTACCAATATCCGATCGAGAATCATTGCAAGCCCGGGGATCGTATTTCAGTGGAAGATGGGGAGAATCTTTCTCGTTTTGCGCGCGGGTTGCCAGTGACCTGGAAAGTGTCCCGGGCGCAAAGGTTGGCCGATGGGGTAAGCGGCGTTTCGTTGCTCTGTTTGCTCGCGCTATTTCGGTACTCGCCGCTTCTGCTTCGGCGACGCTTTCGTCACTCGCGCCACCGGGCGGTGCCCGAGCCGCCAGACCAATGATTCCAGAGTGCCGGGGACGCCGCACTGACTGATTCGAAGGTGCCTGCCGGCGGCAGCAATTCGTCGGGGAATGGACGGGGCGGTGCGATCAGCGTTAGCGCTCGATTCCGATGCCACTGCCGAACCAGATTTGTCATATGCCATAGCATTTGTACTGGGTGCACTCCCAGCGGGTGTCCTGCACGTTGTAAGCGCAAGATGCAACCATTGGAACGTCCGCCATCCCAGCGTCGGGCTGAGCGCAGTCCGAATCGTCAATGCAGAGGTCAGAGGCGGTGTGGCAGTAATAGGGATTGGGATCGCCAGAGCCCTCTGCCTGGTCATTGGGATTTGAGGAATTGAGGCAGACGTTCCGCGAAGGAGAGCAATATCCGCACGGGCCGCAGTCCGAGTCCACGGCGCAATTACCTCCGGCGTCACAAATATTGGCATTGTTGACCGTGGACGAGCTGCGGCAGATACAGGGTGTCCTTGCTCCGCAATCCGAGTCGGCGAAGCACTCGTCGTAGGAACATCCGCCCGGCGTGAGCGCGATGGGGACAAGGACAGGGGGGAAGCAGCGGCCGTTAACTCCGGCTGTGCACTGGGAGTCGGAGGAGCAGGTCAATTGCAAGCCGGTGGCATGGGACGGGTAGGGCTGGCCTGTGCAAGTCGTCCCAGCAGATGGGCAGAACTGCGGTGCAGGGCCGCGCTGCGATGGACACTGCACCGCGCTCTGGCGGTGATTGATTGGTGCCTGCCCGGCGCACATGCCGGAGCTGCCACCAGAAGATGTGACACCACCAGCGCCGTCTGTCCCAGAGCCAACCCCGCCACCGCCGGCGGGGCCACTACCCCCGGAGGAACTGTTATCGATCCCTGCGGGAAAGCTGCTCGTGCAGGCCAAGGCGCTCAAGAGCGCAACGACCATCGCAATGGGCAAAGTGTGGATTGTCTTCATGTCCCTCTGGTAGCGCCGATTTTCCGAACCTTACACGCTAAAACGCCAGCGTGATGCCGCCGCCCAACTGCAACTCCGCATGGGGCAGGGCGTGCGTTGCCTTGCTACCCGTGGTCGCGTCCAACACGTAGATCGTCTGCGATTGCGGCCATAGAAAGCCTCGAACCTCGACCCAGGGAACCACGCTTCCCCACGGCCATTCCGCTCGCCCGCCGAGCGTCATTCCGAATGCGCCGCCTTTGGAGGTTTGGCTCACGTCGAAGCCCGTGCCGCGAATCCAAAGCAGACTCGCGACCGTGCCCGCGTCCAGGCGGACATGGCCAAGTAAGTAGCTGGGACCGATTTCCGCTGTCGCTCGGCTCCAGTGCGTCTCGCCTTTTCCAAGCCAACTGGTCTGCGGACCGATGAATGACGTCGAGACGCGAAGACCGAAGCCGCGCGCCCGGCGTGGCAGCCAAGCAGCTTCGAGGCGTCCACCTGGCGCACCACCGTCGGAAACCAGAGAAACGAACGCACCTGCGCCAAGTCCAACCCTCCTTGCGCGGGTGTCAGCCGCGGCGGGCTCGACGGAAACGGCGGCCGGGACCTCGGCGCGCCGTGGACCTGCGCCAGTGACAGGCCACCAGGTCGAAATCACGACGGCCGTCGCGCGCGCACGCTCCTCGCAATCGCTGCCCACAGTCAAGGTTCGTATCGCCGCAAAGGCCGAGTCGTTGGGGCGCAAATCGACCAACAGGCCATCTGTCGTGGCGCTCACGACCACCGTGCCTGGTTGGGCGGCGTCGGGCAGCAACACCGACAGTTGGCTATCGATATCCCGCGACGAGGGGCAGGCGAGATGAGACGCAATGACCGGATAGGCGGCGACAAGCACGCTAAGAAGAACGGCCGACATCATGGACTGGTCGAGCTTCCGATCCGAGCAGCCGCCGTGGCGAAACGCCCAGTTGGAAATCGCCGCACGTACTCATCGGCGTCCGTCCGCGCACCATCGGCATCGCCAAGGCCCGCTCGACTTTGCGCTCGCCCCCAAAGCGCTTGTTCGAGCACGTCGAGATCCTGGCTGCGCGCTCGGACGAGGACGTTGGCGAAATCCGCCTCGGCTTCGCGGTACCTGCCGGCCGCGGCGCGGAGCTCAGCTCGTTGCAATTGACGAGCGAGCCCGCCCGGCATCTGGGCAAAATCGAGCCCATCAAGGACACGCAAAGCCTCGGACGTGTTCTTCAAGGCAGTCAACGTATCCACGCGCAACACCTCGGCCTCGACGAACAACCGTCCGTGAGGGTAGTGGGTTCTGTATTCGTCAAGGGCGGCAAGCGCCGATGGCGGATCGGTCTTGGCACGCAGCGCGCGGATGGCAGCCGCCAACAATCGTTCTTCGCTCAAGCTGTCGCCGGCGGGAGTCTTCACCAAGGCGCCGCTTCGCGGAGATGCAGTCGTCGCGTCCGGCATGATCGGGGTCGGCGTGTTCGATGCTGGCGTTCGTTCGGAAGCCGGGCCTGGTGCAGTCGATGTCGCGGAGGCCGGCCAATCGGCCGCGGCGCTAGGCGGAGCAACCGGCGCCAGGTCTTGCCAGTCCGATGGGGACAGCCTGAGCGAGGTGTCCGCAGGTCCCGCGCGCAAGGCCAGCTTCCTCGCATGGTTCGAGGCGCGAGCGGGGGACGGAGTCTCAAGTGTGGCGGCGACTTCCACGTTCGTCGCTGGCCGAGGCACTTCATTCGAAGGTGGAAGTTCGGCACCGATCGTATCGGAATCGGCGCCCGCCTGGGTGGGGACTGTCTGGGGCGGCTTGGGAGCCATCCTGCTTGAATGTGCCCGCGATGGTATGAGACGGCCTTCACCCTCGGAGGGCGCGGTCGGCGCGCCAGCGCCACGTTTGAGCACGACACGATCCAGGGCTATGCCGAAGGCCGCCCCACACACGAGACAAAGCGACACGACCACCACCGGTCGCAGCCAACCCAAGCGGCGGAAGGAACGCCGCCGGGTGCTCGCCACGAGCCTTCGCTTGACCCGCGCATGAGCCGCTCCAGTCAGGGGACCTAGCCCCCGACCGTTCTCCAGCAGGTCGTCCGCGAGCGCCAACCCGCGCTCTCTCCGTAGGGCCGTGCCCGCGACGTGGGACGGTGGTTTTTTGGCCGTCATGACTTCCTTTCCTCCTCGTCGACCAGCAAGTCGGCCAGCCTGGCCCGCGCGCGGTGAAGTCGGACCCACACGGCGCCCACCTCGGAATCGGTTAGTTCGGCAATCTGCTCGCCGGACAATCCTTCCAGGGCAAACAGCACCAGCGTGGTCCGGTACTTTTCCGGCAGGCGGTCCAGCGCCGCGTACAAGCGAAGGTTTTGCTCACGCCGTTCGATTTCCTCGACGGGCGTCGGCACGCTGGTTGGCGCATCGACCGCGTCTTGCCCGTGTCTGCCCCACAGCCAGCGCCGAACCGCATCGTTGCGCCGCCGCCAGCGCACGACCTGCTGGGTGATGCGGAAGAGCCAGGTTGTGATCTTCGCCTCGCCCCGAAACTCGTGCCAGCGGCGCATCACGACGAGAAAGATGTCGTGGAGCAGGTCTTCAGCGTCGAACTGCGGCCCTGCCAAGCGCCTGGCCCAACGCTCGACCTGCGGTGCATAGCGGTCGTAAATCGTCTCGATGGATTCCGCGGTTTCCGGTCCACTCACGGCGAGGGGATCTTTGCGCTTGGGCATGGTGCGGTTGACGTCGTGCACGGTAGCGACCTTGCTTGCTTGGTAGCACGACCAGCAAGGACCTTACAGCGGTCCAGACGCCCCCGGGGCGAAAAGTCCACGCACTCACCGCCGTTCAGCGGCGAAGACAGCCAACCCATCGCCGTCGCGGCGATTAGCAAAGATCCAGGCCAGCACCTCTCCCGCCATTCGACTATGGCTACCAGCTATTGCTGGACGAGGCAGAGATTCGCTTGCTCAAGCACTGGCACCTGGTCGCGGGGGTCGAGCGTGAGGAGCCCGCTGGCTGTCACGAGCACGGGAGGCTCGGGGCTGTCGTGTCGGGACGAATTGGCGGGTCTGACCAGAGAGATGGGCAGCGAGCTGCCAGCCACGTCGGTGATCGCCCAGTAGGAGCTGCAGTTCGGCGCAGACTTGCGAGCCAAGACGTGGATGCATTTCCCAAGGGCTCGTCCGAGGTGGCCCGTGATGGTGACCATCCTGCCGAAGGAATGAGCACTTAGCACCTCGCCCTTCGTCTTGGAATCGCAAACCGGCAGGCCAAACGGGAAGTCCTTCAGGTCCTTTACGTTCGAGGGAGCACGTGGATTTGGGGCGGCGGCGGCGGGATCGGTCAATCGCACCCCCGAGGACTTGGACTCGGGCTGCCCATTGCCCGAGCCTCGTCCGTACCACCAGTCCAGCGAAGCGACCTGGTCTACCGAGGAGACCGGGATGGATGTGACGCTGGCGACGTAGAATGCCCCGGTCGGGAAGCCGATCCCGTGGGTGGCCAGGTCGCTCCAGCGGAAACTGGTCTTGCGCGTGAAGAGAGAGATTCTGGGGACGAGGTTGAAGGGTCTGTTGCCACTGGGGAGCAGGTCGATGGCATAGACAGAATTCTTCTGAGGCTCCCAATCGAAGCGTGAGGCGGTGGTGATGGTCGTGAATTGACTGTGCGGAGGCGCTGTGAATTGCGAAGTGATGGCCACGGGGGACGCGACGTCGTCGTGGGTGGCTTGATCGCAGGGCGTGGCCGAGCCGCCCTCGCCCATCTGGATGTTGCACGTGGTGAGGTGCTCCCGTTCAGGTTCCAGGATGCTGCCGTACTTCTCCACGAGGAAGACGCGGTATCGCCCACCGAGGACACTGACGTCGGGCAGCTGACAATCGAAAGCTTGCCAGCGAGCGGCGTCGGCGGCAGGACTTGCCCCCACTCGGGCGGGCAGCACGCGGCCCATTGAATCTCGCAAGCGACAGGCGCTCACCCAGAGTTCGCCCGAACCGTCGCCGAGTTGGTAGGAAACGCTGAGCGTGGATACCTGCGGGTTTTCGGCCGGGTTCCACGTTCCGGCGATGCGACCCCGAGACAGGCTGACGGCCGTCAGGTCCTCGAAAACGCTATCGCCCTCTTCGAACGTCAGCGGCTTGCTGGCGAGACCGACGAGCGGACAGTCATTGTGCTGGTCCTCGGTGTAGATGGTGGCCACGAGTCGCCCCGAGATGGTCGGAGGGCCGCGCCACGAGATGGGATTGCGGTCTATGTCGCCGGGATAGCGGACTCGGTTGAGGAAACCGGCATCCGAGCGGTGCAGGGGCTTTCGGGCCGAGAAGAACTGCAGGGTTGCCCGGAGGTGGCCGTCGGCCTTGGTGAGTTCCGGACCCGCCAAGCGTCCACTGACGGAAGCTCCTCGCGCTAGATCCACGCGCCGGCCGCCCTGCCACTCCGAATGTGCGACTACCGGATCCCGACGGGAGAGACCAAGGAAGAGAGTGACCTTCGCCCCGTCCTTGTCGATGACGGAAAGATCGTAGGTAGTCGGAGCAGAGAACAGGCTGAAGGCGCCGGTCTGGGCGATCGAGGTCTGCCGACCGCTAACCACGATCGTGCTATCGGCGGTGCCGGTGGCCGAAGTCGCCAACAACCGGCCGTGGACCGCGGCGGCCGAGCCCCGGCTCGACCCGCCCTTGGTGAGTGGCGCTGCCGCCGCCTTCCCCTCTGGCGAGTCGGCCGCTTCGCCAGAAGCCTCGTCCTTTGCGCCGTCCGGGCGGGAACACGAAAGTCGGAAGCGCGAACCCGCCGCGCCCCACAGGCTGCGCTTCCTGGCGCCGCTGCCGCACGTCCAATCCACAAAATATCTCGCTCCTCCACAATTGGTTTCTCGGTCGGCCTGTTCGATCGCTTGCTGCTCGGCCGACAATTGTTGAGAGGTGGAGATCGCGCAGCGCCACTTCCCGTCGCAGGTCTGTCGATAGAGCGCGGTGAGGTCGACCGAGGGGCTCTTGCAGTAGGTACCGAACCTGGCCGAGGCGATCGTGATGGGGCCAGGCGCACCTTCCGACTGGCCGGGCTCGAGGCCATTGGTCGCGCCCAGCGCATTTCCACAAACGAGACCGACAAGTGGAACAACGACACTCACCAGCAGACGCATGGGCCCGCATGATAGCGCAAGCGGGCGTGGTCAAGGTACGAAGCTACGGCTTGACGAAGGGAAAGCGCGTGCAACCCGCCACCTCTGGTCCGCCTGGTGTGACGAACGCTTGGCCAACGTCTTGGACCCTGCGTGCAAGGCCGCAGCGTGGCCCGGATGTGTGTCCATGATCTCCGCCACGCCCACGCGAGCCTCTGGCTCATGTCTGGCGGTTCGCTTGCGGACGTACAGAGAAACCTCGGCCACACCTCGCCAGTGCTCACCAGCGAGACTTACAGCCACATCGGCGAGGACCATAGGATCCGCGAGGTTGACGAACGGCTGGCCCTTGGACTTTGCCGGTCAGGACCGAAGCCGGTCCGGGTAGATTTGAAGGCCAGCTAAATGCCTTCGAGGATCTTCACTCGACGCAAGCAGCTCGACCGCGGATTGACGGTACGCGTGTCCGGGAAGACAATCAGCAGGGTTGGTCTGCGTCTTGCCCCGCCGATGGCCTCTTGTCCGCTACCTCAGAAACGGCGCTGGTCCCCGCCACCGCGTTCTCCTTCTCTCGTGAGAATCAATGTCCAAGCCCCCAAGACGAAGAAATCGCCCATGTCCGTGTGGGCGTGGCAAGCAGTTCAAGAAATGCTGCCGCGGCAAGAAGCCTCGACTCGATAGGGCCGTCGCCATATCCAGACCTATCGGCGAGGCATTTCCGGACGGGAAGATTCCTGCTGGTCTGTGGACAATTACACCCTCCACCACGGGAGTTCGGATCGACGTCGCAGGGAAGGAGATTCCCATGTTGCCGGGCTTCCAACTACAAAGCGCCTACGAAAGGGAGGGTAAGCGCGACAAGATTCTTAGGCAGATGCCAGTTGCGTCTCTTGGCAACATTCGCGAGTTGCTGGATCCGGCTGCTATCCACCGGCATTGTTGTTCCTACGACCAGATCTTCGTCATCGACACGAACACAAGAAGGCTCGACGGGAGACTTCATTCTGTGGCGTTTGCTCTCGCCTGCCGGGCAGTCCTTTGTGGAAACGCAATGCAGTTTCACTATGCGCAGCACGCGATTTTTCGGTGCCAGGGACTCTCTTCCGACCTGGCAGAGAAGCGTGCGGTGGTGGCACTCATAGGAGCAATTCAACGGAACCCGGCCTATCGTCCGAATCACAGGATTGCGGTAGTCACGGACCATGACCTTGGATCTCACGTCGCGATTAACGCACGCGATGTCCCCCTGTGGGGTTCTGGACTGCTTCCGACCAACTTCAGCTTGCTCTACGCTTCCGCCGACGGTGGAAAAGAGAATGCCCTCAACAGGGCTATGGCTCTCTGCGATGCAAGGGCCTCTGAGGTTCTCGATTGGCTTTACCCTGCAAGTGGTCCCAAGCGTTGAGGCGAGCGCTTGGGGCGGGTCGCGAGGTTGGTCTTGCGACTCGACCACATGTGAGTACGGGTGCCACTGAGGGAGCAGATCGGTGCTCCAGAGGCCCACTTGAGGCCCACGCGGCGGGACAATCGGAAATGTCACAGCGCCAGCGGCCGAGCTAATCGGCAATGATTTCCGAGTGCCGGGGACGGGACTCGAACCCGTACGCCGCTTTCGCGACAGCGGATTTTAAGTCCGCGGCGTCTACCATTTCGCCACCCCGGCGGGCGGGGCGATTCTACACCGACTTGCGCGGGGAGATTGCTGGCGTTGCTGGTGGTGCGGCTGCCCCTCACCCGCCAACGCGGACGTTGGCGGCCTCTCCCCGATGGGGATCCGATGGGGAGAGGCGGTTCAGATGGAACGCAACCGCGCTTCGGCAAGTCCCGATGCGGGCGCGACCCGCACCTGCCGGCCCTCGACCCTGACTTGGCCGCTGGCCACAGCGCGAACCACAGCGGGGAGCAGACGGTGCTCTTCGCCGAGGATGCGCTTGCCCAAGCTGTCCTCGTCGTCGCCGGGCAGCACGGGGACGGCGGCTTGGGCGATGATGGGGCCGGTGTCGGTGCCTTTGTCCACGAAGTGCACGGTGCAGCCGGCGAGCTTCACGCCGCAGTCGAGAGCCTGCTTTTGCGCGTGCACGCCAGGAAACGCGGGCAAGAGGGCAGGGTGGATGTTGATCACGCGCAGGGGAAAGGCGTCGAGAAACGTACCCGTGAGCACGCGCATGAAACCGGCCAGCACCACCAACTCGACGTCGCGACTGCGCAGCTCGGCGACCAACGCGCGATCGAAATCCTCGCGCGTGGCGAAGGACTTGTGCGACAGCACGAAGGTTTCGATGCCGGCCTTGTGCGCCCGCTCGATGGCGCCACAACCCGCGATATTGACACCGACCACGACCAGCTCAGCGGGCGCCAGCGTTCCACCCTTCCAGGCGTCGATGAGCGCTTGTAGATTGGTCCCGCTGCCCGAGGCCAGGACGCCGGTCTTCATGCGATGAACTCCACGGGCGCGTCCACCTCGTCCGAACGCTGGACCGAGCCGATGGTGAAGACCTTTTCGCCTTCCAGCTCGAGAATGGACTGGGCGGCGTCGGCTGCGCCGGCGGGTACGGCGACGATCATGCCGATGCCCATGTTGAAGGTGCGACGCATCTCCTCGGGCGCCACCCGGCCCAGGCGCGCCAACATGGCGAACACGGGTGGAGGCTGCCACGTGCGCAGGTCGATTTGCAGTTTCAGCTTGGCCCCGGCGGCAAACATGCGCGTGGGATTGTCGACCAGGCCACCGCCGGTGATGTGGGCCGCGCCCTTCATCAGGCCCGAGGCGGCTAGGCGGCGCAAGGCCCGGACGTAGATGTGGGTCGGACAGAGCAGCGCTTCGCCGAGAGTGCAGTTGAGATCGGTCGGTTTGCTGGCCAGATCCAGGCCGGCCTCGTCGAGGAAGACCTTGCGCACCAGCGAGTAGCCGTTGGAGTGAAAGCCCGTCGAGCCGAGTCCCAGCAAGACATCGCCGGGTTCGAGCGTGCTGCCACCTATGACCTTGTCCTTGTCGACCACGCCCACGCAGAAACCGGCTAGGTCGTACTCGCCTTCGGCGTAGAAGCCGGGCAGCTCGGCGGTCTCGCCGCCGATAAGGGCGCAACCGGCCTGCTTGCAGCCATCGGCAATGCCCGAGATGACCTGTTCGGCGACGCCGACTTCCAGGCGGCCGGCAGCGAAATAGTCGAGAAATAGCAAGGGTTCGGCGCCGCACACGACCAGATCGTTGGCGTTCATCGCCACCAGGTCGATGCCCACGGTGTCGTGCTTGTTCAGCATGAACGCCAGCTTGAGCTTGGTGCCCACGCCGTCGGTGCACGCGACCAAGAGCGGATTCTTGTAGCCCTTGGGTAGCCCGCATAGGCCGGCGAAGCCGCCCAGGTTGGTCAGCACCTCGGGGCGCATGGTGCGCTTGACGTGGCTTTTGATTCGCTCGACCAGGGCATCGCCCGCGTCGATGTCGACACCCGCGTCGCGGTAGGTAAGACCCTTCTTTGGCTTGTCAGACTCGCTCGACATGGCTCACTCCTTCCCCATGAGGGTTGCGACCACGGTTCGGCTGCCGCCGTCGTCGCGATGCTCGCCTAGATACACGCCTTGCCAGGTGCCGAGGAGCAGGCGCCCATCGCGGACCGGAATGGTCTGCGACGTACCATAGATACCGGACTTGAGGTGCGCGGGCATGTCGTCCGCTCCCTCCAGGGTGTGCACGAAGTAACTCGCGCCATCGGGAATCGCCTGGTTGCTCCAGTGCTCGAAGTCCCGGCGCACGTCGGGGTCGGCGTTTTCGTTCAGGAAGAGCGAGGCCGAGGTGTGCTGCAGGAGCAGGTGCAGGAGGCCCGTGCCCACCTTCGAGATTTCAGGGATCGCGGCCAGGATTTCGCTGGTCACGAGATGAAACCCGCGTGGGCGCGACTTCAGTCTGACGATGGCTTGATGGAAGAGCACGGTCGCTCGACTTTTCGCGCGTCCGTGGTCACTTTGTAAAGAGAGGAGTTTGCGGGAAGAAATCGGGCCGCTCGATGGTTTTACGCATACGATGACTTTGCCGTGTCGCCTGCGGGGCGCGGCAACCAGAGGGATGACCCAAAGGATGACGACCATGCGCAAGACGACGGTGCTTTTTTCCATGGGGCTGGGACTTTTCGGTTTGGCCGCTGGCCTGGGCATTGGCCTGCGAGCGACGCCCAGGGCAGAGGCGCAGCCCCAGGCGGCCATCACGCCCAAAACCCAGGTGCCGCCCGAGGCGCGCTCGCTATCCCAGGCTTTTGCCAGTACGGCGCGTGCCCTGCGACCCAGCGTGGTCCGACTGGACATCGAAATGGAGGCCGCCAAGGTGGGCGGCGGCCGGCACCTTCGCCGCGACGACGTACCGCCCGAGATGGAACGCTTCTTCGAGCACTTCTTCGGCGGCCCCGGTGACGGTTTCCCCATGCCCTCGACGCCCGGGCGAGGCACGGGTTCTGGCGTGGTGATGGACGGCAGCGGCAACATCATCACCAACAGCCACGTGGCCGAGCACGCGGCCAAGGTCACCGTAATCTTCGCCGACGGGCGCGAATTCCCGGCCAAGGTCGTGGGCGCCGATCCCAAGACCGACATCGCGGTGGTGCGCATCGAGAACCCACCGCCAGGCCTGATCGCGGCTCGTCTCGGCGATTCCAGCAGTCTTGAGGTCGGCGAATGGGTGCTGGCCATCGGCAGCCCGCTCGGGCTCGACCAAAGCGTCACTGCCGGCATCATCAGTGGCAAGGGCAAGGTCACGCGCAACGTGCACATGTCGGGCGAGCGCATGCGCGAGTACATCCAGACCGACGCCAAGATCAATCCCGGCAACTCGGGCGGACCTCTCGTCAACCTGCAGGGCGAGGTCATCGGCATCAACACCCTGATCAATGTCGGGCCGGGCGGCGCCTACGGTTTCGCAATTCCCATCAACCAGGCGCGCCAGATGGCCAAGGCCATTATCACCGACGGGCGGGTCCGTCACGCCTGGATGGGCGTTGGTATCGGCGATATCAAGAACGGGGTCAGGCTTGGCGACGACGGCGAGCCCGAGCAAAAGCAGGAAAAGCCCAGCAAGGGCTTGCCCGCCAAGGGCGCGTGGGTTAGCCGCGTGATGCCGAACAGCCCCGCTGACAAGGCGGGCGTCCACGTGGGCGACGTCATCACCCAGATCGATGGTCAGAAGATCGAGGGGGCGGCCGATGTGGTCGACTACGTGGCCGGGCAGAAGGTCGGCGCCAAGCTGACGGTTGCCTTGCTCCGCGAGGGCAAGGCGTCGAAGTCGCAGGTGACCCTGGCCGAGCTTCCCGCCAACCCGTATGCCGTGTCCGAGCCTCAGGTCAAGAAGGAGAAAATTGGCGTTCACCTGCAAACCCTGACGCCCGAAATGGCAAGCGCGCTTGGACTTGCGCCCGACGCCAGGGGCGCGGTCGTGACCGACGTGGAAGCGAGCAGCGTCGCGGCCAAGGCGGGACTTCAACCCGAGGATCTCATCGTCGAGGTGGACCGGAAGCAGGTCGCCGGGGCCGACGAAGCCGCGGCGGCGCTACACGCGAGCGGCAAGGCCACGCACCTGCTCAAGGTGCTTCGCGCTGGGGCCTTCTTGTTCGTGACCGTGGCAGCGCAGTAGCGCGTGGGCGCCGGTGTAAAAGACCGCCGGCCCACGCTACTGCCTGGGCGGCCGCTCTTCCGATTGCAGCGAGGCCGGGTCTTTGTCTTCCGGTTTCATGGGAGCCGCCGACTTGGGCAGGTCGAGCGTGAAGATCACGCGTGCATCGGCCCAAGTCGAGATGCCGAGCGTGCCCCCCATCATGCGCACGATCTCGCGGGCCGGCCACAACTGGACCGCCAACCGCTCGTAGTCGGACTCGCCCGAAGGGCCGTAGGCCAGCGCGCGCACGCGTTCACCGCTGTCGGAGAGAGAGGGGGCGTGAGGCAGAGTGAATTCCAGGCGGACGCGCGCGAACTGCAGCAAGTCGTCGAGGCGCAGGCGGACGCGCGCATCGTAACCTTGTTCGCGCACGGTTCGGATTAACGAATAGAACAGACGGGTGAGACGCAGGCGATCCCAGGTGCCGATGATGCGCGCGGAGCCTTCGAGGGCCACCTCGACCTGGTCGCTTGGAGGATCCTCGCGGAGCTCGGCGATGGCGGCGCGAGCCACTTCGACGAGGTCGAGCTCCTCGGGGCGCAAGACGACCTGCAGCTGAAGAAAGCTGGCGATTTCGTCCAGGCCGCGCGACAACCTTGTCACCGCGGCGAGTTGTTCGTCGCAGACTTCCAGCTCGGTCTGGCACTGCTGGAAGCGCGGATCTTTCGCGAGATCCTGGAGGTGGGAGCACATGGCGGGCATGGGCCGCGAGAGCCAGCGCGCGGTGGTGATGAGAAGCCGGTCGCGAGCCTCGATCGCGCGGCTAAGGGCCGCGATCTGCCGCCGGTGCTCGGCGTCGCGCTTGTCCGAACGCGAGCTTTCCACGATCAAGGCCGCGCTCTCGGCTTCCAGCAGGTCGCGGGCCGTGGCGGTTTCGAGGATAGTGGCGGCCATCCACGCAGCTCGCTCAGGGCCGAAGGGCAGTCCCGAATCCTGGCTTGGGTTCTTGAAGTAGGGGTTTTCGCAGAGTCGTCCCGCGATCATCACGACTTCGTGGGTTGCCAGCGCCACCTCCAGCAAGGCCGAGTCGTTCGCGCTCTGTTCGAAAGCGCACAGGCAGGTCGCGTGCAGGTCGTCGCAGATCTTGGAAACGGCGTTCTCGAGCAAAGCGAGGCGTTCGGGAGCGATCGTCGACCTGGCCTTGGCGTCGGGGTCGCTGGCCACGCGCAGGCCGGTGTAGCCTTCGACGCGAGCCGACGCGGCTGCCTCCCGCATGGACGCGACATGAGCGTCGGTGTCGAATTCGCGCGCGGGGACCTTCGCCATATCGGCAAAGACCAGCGTTCCGCGATCACGAAGAGACGAAACCTGAACGCCCATGGTTTCAAGGTGAGGGGAGAGGGCTGAGAAATCCGCTGCCTGTCCCCAGTAAACACAGCGTTCGCCATGCAAGAGCCCATCGCGGATGAACCCGGCGATGATGCCGTGTTTTTCCTCCGCCAGTGCGTAGGGCAGACAGACGTGGCCTCCTGGCTTCAATGACGGGAAGTCACTTGGCGCTCCACTCATCCTCACTCCCATGTTCCGCGCATGGCGCAAACACCCAATCTAGCTGCCGCGATAAGTCAGAAAGGCGAAATATCTGCCACTTTGGTAAATTATCGCTGAATGTTGGGATCCCGGTCAATAGAGGACTGGGGCCGCTTTGAATACGGCGCCGCTATTTCATGGAGCCGGTTGGGTCGTTGACTCGGTTGACAGGCGGCGACCGGCGTAAATCGCCTATGGCCTTGGAGACCGAGGACACGTCGATGAGGGTTAGTCGTTCGAGCCATGCGCCGCTCGATTGTTCGCTTTGTGCAAGGGCATCCATGAAGTATCGAATGGCGCGGTCGGGGCGAACAAGGTCGATGTCGCGACCTGGAAGGGCCATGGCTACCGAGCGGGCGCCGATCCCTCGTAAGGCTTGCAGGCTGCAATCCATGGTCGAACGGAATGCGTCCTCGTCGAAGGTGGTGCTCGTGCCCACGCCAACGGCAAGCACTCGCCGCCAAGGAATTCGGCTCGTGACGAGAAGAAGCTTTTCGCGTGGGGTGCCTGTCACGTGGCCCTCGCGAATCATCCGCGACAGTCGGCCACACAGTCGCCAATCGAGCAGACCGGCTGCCCCGCGCAGGGGCCGAACGTCGCTCCACACGTGCACCACCAGGGTATCGCCGCCAGGACCGCGGTCCCAGCGGGACAAGTCGATGGGCAGAAAGTCGATGGGCGGCGTCTGACCCGGCATGGGCGCGTTCTTTGCGAAGCCTAGGGATGTTGGCCGAGGAGCTCCAGCGCGGAATCGAGCAGACCGTTGACGAAGGCGGGCGCCTCCTCGGCGCCGAAGCGCTTGGCCAGTTCGATAGCTTCGCTCAAGGCGACGCGCGCCGGGGTTTCCTTGCGGTGGCCAAGCTCGTAGATTCCCATGCGCAGAATGGTGCGATCCACGCGGGCCAGGCGTTCGACGCGCCACTTGCGCGAGAGCTTGGTCAGCATTTCGTCGATCTCGGTGCGATGAACGCACACGCCGCGAATGAGATCGATGGTTAGCTCTTCGTCGAAGGGCGCGATTGGGGCGGCGTCGTTCCCGATGGCGGCGTAGCTCGAAACCGGCTCCGGTGTCAGGTCGGTTTCCTCTTCCGGCACGCCGAACTGGTGCAGGTGCGAGGCCAGGGCTGCGGCCGGATCGAGCACGTCGGTGCCATCCAGGGCATACAGCACCTGCAAGGCGACGCATCGGGAGCGGCGGCGTGGGGTCATTTCCTTCTGGTTTTCGCCGCTACCGGCGCTTCGCCCTTGCTATCGCCAGCGAGCGCGGAATAGAGGTTCGCCATCTCGATGGCCGCCATGGTCGCATCCGATCCGCGATTGCCTCCCTTGCTGCCCGAGCGCTCGATGGCCTGTTCGATGCTGTCGCAAGTGAGAACGCCGAATCCGACGGCCAGCTTGGCCTCGGCTGCGATGCCTGCGATACCGCGCGTGACCTGATTGACGATGACGTCGAAGTGGGGAGTCGCACCGCGGATGACCACGCCCAGGCACACCAATGCGTCGAACTTGCCCGAGTCGGCGACCTTGCGCGCCAGCCCGGTGAGCTCGAACGCGCCAGGGCAGCGGAAGACCTCGATGGCGTCGTCCTCGGCGCCGGTCTTGGCCAAGGCGTCGAGCGCGCCCTCGATGAGCTTGTCCGCGATGAACTCGTTCCAGCGCGAAGCGATGATGGCGAAACGCTTGCCCTTGGCGCTCCAGGTACCTTGATGGATGTGCGGCATTATTTGGCCTCTCTTTCGTGGAGCGAAACCACCTCGGCGGGTGGGCCGCTTGGGACGCATTCGACAACGTGTATACCGTAACCCTCGATCCCCGCCAGTCTTCGCGGGTTGTTGGTGAGCAGACGGATTGATTTGATGCCCATTTGGACCAGAACCTGCGAGCCGAGTCCAATGTCCCGTAGTGGAGCACCCACCGGCCCAGCCTCGACGGAAACGGCGCCCAGCTCGGATGCGAACGAGTGGCCGCCACGGGGCAAAATGTAGAGCATCACGCCTCGCCCCTCGCGCTCGATTCGTTTCAGCCAGTCGGTGGCCGGCACGGTGTCCCTGGGATGCGTGAAGGAAAAGAGATCGCGCAGAAGGCTGGCCACCTGTACGCGCACCAGAACGGGATCGCCCACCGTCACTTCGCCCAGCGACAGCGCCAGGTATTCGGCGTCGTCGACCTCGCTGGCGAAGAGGGTGGCCTTGTACGTGGCTAGAAGTCCGTGTCCATGCGGCTTGATCTCGGTTTCGACCACACGGCGCACGAGCACCTCTTGCGCCAACCGATATTGGATGAGATCCGCGATCTGCACGATGCCCAGTTCGTGGCGAAGGGCGAAATCTTCGAGATCGGCCACGCGCGCCATCTCGCCATCCTCGCGCATGATCTCGCAGATGACGCCGGCCGCGGTTCGGCCAGCCAGGCGAGCCAGATCCACTGCGCCCTCGGTGTGTCCCGAGCGCACGAGGACACCGCCGCGTTTGGCCCGCAGCGGGAAGATGTGTCCGGGCGTGACCAGGTCCTCTGGCTGGGTCTCGGGCGAGACGGTCACGCGGATGGTGTGCGCGCGCTCGCGGGCCGAGATGCCCGTGCTGATTCCCGTCTTGGCGTCGATGCTGACCGTGAAGGCCGTGCCGTGGGGCGAGCGATTGTCGTGGGTCATCATGGGCAGCCGCAGCTTTTCGACCCGATCCTCGGTGAGAGCCAGGCAGATGAGTCCGCGGCCCTGGCTGGCCATGAAGTTGATGGCCTCGGGCGTGACCAGATCCGCGGCCATGGTCAGGTCGCCTTCGTTCTCTCGATCCTGGTCGTCGACCACGATGACCAACTTGCCGGCGCGGATGTTTTCGATGGCCTGGGCCACCGAGATGTGGGGGCTAGCGGGCATGGATCCTTTCGACGAAGCGGGCCACTTGCTTGGCGATCATGTCGGCTTCGAGATTGACACGGCTGCCGGCGCGAAGCTCGCCGAGGAAAGTGACTTCCAGGGTATGAGGAATGAGGAGAACTTCGAAGGACGTTCCCGCGACTTGGTTGATAGTCAGACTTACGCCATCGATGGCGACGGAGCCTTTCTTGAAGAGATAGGTCGCAAGCTCTTCGGGCGCGGTCACGCGTAGGGCGAGCGTGCTCGCTTGCTTGCGCGCGCTCTCGACGCAGCCGGTGCCGTCGACGTGGCCGCTTACCATGTGGCCGCCGAGGGAATCGCCAAGCCGCAGCGCCGGTTCGAGGTGCACGCGGCTGCCTGGACCAAGGCTACCCAAGGTCGTGCAGGCAAGGGTCTCTGGTCCTACGTCGGCTTGGAACGTCGACGGTCGCCCCGCCCGGCGCGCGACGATGGTCAGGCACGCTCCGTTGACCGCCATGCTGGCACCGATGGGCAGCTTGCCGACCTCCAGGCTTGTCTTCACCGTCAGACGGCGCGTGCCTCCCGCGCTCGCACGCAAGGACTCGACCTTGCCCAATCCTTCAACGATGCCGGTAAACACGATGTCAGACCTGGTTTTGTTCGTAGCTGTTACTACGGGTGACGACGCTGTCCTCGGGTGAGGACGTCGGCAGTTAGCAGAAGATCCTCGCCCAACGCCCGGATTGAGATGGGTCCGAGCGTGGCTGGCTTGCACCAGTCAAGACCCCGGCCTTCTACGACGGGGACGCCGGATCCCACAAGGCGCGGCGCAAGAAAGACGGCCACCGAATCCACCAAGCCCGCGGCGATGAATGAACCGTGGATGTGGCTACCGCCTTCGACCAGCAAGGACTGCACTTCACGCAACGCCAGTTGCCGCAGCAACGAGGACAGCAGCACTCGACCGTCGCGGGCGGCGGGGGCCAACCAGACTTCTGCGCCAGCGGCTTCGAGTTTGCGTTGCCGGACAAGCAGTCCGCGATCGAGCCTGCGCAGCTTGGCCCCAATGATGAGCGGCGCCCCGGCCTTCGCTTCGCCGAGCAATGCTGCCGTCGGTGGCGTGCGCAGGTGACTGTCGAGCGCGATGCGCAGTGGTCCTTTGCCTTTCTTTGCGGCATCGCCGGGCCGTCGCACCGTGAGGCGCGGGTCGTCGGCAAGGATGGTTCCCACGCCGACGAGGACGGCGTCGTGCTTCGCTCGCAGCTCATGGGCGGCCGCGCGGGCAGCGCTGCCCGTGATCCAGCGCTCGTTGCCAGCGCGCTGCTTTTCCTGACCATCGCCGATGCATCCGTCGAGGGTGGTCGCAAACTTCAGGGTGACCCACGGGCGCTTGTAGCGGATCCAGGAAAAGAAGGCGCGGTTCTGCTGCCGGCATTCATCCTTGAGGCAGCCGGCATCGACGTGCAAACCCGCCCGGCGCAGGATCGCAATGCCCCGCCCGCTAACCAGCGGATTCTCGTCGCAGCAGCCGACGACCAGGCGGCGGATTCCGGATTGCAAGATGTTTTCGGTGCAGGGGCCGGTGCGACCGCGATGGCAGCATGGCTCCAGCGTCACGTACAGCGTGGCCCCTGGCGCTCGCATGCCCAGCTGGGCGAGGGCTTCGATTTCCGCGTGCGGAAGGCCCGCCTTGCGGTGAAAGCCGCGGGCGAGCACCTTGCCGCCCTTGACCAAGACCGCGCCGACTACCGGATTCGGGCGGGTCGCTCCGCGTCCCAGTTCGGCCAGGCGCATGGCCTGGCCCATGAAGCGACAGTCGGCCTCGCTGAATCGCTCTTTCACGAACCCTCCGTCTTGGAGCGGATGAGCCGCTGCACCTCATGCATGATCTCGCCCGCATCTTTGAAGGGCAGGTAGACCGAGGCGAATCGTAAGTAGGCGACGTCGTCGATGTCACGCAGTCGCGACAGCACCGCATCGCCGATTTGCGAAGACGGGATTTCCTTGTCGCCGAGCTCGCGCAAGCTGCGCTCGATCTCGTCTGCCACTTGTTCGATGCGCGACGCGGAGACCGGACGCTTGTCGCAGGCTTTGTGTAGGCCACTTAAGACCTTGCCCCGATCGTAGGGCTCGCGGCGCGAGTCCTTCTTCACGATCATGGGCAAGGCTTCTTCCACGCGCTCGTAGGTCGTGAATCGGCGGCCGCAGCCGATGCACTCGCGCCGACGTCTGATCATTTGCTCGTCTTCGGACGGTCGTGTGTCGACGACCTTGTCTTCGGTTGCGGAGCAGAAGGGACAGCGCATGGCGATGGTTCCGGTGGCTTTCTATCACCAAGAATCGCAAACCGCGCGCCGCTTGTCGGGCGCAATGTTCCAATCAAAACGAATTTGTAATCGCAAACTGAGCCAATTGTTTTCGTTTTCGCGGTTACAAACGAGTCAACCGTTGATCTGTGATCTCCGTCGCACACCAAGAGGTGCGATCGATTTGATGCGTCAATTGCTGCGTTTTGGCTGCGTATTCGTCCCGTTGCTGCAATTCCCGCGACGCTTGACAGAGACCTGAAGAAACGTACTCTGACCGCTAGCGCCTTAGACAATTCCGTTGAGGCGCGGCGTAATCAGGAAAGACAGTTAGAGCAGGAGGTTGTGCATGGCAACAGGCAAGGTGAAGTGGTTCAGTGACGCCAAGGGGTATGGCTTCATTGCGCGGGATGGGGAAGATGACGTCTTCGTCCACTACTCGGCCATCGAGGCCGAAGGATACCGGTCTCTGAGCCAGGGGCAGACAGTGGAGTTCGAGATCACCAAAGGTCCGAAGGGACTTCAAGCGACCAGCGTGAAGCGGCAGGAAGCCCAGCCCAGCTGAGCTTGAGCAACCGAATCAGCGGTTCTTGAATCGTGTGCACCGGTGGTTTTGCCGACGGTGCACAACGCGCGGGACTCCAAGGACCTTTCATTGGGTCCTTTTGAAAGAAACGGCCGGCGCCCCACGGGGTATCCGGCCGTTTCGATGTTATTAATGGGAACCCTGGGAGGGTTCCCAAACCCTCCCGCGCTCTGGCTACGCCGGGCAAAGCCCGGCTCCGCCTACGCGATCCATCCACGTGGTGCGGCTGATGAATCCTGCGCTCTATCTGTCCTCGGCCTGCCAGGACATCTGGATGTCCGCACCGAGCTCGCGGATGACCTTCTCGCGGAACAGGGTCTTCAGCTTGTCCGCGATCTGTCCCATGCGCTGTTTCGATACGCCAAAGCGCTCGCCGAGTGCGGCCAGCGCAACCGGTTCGGCGGCGGAGGTGGCGAGGTGCTCGCGCCAAATGGCCCGCTCGCGATCGTCCGACAGCCCGTTTTCAAAAGCGGTCATCAACCCGCGAACCGCCACGGCCAGCTCGCTGCGGGCGGCCTGATCCTCGGGCGAAGGCTCGTGGCGCGAGATGCGCTCGGCCAGGGAAACGCCGTCGTCGTCGGGACGCGGTTCAAGCGATACCTCTCGCGAAGCCAGGTGGCTCGATACTTCGATGAGGTCGGCTTCGTCCACGTCCAATTTGGCCGCCAACAGTTTGGGTGTGGGATCGAAGCCTGCGGAAAGCAGCTTCTGGCGCTCCTTTTCCAAACGGAAGAAGAGCTTGCGGCCCGCGCGCGTATTGCCCACGTGGATGAGGCGCGCGTTGGTCATGAGGAAGCGCAGGACGTAGGCGCGGATCCAGTAGGCGGCGTAGGAGCCGAAGCGGGTGCCGACCTCGGGATCCCAACGCCGAACAGCCTCCATCAAGCCAACCGAGCCTTCTTGAAACAGATCCAGCACGTTCAACCATGCCTGCCGGTATTGGTAAGCGATGGCGATCACCAGGCGCAGGTTGTGCACCACGAGCCTTCGGGCGGCATCGAGGTCGCCGCGGTCGCGTGCCGCGTGTCCGAGTTGGCGTTCTTCATCTTCGTCGAGGCGGGCGTGGCGACGGGCTTCCTCGACGAAGCGCCGGACTGGATCGCGAATCGTGACGAGATGCTTTTCCGACTCGGGCAGAATACGTTCGAGAGCGGCTTCTTCGACGGGCGGTGTTTTGGCGGCGTCGGCCAGGATGTCGCCTTCGCCAGCCTCGTCGTCATCAATCGGGCGCGCAGGCTCCTCGGCGTTCGGGGGGGGCGCCGGAGCCGTTGCCTTCTTGCCGCGCGGTCGCTTCATGGCGCCTAGTCGGGCAACGCCGCGAGGAGGGCGTCGTTCTGTTCCGCAGTGCCAATGGTGATGCGCAATTTGTCGTCAAGGCCTGGCTTGTCGAAGAAGCGCACCAGAATGCCGTGTGCCTTGAGCGCGCGGTAGATCTCGGCGGCCTTCCCGCCAGGGCAGCGGGCAAATACGAAATTGGCCTGCGATGGGATCACAGCGTAGCCGCGCTTATCAAGCTCGCTGGACAGGCGGGCACGCTCGGCGCGAACGGCTTGCCACGACCAGCGGGCATAGTCCTGATCCGCGAGCGCGGCTGTGGCGGCCAGAATGGAAACCGCGTCGCAGTTGTAGCTGTCCTTGACCTTCATCATTTCGGCGACGACTGTCGGGGCGGCAATGGCGTAGCCGAAGCGCAGGCCGGCCAGCGAATATCCCTTGCTGAAGGTTCGGCACAATACGACGTTGGGCAACTCGCGCACCAGATCCAGGCAGGATTCGTCCGCGAAATCAACATAGGCCTCGTCGACTAGCAGCAGCCCATCGAAGGCCAGGGCAAGGGCGCGCACGCGCGACTTCCTGACCAAGGTTCCGGTGGGCGCATTGGGATTGGCGAAAAAAATGGCGCGTGCGCCGGTGGCAAGCAGCGCGTCGACAGGCAGCTCCCAGTTTGCCTCCCAGGCGACGGTGTGGACGCGATTTTCCCCTTCTTCGGCCAGCACGGGATAGAGCGAATACGTGGGGTCTGGGTAGGCGATGGTATCGCCCGGACCGAGGTAGGTGCGCATGACGATGGCCAGAATCTCGTCGCTGCCGTTGCCGGCGATGATCATGTCGTCCGAAACCCCGTGCACGCGCGCGGCCATGGCGCGGAAGGCGTCGGCCTTGGGGCTCGGGTAGCGGCGCAGGTGCTCGGGATCCAGGGTGCGGATAGCTTCCAGCACGCGCGGGCTTGGCGGGAAGGGGTTCTCGTTGGTGTTGAGCTTGATGACCTTCTCACCGGGGCCGGGCTGCTCGCCAGGCACGTAGGGCGCCATCTTGGCTACATTGGAACGGGGAATGGGCAGGTTGGGCTTGTCGGACATGGAATAGGCAGTATTTCGCACATCGCCAGCCTTGCTGCCAGGTTCCGTAGTTACGGGATAGCCACGTCCACGACCAGGTTCTTCAACCCATGGCGCGCCAGCTACTTGGCCAGCGAAGGATCGAGGAACGCGACCAGCGTGGCGGTGATGCGGTCTTGGGCCGAGCGCGCCGCGATTGGCGACGGGACTTCGTTCATCAGAATGGAGAAAATGAGCGGCTTGTTCCCCGGCGCACCGACGATGCCGGACAGGCAACTGACGTTGGCCAGCGTGCCGGTCTTGGCGCGCACATAGCGTTCCGAGGCGGAGCCAGCCATGCGGTGGGCCAGAGTGCCGTCGGCGCCGCCCACGGCCAGCGAGGCCAAGAATTCGCTGGCCATGCGGAAGTCGCGCATGGCCGCGCGCAGGACCAGCGCGATTTGCTCGGCCGAGAATCGGTTGGAGTCATAGAGTCCGGATCCGTTCTTCATGACGTAGGTCGTGCGCGGAATGCCGGCGCCTTCGAGGTAGCGAGCAACGGCGTCCAGTCCCTTTTGCCAGGTACCCGGTCGGCCCTGCGTTTCGGCGCCGAGGGTGCGCAGAAGCTGCTCGGCGGCGAAGTTGCTCGAACGCTTGCCCAGTTCGTGTACCACCACGGCCAGGGTCGGCGATTCGTGCGCGGCCAGCACGCGCATTCCGTCCTTGGGCGCGCTGTCCACGCGCACGGGCTTGTCGATGGTGATGCCCCGCTTTGCGAGGACCTGTTTGAAGGTCTGGGCGAAGTAGGTCTCAGGCGCCACCACGCGGCGCTGGACCGTGCGCGGTTCGGAACCAAGAAGAATGCGGCCAGCGACGGTGACTCGGGTCTGTCCGCTGCCAGCATCGCTGGTTTCGACCTCGAGCACGGCAGGCCCTTTGGTCGCGGTCGTCACGCTTCCGCTCAGGGTCACGGCCGCGGAAGCCGGTTCGAGCACAACCCGCGCGGGAGCGCCCGCTGCCGCCGCGGGCGTGATGGTCAGGGTGATGACGTTGCCATTCAGCGAGGCGGCGGAAGACGGTGCGCGAAAGGCGGCGGAGTCGTCTTTCTGCTCGAAGGCCGGGGCCAGGGTGGTTGCGTCGAAGGCGCTGGTGTCGATGACCAGACCGCCGCGAACCTTGCGCAACCCCGATGCGGCGAGACTAGCGGCCAGCCCATTCAAGTCCTGCGTCGACAGCGTCGGGTCGCCCGAAGTCTTCACGTAGAGGTCGCCGCGCAGCTCGCCAGCGGCAACTGACTTGCCCCCCTCAGGTGCGACGGCTCCAAGCACGGTGGTCTTCCAGCGAAACTCCGGTCCGAGCAGCGCCAGTCCGGCGGCCTCGGTGACGATCTTCACGTTCGAGGCGGCATTGAGGCCGATCTTCTCGTTTCTGGCGTAGAGGAGCTTGCCACTTTCGGGGTCCATCACGGCGACCGACACCTTGGCGCGGGCCACGGCTGGGCCAGCAAGGATCTCGTCGATGCGCGCCTTGAGCCACGTGCGCCGCGCTTCGGGATCTTTGGGCGGGGGTGGGATGGGTGCGACTGCGATCTGGGGTCCTCCATCGACGACCTGGGCTCCGGCCAATCCCGGTGTGACGACGAGCAAGAGCAGGGCCCGAAGAAGCTGACGGTAGCGCATGTTGAGGAAGCGTCCATCGGACGAGGCCGAACGTCAAATACGTTGCGGTCGGAGCCGCCGAGGGCGCACAGCAAGAGCAGATCGCAGCGGGCGCCCTCTGCGATCTCCCCATCCTCTGCGCTCTCTCTAGTCCATAATGGGTGTCGTGGATCTCTTCGCACGCGCGGCCGATAAAGACAGGCGAGGGCAGCCCTTGGCCGAACGGATGCGCCCGACCAGCTTGGCCGAATACGTTGGTCAGGAACACTTGCTTGGACCCGGACGCTGGCTGCGGCGGGCGATCGACGGCCAAGCCATGACGTCGCTCATCTTGTGGGGGCCGCCCGGCACGGGGAAGACCACTCTCGGCCGCCTTCTGGCCGCGGAAACCAAGGCTGGTTTCGTCGCGCTGTCCGCGGTGATGTCAGGCGTGAAAGAGGTGCGCGAAGCAGTGGCCGAGGCGGCGCAGCGGCGCAACCTGCGCGGCGAGCGCACGCTGCTTTTCATCGACGAGATTCATCGTTTCAACAAGGCCCAGCAGGACGCGCTTTTGCCCCACGTCGAGGCGGGCACGGTCATCCTCGTCGGGGCGACCACCGAGAACCCATCCTTCGAGGTCAACGCTCCGCTGCTCTCGCGCGCCAAGGTCTTGGTCCTGAGGCCGCTCGCCGAAGACAGCCTGCGCGCCATCATCGACCGTGCACTGGCCGATGTGCATCGCGGGCTTGGCCTTCTTCCCATCGATTGCCCGGATGGCATTCGCGATGAGCTCGCTCGCGAGGCCAGGGGCGATGCTCGGCGGGCCTTGTCCGCGTTGGAATCGGCGGCGGACATTGCGCTGCCCGGCGAGGATGGCCGGCGACTTATCGACGAGAAGACGCTGGAAGAGGCCTTGCAGCGCAAGACCTTGATGTACGACAAGGCCGGCGATGAGCACTTCATGGTGGTCAGCGCCTTCATCAAGAGCATGCGCGGCAGCGACCCGGACGCGGCGGTGTACTGGATGGCGCGTATGCTGGAGGCGGGCGAGGAGCCACTGTTCATTTTACGCCGGATGGTCATCTTTGCGGCCGAGGACATTGGCAACGCCGATCCCAACGCCTTGCGCGTGGCCATGTCCGCCACCGACGCCGTCCGCTTCGTCGGCTTGCCCGAGGGCTACCTGCCCATGAGCCAGGCGGCCATCTATCTCGCGGTAGCGCCCAAGAGCAACAGCGCGCTCACCACCTACGCCGCGGCCAAGCGCGACGTGGAGGAATTCGGCGCCTTGCCCGTGCCCACGCACCTGCGCAACGCCAGCTCGGCGCTCGGCAAGTCGCTTGGGTTCGGCCAAGGCTACCAATACCCGCACAACGTCGAGGGCCACTACGTCGTCGAGGACTACTTGCCCGAAGAGCTGCGCGGCCGGCGTTACTACGAACCGTCGAAGTCAGGGCGCGAACGCGACATCGGCGAATACCTGGCGGCCCTACGCAAGCGTGCGCAGAAAGAGAGCTCAGAGGAGTAGGAGGGCACAGAGGCTGGAAAGGAAAGAGGGCACGGATCGTTGAATCCGAACCCTCCCAGTCTTTTCCAACCGGTTTCTCTGTGCTCTCTGGACCGGCCCTCTGTGCCCTCTCCTCAGTCGTAGTACTCGGCGCCGAGGTGGGTGATGAGCTCTTCACCGTGCAGGTAGCGCAAAGTGTTCTTGAGCTTCATGAGCTGGATGAAGGTGTCGTGCTCGGGATACACGTTGGGCGGCGTCATGGGGCTCTTCCAGTAGAAGGACAACCATTCTTGTACGCCCGACAGTCCCGACCGTTGCGCGAGATCCATGAAGAGGGCCAGGTCGAGCACAATCGGCGCCGCCAGGATGGAATCGCGGCACAGGAAATTGATCTTGATCTGCATCGGGTAGCCCATCCACCCGAAGATGTCGATGTTGTCCCAGCCTTCTTTGTTGTCGCCACGGGGCGGGTAGTAGTTGATGCGCACCACGTGGTGCATTTTGCCGTAGAGGTCGGGGTACAGCGACGGCTGCATGATGTGCTCGAGAGCGCCGAGCTTGGACATTTCCTTGGTCTTGTGCGACTCGGGATCGTCGAGAACCTCACCGTCGCGGTTGCCCAGGATGTTGGTCGAGTACCAGCCATCGATGCCGAGCAAACGGGCCTTGAGCCCTGGCGAGATGATGGTCTTCATGAAGGTCTGGCCGGTCTTGAAGTCCTTGCCCGCGAGGGGAACTTCGTTCTTCTTGGCCAACTCCAGCAGGGCAGGGGTGTCGACGGTCAGGTTGGGCGCACCGTTGGCGTAGGGCACGCGGCACTTGAGCGCGGCGTAGGCGTAGATCTGCGAGGGCGCGATCTCCGGGTCGCTCTCGCGCAAGCCCTTCTCGAAACTCGCCAGGGTTGCGTGAACGGGCGCGGTCTCTCGGTAGGCCTCGGTCGAGCCACACCACACCATGACCAGGCGGTCGCATTTGTTGGTGGTGCGGAAGTTCTCGATGTCCGCGATGACCTGCTCGGCCAAATCCATCTTCGATTTGCCCTTCTTGGCGTGCGTGGCAGTCAGGCGCTTGACGTAGGACTGCTCGAACACGGATGTCATGGGCTTGATGCCCGAGAGGAACTCCTTGCTCTGCGCTAGGTGCTCTTTGTTCAGCACACCGGCCTTGCTGGCCGCCTGGTAGGCGTCGTCGGGAAACAGATCCCAGCCGCCGAAGACGATGTCGTCGAGCTTGGCGAGGGGAATGAAATCCTTGATGAGCGGCGACCGGTTCTCGGTGCGCTTGCCGAGACGGATGGTGCCCATTTGGGTTAGTGAGCCGATGGGCTTGGCGAGTCCTCTTCTGATGGCGTCAACGCCGGCCATGAAGGTGGTGGCGACCGCCCCCATTCCTGGCGTGAGGATTCCAAGTCTCCCCGTTGCGGGCTTGATTTCGACTGGCTTCGTAAGTGGCATCGTTCGGCTCCTTCCTTTTCGGAGGCATCGAATAGCAAGTCACGGGCCACGGGTCCATGCCTAATGAAATCGCCCGATTGTGCTTTCGCGGTTGGTGAAATGTGGTAAGAACCTGACTCCCTTCAACACCACACGCTGACCGAGAAGGCCGCGCGTGCCGGGCGAATCATCGACCGGTTTCGGCCTTCGCAGACGGCAGCGGAGGAAAAAAACGCGAAAGGAAAACATGGAAACGAATGAGACTGGCCTTCCGGCCACTGCAGCTCCTGCCGCAACTCCGACCGAGAATCCCGTAGCGGCAAATCCGATGGCGAATCCCATGGCGGCGATCGACACGCCTCTCACCATGCGTGACATGATGGAGGCCGGCGTTCACTTCGGCCACCAGACCACGCGCTGGAATCCGAAGATGAAGCCGTTCATCTTCGGCGCCCGCAACGGCATCCACATCATCGACCTTCAGCACTCGGTGAAGGCGTTCAAGCGTGCCTTCGACTTTCTGGTGCGCACCGTCGCCGAGGGGAAGCCCGTGCTTTTCGTGGGCACGAAGAAGCAGGCCCAGGACGTGGTTCGCGAGGAATCCACGCGCAGCGGTCAGTTCTATGTGACCAACCGCTGGCTGGGTGGAACGCTCACCAACTTCCACACCGTCAAGCTGTCCATCGAGCGTTTGCAGTCCATCGAGAAGATGTCCACCGACGGCACCTTCGAGCGCTTGACCAAGAAGGAAGTCATCCGCATCACGCGCGAGCAAGAAAAACTCGAGAAGGCACTCGGTGGTATCAAGGCCATGGGCGAGTTGCCTGGCGCGGTCTTCATCGTCGACGTGGTCAAGGAGCACATCGCGGTCAGCGAGGCGCGCAAGCTGGAGATCCCCATCGTCGCCATCGTGGACACCAACTGCGATCCCGACCTGATCAACTACGCCATCCCGGGCAACGACGACGCCATCCGAGCCATTCGTTTGTTCGCGAACAAGGTGGCCGATGCTTGCATCATCGGACAGAAGGTTTCGCGCGAGCGAGCGGCCACGGCGCGCGCCTCGGCCGACAACGAGGGCGAGGCAGTGCAAACCATTCGGGTTTCCTCGGGCGGCGAGGGTCCCAAGGTCGAGGTGGTTTCTCGTCGACGTGGCGAAATGCCGGCGCCCGAGGCAGCGGCTACGCCAGAAGACGCGAGCGAGTAGGTTATTCTTTTCGGATTTCTGATTTCTCAGGAGACGCTAGCTATGGCCGAAGTTACGACACAAATGATCAAGGATCTTCGTGAGCGCACGCAGGCTGGGATGTCCGACTGCAAGAAGGCGCTTACCGAGTGCGACGCCGACATGGAGAAGGCCATCGAGTACTTGCGCAAGAAGGGCATCGCCCAGGCCGCCAAGAAGGCCACGCGCATCGCCTCGGAAGGCATCATCGCCAACTACATGCACGGTTCGCGCATCGGCGTCATGGTCGAGGTGAACTGCGAGACCGACTTCGTTTCGCGCAACCCGGATTTTCAGGTTTTCGCCCGCGAAGTCTGCATGCAGGTAGCGGCCATGAGCCCGCAGTACCTGTCGCCGGATGAGATCCCTGCGCAGGTGCTCGAGCAGGAAAAGGCCATCCGCATGGAGCAGGCCAAGCTGCAGAAGAAGCCCGAGCCGGTGCTGCAGAAGATCGTCGATGGCCAAATGGCCAAGTGGTGCAAGGAGGTCTGCCTGATGGAGCAGACCTGGATCAAGGATCCCGACGGCAAGAAGGACATCAAGGGCTTGCTGACTGATCTGATTGGCAAGATCGGCGAGAACATCAAGGTTCGCCGCTTCGTTCGCTACGAGGTGGGTGAGGGCCTGGCCAAGCGCGCTGACGATTTCGTCGAGGAAGTGAAGCGCCAGGCCGGCCAAGGCTAGTCTGCGAGCGCAACGACCGTGTCAACCGGCAAGCACAAAGAGGATTCTCCCAAGCCCCGCCGGGCTTCGCTCGACGGGACTCATCGCGGGAGCTCGAACGACCCCTCCGAGGATCTCTCAGACGATCCCGTGCCGGCCGCCGAGGCGCTACTCGACGTCGGCGTCCGCGCGGTGGCGGCCACTGCAAGGCCTGGATTGGCGCCATACCCTCGGGCCCCCTTGGCCCCGGGGGTGAAGTACCGGCGCATCCTGCTCAAGTTGTCGGGCGAGGCCCTGATGGGCGACAAGGGGTTCGGCATCGACCCCGCGGTGCTGGCCCAGATAGCCGAAGAAGTCATTGATGTGCACAGTTTGGGCGTGGAAATCGCCCTGGTCATCGGCGGGGGCAACATATTCCGCGGCATCGCGGGTAGCACCACGGGCATGGATCGCGCCAGCGCAGACTACATGGGCATGCTGGCCACCGTGATCAATTCGTTGGCGTTGCAGGATGCCCTGGAAGCACGCGGGGCCAAGACGCGGGTGATGAGCGCCATCGAAATCGCTCGTCTGGCCGAGCCGTACATTCGCCGCCGGGCGATTCGACACCTGGAAAAGGGCCGGCTCGTAATTTTCGGGGCGGGCACGGGCAATCCGTTTTTCACGACCGATACCGCGGCCTCGCTGCGAGCCATGGAAATCGGCGCCGATATCGTCATGAAGGCGACGCGCGTGGATGGCGTCTACGACAAGGATCCCAAGAAATTCAAGGACGCGCGCATGTACCAACGCCTATCGTATATGGACGTACTCAATCGCCATCTGGCGGTGATGGATGCGACGGCCATCTCGCTTTGTCACGACAACAAGTTGCCGATTCTGGTTTTCAACATGACCAAGCCGGGTAACATACGGCGTGTGGTGCTGGGTGAACGACTGGGAACGCTGGTCGTCGACGAGCGGCGCGAGCCACGCGAGGCCGGCGAGGTTGCACCCACAACCGAGGAGCAGAACCATGGTAAATGACGTGATCAAGGAACTGCAGACGAGCCTGGACAAGGGCATCGAGGCACTCAAGAAGGATCTGGGCAAGGTGCGGACCGGCCGCGCCAGCGTGTCGATCTTGGACGGAATCCGGGTCGACTATTACGGTACGCCGACGCCATTGCACCAGGTGGCATCTCTCAACGTGCCCGACCCGCGCCTCATCACCATCAAGCCCTGGGAAAAATCCCTGATTCCCGAGATCGAGAAAACGATCCGTTCGGCGCAGCTCGGACTTAATCCATCTTCCGACGGCGAAATCGTTCGACTGCCCATGCCGCCGCTCACCGAAGAGCGCCGCAAGGAGCTGGTCAAGATGGTCAAGAAGATGGCCGAGGAAGCCAAGGTCGCCCTGCGTAGCGCGCGCCGCGACGCCAACGAGATGCTCAAGGAATTCCAGAAGGACAAAGAGATCACCGAGGACGAGGAGAAGCAGGGTCTCAAGAAGGTGCAGGACACCACCGACGCTGCCGTGGTCAAGGTCGAAGAGATCGTCGCCAAGAAGGAAAAAGAAATCCTCGAGGTCTGAGGCAGAAGATTCACCACAGAGGCACGGAGAGTACAGAGTTCGGAAAGAAAGGGTTTTCCGGATCCTGGATCCAAACCCTTTCTGCTTCCGTAACCTCCGTGCTCTCAGCGCCTCTGTGGTGAAACTATCCGGTTGGCGCGATGCCGTTTGGGGCGCTGCTGTCGTAGGTTAGGCGCGCTACGTCGACTTGGTTGATGGCGAAGCGTAGTGTGGTGCCGCGGCCTTTCAGCAGACCTTCGCGCTGGAACAGGTAGTAGGTTCGCATGCCTTCGCGGACGGGAGGCTCGCCTTGCGCCTGTTTGCCCGGGATGCCGCTCAGGATGAGGATCTTCTCACCTGGCTGTAGCACGAAGCCCGGATCGATCTGGCCCATAACCGAGCCGCGCTTGCCCGGCCGGCTGACGATGACTTGCAGCCCCGCGGTGCTGACCGAGGAGGCGCCTTGATTGGCCAAGACGAAGTACTCCTCGTTGACCTTCTTTTTGTCCGGTGCGGCGTGCGCTTCTTCGAAAACGAGTGGCATGGGCCTAGCTTATAGACCGAGGAGCCGCGGGACGACAACGTCCATGTAGCGGTAGGGCTTCCCGATGGGGCGGCCGATTCCCCCAGTCGCGTACGTACTGGCGGAGTTACCTGCTCCTGTTTTTCTGAAACTCCGTGCTAGAATGCGAGCCGATGAACAAGCTGGAAGTCGATATCGCCCACCGTCTGAGCCGTGACGAAGCCCGTTCGCGCATCGATCGCGTGACCGAGAAGTTGGCGCGCGACTTCAGCGCCGAGTGCAACTGGGACGGGGGAAGCCGCTTGGTCGTCAGGCGCAAGGGGTTGCAAGCGTACCTGGACATAGCCGACGACCGGGTGCACGTCGACATGGAGCTCGGCCTTTTCATGCGCCCCTTTGCGGGCACGATCCGGGCCGGAATCGTCAAGCAGCTGGCCGACATTCTGGCCTAGCCCCCCGCGCCTCTTACACGAAGGGTGCGAGGACGCTTTACCCTCGATCTGCGCACTGCTATAAAGGCGTTCGTTCGTGCTGCGCAGTGCGAGCACAGGCTTTTTCTGCCCCCTACCCGACGGAGCAAAACATGAATGCCCGACAAACCGCGATTGGCCTGACCCTGCTGGCTCTAACCACCGCCGCCGGTGCCCCGGCGCAAGCGCAGGTGCGCAACGGGCAGATTGGCAGCGCGCCTATCGATCTCCAGGTATTTCGGCCCGCCGCCGACACCAAGGGGTATATCACCCTGAACGGCGCGCAGATTCTGGCGCCGCTTGCCGTCTCGTTCGGAATGGTGACTACCGGTGGCTGGCGTCCGCTGAATTTGGATGCCGGGAGAACCGTCAACACCAATGGCCAGACGCAAGAATCGTTGATGAGAATGAATTTCGTTCTCACGACGACCCTGCAGGGGGCCGTTGGACTCGTGTCCACCGATCATCTCGGTCTGCAGTTCGGCGTCGCCTTGCCCATCGGGATTACCAGCGGCGAGGCAACCCCGTACGACCCCGGCGCGGCCAACGGAGTTCTCTACAACAACCGCCAAACCAATGGCACCAACGACGACATCCATTTCCAGACCAACTACCAGGGCGTGGGCGACCTGGCCCTCTTGCCCAAATTGCGCATCCTCAATCCAAGCCGCTTGCCCGTCGGTATCGCCATCATTCCTGGCCTAATCCTGCCGACCGGCGACAAGACCAAGTTCCTTGGCGAGGGAAAAATCATCTTCCAGCCTCAGGCCATCGTCGAAGCAGACTGGGGCCGCCACGGTGTGTTCCGAACCGCTCTCAACGTCGGCATGCGGATCCGCAGCGGCGGCACCTCGGATTTCGTGGACAACAGGGGCAATTTTCCGCGCGACGTGAGGACGCTGGATGGCAACGGCGCCCCTCAGGCGGGCACGTCGGTTGGCGGCGAGAACACCAACATGGGCCTCCGGGTCGGCAACGAGCTTCTCGCTGGCCTCGGCGCCTCGTGGGGCATCGTGCCCTTCGTGTTCGATATGGTGGGCGAGCTCTACACCTTCACTGGGCTCGACTCGAAGAAGATCACGTACGATCCTAACAACAATACCTCCTCGTATTCGAACATGGGGCCTGGCGGCGAGGCGGTCCTGGGCTTCAAGGCCTACCTGGCACCCAACTCGTTCTTCGAGTTTGGCGGCGGCTACGGTGTCATACCCACCGCCTACGGCACCACCCGAGGCCGCTTCTTCGCCGGCATCGTGTTCGAGCCAGGCTCGGGCGACCGCGACGGAGATGGTCTCAATGACGATGTCGACAAGTGCCCCGACGATCCCGAAGACTTCGACAATTTCGAGGACGAGGATGGCTGTCCCGATTTGGACAACGACCAGGACGGCATTCCTGACGTGCTCGACAAGTGTCCCAACGAACCCGGCCCGCGCGAAAACGACGGCTGTCCGTTCAAGAAGGTCAATGACCGCGACGGCGACGGCATCCCGGACGATGTCGACAAGTGCCCGGACGAGCCCGAAGACTTCGACAATTTCGAGGACGAAGATGGCTGCCCCGATCTCGACAACGACAAGGATGGCATCCCCGACAAGCTCGACCTGTGCCCGAACGATCCCGAGGACAAGGACGGCTTCGAGGACGAGGACGGCTGCCCAGACCCGGACAACGACCACGACCGCATTCTGGACGTGAACGACAAGTGCCCGAACGAGCCCGAAACCTACAACGGGTTCGAAGACGAAGACGGCTGCCCGGACAAGGGCTTGGTCATCGTCCAACGCGGCAAGCTGGAGATCCTCGACAAGATCTATTTCGAGACCGACAAGGACGTCATCATGGATAAGTCCTTCCCACTGGTCGACGCCATCGCCGCGACCATCAAGGGCCATCCCGAGATCGCGCTCATCGAGATCCAAGGGCACGCCGACGAGCGCGGCGACGATGAGCACAACCTGGATCTGACCGATCGTCGCGCTCACTCCGTGATGCGCGCCCTGGAAGACCGCGGTGTCGAGCTCGGTCGGCTCAAGGCGCGCGGCTATGGCGAAACCAAGCCGATCTGCACGCAACACAACGAGGAATGCTGGAGCAAGAACCGACGCGTGGAGTTCATCATCGTCAAGCGCGTCGACGAGGCCGTTCTTCAAAACGACTCGGGTCAGTAGAACCGAGAAATCGGCAGGCGTGGCCGAGAGTGGGGCGGATTCCTCTTTTTCGCCCCGCAGGTTCGGCCAATGTCTGTTCGCAAGGTATTGTAATTGCAGGGAAAAGTGTCTATCGTGCGAAACCGGCCGGGCGCACGAAGGTTCTACTTGACTCGGTCTCCCTGTGAGTTATTAACAACCACCCATTTTTTGTTGGGCGCGGGTTTCATTTGCCTCTGTTGCCACGCGAGAAAATTGACGACGTCCGCGATCGTACGAATATCGTCGACGTCGTAAGGCGATACGTTGAACTCAAGCGAGCTGGCACCGGAAGCTTCAAAGGACTTTGCCCATTTCACGCGGAGAAGACTCCGTCGTTCCATGTCCATGAGCAGCGCCAGTTCTTTCATTGCTTCGGGTGCGGCGAGAAGGGGGATGTCTTTTCCTTCCTCGTCAAGATCGAGCAACGCTCGTTCATGGAAGTTCTGCGTGAGCTGGCCCACCAGGCCGGGGTGGACCTACCCGAGCAAACGCTTACCCCGGCTGAACGCAAGGCCGCCGAGGAAAACGAGTCGGAGCGCGAACGGATGCTGCGGGCCATGGAAGAGGCCACGCGCTTTTTCGAGGTGCAGCTTGACGGGCCAGCCGGGGCTGCTGCGCGTGCCTACCTGGAGAAGCGCGGCATTTCGAAGGCCACGATCGAGCGGTTTCGTGTGGGCTACGCGCCAGCCGGTTGGGATGCCATGCAGAAGCATCTCGCCTCCCGGCAGGTGGGAGGCGAGTTGGCCGAACGCCTTGGATTGGTCGGAAGCAACGAGCGTGGTCGCTACGACTTCTTCCGGGATCGCGTCATGCTGCCCGTGCTCGACCGGCAGAAACGCCCCATCGGCTACTCCTCGCGTTTGCTCGATCCCGACGCCAAGGATCGCAAGTACGTCAACTCGCCCGACTCGCCGCTCTTTCACAAGAAGGAAAACCTGTACGGTCTGCACGCCGCCGTCGACGCCATTCGCCGCGGGGGAACGGCCATTTTGGTGGAGGGCAACTTCGACGTGTTGACCCTGCACGAGGCTGGTATCGAGGAAGCGGTGGCCCCCATGGGCACCGCCCTCACCGTCGAGCAGATCAAGCTGCTGGCCCGGATGGCGAAGCGCATCGTGGTGGTGTTCGACGGCGATAGCGCGGGATCGCGCGCCGCCGAGAAGGCCGTGCCGTTGGCCGTGGATGCCGGGCTGTTTTTCGCCGAGGCAGATTCGGATGGGCGCGTGGCCGAGATGCCCGCCGGGGTCGACCCCGACGAATTCGTTCGCGCGCAGGGGGCCGAGGCCTTCCGCGCCCTGGTCGCGCAGGCGCGGCCCATGCTTGACCACCTGATCCAGCGCGCCGCCGACGATGCCACCATCCCAGGCAAGGCCAGCACGGCCAAGCGTGTGGCCGACGTGCTGGCCAAGGTCAGGAATCCACTCGTGCGCGACCTCTACGTGCGCGATCTGGCGGCCAAGTTGGCGGTGCCTGTCGCCCAGATCATGCGCATGGTGCGCGAGGTGGCGTCGCACTCACCTCGGAACGAGGCTGCGACGTCCGTAGCGACCGCCGAAACCGATCCGATTCGCCGGGTGCCTCAGGCGGACGAGCTTGATGCCCTGGCGTTGCTGGTCGCGCAGCCCAAGTTGGCGGCCCGCGAAGAGGCGCAGCAGATCTACGAGCTTCTGCGGGATCCCGGCATTCGTGAGATCTACGGGACCGCGCTCGAAACGCTTCGTGCTGGCGGCCGGCCAGATGTTCCAGCTTGGCTTGACAGCGGGCCGGCGGATATCCGCGACTACGTGAGCGCGGCCTTGATGGACGGGCGCTGGGCTTCGATCGAAGCCGTCGACGATGCCATGCGCGCCATGCACGCGCTCGTTCTCAAACTGGAGCGCCTGCGCGTTGATGCAGAGCTGGCACTGGCACAACGCCAGTACCGCGAGGCCCTTGCGAGTGGAAACGAAGAAGAGGCACGGGCCATCTCCATGCGGGAGATGGAATTGATAAGGACCAAGTTAGGGTTAGCCAACCAGAGCAGAGGCATGACGACATGATCGAGGATGCCGAAGACCGTATGAGCGACGACAATCAGGACGACGATGAACTTGAAGAAGTGAGCAAGCAGCTCGCGGCCAAGAAGGGCTCGGCCAACAAGGAGAGCGAGCGCAAGAAGCGCGAGCTCATCACAATGGGCAAAGCCAAGGGATTCTTGACTTATGACGAGGTCAACGATCACATGCCGGAGAGCATCGTCTCGTCTGATCAGATCGACGACTGGTTGTCGACCTTGGGTGGCGAAGGTATCGAAATCGTCGATGCTTCGACGCAGGTCAAGGTCGAGGACAAGACGCCGCCCGCGGCGGAGGCCGAGGAAGAGGCGGAAGCCGAGCCAGCGCCACGGCCCGCGGAAGCCGAGGAAGAAGAGGAAGACGACGGCTATTCGAAGACCAACGATCCGGTGCGCATGTACCTGCGCAAGATGGGATCGGTGTCGCTGCTCACCCGCGAAGGCGAAGTCGAGATCGCGAAGCGTATCGAGGACGGCGAGCGGCGAGTGCTGCAAGTCGTGCTCGATTCGCCGGTGGCCATTGAGGAGATCCTCGATTTGGGCGACAAGCTGCGCAAGCAGAAGGTTCGCGTGAAGGAGGTCGTCAAGGACGCCGACGACGACGACGAGGAGTTCGACGAGGCTTTTCACGTCGAGCGCGTGTGCAAGATCATCGACAAGGTCCGCAAGGTCTACAAGGATCTGGAGAAGTTCGACGAGAAGAGCGCCAAGCGCGGCCAGTCCGAAAGCAGCAAGCGTAAGGCGAAGACGCAGATCGCCGGCCTCAAGCAGGATCTGTTGGATGCCCTGCAGGAACTGCGCCTGAACAAGAAGCAAATCGATCGCATCGTGGCTCGTCTCAAGGGCCTGGTGTCGCGCATCGAGTCGGCCAGGCGCGAGATCGGCGAGGTCGAGAGTCGGGTTGGCATGAGCGAGCGCGAGCTCAAGAAGACCCTACGCGAGGCGCGCGGGTCAACCTTGCGCCAAAGAACGGTCACCAAGCGTTTGGGCTTGCGCGTGGAGGAGCTCGAGGAGACCTCCGAGAACATCGCCAACGCGCGCAAGAAGGTGAAGAAGATCGAGGAGGAGGCCGGTCTCGACGAGGCCAGCTTGCGCAATACGGTGCGCGAGATTGAGGACGGCGAACGGCAGGCCGAGCAGGCCAAGGCGGAGCTGGTCGAGGCCAACCTGCGCCTGGTCGTCTCCATCGCCAAGAAGTACACCAACCGCGGCTTGCAATTCCTGGATCTCATCCAGGAGGGCAACATCGGGCTCATGAAGGCGGTGGACAAGTTCGAATATCGTCGCGGCTACAAGTTCTCGACTTACGCCACGTGGTGGATCCGCCAAGCCATCACCCGCGCTATCGCCGATCAAGCGCGCACCATCCGCATTCCGGTGCACATGATCGAGACCATCAACAAGCTCATCCGCACCAGCCGCTATTTGGTGCAGGAGCTTGGGCGCGAGGCGACGCCGGAAGAAATCGCCGAGAAGATGGAGTTGCCACTCGACAAGGTCCGCAAGGTCCTCAAGATCGCCAAGGAGCCCATTTCGCTCGAAACTCCGATTGGCGAGGAGGAAGACTCACACCTCGGCGATTTCATCGAGGACAAGAGCATCGTCTCGCCGGCCGACGCGGTGATTTCGATGAATCTGGCCGAGCAAACGCGCAAGGTGCTGGCGACGCTGACCCCGCGCGAGGAGAAGGTCCTGCGCATGCGCTTCGGCATCGGCGAGAAGTCGGACCACACCTTGGAAGAGGTGGGCCAGGACTTCGAAGTCACGCGCGAGCGCATCCGGCAGATCGAGGCCAAGGCCCTGCGCAAGCTGCGTCATCCGTCGCGCAGCAAGCGCCTCAAGAGCTTCATGGAAAGCTGATGAGAGCGCAGAGGCGGAGGAGGGCGCAGTGGAAAGACTTCCTCCACTGTTGTCCGACCGCTGTGTGCTTCTAGATTGATAATGCCTGGGCCAGGAGGTCGGCGAGATGGTCGACCTCCTCGGGGCCGAGGTCGTTGCTCGGCAAGCGAGGCAACTGGAGCATGGGCAGACCGGGATCGCTGGCCAGTCCAGCGACGATGCGGTCGGCGTCTCGGCGCCGCGACGCAAGGACGGTCACACCAGCAAGAATTCCAGCCAATTCCTCGGGCGGCGGGTTGTCGGCAGTCGCTGCCAGCACTTTGTCGAGCACAGGATCGGTCGCTTCGACCGGGGGCATGGCGTTAACCACCAAAGGACCCAGCGGCATATGCAGGTCGCGGATGTCGCGCGCCAGCGTCGAGGTTTCCCGCGCGGGGAGCTCCTCGGGCAAGGTCACGAGCACGACCGAGGTTTGTTTTTCGTCGGAGAGCAGGGCGCGGGCCTGGGCGGCGTCGCGCGCCAGCGGCCCCTTGGGCATGGCGCTCTTGACCGCGTCGGGAATGTGCAGCATGGCGGTGGCGTGGCCCGATGCCGGGCCATCGAGCAGGATCAGGTCGTATTTGGCGCGCCCGTTTTCCTGCTCGGTGGTGTGCCACCACGCCTTGCCCAGCATGGTCCAGTAGTCCAGGCCAGGAAACGCACCGAGAAAGCTGCGCATGGGCTTGTTCTCGAACACCGCCCGGTACAACGGTTCGTATCTGAGCAGCATGACCCCGTATTCGTGCAGCGACTGTTTGGGGGTCATGTTGACGGCTGAGAGCCGCTCGTCCACGGGCGTGACCAGGGGGCCGATGGCGGTCTTGCACCCGAGCAGGCGGCCCAGGCGCTCGGGTGCGTTGGTCTGCGCCAGCAGGACCCGCTTGCCAAGCCGGGTGGCGACCCGGGCCAGCGCGGCGGCCACGGTCGTGCGGCCCACGCCGCCCTTGCCCGCGAGCACGAGAAATCGCCGGTCGAGCAGGTGTTTCATAACGAGCACACGATCCGCCGGAGAAAAGCCGTGAAGGCACTTGCGAGGAACATCGATGACGGAGTCTATAATGCGTCGATGTCACGCAAACGAGCAACGTTCACGAGCACCAGCACGTCCGATTCTGACCCCGGGGCTAGCGTGGCGCGCGACTCGACGGCCAAAGTCGTGCTACGGCGAGGGCGGGCGCGGCCCCTGTGGTTCGGCCACCCCTGGGTGTACGCCAACGCCGTCGATCGCGTCGAGGGCCAGGTCGAGCCAGGTTGCATCGTGTCGCTGCTCGACCACGACGGCCGCTTTATCGGGCGTGGCATCTACAACTCGCGTTCGCAGATTCCGGTGCGACTGTTCACCCGCGCGGAGGAACCAGTCGATGCCGCATTTTTCGTGCGTCGGTTGCGTGCGGCCCAGGCCTTGCGCGCGGCACTGGAGCTTCCGAGCTCCGAAACCACGGCCTACCGCTTGGTGAACAGTGAGGGCGATCAATTGCCCGGTCTGGTCGTCGACGTTTTCGGCGACGCTGCCGCATTTCAGATCAGCACGCTCGGCATGTCCCGATGGCGCGAGGAAATCGCCGCGGCCATCGACGAAGTGCTCGCACCGAAGACGATCTACGAAGTCGCGGCGGGTAGCTTTGCCGAGGTCGAGGGTTTCGTGGCTGAAACGCGCGTGCTGCGTGGCGAGTCGCGCGCGCAGGTGCCATGTCTCGAAGATGGCATTCGACTGGAAGCCGAGCCCTTGCAGGGGCAAAAGACCGGCCTCTTTCTTGACCAGCGGCCCAGCCGCACGCGGGTGGGGCAGATGGTGCGGGGCATGCCCAAGAAATTCGCCCGCGTGCTCGACTGCTACGCGTATGCCGGTGGCTTCGGGCTACAGGCCGCGCGCGCCGGGGCAGGGGAGATCACGGCGGTGGACAGTTCGGCTCGGGCCGTGGCGCGCATCGAGGCCCACGCCAATAGCAATGGCACCCCTATTCGCGCCATCGAGTCGGATACCTTTCGCTTCCTTGAGACAGCCACGCCGCGTTCCTATGACTTGGTGGTCGTGGATCCGCCGAAGTTTGCGCGGGCACGAAAAGACCTCGAGGCCGCCATCAAAGGTTACGAACGCCTAAACTCGCTAGCTCTTACGGCGTGTGCGCCGGGCGCGGTGCTCGTCACCTGCTCGTGTTCGCAGAATGTAGGGCTGGTAGAGTTCGAACGTATCCTGGCCGCGGGCGCCAGACAATCCAGCCGCGAAGTGAGCATCATCGATCATCTCGGCCCTGGCCCCGACCATCCCCTGCCACCAGGCTTCAGCGAAGGCCAATACCTCAAGGTCATCTTCGCCTATGTGGCGTAGGGCGACTCGGATTCTCCAACACAGAGGACACAGAGACCGGAAGGGAAAGGGTTTCCGGATCTCTGATCCGATCACTTCCTTCCTCTGTGTCCTCTGTGTTCTCTGTGTTCTCTGTGGTTGAATCCCTCACGTCTATCTTCCCGGCACCACCCCGGTGGGCGAGGTCTGCAACACCACGATGTAGTAGACCAGCATGGCCACTATCATCGCGAGCGAGACCCACTCCCAGGGGACGCGGCCGAAGAGCAGGGCGCGCTTGCTGAAGAAGCGACCGCGAGAGCGGCGGTTGATTTGTCCTTGGACGTTCTCGAGAAAGCTGACGGGCGCGGTTCGCTTGAGCGCGCCCAAGCGTCCCACGGTGCGACGGAACCGCTCCAGCGATACTCGGCACTGCATGCACGTGGCCAGATGTTCGTCCAAATGAGCACGTTCGACGGGGCCAAGATCGCCCTCGACGTAGGCGGAGAAGGCTTCGCTGGCTCGCTGGTGGCTGTCGGGCGCGGTCACTTGAGTTTCCCTTCGAGCAGATCCTTGAGCGCCATGCGTGCGCGGTGCAGGCGCGATTTTACGGTGCCTTCCGGCAGTCCGGTGATCTCCACGATTTCATCGTAGGAAAGTTCCTCGACGTCGCGCAGGACCACAAGCAGACGCTGCTCCTCATCCAGGTTGGCGATGGCTTCTTGCATGATCTTCTCGGTTTCGGCGGCCTCGAGGACCACGTCCGGGGCGTCGAAGTGCGCTTGCACGGGCGCCTTGCCCTCATCGGCCATTTCCGTGGCGTCGGTTCCGTCGCGCAGTTCCTGTCCGCTGGTGCGTCGGCGGGCGAGATACTTGATGCGATTCTTGGAATGGTTGGCGGCGATGCGCAGGATCCACGTCGAGAGCTTGGCTTCTCCGCGGTAGCTCTCGATGCTCTTGAACACGGTGACGAAGACCTCTTGGGCGATGTCTTCGGCCTCGCTGGGCGAGCCCACCAAGCGCAGAATCAGGTTGTAGACGCGGTCGCTGTAGCTGCGCACGACCTCATTGAAGGCCTCTTCATCCCGCCGGACCAGACGGCCGAGCAGAAGGCGTTCGCCGATGCTCATCTGATAGGCCTGCCGCTCTCGAAATCGACGCAAGGGGTGAGCGCGGCCAGGTTCTTCGACGATGCCCGCTCCGGCTGCTTTTGGCAGGGACGCCTCCACGCCTCTACAGACACCGCGGCGCCTAAATAGTTCCTAAGGAATGGCACGCTTGAGGAGTTTAGCCCGATTACATGGTGGGAACGAAGAGGCGTGCGCTGACGCCGAAGATGGTCGTCTTTTTCGCGCCCGACACGTCCTGGCGCAATCCGATATCGAGCGCGCCGATGTCTGCGGACAGAAGCGAGAAGCCGGCCGACACGTAGCTGTTCTTGGTGAGTCCATCGTGCCCGCCCCCGGCTCGAATCGCGGCCGAGGCGGCAAAGGAGATTTCGCCACCACCCATGTAGTACATGACCTTGTCTCGCCCACTGTTGTCGTAGACCTTTTCAAGGACCGAGTCGAATACCAGGAGCAGCATGGGCATGGGCAGCACCGCAACGCCGCCACCTACGGCCCTGGGCGCCCACGGGGTTTCACGATCCAGAAGATTGTAACCAACTGCTCCAATCGACAGTTGGGGGATCGGCCGCAGAGTTAGCCCAGCGTCGAAGGTAAATCCCGTGTGGGTCGTGCTCGTGGCATCCGTGAAGTGAACGTACTTGGCACTGCCACCGAGGAAGATCTTGTCGAGCAGGGGGAAGGAAAGCGACCCGCCGAAGAGGTGGCCGGTTTGGTTCACGCCAGCGCTGGGGGAATCGCGATGGTACGTATAGTAGAGCGCGCCGCCGAGATTGAATGCCGAGGTGGAATCCACGGCGGAAATGCGGGCGTCGTGCGAGTTGGCGGCGCTGCCGTACTGGTAGCTGCCTTCGAGAAGATAGGCGCGTAGGAGCGAGATTCCAGAGGGATTGAGCTGCGGCCCTGCGTCCCCCGTGGCGATGGCGCGCATGGCTCCGCCCGTGCCCAAAGGACGCGGACTGGGAAAGGCGATTCCGTCCGCGGCCACTGGTCTGGCAAAGGCCAGGGCGCATGTCACGCCGGTCAATAGTGGGGCAAGGATCCTCGAAATCATGGGCTGATAATAGGACGTAGGTGATCGCAAGCCAAAAAGCTCTCACGTCGCCAGGTCTGGTGCACGGGGAATCAGCACCAGCCCCGGCTGGCCAGGCTGACGAACCCGTCGCTTGCGACCACCACATGGTCGAGCACGGTGATGCCACAGAGCTCGCCGACCTGCCTGAGTCGGGCGGTTAGCTCGAGATCTTGGCGCGACGGCGTTGGATCCCCGGAAGGGTGGTTGTGGCAGAAAATGACCGAAGCGGCAGCGCCGCGGATCAGGGTGCGGAAGACGTCGCGCGGGTGCACCTCGACCCCGGTCAGGGAGCCGCGAGCGACACACGCTTCGAGCAAGACGCGGTGGCGTACATCGAGCGCCAGCATCCAGAATTCCTCGACCGGCGAGGCGCCTAGCCGTGCCCGGTAGTGCGTCCAAACATCGGCCGCATTGCCCAGAAACCGGCCGCGTTCTGGCCGAGTGCCGGTCACTCGACGGCCAAGCTCGATGGCTGCCTGGATGACGGCCGCACGCGCCGGCCCCACCCCCGGCAGGGCGCACAGTTCGGCTTCCGCGCTCTCGGCAACGCCGCGCAAGTCACCGGCGTGGGCAAGCAAATCATGAGCAATTTCCACGACATTTTGCCCCTGTCGACCAGAACCGAGGAGAATAGCCAGGAGCTCGGCGTCAGAAAGGCTGGCAGCACCACGGGAAAGGAGGCGTTCGCGAGGACGATCTTCAGGAGCCAGGGCGAGTAGGGCAGGCATACCCCCAAGCAGAGCACGCGTCATGCCACACCCTCGAATCCTTGTGTTTTGTACGAAGGCCGTGCTACGTTAAGGATGCGTTTTCGCCAGGCGAGCTTGGTTCTTGCCCGAACGCGGTTGGGTAGATGGCCACGTTGGCCGGCCCCAAGGTAGCTGCGGCATAGGGTGGTTTCGGGCAAGCGAATACCTGGACCCAAAACGCGATCAATTCACGCTGAGAGAGTCTGGAGAGGAGTCGAGACTGAGTACCCCATTAGATGGCAAGCAGGCTGAGGAAGCCGCTGCCGACGAGTCTTCGCGTGCGGACGCTGACCAGGGCGGCAAGGAATCCAAGACCGAGAGCGGTGATTCCGAGCCTACGCTCGTGATTCACCTCTCCGACGACGAAGGTGTTCCCGATCTACCCACCCGGCCGGTCGCCAAGCCGCCAGCGTATACGTCGGTGTTGGCGCCCGCCACGGCCGAACCCGTGCGCGAGTATTCGCCGGCACTGCGTGAGGCGCTTGCCCGCGCCCGCGCGATTCTACACATCCGCGACCTGCGGCCTGGCCAGGCCGAGGTCATCGAATCGGTGTTGGCCGGACGCGACACCCTCGCCGTCATGCCTACCGGCAGCGGTAAGTCGCTCACCTATCAACTTCCCTCGCTGTGGCTGCCGGGCCCGACCTTGGTGGTTTCGCCCCTGCTGGCTCTGATCGAGGATCAAGTCGGCAAGATGAAGGCCGCTTCGGTGCCGGTAGCGCGCATCGATTCCACCCGCACCGCCAAGGAACGTGCCGCCGACTTGGAGGCCGTGCGCGAGGGCAAGATCAAGCTGGTCCTCATCACGCCCGAGTCGGTGTGCTCGCCGGCCGTGCAGGAATCGCTTGCCGGGGTAAAATTTTCGCTTTTCTGCGTCGATGAAGCGCACTGCGTGTCGCAGTGGGGCCACGACTTCCGCCCCTCGTACCTGGGCCTGCGGCGCGCGTCCGAGGTGCTGGGACGGCCGCCCATCCTGGGACTGACCGCCACCGCGACGCCGGCCATCGCCGAGGACGTTCTTCTTCAGATGGGTATGAAGGACGCGCACGTCTGTCGCGTGTCGTTCCACCGGCCCAACCTGGCCTTCGACGTGCGCAAGGTGGCGGGCGAGGCCGACAAGCTGCGCGTCCTAGGCAAGCTCATCCAGCGCCTGCGCCGTCCTGGCATCGTGTATTGCGCGACGGTGCGCGCGGTCGATGACCTGTACGTGGCCTTGCGCCACGGCAAGATTCCGGTCGAGCGCTACAACGGCAAGATGACCGGCGACGAGCGCGAAAAGTCGCAAGCCTCGTTCATGTCGTCGGGACGCAAGGTGGTCATGATCGCCACCAACGCGTTTGGTCTGGGCGTCGACAAGCCCGACATCCGCTACATCATCCACTACCAGATGCCGGGCTCGCCGGAGTCGTACGTGCAGGAAGCTGGCCGCGCCGGCCGCGACGGCAAGCCCGCGCGCTGCGTGCTGCTTTTCCAGCCCGACGACATCGCGATTCAAGAGCACTTCCTCAAGGAAGCGCACCCGACCAAGACCCAGGCACGCGCGGTCGCGGAAGGGCTTTACGCCTGGAGCGACGAGGGCAAGGAAGTTTCGGTGCGCGATCTCGCGCTGTCGATGGCTTTGCCCGAGCGCCGCGTGCGCGTGGTTCTTTCGGTGCTCGAAGCCATGGGCGTGGCCAAGGAGGTGCGGGCCGCGCGCTGGGCCGGTGTCGAACCTCGGCCCACGCGCCAGGCTATCGACAAGGCATCGTCCGTGTTCGAGGCGCGGCGGATCTCGGATCGCCGCCGATTGGCCGAGCTGCTCAAGTACATGAATCTGCAAAGCTGCCGCGTGCAGATGTTGCGCGCGTACTTCGGCGAGGATCCGGGGCCCAAGTGCGGGCTGTGCGATTCCTGCGCTGGGCTCGACAGCGAGGTCTTCGATCCCGGTGATGCGGACGAGCGCCACGGCTTGCACGCGGCTACGGATTTCCACGGACGGGCTCGCCGCCGACGGCGTCGGGGTGCGGAAAAGCCGGTTGCGCCGGGTAAGGCGGCCGCACAGGTGGAAAGGCAGCGGCCCGTGTTCGCGACGGCGATTCCCGAGGTCATGCCGCCCACCGTGCCGCCGCCCTGGGTTTCACCGCCTGAGAGCGATGCCGTCATCGACCCAATTGTTTGGGAAGGTGACCCGATCGCGGGCGCGCCAGCGGCGGGGGAGATCGTCCTCGAACCGGGCGAAAGCGATGCCTGGCTTGGGGAAACGCCGGTCTCGGCCGACGATGGTTCGGGCCCAGAAGCCTTCCTCGCTGGCTGGGCGACCGTGCGCGACGCCAACATTCGTCCCTTCGTGGAATGGATCGTCCCGCCGGCGGTGTCGTTGCCGGTCATTCAGACGAGCCGCAACGGCGGCGCTCAGCCGCGACCCAATCAAGGCGGCAACCACCACCACGCCCAGCCACAGCAGCAAGGCGGGCAGCACGGCGGCGAAGGCAACCGTAAGCGCAAGCGGCGCCGGCGTCGTGGACACCAGCGGGGTGAGTCGAACGAAGTCAATCGCGATCGCGGCCCCAGGCTCCCCGGCGTCTACAACCCCGGCGGGGACTAGACCTATTTCCGGCCGAAGATGCGGCGGAAGAGCGACTTCTTGGGCGCCGCCGCCGACTTCTTCTTCAGCGCGACCTTGACGGTCTGGTTAGCCCTACCGGTCGGGGTGAATCGCTTGGTTGTAGGTTGGTAGCCCTTCTTCACGAAGGTCAGCTCGAAGGACATGCCGGGGCGGAAGCGCAGGTTCATCGGGGCGCGCCCGAATACGCGTCTGCCCAGACTCACCACCGCGCCCTCGGGGTTCGATACCACGTGCACCGAAACCGAGGCCGTATTTGGCTCGCTGGAGATCTTGGTGGTCTTCCTCTTCGCGCCCTTGACGCCTTCCTCTTCGCCGAGGATGCGTTCGCGATCGTCGGGGTCGGCGTTTTTGAGCAGGTTCTCTTCTTCCTCTTCTTCGGCGGGCGCCGCGGTTGGGCTGGCGGGAGGAACCGACTTGGGCAACTCCGCGCTGACTTTCACGCCCGCATCAATGGCGGCAACCGGCGCGAGCTTGCCCGCGGTTTTCGCGTCCGCCTTGCTCCCCGTCGGGGCGGGCTTGGCGGCAGGCTCGTGGCCGTGTTTCGCGGGGGCTCTACTGCTGCCCGGAATGGCCAGCCATGCGCCCAGGGCGAGGGCCGCGACTATCAAGGCAAGGACGACGAAGCGCATGGGGATGCGGCCTGGATTCGCTGCGGTAGGAATGTCGGCCTTGGTTTCCCTCTCTGGGCTCGGCCGAGAGGAGGACGACAGACGCTCGGGCGAGGCGGCGATGGTGGGTTGCATTCCGCTCAGGACATCCTCGATGTGGATCACGTTCGACTCGTCGTCGAAGATAAGATCTGCGCCTTCCCCGATGTCGATTTCTTCGTCCTCGGGCACACTCGACTGCGTCGGGGCTGCGTGCGAGATGGTCGGGCAGTGATCGCGCTGCTGAAGCTCGGCTAGCCAACGTTTGAGCTCGGTTTGCCCGGCCGGCTTGTAGGCCGAGCGCTGCACGCTTTCGATGTCGAGTAGCATCTCGTCCGCGCTCTGGTAGCGGTTAGCGGGCAAGGCCTGCATGGCGCGGTGGATGATCTTCACCAACGCGCGGTTGAGACCCGGCTTGACCACCTCGGGTGGCGTAAACTTGCACTCGCGTACCCGCATGATGGATTCGAGGTCGGTCGGCGCCTCGAAGGGGCGCCGGTCGGTGAAGAACAGATACAGCATGGTGCCGAGGGCGAAGAGATCCGAGCGATTGTCGAGCACCCAACCCGAGGCCTGCTCGGGCGACATGAAGGCGAGCTTGCCCTTGATCACCCCTTGGTTGGTGTGCTCGCGCCGGCCCATGGCCTTGGCGATGCCGAAGTCGGTCAGCTTGACCTCGCCTTGTTCGCTGACCAGCACGTTCTGCGGGCTCACGTCGCGGTGGACGATGGCTAGCGGCTGACCGTCCCGCGTACGCGCGTGGGCATAGGCCAGGGCGCGGCAGATCTCGGCGGCGATGTAGAGGACGATCTCTGGCGGCAGGGAAAACTGGGCGCTGGCTGCGCGCGCCAGGATCTGGCTCAGGTCCCAGCCGTCCACCAATTCCATGACCAGGAAGTAGCGGCCGCGCACATGTCCGAGGTCGAGCACCTGGACGATGTTGCTGTGGTTGAGGCCCATGGCGACGTGGGCTTCGTCGATGAGCATGTTGCGGAACTGCGGATCCGCCACCAGCGGCGCCAGGATGCGCTTGAGCACGACCGGGCGCTCGAAGCCCTCCATGCCGTGCTGGGTGCCGACGAAAATCTCGGCCATGCCACCGTCGGCAATCTTGCGCGCGATATGGTATTTGCCGGCCTTCGGCATGCGGCTACTATCTTACTTCTCGAACAGGGTGCTTGCGGAAACGATCTTGAGGCGAGATGGCGAAACCGTCAGGGGATAGTTCTCGATGATCTTGTCTTCTTTGACGACGTCTGCGGGTGTGTCCTTGGTGTCGTAGACCATGGGCGTGCGTTTGCGGGCGGAAAGGGACTCGGCCAGCTCCTTGACCTTGTCGCCTACCACCACCACCGCCAGGTTGGCGGTCGAGAGGTGCGTGCGCACGGCCCGGTCCACATCGTCCTTGGTCATCTTGGGCAGGCGCGCCTTGAGCTCGACGATGACATCCCTGCCGTAGATGGCGGCGTCGATGGCGTAGCCGAGCCGGCGCGAGCCGTCCTGTGCCCACAGATTGATGTAGTTGAGCAAGAACGCCCGCGTGGCCTCGAAACCCTTGGCCGGGATGCCGTCGCGAATGAGCTTGTCCGTTTCATAGATGGCTTCGCGGATGGCGAAGCCCGCGCTGGCGGGCGGAACCGGACGCAGCCAAATCTCGAAGCCCTGCTGGCGGCGCGGGTTGTTGGGGCGCGGGAAGGTGGACCAGCCGTCCTGGATGAAGTTCTCGACATAGGCGTAGTCGCCGTAGTTGAGCCCGCGCTTCTGGCGCATGTTGAGCATCAGGATGCCGCCAAAGGTTCGATGCTCGCCGAGGTACGACGCCGCGAGGGCGAGCGGGTAGAAATCGTCGTCGGCGCGGGTGACGTCGATGGTGTGCCCCATGGAGATGGCGTTGCCGTGAGCCGCCTTTTCCACGAGCAGGAATTCCATGCCTTGGCGCGAAGGCGGCGGCGGGAGCTTGGCGCGCGGCTTGCCGCCGGCGGGCAGGGCGGCGAAATGCGCCGCGTAGGCGTCGGGGAAGGACTCGGGATAGCCGCCCGCGATGCCAAGGATGAGCCGTTCGCGCGTGAAGTGCTGGGCGTAGAAGTGTTTCACGTCATCGAGGGTGATGGCGGCAAGGCCTGCCACGGTGCCGGGCGTGGGGTAACCGTAGGGATGTTCGCGGTAAAGAACGGTCGCCAGGGCCTGCTTGCCAAGATCCTCGTCGTCGTTGCCGCGCAGGGTTTTGGTGATGGTATCCAGGGCGTCTTGCTTGAGACGCGTGAAATCCTCGACGGAAAAGCGCGGTGTCAGGATCTGTTCGGCCAGCAGCGAGGCGAAGGTCTCCAGGTTGTCGCGGTGGACAGTGCCGGTGAACACGAAGGCGTCTTTATCCCCGTAGTATTGAATGTCGGCGGCCATGGGATAGAGAGCATCCAGAACCTCGGACCACGTTCGCTTGAGGGTTCCGCCTTCGCCCAGCATCGAGGCCGTGAGGTCGGCGAGGCCTTCCTTGCCGGGATCGTCATCGGCCGCCCCGACCTGGAAGACCAGGCGAATCGTGACCAGAGGGCTCGACGGCGACGGCAGACGGACGATCCGAATGGGCCGAATGGGCGATGAGCCGTGGCCATGATCGGCACGGGCCGAAGGTGATGCGGCGGCGGTGGCGATGGAGAGCAGCATGGGCAAGAACCTCCGGAGGGTCGCGGGCGATTGCAAAGGATGGCTCCCGGGGCTCATGGCTCCCCGGGCTTCAGGACGACGACGGTTCGGTTTTGTGGGGTGAAATACCTGGCGGCGACGCGCTTGACGTCGGCCACGGTCACCTGGCTTAGCAGGGCGAAGGTGTCGTCGATGGTGGACAGCTTGCCGGTGAGGGCGAGGAATTCGGAGCCAACCAGGGCGACCTTGTCGGCGGTGGAAAGATGCCCAGCGAAGGCATAGCGCGTGCGCGAGACCACCTCGGCCAGGGTCTTGTCGTCGGTTCCTTGCGCGGCCACGCGGGCGATCTCGTCGTAGATGGCCTTCTCCACGTAGGGGACGTCCTTGCTCTCCTTGACCCGGGCCAGGATCGTGAACAGGTTCGGATCGACATGGCGCTCGGCCGAGCCGTCGATGTGCTCGACCTTCTGCTCATCGAGCACCAGGCGACGAAAGAGCGGCGAGCGCTCGGCGAAGACCAACTCGGCCAAGACTTCGAGTGCCACGCTGTCGATGTTCGTCGTCGAGAAGGCGGGCGCATGAAAGCCGATGAGCAACATGGGCAGGCTGGCGCCTTTCCACGGCACGGTCGTGCGCTGCTCGCGCGACTGAGGCGGCTCGGTGGGGATCGCTGGCCTGACCGGTCCCGCGCTCCAGGCGCCGTAGTGCTGTTCGATGAGCGGCATCACCTTGTCGGCCGTCACGTCGCCGACCACCAGCAGGATGACATTGTCGGGGCGGTAGTAGCGGTCGAAGAACTGGCGCGAGTAGGCGAACTGGTTCGGCATGTCCTCGATGTCGCGCAGAAAGCCGATGGTCGTGTGCTTGTAGGTGTGCGCACTGAACGCATGGTCGCACAAAGCCTCGACCATGGGCTGCAAGGGATCGGACGCGCCTTTGTTGTATTCGCCCAGCACCGCGCGGGCTTCCTTCTGGAATTCCGCCTCGGCGTATTCCAGGTGTTGAAAACGATCCGCCTCGATGGTGACGATGGTGGGCAGCGCCGTCGCGCCGGCCAGGATGTGGTACACGGTCATGTCGTCGGAGGTGAAGGCATTCGAGTCCGCGCCCATGGCCTTGATCGCGGCGTTGTACTTCTCGGTCGAGAACTGGGCCGTTCCGCGGAACATCATGTGCTCGAAGAAATGGGCGAAGCCCGACTTGCCCGGCTCGACCTCATTGCGGCTACCGGTGCGCACGACGGAGTAGTAGGCGACCAACCCCGGAGAATCGTATTCGACGACGAACACGCGCAGCCCGTTCGGCAGCGTCCTCTCGGTGGTTGGAAACGGAAAGGCCTTGGCTTGGGCAGTCACGGGGGCACCTCTCGAAATGGGCTTGGACGCGGCGCACGCCTGCACGGCCAGGACGAGGGCGCACGTTGCAATTGTAAGTCTGTGTCTCATGTCACGCGACAAGCCATGCAATAGCACGCTCGCGAGGATTTTGCGGTATCTTCATAGTCAAATGTTGTCGCGAATGGGAAGCGTTGGTTCGGCCATTTGTGTCCTTCTCTGCATGGCCTGCGAGGGCGGAACGTCGATGCGTGTCTCGCGCGACGGAGGTGCGGTCAATACGAAGACCGATTCGGGCCAGACGTTTCAGGCCCCGGCCGCGCAGTGCCCTGCGGGAACGACCCCGCGCGTGGTTGCAACGTATACGCCCGTGAAGCTCGACCTGCTATTCATGATCGACGATTCGCCGTCCATGTCGGAAGAGCAGGCCAACCTGGCTCGCAATTTTCCACGCCTGATTGATGCGCTCAAGAAGCTGCCCGCCGGCTTCCCCGATCTTCATCTCGGCGTGGTGTCGTCGGACATGGGGGCTGGTGCGGCAACGATGGCCGGCGCGTGCGGCAACTCCCTTGGGGATCGCGGCGTGTTGCAGGTTCGCGGTGGCTGTGGTCTGGACCCGAGCAAGGGGCGGTATTTGGTTTCTCAGAACGGCGGTACGCAGAACAATTTCGACGGTGACATCGCGGATGTCTTCGCGTGCCTTGCCGAGTTGGGAACGAACGGCTGCGGCTTCGAACATCAACTCCAGTCCGTGCGCATGGCCCTGTCGGGCTTCGTGGCCGACAACTCGGGCTTCCTGCGCAGCGATGCCCACTTGGCGGTGGTCTACATCACCGACGAGGACGACTGCTCGGCCCCGGCCAACACCACCCTGTTCGAGGACTTCTCCGACCACAGCCAGGACAGCAGCCTGCGTTGCTCGCTGGCCGGACACATCTGCAACGGCAAGGCGCCACCGGCCCAGGTCTTCTCGACCCCGCTCGCCAACTGCAGCGCGGCCCCCGACGGCGGCGGAAAGCTGATTCCAGTCTCGACCTTCATCGACGAGATGAAACAACTGCGCACGCAGAGCGTGAGCGTATCGGTCATCGGCGGCTGGCCGGCGGATGTGTCCAGCGCCGACTACGCCATCGGATACGACTCCTCATCGTCGTACCCGGACCTGCTCACCTCCCTGCCCATCTGCCAGTCGGCCAACGGCAAGGCGGTGGTGGAGCTTCGCATGAAGCAGTTCGTGGACGCCTTCGGTGCCGCCGGCCAGATCGTGAGCATCTGCCAGGACGATTTCAGCAAAGCCATGACGCAGATCGGGGATCTGATCAACACCACGGTCGAGTGCCAGTAGCGATCGGTTCGACTAGGGCTGCAGCGTCGAGTTCGTGACCGTGATGCTCTTGGCGTTGGTGCCGACGGCGCTGCCGGCGTTGGTGACGCTGCCGCCGGCGACTACTGTCCAATGCCCGCCCGTGTTTCCCGTCATGGTCGTATCGGCGATGGAGAGCGTTCCGCCCATGTCGTTGCTGGTGAAGAAGAGTCCGCCACCGAACGCGTTCTTGCCGGCGCTGTTGTTCAAGATCGCATCCCCGCACAGGGTGATGTTCACCGAGTTGCCGTCGCTGTAGAGCGCGCCGCCGTTTCCGCCCGATCCGATTTCATGCTGGCCGTTGTTGATGACGGAACATTGGGTCACGTCGTCGTTGTTGTTATCGTGGCCAATTGCAGCGTTGTTGGTGAACAGGCTGTTGTAGACGTCCAGCTCAGCGAATAGGCATCCGACTGCCCCGGCGTTACTGGCCGAGTTGTTGGTGAAGGTGCTGCCTACGATGAGCACGCCATTCTTGCTGCCCTCGATGTAGATGGCGCCGCCACCTGTGTCTGGCCCGAGAGGAGCGGCTTGATTGTTTGTGAAGATCGAATCGATCACCGTGAGGTTGCCATCGTTGATGAAGACGGCACCTCCTTGGCCGTCGTCCCATCCTTGGGAACAAGGCGCGGGCGCGGTGGGGATGGCTTTGGTGGGCGTGGTCTTGCCATTGATGAGGGTGATGTGTTGAAGGGTCAGTCCCATCGTGTTTTTTCGGAAATCCGTACCGTTGAAGCTCAAGATCTGCACGGCATTGCCACCGTCGAGGGTGATCTTGTTGCCGCCGTCGACGACGGTGTTCTTGGTGGTCGGCAGATTGAGTGTGGCGGTGACCGGAATGGTGACCGGGCAGCTGCCGCAATTGAAGGTGATGATGCCGCCAAGGGTTGCCGCGGCCTGAAGTTGGCTGAAGGTGCAACTCGCCGGAGTGCCGGTTCCCACCACCGTTGTCGGCTTGGAGGTATCGACGGGTTGGCCCCTGGCAGGAACGCCGGTGGTGCATGAACCATTGGGGTTCCCGGCGCTCTTCGCGGTTCCGCCGTCTATCGCGTCGCAGGTGCCGGCCGCGCCGCCAGTGCCGCTCGTGCCCCCGGTGTTGCTACCGGCCGCACCGCCAGTCGACTTGCCGCCCGTGCCGACGACGGTGCTGCCCGCCGCGCCACCCGTGGCCGCGCCGCCGGTACCGACTGAGGTGCTGCCCGCCGCACCACCCGTGGCCTTGCCGCCCGTGCCGACGAGGGTGCTGCCGGCCGCGCCACCCGTGACCTTGCCGCCCGTGCCGACGAGGGTGCTGCCGGCCGCGCCACCCGTGGCCGCGCCACCAGTTCCCGCGCCTCCGCCCGAGCCAAGGTTGCCACCAGTCGCGCGTGTGCCGCCACCGCTGCCAGAGATGCCGCCCGTCGAGGTTGTTCCCCCCGCGCCGAAAACGCCGCCACTATCCGGGCTCGAGCTTCCGCCAGTGTTGGAGGTTCCTCCTTTGCCCCCGCTGCCGGAGCTCGCTCCGCCGCAGCCGACCGCAAACAGAACGACTAGCACCATGCATCGTTTTGCGTACATCCTTGGATCGTACCACGGAGGTCGCCAAGGGGCTTTGCGTTCTGGACAACGCATTCGACGCCTCTGTGCGGAGCACGCGCAGAGTTCTTCACCACAGAGGACACGGAGGACACAGAGGTTCGGAAAGGAAAGGATTCTCCGGAGCTCGATCCGGAACCCATTCCTTTCCCATCCGTCTCTGTGTTCTCTGTGTCCTCTGTGGTGAAAGATCCGGAAATTGCCCGACTCTCAATCCGTTCGGTGCTCCAGCATTTCCCGAACACGAACCGTCAGCTCGTGGGTCGTGCTCTGCGCGGCCTCGGCGACGCTGATGAGGGCGAGCCGACGAATTTCGATGGCGCGACCGGCGCTCACATCGAAGGTCAAGCGGCCGGGGGCGAAGACGTGGTCGGTCCCGGCAATGCGAAGAATCGCGATGGGAGCGCAGAGGTGCTTGGCGAGATAGAACGCGCCTTTCTTCAAGGGCGCGAGCCGGCCGTCGCGGCTGCGCGTTCCCTCGGGAAAGATCAACAGATTGCCGCCACGGCGCAGGTGGCGCGCGACACGATCGATCCAGGGTCGCCCCTCGCTGAAGAGATCGGGCCCCAGAAATCCAGCGCCGCGCAGAAGCCAGCCGAAGATCGGCACGCGGAGGAAATCGGGCCGGACGATGGTAATCAGGCGGGGCAGGTACGCCAGCATGAGCAGGGGATCGAGAAAGGAGAGGTGATTGCACACCACCACCGTGCCGCGGGTATTGTCCAGTTCGCGCTGCTCGGGCACGTCCAGGCGCAGGGGCGGAATGGCCAGCTTGACCACGGCGATGAACCCCCGCGTGTAGCTGCGCAGCGCCCAGCCCAGGCCAGTGCGGCCGCGCAGGATGCCGGCGAAAAGAAAAACCACCCAGTAGCCGGCCACAAAGGCGCCCGTGAAGTAAGCCCAGAGCAAAACCGTGATGGCGATGGATCGGATGGATCGGATAGATCGGATGGATCGGATGCGCGTCGAGCTCACGAGGGCGCCCTCGAGGGCGCAAGGGACACGCAGCGTAGCCCGCGCCGCGCGGCTTCTTCGAGGATGCCAGGTAGCGCAGTCACGCCCGCGGGCGTTCGCTCTCCGCGCTCGGCGGCGTCGTGGAGCAGAACGATGGCGCCTGGCTCCAGGCCCGCGATCACCCGGCGGAGGACCGTCTCGGTGGTGGTGCCGGCGAGTCCGTCGCGGGCGCGCACGCTCCAGCCCACCAGCGTCAGTCCCAATCGGCGCGCGGCGACCGCTGTTCTTGGGCTAACGTGTCCGAGGGGCGGGCGAAAGAGCGATGGCCGCTGGCCGATGATTTTCGCAACCGCATCCTGCGCGCGTTCGATGTCGGCCACGATTCGGTTCGGATGACGAAAGGAAAACAGCCGGTCGTGCGTGTCGCCGTGGATTCCGATGGCGTGACCGGCATTCGCGATCTCGCGCAAGACATCGGGCGCGGCGCGAACCTTTTCGCCAAGCACGAAGAACGTGGCACGGGCATCGAAACGGGCGAGGGTCGCGAGGACCTTGCGGGTCGATGCCGGGCTGGGGCCGTCGTCGAAGGTCAGGGCGACCTCGCCCCGATCCTCTCCCATGCGCAGAAGCGCGGGCGCGAACATGGTCAGTCGAGGGAGCATCACGCCCACCAGGAGCAGCGCAAGGTAGCCACAGAGCAGCGCCACTCCGACTCCGGTCATCTTCGTGCCAAGGAACGGCAACAGGGCGGCGGTGGCCGCCAGCAGCAGCGTCGAAGCGAAGAAGAGGAGCCGTCCGGCGGACATGCTAGCTGAGCCCGCCAGAAGAGCGGCCATGTTTCGGCCACCGAGGCGCCTGGCCGGCGAGGCAGGGAATCGAGTGGGCAATGACCCGTGGCCGCGGCACCATGGTCGGTGCTTTGGATGAGCAGATTTTCCTCACCCCCGACCCCTCTCCCGGAGGGAGAGGGGTGAGAAAAGGCGCGGTGATCACTGGCCAAATCTGCCCCTCTCCCTTCGGGAGAGGGGCCACGGGGTGAGGGTGACTTTCTCCCTCCATGGCAGTGGGCATCCCGTCCTCGCCGATGGTCGGGACCGCTCCTCCTCGCCTCGAACCGCCCAGATTTCTGGACATCTCTTCTGTGCAGAACATCTTCATTGCGCCTACGCGAGACGGTGGAAGATCAGGCAGGTGTTGGTGCCGCCGAAGCCGAAGGCGTTCTTGAGCACGTAGTCCTGATTCGGGTGATGTCGCATTTCGGTGACGACGTTGAGGTTGATGTCGGGATCGCGGGTGAAGTTGATGGTGGGCAACAAGATCCCGTCGCGCATGCCTTCGAGGGTCAGCAGCGATTCGAGAACGCTGGCGGCGCCCATGGCATGACCGAACTGCGACTTGTTGGCGCTGACAGGTGGAACCTTGTCGCCGAAGACATCGTGCAGGGCCTCGTCCTCGACTTTGTCGCCCACCCGGGTCGACGACGCGTGCGCGTTCACGGCGGCAATGGCGTCGGGGCGAATCCCCGCAGCGGCAATGGCTTCGGCCATGCAGCGTGCGATGGTCGGGCGGTGGGGCGCGACAGGATGGTGGGCATCCGAGGTCAGGGACCAACCACAGAGCTCGAATCCCGGGTGCAGCCCGTGCGCCTTGGCGAATTCCGCGCTGGCCAGGATCACGCTGGCCGCGCCCTCGGAGATGACGAAACCTCGCCGGTCGATGGAAAAGGGTCGGCTTGCCTTTTCGGGGCGCTGGGCGTCTTCTTCGGTCTTGGGCTTGAACGAGCCGTTCATGGTGGAGAAGCCCGCCACGATGGGTTCGACGAGCGGAAAGTCCACCGCCCCGGCGATAACCACGTCGGCGCGGCCGGTCTCGATGAGCAGTGCGCCCACGGCAATCGATGTGCTGCCGGTGGCGCAGGCGGTGACCGTGGTGATGCAGGGGCCGGTGGCGCCGGAAAGAATGGAGATCTTTCCCGCGATCATGTTCACGCAGGAATTGGGATTCATGTAGGGCAGGGGAAGGGCGCCGCCCGCGACCAACGCACGATCGGCGTCCACCACGGCATCGAGTCCGCCGATGGCGGTGCTGAAGGTGACGGCCACGCGCGGGGCCAGCTCGGGTGTGATGGTGATGCCCGACTTGGCCAACGCCCGGTGCACCACCAGCATGCTGTAGCGAAAGACCGGGGACTTCCAGTGCGCCATCTCGCGCGGACGCAGGCAGGGCGGGCACGGATCGATGGCTGCGGGGTCAAGGTTGACCTGGCCCGCGATACGCACTGGCGAATCCGGCCGCAGCGGGAAGCGCGTGAGCGGTCCAATGCCGCTTTCGCCGGCGCGGGCACGGCGCCATTGCTCGCTCCACTCGATCCCCATCGAGGAAACCCCGTCCCATCCGAGCAGCACCGGTCGCGACTTGGTCATGGCCGGCCTGGGGCTACCACGGAATGAAGTGGTACAGTTTGGCGAACATCTCGTACACCTCGATCCAGTTTTGCAGATCCTGGGCGGTGCGGATGTGGTCGCGCTTGTTGACCATGACCCAGCTCATGTGAGCCGCGCCGTCTTTGCACGTGGCGCAGTCGCGGGTCGCCGAGGTGCAGCAGCGATGGGTGGTGTAGAGATCGGCGGCCCAGCGCCGGAAGCGAATCAGGCGGCGCGGCTGCGGCTGGCGCGTGTCGTGCGTCTCGGACACCGAGGGGCATTCCTGCCAGCCGAAGCGGCGGCCGAGCATGGTTCCGGTGGTCAGCACTTGGTGGTAGTAGCGCGAGGAAATGACGGTCGCGGGATAGCGGTCGAGCAGGTCGTCCATCTCGCTGCGCACGTCGGTGAGCTGTTCGGGTGACCAGGAAAATCCGTCGGCGCCCTCGTCGTTGGAGAGCAGCTGGAAGTGCACTTTGACGCCGATGTCGCGGATGCGGCGGACCATGGTCTCGACGTGGCCGAGCTCCTGCGAGGTAATGGTGTAGAGGTAGTAGGTGAAGGCATCTCCGACGTAGTTCTTGGCCGAGATGGCGAAGACATCGCGCCCGCGCAGCGCCTTCTCGGTCTCCACATCGCCCCACAGGGAAATGCCCACCATCATGTCGGGAAAGCGATCGCGCGGCACCTTGACGATGCCGTTGGTGGCGCAGAACGACGGCAGGCGCTTGTAGAAGGCCTCGACGCGATCGAGGTGCAGGGTGGGTTCGCCGCCGATGAGGATGGCGAGATTCACGCCACGCTGCTTTTCCGCGTCGATGAAGGTTTCCCAGGCCGACAAGTCCTTGTTTTCGCCGATCAGATGCTCGTCCGACGAGAAGAAGAAACAACCCTTGCAACGCAGGTTGCAAGCGTTGGTGACGTCGTAGATCGAGCTGCGGATGTTGAGATTGCAGATTTTCTCGTAGCGGCCGTACCAAGCATCGTCGAGCAGCGAGCGGACGGTGATCATGGGACGGTTCCTTGCGCTGGCGGGGCAGTGTCATGTGCCTGCATGGCCAGCGCGGGTGAAACCGGAACCGCACACAGGTTGGGGCTCTTCCTATAGCCCTGAACCCACACTGCCAGATAGGTGTCGACGTAGTCGAGCCAGCAGCGGAATTGGTCGGGGCTTCCGATGTGGCGGTTCATGCGCGCGGTGACGATGGCGCTGCCCGCGGCGTAGTGGCGACAGTCCGCGCAGTCGGTGTCGGGCACGCAGCACGAGGCCTCGCGCAGCCAGGTCAAATCGGAACGGTACTGACGGAAAGTCCGGCCCAGGCCGAACTGCCCTGGGTTTTGCCGAGGGTAGGGGCACGAGAACAGATCGTGCAGGGATCGTGCGTCGGTGTGCACGGCGGCGCTGTAGGGTGAGAAGAGAACTTGCTCCGGGAAATCAGCCAGAAGTTGCAACATGGTGTGGCGGGTTTCGGAGAGCGTTCCCGGCGTGTGGGTGAGCGCTCCCTGATAACCGACGGCGGCTGAGAACATGTTGAAGGTGACTTTGCAACCGTGCTTGGCCAGGGTTTCGACGACCGACCGCGACTCGGCGAGGTTCTCACGCGTGAAGGTGTAGACGAAGACCGCGCGCGGATCGCCAGCGTAGATCTCTATCTGGCGTTCGAGCATGCGCCTCGCCTTGCGCACGCGCTCGGAGGTGACGTCGTTGCCCCACACCGAGACGTGAATGCGGTAGCCGACGGATTCCGGAATGCGAACCAGCCCGTTGGTAGCAATGGCCCCGAGCGGGATTTCGGCATAGCAGGCTTCGAGCAGGTCGGGTACCAGCGCGGGCTCGGCACCGGCCAACACCACGAAGGTGATGCCACGGGCCTTCTCGGCGCGAAATAGGTCGCACCAGGCCCCGACCTCCACGTTGTCCTGGGCGTGCTGTTTCTCGCCTTCGTAGTAGTAGCAGCCGTCGCAGCGCACGTTGCACCGGCTGGTCATGTCATAGGTCGACTCGCGCAGAAAGAAATAGCGGCGAACCGACTGGAATCGCTCGCTGATGTCCGGAATCTTCAGGATTTCGGCGAAGGCTACGGGCCCCGCTGTGGGGGGCTTCGCGGGGGCGGCGGCTAGAACATCGAGGTCCATGACCGTCTCAGCCAATCCTGCTTACCCCTGTGTGCAACTAGCTGGCTGTGCCTTGAAGCTGTCGGATCTGATCTGCGATGGCGCGAACCGTGGTCAAGGACGCGTAGCTGTCCTCATCGAACGTAACCTTGTATTCGCCTTGCAGCACCAGCACGATGGTGGTCATGTCCATGCTATCGATGCCCAGCTCCTTGACCAGATCGGTTGCCACGTCGAAGGTGTCGACCGTAACATTTTCGAGCTTCAGCTCGTGGATCAGAATCTCGGCAATGCGTCGTTCCATCAAGCCATTCTGCGTCTGCGGCATCTGATTTGGACCACCCTGAAAACCAGCTCGCCGTTTAGCATGCCCTTTCGTCGACAGTCAAGGCGTGCACCGGCAACAGAGCCGCGATGAGCTTGCGCTTCCTTGACGGCGCGGGCAGACTGCCCCGCGTTCGGCGAGCAAAGCAGCATGTCGCATCCAACGCCTCTCGTTGCCGTGGCCGGCGGCCCACTTGGGCTGCGCGTGGAAGGGTAGTCCGCGTGATGCAAGCACACCGCTCGGCCACCGTGCGCTTTTCCATCCCGTTTTGCGACGTGGACGCCATGCAGGTGGTGTGGCACGGCAACTACTACAAGTACTTCGACATCGCTCGTGACCGGCTGTTCAGCGACGCCGGGATCGATCTGTACCGCGCCGCCGTGGAATCCAACGTGGTCTTTCCCATCACGCGCACCCAGACCAAGCACATCTTGCCGCTTCGCTTTCGCGACGAGGTCGACTGCAAGGCCACGCTGGTCGAGGCCGAATGCCGATTGGTCGTCGATTTCGAGCTGCGGCTCGCAGGAGGCGGAAAGTTGTGCGCCAAGGGGCGCACCGAGCAAGCCGCGGTCCGCATCGACGGTTGGACGCTCGACCTGCGGTTGCCAGAATTTGTTCGGCGGGCACTGGGTTCCACTCCTCGCGATGACGACTGAGAGCGGGCGGGGACGTGGTGACTTGCGTTCGGCGCTGGCCGCCGGCGGCGCGTGCACGGCGGCCTGGGCCGAGGTTCTCGACCGCATCAACGTGTTTCCGGTTCCCGACGGAGACACGGGACGCAACCTGGTGCTGAGCCTGTCGCCCCTGCGCGACCAAGCTGCCAGCGACGCCACCATTGCCCAGCGGCTACTCCTGTCGGCGCGCGGGAGCTCGGGCAACATAGCGTGCGCGTTTGTGCGCGCCTTGCTCGCTGGTGTCGCGGGAGAATGTCTTGCGGCCCGCTGCGTGCGGGGTGCCGCGCAGGCGCGTAAGGCGGTCGCGGTCCCCCAGCCAGGGACGATGCTGACCGTGCTCGATGCCCTGGCGGGCGCCGCGGCGGACGGCCTGCCAGCCGAGTCCGTGCCGGCGCTATTGGCACGGCTGGCGCAGGTCGTGTGCGAAACCACCTCGGCCCAAGAGTCCTTGCGCAGATCCAACGTCGTGGACAGTGGCGCGCTGGGAATGCTGGTATTTCTCGATGGTATGTTGCGCACCTACCACGGCCTCGACGAGGCTGCGGGCGCGCTGGCCGAGTCTTTTCGGGCGCTGGTTCGATTCGATCGTCCGGCAGTGGCTGAACCTGCGCGGCACGACGAGGGCTTCTGCGTGGACGCCGTTTTGCGCGTTCCCGACGGCCAGCGTCCACCGGACGAAACGCTGGCTCACCTTGGCAGCGAGGTCGTGGCCCTGCGCGAGGGCGACCTGTGGAAGATCCACCTGCACGCACCCGACGCGAACGCGGCGCGGGCGGCGTTGGGCGGCCTGGGCGAAGTCGTGGGCTGGTCATGGGACGATCTTGGCGAGCAGATCTCGGCCAGCCCGGCCGTGGCCGGCGAAGGCGACGTTCACATCGTGACCGACGGCGCGGCCTCGCTTTCCCGGCGCGAAGCTGAAGCCCTGGGCGTGACCTTGCTCGACAGCCACATCGACTTCGGCGATCGTTCGCTGCCCGAAACCCGCCTCGATCCCGACGACGTGTACCGCGCCATACGGCGAGGTGTGCGCGTGACGACCGCGCAGGCCTCGACCTACGAGCGCCATATGCACTACGAGCGCTTGGCCGCGCAGTGGAAGAACGTTCTCTACCTGTGCGTGGGTTCGGTCTACACCGGCAACCACGCCGTGGCTTCCGCATGGCGTGCCTCGCACGCGGGGGGCGAGCGCATGACCGTGCTCGACAGCGGCGCGGCCTCGGGGCGGCTGGCGGTGGTCGTGCGTCAGGCGGCGTTGGCTGCTCGCGGTGGCTCGGACCTAGACACCCTGGCCGCCTTCGCCACATCGGCCTTGCAGCGGGCCGAAGAGTACATTTTCCCCGAGCGCCTGGAATACCTGGCACGCGGCGGACGCCTTTCCAAGACTTCGGCGTGGTTGGGCGACGCGATCGGCATGGCGCCCGTGGTGTCGCCCATGCCCGACGGCGCACGCAAGGTGGCCATGCTACGCAAACCTGAAGACCGGGTGGCCTTTGCCTGCGAGCGAGCGGGGCACGCGTTCGCACCAAGCTCCGGTCGCGGCTATCTGCTCGTCGAGTACAGCGACAACCGCGCCTGGGTGGAAGGCGTCTTGCTGCCGCGCTTGCGCCAAGCCGCGCCCGAGGCCGAAATCGCCATCGGGCCGCTCTCGCTGACCACCGGTGCGCACACCGGCCCCGGCACCTGGGCCATTGCCTTGCTTCCGGATCCGTCCGCGCAAGGAGCGTGACAGGAGCACCTGTCCCCTGGCATTCTGGGCGCGCCGCCAATGAGTAGTACCAATGAGTAGTAGAGGGAACCGCGTCGCCGTGACGGGAATGGGCTTGCGCTCGCCACTCGGGCACACGCCAGCGGCGTTGCGCGATGGGCTGCTGGCTGGTCGCAGCGGGATTCGCACCATGGCCGATTGGGGAGGGCTCGAGGGTCTGCGGACGCGCGTGGGCGCCCCTTGCGATGGGATCGATGCCAGCGAAATCCCGCGCAAGTACAGCCGGACCATGGGCAGGGTGGCCGTGCTCTCCGCGCTGTCAGTGCGCGATGCCATCGCCGACGCCGGGTTGCCCGGCGACGTCATCGCATCCCCCTCGTGCGGCGTGGCCTTCGGCTCCACGGTGGGCAGTACGGCTGCGCAAGAGGATTTCCTGCGCCCGATTCTCAACGAGGGCTCCATTCGCGGCATTCTGGCCTCGACCTATCTGCAGTTCATGAGCCACACCTGCGCCGCCAACATCGCCATGATGTTCGGCTGCAAGGGACCGGTCATCGCCTCGTGCACGGCGTGCACCTCGGGATCGCAGGGGGTCGGCATCGCCTACGAACAGGTGCGTTTTAGCCGAGTTCCCATTTGCCTGGGCGGTGGCGCTGAGGAATTGCACATCCTCCACGCGGGGATCTTCGACATCATGCGCGCGACCTCGGCGGGCTACTCCGAGACGCCCGATCGCACGCCGCGTCCCTTCGATCGGCGGCGCGACGGGCTGGTGGTCGGTGAGGGCGCGGCTTGTCTGGTGCTGGAAGAGTACGAGCACGCGCGGCGCCGCGGCGCCACCATCCACGCCGAGATCATCGGCTTCGGTCAGGGCTGCAATGGCACCCACCCGACCAATTCCGACCCCGACGGCATCTGCATCGCCATAGACGCGGCCCTGCGCGACGCCGAGTTGGCGCCGTCGGACATCGATCACATCAACGCGCACGCCACCGGAACCGACGTGGGCGACGCCGCCGAGGCCGTGGCAGTCCATCGCATCTTTGGCGCGAAAGTGCCGGTCAGCGCGCTCAAGGGCTATCTGAGCCACACGCTCGGCGCGAGCGGCGCCATCGAATCGGTCGCCAGCATCATGATGATGAAGGACGGTTTCATGGCGGTGTCGAAAAACCTCGACGAGCCCGATCCAGCGCTGCCGCCCCTCGATCACGTGCTCGGCAGCGCTCGGCAGACGCCGATCGAGATCGCCATGAACAACAACTTCGCGTTCGGCGGGATCAACACCTCGCTGATCTTCCGCACGCCATCGTAATGGACGAGCCGGCCCCGTCGTGGATGGCCCTGCGCGCCCGCTTCGGCAAAGGCGGTCTTGCCTTCGTGATTCCGGTCTACAACCACGCTCGCAACGTCGGCCAGGTCGTGCAGGCAGCCCTGGATAGCGGCGTGCCTGTGGTGGTTGTCGACGATGGTTCCACGGATGGTTCGGGCGATGCGGCGGCGCGGATCGCCGGCGCGACGGTGCTGCGACACGAAAAGAATCTCGGCAAGGGCGCAGCGATTCTTACGGGATTAGCGGCGGTTGCGGCACCTCCGCTTGGCGCGCGTTTCGCGGTGACTGTCGACGCCGACGGACAGCACAGTCCAGACGATGCGAGGGTATTGCTGGCGGCGCTTTGGCCCGACGGTGAGGCGGCACCCCGAGTTGGCCTGGTGCTGGGAGCTCGGACCGGCATGCAGGGCAGGGCGGTTCCGTGGTCGAGCCGGGCGGGACGCGGCTTCTCCGGGTTTTGGGTCTGGGCCTCGGGCGGACCTGCGCTTTCGGACTCGCAGTCGGGCTTTCGCGTGTATCCGGTGGCCGAAACCCTGGCCTTGCCCACGCGCGCGCGACGCTTCGAGTTCGAGGTCGAGGTGCTGGTGCAGGCGCGCCGGGCGGGCATGGCCATCCTCGAAGTGCCCGTGCCGGTGACCTACCAGCCGCTGGGCGGCCGCGTGTCCCATTTTCGTCCCTGGCGGGATTTCGGCCGCAACGCTGCTACCTTCACGCGCTTGATTGCCACCCGATTCGTGCCCACGCGAACGCGCAAGGGTTCTTCTCATGAAGCGTGAATCGACCATTCGCTGGCGCGTGCTGCTGATGGCCTGCGTGGCGAGCGGCATTTTGGCCTGGGACGGCCAGCGTCGGCTGCGCATCGACACGGACATCACCTCGGCGGTGCCCACGGGCAGCGTGGCCTTCGAGAGCGCCCGCCAGGTACTGGCTCGCCACACCTCGCTCGACCGTGTGGTGATCAATCTGTCCATGCGCGACGGGCGCGCCCAGCCGGATGCGCTCATCGCCGCCGGTGACGTCATCGTGTCCGAGCTTGAGCACTCGGGGCTCTTCACCATGGTGGGCACGGCCGCTGCGGCGCGCGGGATCACGGCCATCTATGCCGATCTGCCGTCGCAGTTGCCAAGCCTGTTTTCGCGCGAAGAGCTGGAGCACTTGGTGGCGCCGCGACTGCAACCAACCGCGCTGTCAGAGCGCCTCGGCAACTTGGCCGCGGAGGCCTCGGATCTTTCGGGCATCGGCGCGGCGGCACGCGTGGCGGAGGATCCGCTTGGCCTCGGCGAAATCGCGCTGGCGCGGCTGGCGGATCTGGTGCCTAGCCAGCAGGGGCGCATCGAGCGCGGACACATCCTCGACACGGACGGAAAGAATCTTCTCGTTTCTGCGGTTCCGCGCGAAATCACGCGCGACACGCGCGCCTCTCGCGCCATCGACGACGCCATCCGGGCCTTGGCCGAGCGCTTCGATCGGGCGAAGGCGGGGGAAGCGGGCGAGGGCGTCGTGGTCACTCCGGTGGGCGGCTACCGCGCGTCCATCGACAACGAAACCCTCATCGCGCGGGATGCGAATCTAGCCATGCTGGTGTCGACCATTGGCATCGCCCTGTTGCTGCTGGCTTGTTTTCCGCGTCCGTGGCTGGGCGTCTTCGCTCTCTTGCCCGCGCTGGTGGGCGGGTGTCTGGCGCTTTGGGCCTACAGTCTCATGGAACCCGACATCTCGGCTCTGGCCCTCGGATTCGGTGGGGCGCTCATCTCCATCACCGTCGACCAGGGCGCGGTGTATTTGCTTTTCGTCGATCGCAAGACCAAGACGGCAGGCCATCGCGCCGCGCACGAGGTTTTTTCCATCGGTTCGCTGTCGACCGTCATCAACATCGGTTCGTTTCTTTCGTTGCGCCTGACCGGCTTTCGCGTGCTCGGGCAGATCGGGCTTTTTGCCGCGCTTGGCATTCTGTTCTCCTATCTCTTCGTTCACCTTGTGTTTCCCCACATCTTTCCCACCGTGCCCGCGGCCTCGCGCTCGGCCTGGGTGCCCGTCGACAAGTGGCTTGCGCGCATCACCGTGGGGCGGGGCTTTCGCGCCCTGTCTGTCGCGGTTGCGCTGTTCGCAGTCGGACTGGTCTTCTCCCGTCCGAAGTTCGTCGTGGATCTGGCGGCGGCGAACACCGTGCGCCCCGAAACCGCGCGCGACGAGGCGAAGGTCAAGGCGGTGTGGGGCGACATCTTTCACCGGGTGTACTTGCTCATCGACGCCAAGAACGACGCGGATTTCAGACGGAAGTCCGATGCCTGGCTGACGTTGCTGGAGAGGCAGAAGGCCGCTGCGATCGTCGAGCACGCCTTCTCGCCGTCCATGCTGAGCCCCGGGCCGGCGATCGCTGCCCAGCACCAGGCGGCGTGGGGCGAGTTCTGGAACAGGGATCGGGTGGCCACGCTTGCGGCGGCCCTGCGCCAGGCGGGCGACAAGGTTGGATTCGCGCCCGAGGCCTTTGCGCCCTTCCTGGGCCGCTTGTCCGCACAAAGCGCGGACCCTTCCACTTCGACGTCATCCGCTCTGGCGCCTGGTGTGCAAGCGCTCTATGGCATCGGGCCTGGGCGCGACGGCCAGGGTGTCGTGTGGCTGGGCAGCGTGGCGCCTGGTCCGAAATACGAACCCACGGTCTTCGCCGAGCACGCCAATCAAGCGGGATTCTACGTTTTCGACGGCGAGAATTTCGCGCACACCCTGGCGGATTTCCTTGCCCATTCGTTTCGCTCCATGTTCGTGGTGGTGGTGTGCTTCGTGGCCGGGGCCGTACTGCTCTTTTTTCTCGATCTGCGCGTGGCCGCGTTGGCGCTGGCCCCCATGACCTTCTCCTTCGTGCTGACCCTGGCGACCTTGCACCTCGTGGGCCGGCCCATCGATCTCGTCGGGCTCATCTTGTCGGTGCTTATTTTCGGCATGGGGGTCGACTATTCGTTCTCGTTCCTGCGCGTGTACCAGCGCTGCCTCGACGAGCACCATCCATCGCACGGTCCCGTGCGCACGAGCATCTTCCTCTCTTCCAGCGCGACCTTGATCGGGATGGGCACCATGGCCACCGCCGACCACGCGGTCACGCGCAGTGCTGGCATCATGGCCACGCTGGCCATTGGTTACTGCGCTCTGGGCGCGTACGTGATTCTGCCTCCGCTGCTGCGGCGTCTGTACACCGTAAAGCCGCTTGTGCCGGCCGATCGCGCCCGGCCCGAGCGCTGGGTGATGCGACGTTTTCGCAGGCTCAGCGGCTTTCCACGCATGTTCGCGTGGTTCAAGATGCGCCTGGATCCGATGTTTCCGCGCCTGGGTGCTTTCGTGCCCGAGGAAGGCACGGTGCTGGACATCGGCTGCGGCTTCGGCGTGGCGGCGGCGTGGATGCTGGCCCGCTCGGACAAGCTGCGCGTGGTCGCCATCGACCCCGACGAGGATCGGGTCGTCACCGCCCGCTTCGTGCTCGGCGATCGCGGGATGGTCAACGAAGGCTGCGCGCCGGACGATCTTCCGACGGTGACCGCTTCGGCCGTCCTGTGCTTGGACGTCATCCATCATCTCGACGACGCAGGTTTGGCCACCACGTTGGCCCATGTGCGCACGTGCCTCGCTCCGGGTGGAAAACTGGTGCTGCGAGCGACGGTGCCCGCGGCCGGGCGCGTGCCCTATTTCCGCTGGTTCGAAACCCGGCGTCTACGCTGGGCGCGGCTTTCGCCACACTACCGGAGTCGCGATGCCGTCGTGTCGGCCATGGTCGCGGCCAGATTGCGCGTCGTCCTGGTCGAGCCAACCGCGCCGGGCCGCGAGGAAACCTGGTTCATCGCCGAAGCCGAGTCCAAGGCCGAGAACCCTGACGGCAAGAAGGACGGCAAGGACGCCTCGAAAGGATCCTGAGCATGCTTCTCTACCGAGCGATGGCGCGGGTGACCCGGGTGTCCGGACTTTGGCTGCTCAGGGGCATGGCGGCCGTAGTGGCGGCGGGATACTTTTTGTTCCTGCCGCGGCGGCTTGCCCACAGCGTTCGCTTCTACCGCGCCGTCTTTCCCGAGCGATCCACGCTGCATGCCGTTCGCTGCGCCTGGCGGCAGTACCAGGACTTCGCCCGCGTTTACAGTGAACGACTGGAAATGGAGCGCAGGTCGGACATTGCCTTCGAGCGCGACGGCGAGGAATACCTCGCCGAGGCTCGCAAGGCCGGTCGCGGCGCCCTCGTGCTCATGTCCCACTTCGGAAGATGGGAGATCGGTGCGCGCCTGCTGGCACGCCGTCAGCAGGGCGTGACGCTGGTGATGGGTGGGCAAAAAGACGGTGGTACGCGCGCGGGCGTGGACAAGGATCTCCGGGGTGCCGGCGTTGGCGTCGTGACCATTCCCGAGGGGCAGGGGCAAGCCTCGGACATTTTGCAGGCCGTGCAGCGGCTGCGCGAGGGCGGCATGGTTTCGCTCGCCGCGGATCGCGCCTTTGGTGATGCCCGCAAGTTGCGCATGCCATTCCTGGGCCACGTCGTCGAGATCGCGGCCGCGCCCTTCGCCCTGGCCCTGACCAGCGGCGCGCCTTTATTGACCGTGTTCTCCGTCCGCTTGGGGCCGCGCCGCTATCGATTCACCAGCGATCCTCCCATCATCCTCGTCGCCAAGAATCGAGACGAACGCCAAGCCGTCATGGAACGAGCCGCCGCGGCCTACCTGGAGCGCCTGCACGACATGGTCAAGGCCCACCCGGAACAGTGGCAGAACTTCGGCCAATTCTTCGTCGAGTGAGTTGCCTCGACCAAGCCCAGCGCGCTCGCAGAACCGCAACCACGGTGGTGACCGCGAAGGCGAAGACGATCCAGCAGAGCGAAAGATAGGTCTTTGCCTTTGCGAACTCGAACAAGGTTTCATAGCAGCGACGCCAGATCTCATGCTGCGGCCAGATGGCAGGATCTCCCGCGCCGACGATGGCAAAGATAACCAGGCCAGGCAGGACCGAAAGCCAAAGCGCCATCCGCAGCAGTCTGGGAAAAGCATCGTACGAAAGGCCGAGCGCCAGCCCGAACACCGGAAGAATCGCGCTCAAGTAACGCGGGCCCGGAGACACGCCGCCATGCCAGCCGCCGAAGGATGCATTCATCAGAAAGAGAACAGCGAAACCGCCGAGCGCCAGCGGGAAGACCGTTCGGGCCTCGACCGCTATGTCCTTCTCCTCCCACCACCGCGACTGCCAGGCCAGTAGAAGTAGGAGTGTCGCCACGAGCAAGATCCACGGCTGTGTCACGAGCAGCCCACGCCGGATGCCAAACAAGAGCTCATAAGCCGCATGAGAATTGGGAAAGAAGTCGATGACTCCCCAAAGCGCCCGGCCGCCTTTCTCGACAAAGACAGGATTCATGAATTTGTTGGGCAAGACTAGGGGGCCGCCGAAGCAAAGGGTGTGGTAAGCGGCGAAGACAACAAGGGGCGCCAGTCCACCGAGCGCAAAACGCAAGACACCTCTAAACTTCGGTTTCCAGCCCGGCTCGGCCGTCATACAGACCAGAACCCCAAGAATGGGAAGAAACAGCGCTGTGCCATAATCCGAAAGCACGTCGAGACCAAACAAGAAGCCGACTAAGGCATTGCGCCGCTTGGGCAAGGCCAGCGCGATGCCCAGGGTGAGCACGGCAGCTACGCCGTGCCCAAAGTAGGTATTCATGAACATCGAAGCCGTGTTCCCGAATAGCATGGCGATCGCGCTGATCTCGATCGCTGCGCGGCTTATCCCGCGGGCGGCCAGCATCTCTGCAGAGACCATTACCAAGAGAGCGAATGGGATCGCCTGCAGAGCAAGCGAAAGGAAGTCGAGCAGACTTTCGCGCGCTTCCATCCGCCGCGCATCGCGCATCTTACGATCCTTCGAGTTTGAAACAATCAGCGCGTCCAGGGGCAGATAGAGCGGCAAGGCCAGTAGCGTCGGACCTGGCGCTTTGTTGGAATAGAAGTGGCCATCCGGAGTGCGCGACCAGTCGCAGGTCGTGCTCCGATAGGCGTCGATGGCAAGTCCATGATCTTCCACGATGGACATGAGCAAGGCATGGCGGGAGTGGGGATTGTCGTTGTTGTACGTATCGATCGTCGTCGCGAGAACGAGAAAAAGTAGGCACCAGTGCGCGGCCGGGTTTTGTCGCACTCGGTTCCACAGCCGCATGAGCTCCCTAAGCCACACGACGGTTACCTCGCAATCCGCGGGCGCGGCCACAGGGCCATGCCCCTGACCGTACCAGCGAATTCTCCGTCGCTGCACGAATTTCTGGAGAGACAAGAATCACGGCGTTCTTATACCAGCTCTTGTCTCGATCGGAAATCTGGCCTCCCGAATAGGGTTGCTCCCATTGGGTCGATGTGACGTTGGCGACGTGCGCTCCCCTTCGCGATGGGACGCCCGTGGAGCGCCCCACGGATCCGGGTTACTGGGGCGTCAGCGTGACGACATAGCCATCCGTCGCCGTGGCCCAGTTGATCGTGACGGTCAGGGCATTGCAAGTGACTGTAGCGGCAGCGTTGCTGACAACTGTCGGCGCAGTGACCGCGGACTCGCCCGTCGGCATCTTTTCGAGCAGCACCTTCGTCGAGCCACCACTCTGTAGCCACGACGGCATGTTCTTGACAACGACGTTCACAGAGCCAGTGGTCCGGCCGTTGTTGCCAACAACGATGATGGCCTTACCTTTGTCGGCATCTTGGAAGCCAACGGCGTCCACGTTTGTTCCTGGCGTCGAAGTGGTCCGCAAACCGGTTTGGTCTGCGTACCGCTTGTAGATCCACCATTGACTGTTGGGCTGCCAGTCGAGCGTGGTCAAATCGGCCATGGTCTGGTACATGGTTGGCCCGCCTCCAGGGCCGCCCCAGTTCGACCGCAGTCCATCCACGTTGCCCCGCTCCAGCCGCGCGATGAACCACGCCGAATGGCCGGGATTCTGTTCGTTGGCGGCTCCGTACTCGTTGTTGTCAAAGTTGGAGACGTTGATGCTGCGACTTGCGAGTTCTGACTTGACGGTCTTGACGTCGCAAATGTGTGGGCTTTCTTGATCCCCGTCGTGTGCCCGCTCGCGACATCCTCGGCGCCGAGTCCAGCGGCAACGGCATCATCCTCGCCGGATCTCCACGACGACCCCGCCTCGACCTGGCTGTCGTTCAGGTTTTGAGCGGTGCTCCGCCCGTGCGGCCGAAGCGCGTGCGGGCCAGCTCGCGGGGGCGGGGCACGAAGGTGCCGTCGGCCATCTCCTTGCGGACAACCTTTTGCAACAGCTTGTACATTTTGTGCGTCTGCGGTTCGTCGCGATAGAAGCTGTCCCAGGCGTAACGGTAAAGCTCCAACAGTCGGTCCGGGCTCATGTGGCGTGGCTGGAACACGACCTTGTCCGCGGTGTAGAGATCCCAGTCCGAGGTCAGGATGCGACCTTCCTTGCCCAGGTCGTCGCGCGAGCGCGTGTGCGGGAAAGGCGTCAGCACGGTGAACTCGGCGAGGTCGAGCCCGACTTCGAGCAAGAAGTCTACCAGGCGCTTGATGTCGTCCTCGGTCTGCTCATCGAGCCCGAGCAGGATGGTGCCTTCGACCGCGATGCCGTGGGCGTGGTAGCGCTCGATGCGGCGGCGGATGAAATCCGAAGTGTCGAAGATGGCCTGGTACACGTACCAGGCGCCCGCCTGCGCCGCGAGATCCAGCACCTCGTCGTCGTCCTCGATGGGGTGCGAACACCACTTCTTCTTGAGCGGGATCATCTCGCGGAACAGATCGAGCTCCCACTGCTTGCTCTGGGCCAGGGAGTTGTCCACGACGAAGAGACGGTTGTTGTCGATGCCCGACAATTCTTCCACCACGCGGTCAAGCGGGCGTGGCCGGAAGCGTCGTCCGCCGAGGTAGCTGACGGCGCACGGGTAGCAGTCGAAGCGGCAGCCGCGCGAGGCGTGAAACAGGTCCACCATGCGCACGCCCTTGTAGGTGTAGAGCTCTCGCCGCAGGATCGATCGGCGCGCGGGCCCCACGCTTTCGATGGGTGAAGGCGAGTGCAGGTAGTCGTAGACGGACTTGAGCTTGCTTGCGCGAAAATCGGACAGCACCTTGTCCATGCGCCCCTCGGCCTCGCCCAGAAACACGGAATCGGCATGTTCTTGGGTTTCTTCCGCATGCAGCATGGTCGAGATGCCGCCGAAGATGACCTTTACCCCGCGTCGTCGGTACTCGTCGGCGATGGCCCAGCCGCGCTTGACCTGGCTGGTAAGCATCATGGAGATGCCGACGAAGTCGACCGGACTGTCGAAGTTGACGCTTTCGACGTTCTCGTCGACGAATTCTATATCCACATCCGGCGGAAGCGTGGCGGCGAAAACCACCGGACCGTGCGGAGGCAAGTGGAATTCGGTCTGCCCGGTCAGCTTGGGCCACTTGGGATAGATGAGGCGAAACTTCACGTTCGAGACCTGCCGAAATGGGGCGCCCTGCGCCCAAAGAAAAGGACGCTAGCACGGTGAATGGGCCAGGTCATTCCCGGTCCATCATAGGCGCCTGTCGCGTCGGTACAGTCGTCGTTGCGCGGGATCGTTCAAGAGCACTTTCCCAATCGGGTTTGCCGGATTGTGATCCCTGTGTCCGTTTGCCCACATACCGGGACGAGATCCCGTCTGGCATAATGATATCGGTTTCTATTTCATCCCCACGATTCCACATTTCGAGTAGCACCCAGCGGCGCGCGATGTCATCCGTCTCGTCATGAGGTTGGCAGGCAAGCTCACCGCGGGTCAGTAGGAGCAGTTCATGCGCAGTACCCTCACGATCGCTTCATTGCTTGTCTTGGCGGCGGCGTGCACCCCAAGCTCCCAGCCAGGTGGAGGTGGCGGCACGGGGGGCAAGTCGAGCAGCGGCGGCGCGACCGGGAATGGCGGCACGACCGGCAATGGCGGTGCCAGCAGCAATGGTGGTTCGACCGGCAAGGGAGGCACGAACGGGAGTGGCGGCGCGACCGGCAATGGGGGTGCGAGCAGTACCGGCGGTGCGAGCAACAACGGTGGTGCGAGCAACAACGGTGGTGCGAGCAACAACGGTGGTGCGAGCAGCAACGGTGGTGCGAGCAACACTGGCGGTAAGGTCAGCACGGGGGGCGTTACTTCGACGGGTGGCACGAGCGGTGGCGGCGGGACGGGCAACACGGGGGGGACGAGCAACGCCGGTGGCTCGGCCGGCAGCGGTGTTTCCAGCAGCACCGGTGGTTCCGGTGGCACAGGTGGTGCGAGCGGCAGCGGCGGCTCCAGCAGCACGGGTGGCTCAGGCGTGTGCGCGTCGGCGTTTTTCTCCTCGGACGCGGCCGGCCGAAAGGCAGCCGAATACTCCGCCTGGAAGACCGCCTTCGTTCAGGACTGCACAAGCAACGGCAGCGCCGTGGTGAAAAACGGCGGCGGCGTCTATTCCGAGGGCATCGGCTACGGGATGCTGCTGGCCGCAAGCAACGACGACCAAGCCCTCTTCGACAAGCTGTGGAAATTCTACACCGACCACTACGACACGAACGGTCTGATGAACTGGTCCATGGACGCCTGCGCGGCCCCGGGCAACAACAACGCCAATGCGGCCACCGACGGAGACTTGGACTCGGCCATGGGGCTCGTGCTGGCGGACAAGAAGTGGGGCGGCTACACCAGCAAGGCGCTGGATCTCATCGGCAAGATCAAGAAGTTCGAGACGGACTCGTGCTCGAATGGGCTGGTCGTGCTTCGCCCCGGCGACAACTGGGGTGGGTGCAGCGACCAGAACAACAAAGGCAAGGTCAATCCGTCGTACTTCTCACCCGGCTACTACCGATTCTTCGCCAACGTCGACACCGTCAATGCCGCTTTCTGGAAGCAGCTGGCCGCCGATTCGTACATGCTGCTGGCCCAGTATCAGGCAGCCATGAACGGCCTGGTGCCCGAATGGGGCTACAACGACGGGCGCGTCGAATCGAATACCTACGACTACAACGCCTGCCGCACGCCATGGCGCATCGCCATGGACTATATGTGGTTCTGCACGCCCGAGGCAAAGACGTTCTTGACGAACGTCAGCTCCTTCGTCGACGGCAAAGGCGGCGTGACGAAGACCGGCTATGCCAACAACAGCGCCTTTGTCGGCGCCTTCGCCGACTCCGGGATCGCCATCAGCCAGGCCAAGATCGATAGCTACGTGAAGGACTGGATGGGCGCTAGCGGTATGGACGACACGCCCTATTTCCAGGGCACCTTGCGCAGGCTGTACCTGCTGGTCGCTGGCGGCCAGCTCATGTCGGGGCAGTAGAGTCCTTCACTCGTGGTCCACAAGCCGTATCTCTAGCTCATAGCCGCCTGATCCCGGCACGCGCAGAACCACGAGTGGAAAAAAACCACCTGTGCCTGTGCCGACAAGCAGGATCTCTCGCGTCGCGTGCACGGCGCGGTAGGTGCGAATGGCGCGCGGGCCGCCTTCACCCAGCTCTACGTCCGTGGTCTCGCCGCCTGGAGGCGACCATCGGCAAACCGTCGCACCCGAGGCGTAGGTCCCAATCGCAACGGGCGCACCGGCGGGCGATAGAAACGCGTTGCCCACGTCGGCCATGAGCGAGGCCGCGAAGTCGGGGCGATCGAAGGGCGGCACCGCACGATGCACGCGCAAGCCCCCGGTCGGGCGCTGCACGCCGTCGAAGAGGCTGAGTCCCTCGGGCGAGAGAAGAATGGCGTGCAGTTCCCCGCCACCGACCGCGATGACGCCGATGAGCTCGCTGTTCTGACCGAAGGGCAGGGCGGCGAAGATGGTGTGCGTGGCTCGCCAGGGCTGGGCCGGGAAGGCCAGCCGGCAGTGCTCGGCCGCACTCTGCGCGTGGTTGGCATCGACCGGGGCCAGCGACGGCAAATGCGCGCAGGAGGCAACCAGCAGCGAGGCGAGAAGGCCGGGGATGAAGCGCATGGCTAGCGTGGGGGCTCGAAGCGCTGGTCGGGGATGTTCTGGTCGAAGCGCGCATTCTCGAACGCGATGTGGGTCACGCCGGCGCCTTCTTCGTGGATGTCGATGGAGCTGACGGTGCCGGGCCGTTCGCCGAAGTTGATGCTGATGCGTGCGATGATCTTACCGAGAGACGGGTCGATAGGAATCAGCTCGACGTGCGCGGTTTGTTCGGCGTCGGCCGGGTGCAGCTCGGGCCGGAAGGTCTTGCTCGACGAAAAATTGCCGTCGAGCCACAAGTTGATTTCGCCAAGGACGATTTTCATGGCCTCAAGCCTGGCGCTGGCGTCGGCGACCCACGTGGATCCGTGTTTGATGAGGCGGTGGATGTTGCCGCCTTTGGCGACGAGCAGGGTCTCGAGCGGGCTCTGGTACTCCCAGCGCAGATCGTTTGGCCGCCGGAAGGCCATGATTCCGCGCGATACCAGCGGTTTGGTCAGGATCTTCAGGGTGCGGGTCTGCACGAAGTCGGTCTCGATGGACTTGATGTTGGCGGCGGCCTTGCGGATGCTGGCCCAGTCCTCGTACCACACAGGTGGTGCCGCGGGTGACCGGCGCGCGGCCAGTAGCAGGCCGGCGACGAAAAGCACACGAAGCAGCGCCATGGCTAGACCATTCCGCCGTTCACCGAGATGACCTGTCCCGTGACGTAGGAGGCGTCGTCGGAACAAAGGAAGCGCACCGTGCGCGCCACTTCCTCGGGAAGGCCTACACGTCCCATGGGAATCATCTTCTTCACCATGTCGGCCGGCATGTCCTTGATCATTTCGGTCTGAATCGGTCCTGGCGCCACCACGTTCACGCGAATGCCGAGGCGTGCGACCTCGCTGGCCAGCGCGCGCGTGGCGCCGATCAGCCCGGCCTTGGCCGCGGCGTAGTTGGCCTGCCCGCGATTGCCGACCAGCCCCGACACCGACGAGATGGTCACCACGCTGCCTTTTTTTTGCAGGATCATTTTCTGAATGACCGGCTTGGTGACGTTGAAGAAACCCATCAGCGAGGTGTCGATGACCTTGCGCCAATCCTGGATGGGCATCATGGCGAAGAGCCCGTCGGCGATGACGCCCGCGTTGTTCACCAGCACGGCGATTTGCTCGTGGCGAGCGAAAAGGTCGGTAAGCGCGGTGGCTACCGCGGCTTCATCGGTGACATCGAACGGGCAAAGCTCGGCGCGACCGCCGCGGGTCTCGATGAGAGCAAGTGTCTCCCGGGCTGCCGCCTCGTTGCTCTTGTAGTTCACGGCCACGTGCATGCCCTGGCTGGCAAGCTCGACGGCGATGGCGCGGCCAATGCCACGACTGGCGCCCGTGACTAGGGCGAGCGGGGGTGCGCTCTTCCCATCAGGCGAAGTGGATGGTCCGGTCGGTCTTGTCACGGCGATACTCCAAGGTTCTCCAAATTGTCGGGCCGGTAGGCTTGAATCGATCCTGTCAGCCATAGCACGCCCTCCACGTCCACCACCTGTCCGGTGAAAGCGAGGTAGTTCTGGGCGCCGTGGGTGATGCGAACGGAACAGACCAATTGCGTCCCGACGGGGATCGACGGCGCTTGCGGCTTGGCTTCGGGAATACCCACAAGCAATCCGCCGACGCCTGCCTTGTTCTCGTGCCGCTCGCGCCACCCCTGCAGCACCGCCGCGCTCTGCGCGATAAGTTCGATCAGCATCAGGGTTCGTGCGTGGCCACCTTGGGCCGTCGGCCACGATTCCCTGACCACGGCGTTGGTTCGGATGGACTCGTGATCGACGCTGGCGACGGTTTCCACCAGGCGCATGGGCAAGCGATGGGGAATGAGCTGCTCGATATCGATGCGCTCGGCCTCGTCGTTCATGGCGTGTCTCGGAGTGCTTGCGGGTGAACAATCCAGTCGGGCGGTCGTGCGCCCCCGGCTAGCGGCACCATGGTCAGCCCAGCAATGGTGTCGCACACGCGATCGTTCTCGTCGGTGAGCCAGAGGTCGAAAACCAGGTTGCGCGGCTCGACGGATCTCGGCGCGACCACGCAACGCCGCTCGCCATGAGCCAAGGGCAATGCGATCGCACGCGTGGAGAAGCCGGTGGGATAGGTCACGACGCCAGCATAGCGTTGTCCCCACAGGCAGGCGAGGTGCATGGCAGCGTCGAAGAGGTACGGACACCCAGCGCGCGATGGCTCGGATCCCACTGGCAGTGGTGAGCGCACGCAGCCCACACCGCCGGCGCGTGAGAGGCGCACGCTGTCCCGCAGATTGCGATAGCGCGGACCGAACGGGATCAGCTCTGCGTAGATGCGGTCGGCGGGCAGCACGATATCGTCGTTCGTAGTCGGTGACGGCGCGGGCAGCGGCGACGTGGATCCGCCCAAGGTAAGCGCGATGTGTGTGCGGGTGCGGTTGATTCCACCAGCCAGGGCGATTCGTGAGGTCAGGGTTGCCCGCGTGTCCACCTTGGCGGATTCACCGGCGGCATCGTCGAAGGAAATCTCGAAGGCAATCTCGAAGGTGCAGTGTGGAACCTCATGCGCGGGCAGAAAGCGGGGAAAGAACGCATCGCGAATGATGAGGGGAGCATTCGCTTCGCTGACGACGTTTTGTTCACTTGCGACCCGGACCATGAGATCGAGCAACAGCGCCACTGGCACCGTGGCCTTTCCCTGGATTGCGTGATCCACCCATTCTGGCAACACGGGCAAGGTGACGGGCTGGGTGTGCGGCACGGGCGTCACACGGGAAAGTTGTTGTAGATCTCGACGGTGATCGGGTCCACGGCCACGGGTCTGCCTTTGCGGTTGGTGGCACAGTGGCGGGTGAATCCGCGGCACAGCACCAGGCCCGACTCGGCGTGGGTGATGAGGTAGTCGAAATCGATGGTGACGGGACGCAGCTCGCGAAAGCGGGTGTGGATCCAGATTGGATCGTCGTAGCCGAGCGGGCGGAAGTAGTCGAGTCCAAGCTGAAAAATCGGATACAAGAAGCCATCGGCCTCGACTTGGCGCAGGGGGAACCCGGAATCGCGCAGCAGACTGACCCGCCCCAGTTCGAAGAAGCGCAAATAGTTCGCATGGTAGACCGCGCCCGTGCGATCCGTGTCGGCGAAGAGCACGCGCTGGGAGACGCGGTGCCAAACCAGTCCGCCCTTCACGTCGCGCACGAAGCGGGCGTCTTTCTCGTACGGCGCGGACTGAAAGTCGGCAGCGCGCATGGCTAGACGCCGCGGAAAATGACACAACAGTTGGTGCCGCCGAATCCGAAGGAGTTGGACAGCACGAGCTCGTGGGGGTGGGGCCGGCTCTTGTCCACGAAGTCGGGGTCGGCCAGTTCGGGATCGGGGATGTGGTTGAGGGTTGGCAACACGGTCTGATGTTCAAGTGCCATGAGCGCCAGGACCGCTTCCACGGCGGCGGCTGCGCCCAGCGAGTGTCCCACTTGACTCTTGTTGGCCGAAATGGGGACGCGCGGCAGGCGATGGCCGAGAATTTCGCGCAAGCACTGGATCTCGACGGCGTCGCCCGTCGGGGTGGACGTACCGTGTGCATTGATACTGCCGATGTCGCCAGCGTCGATCTCGGCGTCGGCGAGTGCGTCGCGAATGGCGCGCACGATGGAGGGTTGGTAGGGGCGGGTGAAGTGGTGGGCGTCCGAGGTCCAGCCCACGCCAGCGACCTCGGCAATGGGTTTGAGGCCGTGCGCGGCGACCACGTCCTCGGCGGCCAGCACGATGGCCGCGGCTCCTTCCGCCAGCACGAATCCGCGGCGGTCGATGCTGAAGGGGCGCGAGGCTTGGCCGGGATGGTCGAACGCGCGGTCGGTCTTGCGCAGCTTGAAGCTGGCGTTCATGTTGGCGAAGCCAAGCACGATTTCCGACACCAGCGGCATCTCCGCGCCACCCACGAGCGCGAAGTCCACGTCTCCGTCGCGGACCATGCGTGCGCCGATGGCGATGGCGTGGTTGCCCGACGCGCACGCCCCTTGGGGCGAAAAGATGGGGCCGGTGAAGCCCAGCACCGCCCCCGCCTTGCCCGCGGGAACATTGGCGCAGATATTCGGCAATAGAAACGGGCTGACGCCGTTGGCCCCGATGCCCTGAAAACGCAGGAAGGCCTCGCGCAGGCTGTCCGAGCCGCCTATGGCCGAACCCATCAGACAGGCGGTGCGTGGCGCGATCTCGGGGCTCATGGCGAGCTTTGCGTGCGCGAGCGCATCCTGGCAGACCGCGATGGTTTCAAGCACGTAGGCGGCGTTCCAGTTGTGCCGCTCCTTGGGCGTGTCGAAGGCGTAGTTTGAGCGATCCCGATCGGGTATCTCGCCCACAATCATCGGGAAGGTCGCCGGGGCGCCCACGGAACAACGCGACAGCTCGCGAAAACCGGATTCGTTGGCGACTGCGCGGCGCCAGGTGGTCTCCGCCGTCGCGCCGAGCGCGGTCATGGCGGCTCGACCGATGACGAAAACGCGACGATTCCGGGGTGCTTTCATTCGAGGGATGGCTCTGGGAGCGCGACGGCGACGCGATTCTATCGCATGCCATTGTTTCGGCCCGCAAGATCTGCATGGGCGCCACAGGCGGTGATTGACGGGCCGAAAGCTCGCGTGATAGTTCCGAGGGGCGCGGCAGGAAGCGCCGATGATGGACCACAGCACCGCATACAAACTTATCGTCGACTATCTTTCGCAGCGATTTGGTGTTCCCCTCGAAAAAATCCAGCCGGACTCCAGGATGTTCGACGACCTTGGGCTGGATAGCATCGATGCTCTCGACATGCTCGCGCTCCTCGACAGACAGTATCGCGTCAAGGTCAATGAGGAGCTGGCTCGGCGCATCCGCACCGTGGAGGACGCCGTCCAGTACGTGCTGGCGAACCTGCCCGACAAAGCACCCCCGCCCTGATGGTTCGCCTGCGGCCGACGCTTGAGATCCGGCGGGGCGACGAGCTCGTAACCGAGGTTCTGGCGTTGCCGGAAGCGGTCTGGTTCCAAGGCCATTTCCCGAGCGCGCCGCTGCTGCCGGGCGTGGCCATGCTTGCGTTGGTCGATGAGTCTGTGGCGCTGTTCTGGCCGGACGATCTGCATCCGCCGGTCAGGATCGAGGGCTTTCGGCGCGTGCGCTTCCGCCAGCGGGTCAGGCCGGGCGCAAGCCTGCGGGTGAGCGTGCAGCAGACCCAGCCTGACTCGCTTCGCTTCTTGGTCGACGTGGGCGGTCTTGTCGCATGCACGGGCGAGTGCCAAGTGATCGCCGAGTCGGTGGAAGACGATCGTTCTCCATCTCGAAATGGGGCCTTGCCAGGCACCAAGGGCAAGGGGGCGATGCGACGGTGGTTGCTCCGACGGCGCCTGGTGCAGCGGGCTCTTGCGACGCCTACGGATCCCATGCTGCTTCGTCGCCCGCCGGTTCGTGTCGTGGTTGGCTTGTCGTTGCTGGGCGTGAGCTACGTTCTTGGCTGGCCCGCCGTTATCGCGCTGGGCGCGGCAGCTGCCTGGTTGCGACAGCCCAAGTTGCTTCTCGGCGGGCCCATCATCTATGGGCTGTCGTGGCTGGTCTTCGCGATTGGTCTTGCCTTCATCGGCAGCAAGTCCGTCAGCGCGGGCCGCGCGCTGGGCAGGTTGCTGGTGCGGCGGTTGGCGGAGAAGTTCTTGCTGGACTGAAGTTTGACACTTTGTGGAGATTTCAACACCACCAGCGAACGCGGCGCCAGTCGGAGACGCCCCGCAATCTGCAATAGATGTGGCAGCGAAATTGCTAGGAATCCGTGTGACAATGCGATCTCACACGGAAAGGAACGCCCCATGACATCGGCACGGGTTCATGTATCAGTGCTCGTTCTTGCAGTGCCCGTTCTTGCAGTGCCCGTTCTTGGCCTCTTCTGGGCGTCTCGCGCCTACTGCGCCACGGTGGCCGTGATGCCGGTCCAAGGGGTCAACCTTTCCGAGGGCGAGTGCGACGCCATCGGCGTGTTGTTCGCAAACGCCTTTTCCCGCGACGCCAATGTCGTGGTTGCGTCGCCACTCGAAACCAAAGCCATTCGCGCCCGGGTACAGACGTCCCTGGAAGCCGCCACCCAGATGGGGGTCGCGCTGTATGCCGAATTGACCGCTATGCAACTCGGAACCACCGTGAAGCTTCAGGGCGCGCTCTTTGGCAAGGACGGCAAGCAAATCTACCGTGCCGGGACGCTGGCGCCGAGCCTTGACGATATGGAAATCGAAACTGCCAAGTTGGCGCGAGCCCTGATCCTGCGCCAACCCGTTCCAAGAACGCCAAGACCACCCTCCGAGGACGCAGCGGACGTTCCAGTTGCTGCCGAAGTGCCAGAGGCACCGCCAGCGCCTATCGACCCCAACGCCTCTACCAAAGCCCTTGGCGGAAAGTCCGCTGTCATGATCCCAATGTCTTCTGGGAGATCCTTCTCTCCCATGGTGTCGGCGCAATTCGACGGCCGCGTAGGAACACGAGGCTACTTCGTCGAGTTCGGCGCGGGCGTGGCCATTCCGACGAACGACAGCTACGGTTCCACGGAGCTCCAAGTTTCGATCTTGTTTCTCGAAGTCGGGGGCAGCTTCTACCTGTCGGAGGGCAGTACGGCGCTTTATCTCGGCGGCGGGTTTTCGCCCGGGATCTGGACGGTCAAGACCGGCTACGAGACCAGCTCATCGAGCGGGAGTCTGGCGGCCTACGGCCAGCTGGGCATGACCTTGACCCGCGACTCGAGGGCCAAGGTCTACGGCGAAGTCCGGATTTCGCAGTACCTGCTTGGCGTAGTGGATCCCTTGATCGATAGTTCCGGCAACGGCGCTGGCACCAGCGGTACCTACCACCCAACCCTCGTCGCTCTGCAGATCGGGGTAGGGTGGTAGTTTCGAAATCGGGTGTTGTCGTTGCGAGAAGATGGACGTCCAGGCAACCCATGAAAAAGGATCGCTTCATGAAATTCAGGTGGACCATATTGACGGCGTTCTCACTTCTTCCCTTCTCCGTAGCGCAAGCCAGCCCCGCAGTGGTGGCGGTCATGCCTGTTCAAGGCGTGAACCTTTCGGCAGGCCAGTGCGACGTGATCGGCCTGCTGTTCGCGGATGCTTTTGCGCGCGAAACCAGGGTGGTGGTCGCGTCGCCCACCGATACGAAGCCTATGCTCGCGCAGGGCAAGTTGCCGCTGGCCGTCGCTGCGCAATTGGGCGTTGTCGAGTACATCGAGCTACGGGCATTGCAGCTGGGCACGCGCGTGACCGTCGCCGGGATCCGTCGCGGCAAGGATGGAACCGAGTTGTTTCGGGCCGAGACTGCTGCCTCCAGCCTGGATGAAATGGAAATCGCGGTGGCCAGACTTGCGCGTTCGCTCGCCTGGCGGCAGCCCATGCTCGAGGCGGCCAGGCTGCCCGGTCCCGCGGTGGAGGCTCCAGTTGCGGCGCCCCCCCAGCCCCAGCCGAGCGGGCAGTACCCCAAGGCGCTCGGGATGAAGACCAGCCTCATCTTCCCGTACGCGAGCGGTCGCTCCTTCGCACCACTCATGGCCGGGCAATTCGACGGGCGCATTGGTAGCCGGGACTCGTTCGTCGAATTCGGCGTGGGTGGAGCGGTGCCATCGAATTCGTCCAGCGGCTCGAACACCATCGAGATGGGGGGAGTGTTCGTCGAGTTGGGCGGCAGTTTCTACCTGTCCGATGGCCCCATCGCACCCTACTTAGGGGCCGGGGTCTCTCCGCGGATTTGGTTTGTCAACGCCCCCGACACCGGCTTCGACAGCAGCGGCGCGACCTGCGTCGTTTATGGACAGGCCGGTCTCACGTTCACCCGCGACTCGCGCGCCAGGGTCTACGCCGAGTTTCGCGTGAACCAGTACATTCTCGGTCTGCCGAACAAGGTGATTGGACCCAATGATAGTGTGACGACCAACGGTACCTACCATCCGACCGAGCTCGCATTGCAACTCGGGATCGGCTGGTAGATCGTCATTGTGGATAGGCTAGTCTGCGCTGCGATGAGCTCGTGCCCAGGCTTGGCAATAGACCTCTTCCTACTCGCTTGGGTGTCGGTGGGGCTTGGTTGCGGCACCGCAGCCCCGCGTGCGGAAACGCCGCCGTCAGCGACGGGCAACGACCCTGAAGCGATCCGCTTGCTTGCCGGCTATCGAAGCGAGCTGGTGGCGTCCCCGGTTTTCGGCGGGCAGGCCTACGTCCTGGAGGTGGGACCGGCCGATGCCGAGGCGGTGGTGTTGGTTCACGGCTTGGGTGACAGCGGCTCGTGCGACTGGTACCCGATCTTGCCGGCATTGGCCTCGCGCTACCACGTCATTGCTTTCGATTTGCCAGGCTTCGGCCGCTCGACACACGCCCACGATCTGTATTCGCCCGAAGCCTACGCCGAGTTCATCCACGTCTTGGTCGGGCAGCGCGTGCGCGGGGCTTTCAACCTCGTCGGCCATTCCATGGGTGGCACCATTTCGCTTCTCTACGCGGGCCGCTTTCCAGGCGACGTGAAGAGGCTCGTGCTCATCGACGTGGCCGGGATTCTCCATCACAAGGCCTACGTCAACTTCGCGGTTTCCGCAGGGCTCGACAACCTGCTCGGAATGCTGGCCGCGACAGGCAAGGATCTCGCGAATGTCGTCATGGATGCCACCGCGCAGGCGACCTCGGCCATCTTGCCGGTTTCCCCCGATCCCACCTTCGTGCTCAAGAGCGATTTGCTCCGCTCGACCATTCTCGACACGCCCGTTCGCATCGCAGCCCTTGCCACCATCCTGGAGAATCTCGCTCCCGCCATCGCCAAGGTCGAGGCCCCCACCTGGATTCTGTGGGGACGGCACGACGCGGTCGCCTCGTTGCGCGCGGGCCTTCTGCTCAAGGCTCGCTTGCCCTACGCGCAGCTGAGGATCCTCGAAAGGGCAGGCCACGATCCCATGTCGACCGAGGCAGACGCCGTGGTGGACTTCTTGCTGCAAGCCCTTGCGACCCCGAAGCGGCCCCCCTTCTTGCGAACCCCGCCGGGACCATTCGTGTTGCCCGAACGTGTGGGCCGCTGCGACGGTCAATCCGGTGTAACGTTCACGGGGGACTATTCCGACATCGACATCAGTGGCTGCTGGGCAGTTTCGTTGAAAGGCGTTCGTGCAAGGTCGCTGAACATTCGCGATTCGCAGGTGGTCGTGGAAGATACCCGTATCGAATCCCAGGCCACGGCGCTGGAGGTGAAGGGATCGCGCGTCGAGCTCACGGCGTGCGAATTGGCTGGCGACGTGGCCATCGACACCGACAACAGCGACCTCGACATGGCTGGAGTCGAGTTGCGAGGAAAACGGGCGGCGGTGCATGTTACCGGTGCCTCGCGGTTGACCTTCTCGGTCAGCAAGGTGGACAGTCCGGTGCAGCGTCGATTCGTTCACGAGGTGCTTGAGCCGAACGCCAAGGACGATCTGTAGGCACGATCCGCCGGGATTCCGCAGGCGTGATGGGCTAGGCTGTCGCCATGTCGGCAGCGTACTCGCACAGGAGCTACAGGCGTTTCTCGGCCAAGCTGGCGCTTGTGGTTGGACTCGGCCCAGCTCTTTCGGCAACCGCGGCGGCGGAGCCCGAACCCGTCCGGGCTCGCATCTCGGCCGCGCTCGTCGGCGAGCAGGTGCGCGCTCTCTTGCCGGCCACGCTGCCGCTGCCACGCGCTCTGGCCGACCTGGGCGAAGAGGGAGCAACGACCATCACCCTGGCTGAGCTCAAGTATTGTGGCGCAAGCGACAAGAGCACTGGACGCTTTCGCGCCGTGACTCGCCAGGGGGCGATTGGCAAAGCGCAGGCCATTCTTACGGCCAGCGACAGTTGCCAGGCAGGCCTCTCGGAGCTGGCCAAGCGCGGCGTGGTTGGAGATGCCGGCGATGGCTTCGTGGTGGCGGACGTCGAGGCAGTCTGGAAACCCTGGGAGGTGAGGCTGACCGTCGCGCACGCGGTAGCTGTTGGTAAGGGCGGGCACAAGGGATCCTCGACCCATTTCGACAAGCGTGGCGAGATCCTGACCATCCCCACCTCGGATTTGCGAATCGACACGGGCGCTGGCGCTCCTATCGTGCTGTACGCGGCGCCGTTCTTCGCGGCATCGGCCATCGATTTGGCGGTGGTCATGACGGAAGGCGCGCCCGCCAAAGCCACGACGCTGGAACGCGCGGCAGCCAGTGGCCGGGGCGCCGCGCTTCCCGGTCAAGCCAACATCGCGGCCGAGATTCCACTGTCGGTCGCCAATCAGGTGTTGCGGCGATTGACCTGGGCGCAACCGTTGACCATTCCCGTGAACGGAGATGAAGTCGAGATTCGACAAGTCTCGCTGTCGGCCTCTGGTGCCGGAGAGGGCTCGCGGCTGACGGCATCCGGGACCGCGACGCCGCGAACGATTCGCGAAACCATGCAATGGATCCTGGCGCTGGGTGGGGATCCGCTTCTTGTCTCGGGAGTGCAATTCTCGGCGCAATTGGAGGACTGTGCCGGGCTGGGCACCATGGCCGCCTTGGGCTGCAACGTGCGCAACGGGGCACGCAGCGCCGCCGCCGAAGGGTTCGCTTCGGCACTCACCCAGCGTTATCAAGGACAGCCGGCGTACGAGCTGGCCAGTCCACTCAACTTGCGCTTCGAAGTCGCGGGCCAGCGAATCGAGCTGCGCGGCGATCTCCTGCGCCTCGGAATCGGTCCGCGCGGCCTATCGACGGCGGCGCGCTTGGAGACCTCGGTTCGCGAATAGGCCTAGGGCTTGGCCGCAGGGAACTGGCCGCGCAGCCACGCGGTGATGGCCGCGATCTGCTGATTGTCGATCTTGCCCTTGTAGGAAGGCATCATGCCCGGTCCTTCGTTGATGGCCATGGCGATGGCTTGGTCGCTCAGCTTGGGCACACGCTTGGCGAGATTGGGCCCACGCCAGGTTCCTGTGCCGTCGCCGTTGTGGCACCTGTAGCAATCGATTGTGGACACGGTCTGGGCATTGAACAGCAATTGCCCTGCATCCGTGATGCGATCCTTGGGTATCTGGGTTCCCGCGCAGGAGACGAGCGCGCCCACAAGGAGCATACCCACCAGAAGTGCACGCCCGTGCCAGTTGCATCCAAGGATCTTTGGCATCGCAAAAGCCTATTCGGCAGGTGGGCGCCGTGCAAGTCCGGGCTGTTCGCGCTTTCCCAAGGCCGTCCAATTGCTTCGGTGGCCGGCCACGATGAGTGCGGCGGTGAGAAACGTTCCGCTCGTGGATAGAATGGCGAAAGACGAAGCGCGAAGGGAGGCTGTGACGAGGACGAAGAGCATGGCCATAGATGCCAGGGCCGGGATCCTGCTGGGCAAATAGGTGACCAGCCACACTCCACAAGCGAGCAGCGCGAACCAAGGATGGGCCGCAGCGACGAAGCCGAGGTAGGTGGCTACGCCCTTGCCGCCACGAAAAGCGTGGAAAAGCGGAAAACGATTGCCGAGGACCAAGAATAGGCCAGCCCAAGACACGGCGTCCGCTGCACAGAATCGCGAGGCTGCGAGTTGGACCGCCACGGCTCGTGCTATGTCGAGGAGGAGGACCAGCCCCGCGACCGGCCGTCCCGCGATGCGTGCCACGTTGGATGTCCCTGGATTTCCGCTGTGCAAGGTTCGCGGATCGGGAAACCTGCCGATGCGCAGAACCGCGATGGCGAAGCTCAAGGAACCGAAAAGATAGGTGGCTACCAGGACGGCAAGCGTGCGCAGGTTCATGGCTGCTTTCTCCAGCCGGGCGGTACTAGCTGCGGTAGTCGGCGTTCTCGCTGACGTATTCGTGGGTCAGGTCGGCGCCGAGCACGGTAGCGCTGGCCGATCCACTGCCAAGGTCGATGTCCAGTACCACGCAACGCTCGTGCGGTGGAAAATCCACGGCCGGATGGAAGACGCCGTCCTTGGGCGCAGCGCTTTGATAGAGCTCGGCTTGCTTGATGTGCTCGACCAGTTGCTTTTCGACGGTGGGATCGATGCGAAAGCTACCGTGTTCGAAGATGGTCTTGCCCCCGAGGGCGATGCGGACGCCAGCAAGGCTGACGTCGGGCGCGTGGATGCCGACGTGCTTGCCGATAGCCATGATGATGCGGCCCACGTTGGGGTCGTTGCCGGCGAAGGCGCACTTCACCAGCGGCGCATTGATGACCGCCTTGCCCAGCGCGCGTGCAAGCCCTTCCGAGGGGGCACCACACACAGTGGTGCGCACGACATGGCGAACGCCTTCGCCGTTGCGGACCACATCCTCGGCGAGATCCGCGCACACCGTGGCCAGCGCATGCGCGAAGGCTGCTTCATCGTTGCAGGGCACGGCTCCCGAGGAAAGCAACACCACGGTGTCCGAGGTGCTGGTGTCGGTGTCGATGCTGATGCAGTTGAAGCTCGGACCGACGGCCAAGGGCAGCAAACGACGAAGACTGGCCCGTGGAATGGCCAGATCTGTAAGCAAATAGACCAGCATGGTCGCCATGTTGGGTTCGATCATGCCCGCGCCCTTGGCGATGCCGACGAGGCTGCCCTGGCCGACGCTGGCGCGGCGAACCTTGGGGTACAGATCGGTGGTCATGATGGATCGGGCGGCGTCGAGGAGGCTGCGCTGGCCGACGGAAGTGGACGCGGTGGGAACAGCGGCCAACATGGCTTCGATGGGAAGGCGCCAGCCGATGACGCCGGTAGAGCTGGGCAAGATCTGGCTTGCCGCCATGCCGAGCGCACTGGCGACGCCCGCGCACAGGCGTTCGGCCGTGGTCACGCCGTCGGGTGCGCACACGTTCGAGATCTTGTTGTTGACGACGATGGCGCCCAGGGATGGCTCGTCCAGGCGGCGGCGGCCGACCATGACCGGCGCCCCAGGAAAGGCGTTGCGGGTGAAGACCGCGGCGAAATCCGCCGTCGGCTTGTCGAGCACGATGAGGGTCAGGTTCATGGCCGCCGGTTTGGGAACTTCGACGGGCACGAACTCGAAGCGCGCGGTGCCGACTCGGAAACCGGCCGGCAGGATGGCCTGGGTGGAAAGCCAGGCCTGGTGCGCCTCGCGCGAAGCGAAGGTCAACGTGGTGCTTGCCATGGCGGGAACCTAGTAGCTGGACATGGGCGGACACGAGCAGACGAACTGGCGATCGCCTTGCACGTTGTCCAGCCGTCCGACGGGCGGCCAGTACTTGTGGCCGCGCACATAGGGCAGGGGATAGGCCGCCCGTTCGCGGGGATAAGGATGAGACCACTCGGCGGCCAGCAGCGCCTCGGCCGTGTGCGGGGCGTTCTTGAGCAGGTTGTCGCCGCGCGGCTGCATCTCCGTCTCGATTTCGCGGATCTCCTGGCGAATGGCGATCATGGCGTCGCAGAAGCGATCCAGCTCGGCCTTCGATTCGCTTTCTGTGGGCTCGATCATCAGCGTGCCTGGGATGGGGAACGACATGGTCGGCGCATGGAAGCCGTAGTCCATGAGGCGCTTGGCCACGTCTTCGGCCTCGACGCCCGCCGATTTCTTGAGCGGCCGCAGATCGACGATGCACTCGTGCGCGACCCGGCCCTGCTTGCCGCGGTAGACGACCGGAAAGTGGTCTTGCAAGCGATCGGCGATGTAGTTGGCGTTGAGGATGGCGAGCTTGGTGGCGTGGGTCAGCCCGGCGGCGCCCATCATGCGGGCGTAGGCCCACGATACGAGCAGAATGTTGGCGCTGCCCCAAGGCGCGGCGGAGATCGTCCCGATGGAGTTGTCCGAGCCGACCTGGATGACCGGGTGCCCGGGCAAGAAAGGCACGAGGTGCGATGCCAGCGCGATGGGCCCGGCACCCGGACCGCCGCCGCCGTGGGGGATGGCGAAGGTCTTGTGCAGATTGATGTGACAGACGTCGGCGCCGATCTCGGCCGGACGGCACAGGCCGACCTGGCCATTCATGTTGGCGCCGTCCATGTACACTTGGCCCCCGTGCTCGTGCACGACCGCGCACAGCTTCTGCACATCTTCTTCGAAGACGCCGTGGGTAGACG
>OBLT010000024.1_pt1 | contig 119868 bp, 88 predicted proteins | sample 1518721 | NCBI WGS metagenome assembly OBLT01 (sample SAMEA3539307, study PRJEB22396) | soil metagenome | biome: tundra; feature: field; material: soil | place: USA | collected 2010-05 | depth 0.15 m | reverse complement strand
ATCCTGCGCATCAGATCGTGATCGCGTGTATCGATATATCCCCATACTGCCCGCGCTGTGCTCATGCCAGATCCTCCGCCGAATCCACTGGCGCGATAAGCCTCCAGCGGTCCCGGCTCTGCGGTGCGGGAATCACGCGTCGAGCCCAGCGCTGCGCAAACAATTGTTCGGCAACGCAGTGGCTCAACACGACAATGGGAATCAGCAGCGCAAGCGGAGCAAGAATTCTGGTCCAGCGCTCCTCGCACATCATTTCATGTGCAACACGCGCGACGTCGGACGTTAGCCGCGTGGACGAACCGGCTTCCGCGCGCACGCGCGCGGCGCCATGCTGCAATCCTCGGAAAAACTCTTCCTTGTTTCGCGCTCCTCGAACTTCGGTGAACGCAGCGCCTGCTGACTCCAGCGTGTGCGCGTCACTTCCGCCGATCGCGATTTTTTTGTGCGTGCGCCAAACCGCACGGCCTGCCGGTTTGCCACCGCCGCGATGCCCGCGTTGCGCGTTTCCACTGCTGGGAAATATTCGCTGAACCATCGGAAATCTTCCTTTGCGCTCCGCCCCGTTAAATTTGAAAAAACATGATTTATGCTGAAGAACAACCTGTGCTCCGTGAGATAAATCAGCAGTGACACCAAATCGTTCCGCCGCCGCTGAATTTCCATGTGCTGTCGCTCATTCAAATCGTAAACGCCGATGTGTGCGATGGCGCCGCTCGGCATCGTGCACGTCACCTCTTCGCTGACGAAAAAGTTTGGGTTGCGCCGCAGCAAATCGCAGCCGTCGATCGAGTCATGATCCGTGAGCGTGATTAAATCCATGTCGCGCCGCTGTAGCGTCTCGTACACTTCCGCGGGATCGCTGTAACTTTCGCGGCAGAACGCGCGAAGAATCGGAGAAGTACACGCACCAGAGTTGTACGAGTGGATGTGCATGTCGCACTTCATGAAATTGTCGTAACAGTCTCGCATTACGCTCCCATGACATCCGCATAATCTTATGATTAATAAGGACTTATGACCGATTGAACAAAGTCCGAAAGTCTTCCTCAGTGCGCCCACCGCAAATGGCACTTCTCTTGCTAACAGGTGTGCGAGAATCCGGCTGGCTTTGCGCGAAGGCACTTCGATGCCCATCGATCAAAAACGCGTAGAATTTGTTTTTTTCGATGCCGGCGGCGGACACCGCAGCGCCGCCACTGCGCTCCAGGCGGCTATTCAATCGCAAAATTTTCCTTGGACGATTGATCTTTTTAATTTGCAGGAGGCGTTGGATCGGCTCGACCTAATCAAAAAAATCTTCGGCGTTCGCATTCAGGATTGTTACAACTCGGTATTGAAGTCCGGCATGACGCTGGGCAGTGCTTATTTGCTGCGATTATTGCAGTTGATTCTCGCGGCATATCACCGGCCGACGGTACGTATGCTTGAAAAATATTGGCGCGAATCGTCGCCCGATATGGTCGTCTCGCTGGTTCCGCATTTCAATCGCGCGCTTTGCGAAAGTTTTGCGCTGGCGTGTCCCGGGAGGCCGTTCGTCACAATTCTTACGGACATCGCAAATTTCCCGCCACGATTCTGGCTGGAAAAACAGAAGCAGGATTTTATCTGCGGGTCTGACCGCGCGGTAGAACAAGCGCTTGCGCTCGGACATGCGCCGGATCGCGTGTTTCGCGTTTCGGGCATGATCGTCAATCCGCGATTCTATGAGCCGATCAATATTGACCGCGCGGCGGAACGCATTCCCCTCGGGCTGATCCCGGACCTTCCAACAGGTCTTGTGATGTTCGGCGGGCAAGGCTCCAAAGTGATGACGGAAATTGTGAAGCGGCTCGATGGTTCCAACCTGAACATGCAACTCATTTTAATTTGCGGAAAAAATGAAAAGCTAGCCGCAAGTTTACGCGCGATGAAAACACGTTTCCCTATTTTCGTTGAAGGTTTTACCAAGCGCATTCCCTACTACATGCATCTTTCGGATTTTTTCATTGGCAAGCCCGGCCCCGGAAGTTTAAGCGAAGCAATTCTTATGCGTCTTCCCGTGATCGTCGAATGCAACGCGTGGACGCTGCCGCAGGAACGCTACAACGCGGAATGGGTTCGCGAAAAACAAGTTGGAATTGTCGTCGATAATTTCCGGAAGATTGTGCCCGCCATGCGCGAACTGCTTCAGCCCGGTCATCTGGCCGCGCTCAGCAAGAATACCGAGAAAATGCCCAATCGCGCGGTGTTTGAGATTCCCGGCATTCTGCAAACAATTTTGGCTCGCAGTGGACGCGCGCCGAGAACGACGTCCACTACCTAACGAAAATACACATTATCGCGCGCAGAGATTTTCGGAACTGAAGTGCGAATGAGCAAAAATCTCGGTGCCAATTCGAATTGGCACCCGTTAAGTTCGCCGCTCCGCACGACTTGCGGTCGTGCTTAACAATAATATGCTGCAAAGTGCAGCAATTGTTCCACGTGAAACAATTTGATCGTAAAGCCGCTATCGCCACTGCATGCTAATTTCCCGCTTTACGGCACCGCAGCGGCAGGATTTTCGGGATTCACCTTCGGGAAATATTTCTCGTACCACGCGATAGAGCGTTGAATACTATCCACTGTGTGTCCTGACTCGCGGATGCCATGTCCCTCGCGGGGATAGCGCACGAAAATCGTATCCACACCAACATCTTTTAGCGCCACATAATATTGCTCGGCTTCGGCGATGGGCACGTCGGCGTCATTCTCGCCGTGCATGAACATTACCGGAGTGGCCACCGCGGCCACATGCTTCAGCGCAGAACGCTCCCACATCAAATTCATGAAATCGCCCTGGTGCGGCAACTGGCCAAATTCCATTTGCTCGTACTGGTTGTAATACGTCATGTAGTTGTAGCTGATGAGATTTGAAATGCCCGCAATCGGAATCGCCGCACGAAACATTCGCGTCTGCGTAATTAGCCAGTCCGTCAACTGGCCGCCGTAGCTGACGCCTTCAATTCCTATTCGCTCGCGGTCCAGCCACAAATATCTTCGCAGCGCCGCCGAGACTCCATACAAGACGTCTTGACCCTCGTTGCCATCCTGATCGCCGAAGACGGCATCCGCGAATGCCTGTCCATATCCGGTCGAGCCGCGATAGTTCACGTGCAGCACCGCCCAGCCGTTCGCCGCGTAAACTTGATCCTTGAAATTAAATGCCGGGCCGTTTTGTCCGTGTGGACCGCCGTGAATATTCACGATCAGCGGATGCTTTGACGTCGCCGTCATCCCCAGCGGTTTTACGAGGAACGCTTCCACTTCGTATTTGTTGTCGTTGCTGACGAACGTGAAGGATTCCACGTCAGCAATTGGCCTTTTGCCGAGCACTTCGGAATTTAGATCTGTGAATTGACTAGACACTCGGACCTGCTGGACTGGCTTCGCTATATTTTGATTCACAGCTGCAGCCGTCGTGTACAAAGGCCCCATTACGATTTCGTGAAGTTCTGCGGGGTCGTTCGGACTCGTGAATGCGTAGGCGACGTTGCCAGATTTCGCTACCGAAAACGAGCCGACCGATCCGCGGTCATGAATTATTACTTCAGGCATCCAATCCGTAACGGCCTGCCGGTAAAGTCGGACATCCCCGCGTTCCTGCACCGTAAAGTAGACGGCGCTGCTATCCGCCGACCACTGCGGCGAACCCTGCCGATTATCAATCGTCGCAAGCTCATGCCGATGCGATCCGTCCGCATTCACCACCCAAACGTGTGTATCCTCCATCGTAGTTTCGCGGTCGGTCAGTCCGCGCCGTGTGGCGGAATAAGCGATCATTTTTCCATCGGGCGACCACTTCGGCGAATATTCGGCATTCTCAGTAGCCGTAATCCTGCGGACAGTTCCATCGCTCACCTTGATCGCGAAGATGTCGTAATTGAAAAACTGATCGGCGTTCGGCGAAGGATCGGAAACGTAAACAATTTCATCGCCATTGGGCGACCAATCAATCGAATGCTCGTACGCGGTTCCGTCCGTGAGTTGACGCACACGCTTCGACGCCACATCCACAACAAAAATATGCAGACGGCGATTGTCATTGAAATGGGAATTTCCTTCGCCCGCGTCAGGCTTATACATGTAGCGCGTGATCACAATCGGATCGCCGCTCGCGTCCTTCGTTTCCGGCCCCGGCGTGGCGGAAATAAACGCAATCTGTTTGCTGTCCGGCGACCACGTCACGCTCGCGCCCATCGAAGGCAGCGGCGCATTCGTATCCATCACTTCCGCCATAAATGTTGCGGCCGTGCCGTCAGGATGCACAATCGCCAGGCCGTGCTTCCCTTCCGCGGTGCCCATGTAGGCGATCCACCTTCCATCAGGAGACCACACCGCGCCGCCAGAGCCTTCATTTTCCGCCCCGATGCGCGTGGATTCCCGCGTCGCAGGATCCATCACCCACAGTTGTCCCCACGGCCGTCCCGGCCGGTCGTATCGACTGATCGTGTATGCAATGAATTTTCCATCCGGTGAAATTTCAGCTTCTCCCACGGATCGCAATTTCTGGTAGTCGCTCGGCAGCAATCCGTTGCCCTGAGCGTAAATCGCCGAAGAAATAAAAATCAACATCGCCGCAACAAAAATTGAAACACAAATTCGTGCGCGCATAATTCTTCACCTCGCGTGAAAATTTCCGGTCGAGCGAGATAGTATCATCGTCAAAGCCGGCAATTGGAGCGTTCCATATTTGAAATGATGGGAATGTCGGTCGGCCACGACGCCAGAATGGAAATCCTTCTTTGGCTTTCAAATGCGACTTGACATGGGAAATAAGAGGATTAGCATCCCACCAGTCTTCACTCGGAATTGCGTCGATCAATTCTGAGAAATCCGCCGACGGGGAGGGGTCAATGTCCTTGAAGAGAACGATTCTGGCACTGTTTGTTTTGCTGGCGTTAGGAGTGGGCGTGGTGAAGTCGCAGACACCACGGCCTGACAATAGGAATTTCTGGGCCTTGAACAACACGGGGAAAGAGATCGCGCAGTTTTACGTATCTCCCCACGGGAACTCCAATTGGTTAAATAATGTACTTGGAAGAGGTACGCTGCCTGCCGAGATGGGCACCGTTATCTACTTCCCCTCTAACGTCAGTACCGGCTGCAGCTTCGATTTCAGACTCGTATATGCCGATGGGAGTTCGCAGATGTATATGCAAGGAAGAGATGTTTGCAGTATCTACGCAGTTCAGTTTGATGCTGCCGATTCGTTTGGGTTGGTAAAATAGAACGAAAGCCCCTCAGGGGTCACTTCAAAACCGGCTGTAAATTCTGCGCCTGTCTTAAACTTCGCGCGATTGAAATACGGGAACTGTAGCAACATCGGGTCTAGCTTTTTGCCAAGGCCGGACACTACTTCCACAAAATTCTCAAAATCCTTATCGCAATCTACTAAAACTTTTTCGTGAGTGATCTGTTGCAGCACTTTCAGAGCGAAGATGAAATTGTCCGGCGTCTTTGTCGCCCATCCTCTGACGGTCGAAGCCGATGGCGTCCGGTAGTAAGTGCTGTCTACTTCTACGGTATTAAATCGTGTTGCGTAAAAGGTCAGAAAATCCGCGGGCTTCATACCAGACGGATAGAAGCTGCCTTCCCATCCCGCCGCAGTAAATGCGGACGTACCTACCCGAATTTCGCCGCCCTGTTTCGGCACAACTATTGGAGCCTATCGCAGAGCGGAGTTTGAGAGCAAGTTCGGAATGGGTAATTGCGCGACTATGTTTGATTGTACATACGGTTCTCTCCATGTAAAGTGTCGTAACTGTTATCGAATAGGAGAGACACGGTGAATAAGCCCATCCTTGTACTCGTGATTCTATTTTGCTGTTCACTGGGTGTAGCTGCACAAGACCAACAGCAAACGCCGCCTCCCCAACAGGCCGCAGCTCAAGCTCCCGAACCTGCGAAGCTGATACTGAAGGAAGGCACCGACGTTCACCTGAAGTTCGCTCAGGATTTGAGTTCGAAAACCGCGAAAGAGGGCGATTCTGTCGCTCTGGTCCTGGATGAAGACATAAAGGTCGGCGACGTGATTGTCGCAAAGGCTGGTGCGAAAGCGGTAGGCACCGTCACCAATTCAAAGAAAGCCGGGATGAAGGGCAAAGCTGGTGAACTCAACATGCGGCTGGAATACCTCATCATGCCAGATTCCCGAATGAGGTTACGCGGATCGAAAGGTCAAGAAGGAGAAGATAAGGAGGGTGCGGCCGCCGCCCTCACCGTACTTTCTGGCCCCATCGGACTTATCAAACACGGCAAGAATGTTGAAGTGAAGCAAGGAACTCCGATTACGGTCTACGTGGATCAAGACTTCGTAGTGCCAGTTGCTAAGTAACGGCGAACACTTAGATAGATCACGACTACCACAATCGCACGACATTGATTTCAATTCCGGCTGGGCAGAATGAACCGGCTAGCCGCGATGACCTTGAAGCGGTTGGGTCGCGATGGAGAAATCAAGATAAAAACCCGTAAGCAGTAAAACCTGTGCAAAACAAATAATTCGAACTTCCCTTACGATCGAGTTTTGACTCGACTGCTTAGACTGCGTTTGCCTCTTCAATTTACGGAGAAAACGGCGATGGTGGGGCTGGGGAGAGTCGAACTCCCGGCCAATGGTTTAGGAAACCATTGCTCTATCCATCTGAGCTACAGCCCCACAATCAAAGACTACTACGAATTTACTACGTTTGAGAATCCTGACGCTCTCTCTATCACCGCGATACGGCGTCAAACCTGCGAAACCAAAAGGCTTAGCGCCATCTGATTTCTGCCGTTAGGTCACGGGTAATCAGTTTAGGAAACTGCTGCTCTATCCATCTGAGCTACAGCCCCACACGCGCTTCAGTTTATCGCAAGCGCGCCAAAACTTCCTTACCCACCATTGACGTCTCCGCGCGCGGCCAAATTTTCCACTCGAAACGCCGCAACTTGCGCCACAATGGGCGGGCTTGCTCAAGCGAGCCGCAAATGCCCACTAGCGATCAAATCGCACGCGCACAAACGTCTGCTAAACCCACGCGGATTCGCTGGACCATCATGGGCTGGCTCACGCTCGTCCTGATGCTCACCTATCTCGACCGCCTGAACCTGAGCATCGCCGGAAAATATATTCAGGACGAATTTTCTTTCAGCACGCAAACGATGGGCTGGGTCTTCAGCGCATTCATTCTCGGCTATTCCGTCTTTCAAATACCCGGTGGCTGGGCGGCCGACCGTTTCGGCGCGCGTAATCTGCTCACGACCGCAATTGTCTGGTGGTCGGCATTCACCGCGCTCACCGCGCTTGCTCCACACTTAATTTTCGTGCGATGGGTTGGCGTGGCGGGCTCGCTTATCATCGTGCGTTTTCTGGTCGGCGTCGGCGAATCTTCCAGCGCGCCGAGCGCAAATAAAATTGTGGCCTTTTGGATGGGCTCCGCGCATCGGGCTACGGGCACCAGCTTCACTTTGCTCGGTATCGGACTGAGCGGCGCTCTCACGCCGGTTCTGATTTCATGGATCATGCAACGCTGGGGCTGGCGCATGTCCTTCATGCTCTGCGGACTTGCCGGCCTCGTCGTCGCGCTCGCGTTTCATTTGTACGTGACCGATCGTCCCGAACAGAATTTACGAGTAAACGCCGCCGAACTCGAACTCATTCGGTCCATTCATCCCACGCAAGCCGATTCATCCATCACCAGCGTCGCGCGCAAACCGCGTCCCGCACCGTGGGGCAAAATGCTTACGAGTCCATCCGTGTGGGCGTTGCTCATCGGTTATTTCTGCCAGGGATATCCCATCTATATTTTCCACACCTGGTTTTTCATTTATCTGGTGCGCGTGCGCGGACTTTCCGTTTCGCAAAGCGGAATGTGGGGCGCCACTCCCTATCTAGCGATTGCAGTGCTTGCGCCGCTCGGTGGAAAATTCTCTGATGCAGCCACGCGCAAACTCGGCAAACGAAAAGGGCGCCGACTCGCCGTGTGGATTGGGATGCTCGCCTCCGCGGGATTTCTGTGGTTCGGCAGCGGCGCCACAAATAAATGGCTCGCAATCACATTGCTGGCGGCTGGTGGAGGCTTCAACATGTTCGCCGCCGCAAGTTTTTGGGCCGCTTGCATTGACATAACGCAGGAATTCACCGCGTCACTTTCCGGATTGATGAATACATTCGGCAATCTCGGCGGATGGGTCTCCCCGATTCTGACGGCCTACCTCGCCACGCATTTCGGATGGAATCGCGCGCTAGATTTCGCCGCGATCATCACAATTGCTTGCGCCGCGTCGTGGATATTCATTGACGCGTCACAATCTTTCGACCGGGTTCCGTCATAGGTGGCTCGGTCATGATTTGTTCAACGCCACTTCGCCGCGCACTTCTGCTCGTTCTCTTGTCGCTTTTCGCCAGCGCCAGCTTCAGTCAGCAACCACCCGAAGTCGTCCTGAAAAATCTCACCAGACCAAAAATCCACGTCCTCTTCATCGGCAACAGTTTCACTTACTTCAACAACATGCCGCGATTGGTCGAAGCAATTTCGGACAGCGTCGACGGCCCGCGCATCAAAACGGAAATGGTCGCCTTTGGAGGCGCGCGCCTCGAAGACCTCTGGAAGCAAGGCTCAGCACTCGCGGCAATTCGCAAACAACATTGGGACTACGTCGTTATCAACGAGCAGAGCGCGCTCGGCGGCACCGTCGTCAACGGGGAAAAGCGGATCGGCGATCCAACGAACTTTTTTAAGTATGCGGAACTGTTCGACACGGAAGTCCGCAAAGCAGGCGCAAGAACCGTGATTCTGATGACGTGGAAGGACAAGGACGATCCGGATCGAAATCAAATTGAACTGAACAATGCATTCACGGAATTCAGAAAAAAAATGGTCACCGGAGTGATCCTAGCTCCTGTCTCATCCGCGTGGGAGCTGTCGAGAAAAACCGCACCCGAAATTGATTTGTATTTCGCGGACAATCATCATCCGTCGAAAGAAGGCTCTTATCTGATTGCTTGCACCGTTTACGCCACACTTACTCGTCACTCTCCCGAAGGCGCCGCCGCAAAAGTGGAAGGAACGCCCGTTGACGATGAGCGTGGAACTGTTCAAGCCGGTAAGACCAAAACTTTAGTCAATCTTTCGCGCCGAATCGCCACGAAACTCCAGCAAATCGCGTGGAAAGCCGCCCTACCACTTGCGAACTTCGGCTTCCAATAAAAATGCGCCGGTCACTCATCCTGCCCGTCGACAAGACGAACAACCGGCGCATGCATATTATACTTTGCGAACTACTGCTTCGTAGCGCGGTCCACAAACGCCGCAATGTTGTTATGCAGCTGCGTGCGCGCGGAATCGTGCAAGTACATCATGTGCCCCGCGTCATAGTATTTCAATTGCACATGGCTTTGCAGGTCCGCCGGCAATCCGAGATGCTCCATCGTGAATTCAGTCGCAAAAAACGGAGTCGCAAAATCGTAATATCCGTTTTCCACTTCCACCAGCAACTTCGGATTGGTGATCATGGCCTGCGCCAAATCACCGGAGACATTTGGCGCGCCGGGAAATCCTCCACCGCCGCCGCCGCGTCCTCCGGCTCCGCGCACCCAGTTCCAGGTTCCTCCGCCCTGGTTGTGATAGTCCTTGTCCAAACCAAATTTCAGTTCGTCATGGTTGTACGCGTTTAGCATCGCAGTGAATGCGCCGCCGACCGCCGGACCTTCAGGATCACCCTGCGAAGCTTCGGCTAGCAGATCCCTAGTGTATCCCGTGAATCGCGCGTCAATGCGTCCTACCGTCAACCCACGGCTGCGCAACAATTCCACATTAAATTGGCCGAGCGTCACCCGCAGATTCGCTCTCTTCAAATAATCTTCGCTCAGCCCCGTGAAGTAGGAGAGTTTTTTCGCCACGGCGTCTTTATCCGCGGCGGAAATCTTGTCGCCCTTGAAAAGCGCCGTCGCATAATCGCTCTTCGCGTATTGCCGCGCTTCTTCAATGAACGCCTCAAGATTTGCCGGACGATTCTTCAGCGTCTTGTGATACCACGCTACCGCCGCGTAGCTCGGCAGATAATAAACGTACACGCGATCATCACTCGACCCAAACGTAAGCGAAGAAAGATCCAGTACCGACGACATCAGAACAATCCCATTCAAATGCATGGTATAGCGATTCTGCAAATAATTTCCCAACACCGCCGATCGAAACGTGCCGTAGCTTTCGCCCATCAGAAACTTCGGCGAATTCCAGCGGCCGTTGCGGTTGATATAAATGTTGATGAACTGGCCGAACGCGCCCATGTCTTCGTCAATCCCGTAAAACATGTTCGGTGCGCCCTTGCCGACAATGTGGCTGTATCCGGTGCCCATCGCGTCAATGAAAACCATGTCGGTTTTGTCGATCAAACTTTCCGTGTTGTCCAACAGCTTGTAAGGAGCCGGTGCGGTAAATTCGCCTTCCGTGGTGGAAACGCGGCGCGGACCAAACGCGCCCATGTGCAGCCACATTGTCGAAGACCCCGGGCCGCCGTTATAGAAAAACGAAATCGGACGCGTGCTCAAATCCTTCACGTCGCTGCGCGTGTACGCCACCGAGTACATCAGACCAATCGGCTCGCCCGCATCGCTCTTCAGCAGGATCGTGCTCGCCGTCGCTTTGTACGGAATTACATGGCCGCCGATAGTAATCGTGTGGTCCGTCACCGACGATTCTTCTTTTGTCGAAGCCCCTTCAGCTGCGGCAGCCGCTGCGGCCGCGCCGCGTCCACCCTGTTGCACTTCGCGATCAGGAGCTTGCGCCCGAACCCGCGCCGATTGGCCCGCCATCAAACAAGTGACAATTGCTATCAGCCATAATCCTCTTCGCATTCCGTTGCTCCTATTTGTAAAATCTTTTTTGTGAGGTCCGAGTCGATATTGCGTGAACCGCCGCGATTCTATGCGCCCAACCGAGTAGAAGTCAAAGAAAGTCTCGAGGCCGGAACAACTCTCGCGCCTCGAATACGTTCTTAGCGCGTGCCTCTGCTACAATTAAGATATATTCCAAAAGCTTGAAATGGCCGAATCCGTCCAATCCGAAAACGTGAAGATGCGGCGTCGTCTGCGCTACTGGCGGACTCGCGCGCGCGAAATCCGCAAGCTCGGCTGGCGCCTGATTTCCACGCGTCAACCAATCCTCGCGCACATCATTCCCATTCGCCGATGCAATCTTGCGTGCACGTATTGCAACGAGTTCGACGATTTCTCGAAGCCCGTTCCGCTGGACGAAATGAAGCGCCGCTTGGACGACCTGGCGCGCCTCGGCACGGCCATCGTCACCATTAGCGGAGGCGAGCCGCTCCTTCATCCTGAACTGGATGACGTGATCCGCCACATTCGCAAGTGCGGCATGATCGCGGGACTCATCACCAACGGCTATTTTCTGGTGCCGGAGCGCATCGAGCGCCTGAATCAAGCAGGCCTCGAACATTTGCAAATCAGCATTGATAACGTGAAGGCAGACGAAGTTTCTAAAAAAAGTTTGAAAGTGCTGGATCAGAAGCTCGAAAATCTTTCCAAGTACGCGGTTTTCCAGGTCAACATCAATTCCGTTCTCGGCAGCGGCGTACAAAACCCCGAAGACGCGCTCGAAGTAGCGCACCGCGCGATGACGCTCGGATTCACCAGCACCGTCGGCATCATTCATGACTCGAACGGCCAGCTTCAGCCGCTTGGTCCGCACGAGCAGGAAATTTTTGAAGAAATAATGTCGCTCGGCAAGCGATCGTTTTCGCGCTTCAATAATTTTCAGCACAACATCGCGCGCGGCAAAGCGAATGAGTGGCGCTGCCGCTCCGGTTCACGCTATCTTTATATTTGCGAAGATGGACTCGTCCACTGGTGTTCGCAGCAGCGCGGCATGCCTGCCGTTCCGCTCGCAAATTACACTCAAGCCGATTTGAATCGCGAATATCTCACCGTGAAACCCTGCGCGCCCTACTGCACAGTTTCGTGCGTTCAGCAGGTCGCCATTCTGGATAATTGGCGCGGGCCGCAAACGCTAAAACCTCGGGCAGCGCCTCCACATCCCGGCGGGCTTGTCACCCTCTCCGGCGTTGGCGCCGGCACCGCTTCATCCTCAGATTCCCGCTAGCCCGCAACCAATTCCGCTTCGCGCGGATTATTCCGCGCGAAGGCAGACTATCGGGTCTACTCGCATGGCGCGGCGGGCTGGTAGCCAGCAGGCGGCTAACGCTACGATTGACAACAATACCGCTACTGCGGTGAAGGTGAATGGGTCGGTGGATTTCACTGCAAATAGTTCGGAGGCTAGCAGGCCGGTTACGGCGACGGCGGCAATTGCGCCAATTCCCAATCCCGAAATTAACAACACGAATCCTTGTTTCAGAATCATAGTTTGTACGCGCGCGGCGCTGGCTCCGAGAGCGATGCGCATACCGATTTCGTCGGTGCGCAGCGAGACGGTGTAGGCGAGGACTCCGTAGAGGCCGACTGCCACCAGAAGCATGGCGAGCGCGGCGAAGACTGCAAAGAGCACGGTGAAGAAGCGTTCCCTCCACGAAACGCGCTCCAAAAGTTGTTGCATGGTGTAGACGCTGCTGAGGGCGATATCGGGATCGATCGCCTTGATGCGCTCGCGCGCGGCGGAGATGAGTTGCATGGGATCGCCGCTCGACCGAATTACGATGCCGTCGCCGGCACCGGACTTTTTGCTGTACGGAATGTAGACGTCCCAGCGCGGCGAGTCTGCGAGTTGCTGATTTTTTACGGGCGCTACGACGCCGACGACGATATGCCAGGGTTCGTTGTCTTCGGGAGGGCCGAAGCGGATGCGTTTGCCGACTGCGCTTGAGTTGCGCCAGTAATTTTTCGCCAGGCGCTCGTCGACGATGGTGACGAGAGGATTGTTGTAATCGTCTTCGGAAAAAGCGCGGCCATCGATGATGTGAATGCCGAGGGCGCGAAAATAATCGGAAGTGATGACGGTGTGATTGATCATGGGCGCGTCTTTGAGTGGGAGTATTGGGAAGCCTTCGACCGTCAGACTCCGTCCCCATGTGGTTTCCAGTGGGACGCCGGAAGCGAACGCAACGGCGGAGACTCCGGGCAAAGAAGCGAGTTGATCGTGCACCAGCTGATTGAGGGCGCTTGTTTTCGGACCTTGGGGATAGCGGACTGATGGCACGGCCATGTACATGGTGAGCGTGTGGTCCGTGTCGTAGCCAAGAGATTGGTGGCGAAGGGCGAGGAAACTGCGAATCATAAGACCGGCTCCGGCGAGAAGCACGAAGGAGAGAGCGACTTCACCTACGACAAGAGCATCCCGCAAAATGCGGCGGCCGCGGCCGGCAATGGTACCGCGAGCAGAGTCACGCAGAGCCCCGGCGGTATCGACGTGAGAAATTCCGAATGCCGGAGCGATGCCGAAAAAAATACTCGTGAAGAATGAGACGGCGGTGACGAAGATAAGGACGCTGCGATCGACGGAGAAATTCATCCACGCGGGCAAGTTGATAGGGATCAAGCGAAGGAGCGCGGGCAATCCAGCATAAGTGAGCGCCAGGCCGGCGACGCCGCCGATCACGCCAAGCAGAATGCTTTCGGTAATAAGTTGGCGCACCAGGCGCGTGCGAGTGGCGCCGAGCGCTGTGCGAACGGCCATTTCGCGGGAGCGCGCAGTGGCTTTAACGAGCAAGAGATTCGTGATGTTGGCGCAGGCGATGAGAAGGAGGAAACCGACTGCTCCAAGGAGCGTGATGACTTCAAGGCGATAGCTTCCGGCGAGAACATCGCGAATAGGGATGGCGCGAGCGGTGTCGCCGTAACTGGTGGCGGGATTCTCGCGGTTGACCTGTTCCATCAACGATTGCAACTCGGAATCGGCTTGCTCAATGCGCATGCCGGGCTTGAGCCGGGCAATGCCAAGGGCTCCGCGGTCCGTGCGCGGAGAGCTTTTCCCGCTAAATTGAAACGGCAGCCACGCAATGGCGAGATTCGGAAAACGAAAACTTGAAGGCATAACGCCAATCACTTGAGTTCTTGTGCTTGCGATGTCAATGACGCGACCAATGATGTTTGGATCGGCGGCGTAGCGGCGGCGCCAGAGATCTTCGCCTATCACCACCACCTTGGGGCCGTTTTCGGTGTCCTGTTCGCGCGTGTAAGTGCGGCCAAGAATCGGAGCGACGCCGAGGACACGGAAAAGTCCGTCAGTGGAGTTTACGGCGGGTACGCGTTCAGCGTCACCGTCGCCGCGAATCGTGGCTAGTCGTTCCTGGTGGATGGCCACTTCTTCAACCACGCGTGTGCGCGCGCGAAGATCCTGATAATCCGGAAAGGAAACCTCGCAGCAGGAATCTGCGCCCTGGACCGGATTAAATTCTTGCACGGCAACGATGCGATCCGAGTGCGGGTACGGAAGCGGGCGGACAAGAACTCCATTGACGAGGCTGAAGACGATTGTGGTGGAACCGATGCCGAGCGCGAGAATAGCGATGGCGGCGAGAGTGACGACGAAATCTTTGCGCATGAGGCGAAGCGCGTGGCGAAGGTCCTGGAAGATCACGTGAAAGTGCTCCTTTAGCGCGTCGATGAAAACTCCGAACGCGGAATGGATCCAGATGGTGAAGATCTCGAAGGTAGAGCGGGCGGAGCGGCTCCGATCGTCGAACGCAAGGCAGAGTTCGCGCGCGTATTCGCCGCGAAATTCGGCGGGGTATGGAAACATCAGGCCGCGATAGGCGCGCTGTGCTTCGGCGAAGATGAGTGAGTCTGGCTGCATGGCGCTCAGGTGCGGCGAGGCACGAGTCCCACTGCGCGAGCGTGTGAAAGAAGCTGCTGAAGTTGGCGCGCTTCCTCGATGGCGGCGCGGCGTCCTGCGCGAGTGACGCGGTAGTAGCGGCGGCGGACGTCGTCGTGTTCAGGATCGGGGCGCTCGTCGAGTTCTTCGATGAGTCCAGCTTCGAGAAGGCGCTTGATCGCGCTGTAGAGCGAGCTGGGGCTGAGCTGGACTTTGCCGGAGGTTCGGTCGGCGATTTCCTGCATGATGCTGTAGCCGTGTCGCTCGCGATCTGCGAGTGCGATCAGGATGTGGAAGCTGTTGGGAGCCAGAGCGGGTCGGGTCATTGGAGAAGTCTCCCAGGATTGGCTATAGCGAAATGTGGAACAGTTGGCATGTCCATTTAGACGACGGGTTCGCGTAAAACGTTTCTACGACAAACAAGAAAACTCGCAACCGGTCTCCTGCGCGCAGCAAGCCGCAATTCTAAATAACCGGCGCGGCCCGCAAACACTGAAACCTCAGGCGGCGGCTTTGCATCCTGGCGGACATGTCTCACTTTCCGGTGCGCGAACCGGAATCGCATCATCCTCGGACACGCGTTAGCCCCTAACCTATTCTAATTACGGCACTTACTGGGCGAAAGTGGTGCGCCCGTGCTGTCGGCAGTTCGCGTCGGCATCCTCCTCATATCCACTGTTGCCGGTGCGGAACACCCTGTACCTCGGTTTCATTGACGCCCCACGTGCGCAACGCTATGTTCGATTGAGGTCTAACTCCGGCATTTGGCGCGGTTTTTTGCGCCATGCCCGGCATTGCGCGGTCTCTCGCCAGTCTCCGCGCGCGCCAGGAAACCTCGCGAGCATTCCTCCTGCATTAGCAGGAAAGACAGCGGCTTCGTGTCAGCCATAATTTTCAAAGGGACGCGCGCTGCAAATCACTCAGCTCCATGACGACTCTTACCAAAACCGGCCGCTACCAGCTTCTCGATGAGCTCGGCCGCGGCGCTATGGGCGTGGTCTACCGCGCGCACGATCCTGTAATCGGCCGCGACGTCGCCGTAAAAACTATGCATCTTGCGGCCGACGGTTCCGGCGCCAGCCGTCCGGAATTCATCACGCGCTTTCAAACCGAAGCACGCGCCGCGGGCACTCTTACTCACCCAAACATCGTTATTGTGTATGACGCAGGCGAAGAAGGCGGCACGTTTTACATCACCATGGAACTTGTGGAAGGCCGCAGCCTGCAATCCCTGCTTGACGAGCGCCAATCGTTTTCGCTTCCCCGCGCGGTCAAGATCATTGAGCAGGCTTCTTCCGCACTCGATTACGCGCACAAACACAATATTATTCACCGCGACGTGAAGCCGGCCAATTTGATGATCACCGCCGATGACACCGTGAAAATCACGGACTTCGGTACCGCGAAGATTCTCCGCTTCAACACGACGCAGACCGCCGCCGTCATCGGCACGCCGTCCTACATGTCGCCGGAACAAATCAAAGGCAAAACGGTTGACGGCCGCTCCGATATTTTCGCGCTGGGCGTAATTCTTTACGAACTGGTGACGGGCGAAAAACCATTCCCCGGACAGAACATCACCACCGTCATCTACAAAATCGTCAACGAAGAACCGATTCCTCCGCGCGAGATCGATCCTTCCATAAATTCCGGCTTGTGCAACGTGATCGCGCGCGCGCTTGCAAAAGATCCTACCGCGCGCTTTCAAACGTGCGGTGAATTGCTCGAGGCGCTGAAGAACTACCGAAATTTTGCGCACGAATCGAAAGACAACCTGCGACCGTCGACCTTGCGGCCTATACCCGCCTCAAGACAGGCCCTCGGCGGCGTAAAGCCGCTCGCCGCGTTTACGAGTCCTGCCGCAAGCATCGCGCTGCCGGATATCGCGCGCGTCGTCCCTGTGCCTTCAGCGGGACATACGCTTTACGGCGAAACCTCGCGCAGTTCCAAGCAGCGCAACTGGTCGACATTTTGGTTTTCACTTCTCCTGTTGGGCGTGATTACTGGCACGGGCTATTACGTCCGGCCTTACACGGACGATGTCTGGTCCGTCATGCACTCGGTCTTCGCGAAGCAGACTCCGTCCGCACAAACGCCGTCGTCATCGCCTGCAGCAACAGCACTCGCGGCCCCGGCATCGTCCGCTCCTGTTGCTCCCGTAAAGAACAAAACTTCCAAACCGGCGGCAGCGGTTCCGCCACCCAAGCAAGATGACTCCGCTAGTGGATCGGCGCTAACCGGTAAATCAAAGCCAGCCGACGATTCGGCCTCGGCTGAAAAGCCAAAGAGCGAAAATTCCGGCGACGTTCCCACTAAGTCCGCCGATCTAGTTGCTCCTCCGGTTGGCGACTCGGCCTCTTCGACTCCGCCACAAACTTCGCCAACATCGTCTCCAGTCGCGAACCCACAATTAACCTTTCGCGCTCGCATGACAACCCTCAAGACTGCGATCGAAAGCAGACTTGCCGACGCGGGCCTCTCCAATCGAGTTCACGTAACTCTTGCGGGTGGCACGCTCGTCTTGCAGGGCCGCCTTCGACCAGCTGAGCATCAGGCGCTGCTGAATAAATTGCGCTTCCTTCCGGATTGGGCCAAAGTCACCGACGATATCCTTCCCGCTCCATAACCAGCCCCGTTACCTATTCGACCACCGCGCTTCCACAATCATTTCGCGCGGCTCGCTCTCGATAGACTATATTCACATGGCGCATCACGCCCTCTCTGGCCCATCGTCTGCCGATCCGCGTCCAAAGCGCGAATCCGGCAAGGGTCGCATTTTGTCCTCGGCTGCAGCAACGCGTGGAAACAAAGCAAACGTTACAGCGCAAGACGCGGTCGAATTCTGCGTCGGTCGATTTTTGCGCTCGTTTCAAGCGCTGCGCCTCGCTGCCCGCCTTTACCAGAAGAATCATCCGCTCGCACATTCAGCGCTCGAAACCGTCGAGCTTCATTTGCGCGCGGCGCTCGAACGCGTCTCTCCGATCGCCATCGGCCTCGAGAATGACGTGCTCGTCTTTTGCCCCGCGAAAAACATTGCCCCCGCTCCTTTGGAAATCAACGCCGCATGGACTGGCCTGGTAGATAACTGGAAACGCCGCGGCATTCGCTCACTTTTATTTTTTCCCCAAACGAATCTCGGTGAGTTGGACGCCCTCAGCCGCTTGCTGAATCTTCCGCGCAACCTTTCGGATGTGGAATGGTCCACCGCCTTCGCCGAAAATCGCATTGTGGGAATTCGCGTAAATGTTCCTTTACGTCAGCGCCCTACTGCGGCGTTTGCAACACTGGTATCCGTTTTGGTGGCGCACCCCGGCGCGAAATTCGCGACTCATCACGTGGACTCCCTAGCCGCGCCACCCGCGTTTGAAGATTTGTCGGCTTCACTTCGTTTGCTCACGCGACTCGAGCCCATCGTCGGTTCCAGCGCGGAAAATAATTCTTCACGCGTGGCCGAATCCATCCACCTTGCGGTGATTGACGCGGAAACCCGCACGATTCACCAGCTTGTGCGCACGATGTTGAAACATCCACCGAAGGAGTCCGAAGCAGGAGACAAATATCTCGCGCGCATTTCCGAATGCCTGCTTCTCGAAACGCTCGCAGCGCAATTCATAGCGAACCGCCTCGCAGTCTCTGATTTGCGCGGCGTTTTTCTAAGTCTGGGCGAAGCTCTTGTCCACACCACCGGCGCAAACGGAGACAAAGACGAACGCTCAACTTTCTCCGGTTCTCTCGATGCGGCGCTTTCTCGCGCTGCGCGAGCGCTGATTCCCGGTCTTCCGGAATATTCTGCCGCAGCCGCTGAGCTTTGCGCCGAACGCCTGCACGAGAATTTCTGGGATGAACTTCCGGCACGTGAAAAATCCGCCATTCTTCGCGGTCCTGAGGCCTGGTGCGTTCCGGTGCCCGTGCTGCGCCGCTACGTTGATCAACTTCTCAGCGCCAGCCGCAGCAGCCATGGCGGCGCACCAGTTCGCGAATCGCGAATCCTCATTTCAAACTACGGCCGCGTTCTCGAATCCGAAGAAAGCCGTGCACGCCGCACTTCCGCAAACGGACTGATCGAACTTCTTCCCATCATCGAGCGTCTGTGGCCGGAAGAAAGTCCCGTCGAATTGGATCGCGCCGCCGTCCGCGCGTTGGTTGCCGAAGTCTCGCCGGGCATTGCCGGCATGCTCGCTGCACTCGTCGAAAATCTCGCGCGCCTCGCCATCGCGAGAAATGATTTTGCGGAATTTGAGCACATTCTCACAGCGATTGAGGATTTTCCGCGTGATGCCGAACACTCGCATCTCAGCGCGCTCGCCGAACGCTTGATGACCGAGACAAACTGGCAGCTCTTGCTAGACAAGGCGCTCCTGCCCAATTTCGCTAAATCGTCTCGATCTCATGACTCGACCGCTGCAGCGCTGGCACGTTTGCTCGCGCGAAATCCGGAACGCTTACTCGCCGGGCTCGGTAGTACGCTGAATGCGCACGGTGGACTCAATGATCTTCCCGCGATGGCGCGCCTTGTTCGCTGCGCCGGCGAACCTGTACTCGGCGCGCTGCAGTCGCATCTGAGTGACCCTCGCCGTCACCGCGCAGCTACAGCTATAAAACTTCTCGCCGCCACCGAACCACAGCGTCTCGTCAACGCATTGTCGTGTGCACTTCCGGCGTGGGATTGGAATCTGCAGGATCTCGCCGTGGCCGAACTTACTCGCCACGACGCATCCACGAAACCCAGCGGGGTGGCACGCGCATTTGTCGAAGTGCTTCCGGACGCGCATCCACTCGTCGCGCCTGTAATGCTCGACGAAATCGGCATCAGCAACGAAATTTCCGCTGTGCCACTTCTATGCAAGATCGTGTCGGGATCCATGGAACAGTTGCGCGACGTGTTTATTCGCATCAAAGCCATCGAAGCGCTCGGACGCCTGCGCGCATGCGAAGCCGCCGATCTGCTCCGCACTTTATTGCGCCAGCGCCAGGGACTCGTCCACACTGAGCCGGCCGGTCTGCGTGCCGCTGCCGTCGAAGCTCTCGCGCTGATTGAGAATCATCCGTCGTCTGCGCGTCTGCGCGCTTCACATGACGCTCTCGCGAAGGCTAGCATTTCTTTTCCGCGGCCGCGCCGCTACTTCCGCATTCCGCTCGATCGTCCTTACAACGCGCGCATTGAAACTCGCGTGGACTCTCGCGTCGGCATTTCAGCCGAAGCGCGCATGTCGCTTCGCGCCAAGAAAGGCCTGGCACCTGCATCCGCTCGCGTGAATTCAATTAGTCTCGGCGGCGCTTTCATCGAATCCAGCCGCCGTTTTATCGTCGGCGATCACCTTCGAGTCGATATCCGCGCCGGCATTCGCCATATTCGTTCCACCGCGGTCGTGCGAAACGTAAGCGCTTCCGGCGGCGGCGTTGAATTTCTGCACATGCCCAACGTAGATCGCGAGCGCCTCCGCCGCCTGGTTCGCCGTCGTCTCGCCTGAAGAAATCTACGAGCGATCAATTATTTATTGTCAATGCAGGTAGGAAATTCTCGTCCCAGCCGTTATATCCGAAACTACTTCAGTGATCACACAGTTTCAGAGGCAGAAGCCGAAGCCGCCCGCGCCTCCGGCTCACCAGATGCCGCAATTTCAGGTTCCGTGGAAACTCCCGAGAATGGCTCCGGCACACTTTCCACCGGCTCCAGCGCTTCAATTTCCTTCGTGCTCGCGACACCCAGATCGCGAAATTTATTCGCGCCCGGCAGCAATCGCGTATTAAATGACCGCACCGCTTTCGTGTAGCCTTCGTTCGCGCGCTCCAGCCCCCGCCCCACATCTCCTAGATGATCCGCGAAAACTGTGAGCCGTTCGTAAAGTTCCTTGCCCAACGAGCTGATGCGCTCCGCGTTTTCCGCCAGCATTTCCTGCCGCCATCCGTACGAAATCGCGCGCAGCAGCGCAATCAGCGTCGTCGGACTCGCCAGCACCACGCGCTTGTCAATCGCCTCTTCAATCAGAGTCGGCACACATTCCAATGCAGCGCTAAAAAATGATTCGCCCGGCACGAACAGCACAACAAATTCCGGCGTCGGCTCAAATTGTTTCCAATATTCGCGCGCCGAAAGCGCCTGAATGTGTCCGCGCACCAGCCGTGCGTGTTCCAACATCGCCGCCGCGTGTTCATCGTCATTTTCCGCCGCAGTTGCCGCAAGAAATCCGTTCAGCGGAACTTTGGCGTCAATCACCACGCGCCCGCCGCCTGGCAAATGTATAATCATGTCCGGACGCAGCCGCCCACCTTCCGTTTCCACCGAAACTTGCTCCACAAAATCGCAATGTGGAGACATTCCCGCCAGTTCCACCGCGCGCCGCAGCGTCAACTCTCCCCAGCGGCCTTTCACCTGCGGCTGCTTCAGCGAATTGGAAAGCGAACTTGCCTCAACGCGCAGTTCCTTGCTGGTTTCCGCAAGTTGCTTCACCTGCGAACGCAATTCTCCGTACGCCTCCTGCCGAGAAGATTCCACCTGCTGCAGGCGCTCATTCAAATGGCCCAGCGTTTCGCCCAGCGGACGCACCAACCCTTCAATCGCCACCTTGCGTTGTTCCAAATCCCCTTCCGCCTCTCCACGCAACGATTCAAATTTGGAATTTGCCAACTCCAAAAACTGCAGTGAACTCTTGCCGAGCACGTCTGAGGCCAGCCCCTGAAACGCGTCCGCAAATTTCGTGCGCGCTTCGTCCAGCAGCTTTCTCTGCTCGCTAATATTCTCGCGCGCTTTTTCAGCGGAACTATCCGCGCTGGCGCGCCGCTGTTGTTCCATCTCCAGTTTTTCGCGAAGTACGTCGCGTTCCGCTTTCAACTCCAGCGACTGCCTTCGCAACTCCGCTTCGACCGACTGGTTTCCGCTTGCAGTCGCATCCAGTTCGCGCACTCTCGCCGAAAGCTCGCGCGCTCTCAGCCGGCTCCAGAACCATGCCAGTGCAACACCAAGCAAAAAAATCATCACCGCTATGCCGATCGTAACTGGAGTAAACGGAATGGGTTCGTTCATGGCTGCCTCCAAAAGCTCGTTCGCTGGATTGCGCCGATTCTAGCACACGAAATTCGCCAAAGTTCGCCGGCGCATCATCCTTACTTCTGCGACACCGCCAGCCATGCCGCCTGAAAGTGCCGCTTCACATCCACCGGAGGATTCTCCGCCAGCATCTTCGCAATCTCCTGTTCCAACTTCGCAACGTTTCGCGGATTTCTCTCTGCCCGATCCATCCGAACCAGAGCACGGTCCATCCGCCCACTCCACGCGCCCTCCGCCAATCCTTGGGCCGCCATCAATTCTCGCCGCACCAATTTCAAATCGGGTGCTGCCGCGTTGCCGCTCCGTGCCAAGTGCACGCTCACTGAAAAATCCCCTGCACCACGTGCCCGTATGCCAATCGTAGCCTCGTTCAGCACGCCGCCACTTGAAATCACCGAGTGAAAATTCCCCTCCGTCAAATCCAACACTTCAGGTGAAAGATTCTCCACCGCCAACATTATTTTTTGCTCTGTTCCGGCCACCCGTACAAACATTTCATCCTTGTTACCCACGACGACAGTTCCCGCCGGTCGCGTAATTTGCAATGCGACGATCGTCACGGAAAGCGGCTCGCGTTTAATTCCCGCGACACTCAATACCAAACTCGCCGGCCCCAAACTCGCGTCCTCTACCGTCTGGAAAACAATTCCCATCGGTGACGCCGCCAGAATCATCGCCGTCTTCCCGCCAACATTCGCGCCGTCGAATTCCGCATCACCGCGAAAGCCGTATCCCATCACAGCAGCGGGCTGGCCGTGAACCAAAATGTGCGGATATTCAGAAACCGTGAGTCCTGAAGAATTTTCCGCCGGATGCGCCCGGATCAACGAATACCCTCGCACTCGTGGCTGCAGCGCACTCGCTGCCACTTCGGCAATAAACGCGCCCGGTTCTGACGTCACCACAAATCGCGCGCGCCCCGTAGCATCCGTCGTCACCCTGCGTCCGCCGGGCAACGACACAGTTACGCCTTCGACGAGCAAGCCGTCGCTATCAACCACCGCCAGCGTCGCCGGTTTTTCCACCTCAAGTTCTGGCGGCAGCACAATTTCCGCGACGCTCGCATGACCGTTCAGTTCCGGGGGTATCTGTTTCTGCTGTCCCGATGCACGCAACGGAAAAATCGCCACACAAACGCAAACCGTCGCGGTCAGAGCCGCGGCGGTCGCAAAGCTTCTGTACATGAAATCAATTCTACCCCGGCCACGGCGCCGGAGCGAGTCTCGTTCCACGCACACTATTTGTTCGGCGTGCCGGACGTCGTCGCCGGCGTATTCGCGTCCGCATTCTTCACCCATTTGTCGAACCACGTCAGTTTTTCCCACACAACGTGTTCGAGTGTTTCCTTCGCTTGATAGCCGTGCGCCTCCAGCGGCAACGTTACGTACCTCACGTTTCCGCCATTGCCTTTAATTGCACGGTAAAAGCGCTCCGACTGAATCGGAAACGTCCCCGGATTGTCGTCCGCTTCCCCGTGGATCAAAAGTATCGGCGCCTTCAACTTATCCGCGAACATGAATGGCGACATCTTTAGATACATTTCCGGCACTTGCCAGATCGTCCGCCGCTCTGATTGAAATTCAAACGGAGTCAGCGTCCGGTTATATGCTCCGCTTTCCGCAATCGCCGCGCGGAAAATATCCGAATGCGTCATCAGATTCGCGGTCATGAACGCTCCGTAGCTGTGTCCTCCAACTCCTACGCGCTTCGGATCGATCACGCCCATCTCATCCGCTTTCGCAACCGCCGCCCTCGCGTCCTCCACAATTTGATCGATATACGTATCGTTCACATTTTCCGGATTGCCTCCCTGCGGAGTTACCACCGGCATCGCGTTGTCGTCGTCCAGCACAACGTATCCTTCCAGCAGGAAATACAATTCCGAATATCCGCGAATCGTCGTGAAGCGATATTGCGAGCCCGTCACTTCTCCCGCGAGGTCCGCGCTAGCAATTTCACGCGGATACGCCCAGAAAACCCCCGGCAATCGCGTGCCGGGTTTGTAATCCGCAGGCGTGTATACCCACATCGAAAGTGGTATCCCGTCGGCACGTTTGTATTTCACAAGCTCGCGATGAATCCCGCGAATCTGCGGCGTGGGATCAGCAAAATGTGTAAACGCCTTTGCATCCCCCGATCCCGTTGTTCGCACAAAATAATTCGGCGGCTCGCTCGGAGACTCGTGCCGCGTCATCAACTTCGTCGCATCCGGATTCAGCAACGCAACGGTTGTCTCGAACGCGTTGTCCGGACACTGAAACAGCCGCTCCGCACTCAGCGTTATGATGTTGAACTTATCTAAAAATGGATGGTCGCCGTCCGGTCCTGCTCCGGTACCTTCCAGAAAAATGTAATCACCTTGCTCCCGAACCGCCGCGCGCCCGTTCGGAAGCTCGCGGGTCAGCGGATTACCGGGATTTTTGTAGCGGTCATCGCTATTCAAATCCCACACCAGCTTCGCGGCCTCGCCAGGGATCGTCGGATTGAAAAAATAAGTCCGCGTTCGCCGTGGACGCATGTTCGATTCGCGATAAATCGCGAAATCCGGATGTTCGCCCCACGAAATTCCGCCAAATCGAAATTCAGTCCGGAATAATTCCGCCGCCTCACCTTTGAACGGAGCCTTGATCCACATCACTTTGTCACGCTGCGGAACTTTTTTCTGCGGATCGCCGTCGTCGAGCGCTTCCGCCCAAACTAATGTTGGCGGATCCGTCGGCTTCCAGCTGATGTCACGCGGCCCCGGCCACATTCCTCCACGCGGCAAATTATCTTCCAGCGGAATACTGGCTACCTTGTAAACCACGCGTCCTTCCAAATCTCGCACTTCTGAGTCACGCGGAAATGAATTCCAGCTCAGCAAATAGGAGTAGTGCCCGTCCTGCCGATGCAGGTGCGTTTCCAAAATATATTTTCCATCTGGAGAAGCGCTGATGCCCGCATAAATTGCGGGCTTTCCAATCGGCGTAACTTTGTTGTTGGACAAATCCACCGTCGTAATTTGCGAGGTCGCATAGTAATCAAACAAATCTTCGTCGTGCGCATTCGTCAGCAAATCTTCCAGCGTCGCCACTGCCGTCGCGCGCCCAAAGCTTTCTTCCACGTGCGGCCCCACCGGAACCTTCGCGGTTGCCGGAGGCGCATTCCTGCCACCTGCAACGACCGTCTTGCAAAGCAGCTTCGTGCTTCCGCCCATCCATTCGCAACCGCCGCCTCCGCCGCCACGTCCGCCGCCGCCCGCCAGAACTGCGTTTATGTGGACGTCGGGAACCATGTGAATTGCGCCGGTCGTGTCGCCCGTCCACAACTGAATCGCCGTCCGCGTCGTTTGCGTGAAAATAAAACGCTTCCCGTCAGGTGACCATCGCGGCGGACTAAATCGTCCGTCCGCAGGCAGCGTAATCTTTTGCTCCTTGCCGTCGGAAATCCGCTTCACAACAAAATCCGTGAACGACGCAACGTTGTGCGGCCCGCTCGTTGCCGGATTGATCCGGATCGCCGCCAGCCGCAGCATCGGCTGCGCCAAATCCGCAATCGTCGGATATCCCACCTGCCGGTAAATCAGCATGTAGTCGCCAGAAGGGCTCACGCTTCCCGTCGGCACTACCGGCGCATTCATCACATCCAAAATTTCTTTGGGTGGTTTCTGGTACGAAGTCTGCGCGCTAACCGGAATCCCATACGCCAGTATCGACACAGCTGCGCAAACCACAGCAATCGCTGTCACTCGTATTCGCTTCACATCCATAAACCTGCCCCGACGCAACATTAGCAAACCTCCGTCGTAAGGGCGGGTCTGCGACCCGCCCGCTTCCAATCTCTTTCGCGGCAAAGTCTTACATTAGAGGGGATGGAACCGCAACCTCCCCGACATGTTCAATGACGAGCCAAGTTGCATCCACGTTTCGTTCAACTCAAAAAAGAAAGGGTTTTGCAGCTCAGTGGGTTTTGTGAAGAAGCTGATAAATCTTCGCATCCACAAACAGCTGGTAAAGCACTGGATCCAATTCGTTATCCCGCACCGATAATTCCAGGATTTCCAGCGCTCGTTCCGCCGAAACCGCTTTCTTGTAAGGGCGATCCGACGCCGAGAGCGCGTCAAAAATATCGCACACCGTCATAATCTTGGCCTGCACCGGTATTTGCTCGGCCTTCAACTGTTGCGGATATCCTGTCCCATTTAATTTTTCATGATGCGCGCGCGCAATCGCCGGAATACCTCGAATTTCACGCGTCCATGGGATCTGCATTAGAAAATTAAAACTGTGCACCACGTGCGATTCAATTTGCAGCCGCTCGCTCGTGTCCAAACTTCCTTTCGGTATGCTCAAAAAGCGAATCTCGTCCGGCGTCAACAAAGCCAAATCACCGCCGCGCGGATCACGGAACGATTGCTTCCCAATCGAAATCAATCGTTCGAAATTTCCTCCCGGCATCACCGTCGGCTCGTTCGCCTTTGACACGAATCGGAACGCGTCGTCCAATTCTTCCACCTTCGTCCGCAGCTCGCATTCCAGTGCCGCGATTTCCTGTCGCGCGCCCTCGACTCCATCACGCAACACCAAATCAAATTTCATTTTTTCGTAGCGCGCTTCCAATTCCTTGCGCGCGTAGTCGAACCGTGTCTGCACAACCTCCATCTGCCCCGGATAAAGTTTTTTCGCCTTGACGAGCACTTCCTCGCGCACCGCAACTTTCCCAAAATCGTGCAGCAGCGCCGCGTAGCGAATCTCTTTCATCTGCTCGCGCGAAAATCGCATATCTCCATAAGCGCCATTTGGCGTGCGGTCCACAGCTTCCGCCAGCCCGCACGTCATGTCCGAAACGCGATGCGAATGCCCGGACGTCGTCGGATCGCGCTGTTCAATCGCGCTCACCGATGCCTGCACAAATCCCTCGAACAGCGTCTCAATACCCTGATACAACTTGCTATTTTCGTAGCTCACCGCCGCCTGCGATGCCAGTGAAAGCGCAAGTTGCACCGCTCGCGCCGAAAACGGCTTCACCTGTCGCGCCACCATCTCCGGCCGCGTCAACCTCGCTTTCGGATCCCGTTTGCAGTTGATCAGCTGCAGCACGCCCAGCACTTCGCCTTTCGCATTCTTCATCGGCAGCGTCAAAAGTGAACTCGTGCGGTATTCCAGATCCCGGTCAACGTATTCATTGAGCCGGTAAGGGGCCGACCGGGGTACGCGATAAGCATCGCGCAAATTAATCGCTTTTCCGTACAGCGCCACAAATCCGGAAATGGACGTCTCCGAAATCGGCATCGCCACTTCCCGCCACGGAAGTTCAATACTGTCATTTTGCGACATCTTGAATCTCAGGAATTGCCGCACGTCGCCGTTTAATTCGGCATCCGCTCGCTTTTCTTCAATTAAATAAATCGAACCGGCGTCCGCGCCGGTCATCTCCCGCGCTTTCGTCAAAATAAGCTCCAGCACTTCATCCGCATCGCGCGTCGCCGAAAGCGCGATTCCGATTTCGTGAAGCTGTTCCATCTCGCGTTCAGTGCGTGCCAGATCGTCAATCGCTTTTCGCTGTTGCGCTTGCAATTCCATACTTCCAAACGCCGCGGCCACAGTTTTCTCCACAATCGCTCGCGCACTATCCCGCGATAGCCACGCGAACCATTCGATTCCTCGCGTCTTCGGCGGAGCACTTTTGCCGATTACGCCAATCACTCTTACTTGTGGGAGATTTCCAGCCAGGTCCCGAAGCTGTTCCAAATCGTCGCGCAGCGCGTCCACGATCCACACGACTCGCAGTTCCGATTTAAGTTTTGCAATCGCCGGTGCCCGCAGCTCAGGCGCTCGCGCACGGACACCATAGCCCGACCGCAACCACGCGGCCCAGCGTCGTTTATTGCAATTCGGTGAAACCCAAATCTGCTCGTGAGAGGGCATGACAAGCTGCTTGCCAATTCAGTATAGCGAAATGAAACAGCCCGCGGTCCTGTGCCGACGCAACTGTTTCTCCGGGGTTACCTCGCCACTCTGCGTCTCGCTTAGCGGCTTGCGCCTCTCGCGCGGCTTTGTTAGCCTGCCAGAAGTCCGAGGGTACAGCGTGAAGATGGATGTGGGAGCGCGCACCGATATGGGGCGCGTTCGGGACAATAACGAAGACGCCTACCGCATCGAGCCCTCGCTCGGCCTTTATGTCATTTCCGACGGCATGGGCGGCGAAGCGCACGGTGAACTCGCCAGCAATCTCGCCGTCGAAACTATCGTCGAGCACTGTCAGGCCTCGCTTAGCGATCCATCCGCTCCAAGTCTCGGTGAAACGCGTCCTGATCTTTCTCCCCGCACCAATCGGCTCGCGGGTGCCGTTTATCTCGCCAATCAACGCATCTACGATTCTGGCGAGCGCAACCTCGAACAGCGCGGAATGGGCGCCACCGTCGTTGCTGCATGGATCGAGGGTCAGGACCTCAGCCTCGCTCACGTTGGCGACAGCCGCGCTTATTTGCTTCGCGCGGGCGCTCTTGAACAAATAACTGCCGATCATTCCCTCGTCGCCGAACAAGTCCGCCAGGGCTTGATCACTCCTCAGCAGGCAGAGAGCAGCGAACTTCAGAATGTACTGACGCGCGCGCTCGGTCCGCACAGTGAAATTGGAATTGACGCCGACGAGCACGTGCTCTTGCCCGGTGATACGCTCCTCATGTGCACCGACGGCGTTTCGCGCATGGTCACCGACGAGGAAATCGCCAGTACTCTGATGACTTCCATGTCCGCGCAACAATCCGCCGACCGCCTCATCGAATTGGCAAACGAGAATGGCGGCGTGGATAACTCCACTGCAATCGTCATCCGCATGATTCCCGAACCCGATGGCCTGCTCGATAAATTCAAGCGCTGGCGCCAAGGCGACGGAGCCGCAACCGCTGGCGACGCAATCTAGACGCTGACGCTTGCAACAATTCCCCGATAAAACCGGCTCCTTCCGCCGTCGTCCACTTGTAACATTGTCTTAAGAGGATTTCCCACGCATGGCTCGCCTTATACTCAGTTTTGATGGCCGGGAACTTCGGGAGCTTCCCGTCGGTACTCGCGGGATGGCGATCGGTCGTTCACCCGACAATGATGTCATGATAGATAATCTCGCTGTTTCCAACCATCACGCCCGAATTTCTTGGGTGGAAGAACAGCTTTTCGTCGAGGACCTCCAAAGTCTGAACGGAATTTTCGTAAATGAAATGCGCGTCGAGCGCTCCGCCCTTCAACACCGCGACAGCATCAAAGTCGGCAAACATTGTCTGCTGGTGGATACCGCGTACATCACCGTGCAACCCAGCGACGCTCCGCACAAACCCGTCGCTCCAAAGGTTGACGAAACAGTTGTCCTCGACACCGAACAAGCTCGCGATATGTTTCAGCAAGCCGCCGCAATGGGCGAACGCGCCCAGGTCTCTCCCAACCGCAAACGCGTTCTCTCCCTCGTAGTCCTGAATGGAAAAACCGATCGCACCGAATGTTGTAGCAACGTAAAAATGTCACCCTAACGGCCCGATGAAAATGTCACCCCTTCGGTGTAGTGGAGTTTGTTTTCTCCGTAATAGATTGCAACCTTTCCTTCGAGTGATTCGTAGATCTGAACTTTTGCCCCGGCGAAACTGAAGCGTTGCGGCTGGGAAGGGATCTGGAAGCGGCGGCCATCCCACTGCACGACGTTGTCGTTGCTGACCGAACGCTGGTGATGAAAGCAGAAGATGCGGTCCAGATTTTGGGGAGCGGGACGCCAGGCCTTTTCGGTGTCGCGGGCCGCGCGAGCGAAGCGACGGTTGTAGTCGGGAAGAAAATTGCGCAGGACAGGCAGAACGACCAGCCCAGCGCAATCATTTTCGAGTTTGCCAAAACGACTGCTTCCGGCGGACCCACGATTGCCCAGAATGACAAGGGCGTCGTGTTCTCCACACAAGCTGGCAGCATCCCGATAAAGGTCCAATTCGATTTGTCCAAAATGACGGACAAACAGGGAGCGGACTACTAAGGCGGACCCGTTTCGCGTGTGGCAAGTTGTACGGAGGATATGGCCGGCCAGCTCTTAATAGGATTCTTTGCGATGTCGAAATGAGTGGAGCACTACTTCACCGGCAAGAATGTCGTACCTCAGTCGGTATTCGCGCCAGCGAATCCTCCATTGCCCTTCCCCCGGCTTCACCTGCGCGAGCTTCTTGATATTGAACTGTCCAGTTCGATTGTGAGGGTCGTCGCTGAGGATTTTCAAGAGTTCTTCAAACGCGGAGGGAATTTGTGAATTTCCCTTTGCGATCACGCGAAACTCACGTTCAAATGCAGGTGTGCTGAGAACGCGAAATCGCGGAGTCATTCAACAGCTCACTTTTTTGATTTGGCGGAACTTCTGCGCAGCTCTGCCAAAAAATCTCCAGCATCTCGAGCCTTGCCACGTCGATATTCTTGGTTACTTTTTCGGATCTGCTTCTTCAGGCCGGGATTCTTAAGATCAAGATGGTCCTCCAGCTCGTCTGCACTCATAATCCCCGCGACAGGAATCCCATCTTTCTCAACAATGAAGTACTCCCGGTGAATATGGACGCGTCGCACGACTTGTCCCAGATTGATTCGTGCTTTTGTAATCGGTATTCGATGCACAACACTCTTCATGCCCTGATTATCCGCTCTTCATCAATGTTAATCAATGTTGATTAACTAGGACCAATCGAGTGCATCACTTCGCCGGATCTGCTTTGCGCCTTTGCCTGGACGGTTGGCCTGCCGAAAGACGGACACCGAGCCCCCGGCGAGCAAACAAGAAGCAGGCCGATTGTGCTGCAGCCAAGCTCCCACGCCTCACACGCGTCGCGGGGATCGACTTCAAGGATCTGGCCATCACGAAACTCAACCTTTAATTGTCCCGTCTTTCGTATGCAAATGCCGATCACCTTCGAATTGAAGAAAGGCAAAATCGGTGCGAGGCTCGAAGACTCCGCCGGAGTGAGCACCACCTCTCCGTCTACCCCTTTCAACCGACATGGTGCCCCAACATATAGTTACGCTTTGTCCGATCTGTCGGACAAGAACAGACCCAATCTGAAATCGATTTGAATCAATTGAACTAAGCCGCCGTCGAGCGACAAGTACCAACCGTCTTTTTCATCTCGCAGCTCCACGATCTCTACCCCGGCGGCCAGTGCATCGCGCGCCCGCCAAGCAAGTGGACGTGCAAATGATCCACGCTCTGCCCAGCCTCCGCGCCATTATTAATCACCACGCGGTATCCGCCCAAAATCCCGCGCTCGCCGGCCAGACGCTTCGCAACCAACAATATGCGCCCGAGCATCCCGGCGTCGCCGTCTTCCGCATCATTCAGCGAAACCAAATGCTTCCGCGGAGAAATCAACAAATGCGTCGGCGCCTGCGGATGAATATCCTCAAACGCGAATATTTCCGCGTCGTCATAAATATGTTTCGCGGGAATTTCCTTCCGCCCGATTTTGCAAAAAATGCAATCGTCGCTCATCGCGGTGTCGTCACTCATCTCAGCGTCTCGCTTCCCGGAGCCGCCACCGCCTGCGCGTCATCAAGTCTTATAACGAACGTGTGGAGTCCTGTCTCGCTGCTCAATTTGTTCCCGAGCTTCTGCGCCGACGCTTCATTCGGCTCGCTCCCCACACACACGCGAAATAATCTTCCCGATGGCCCCGTCGTGTCCTGAATCGAAATGTGCTGATAATCCGCCGTAAGTCGCTCGCGCAATCGTTCCGCATTCGCGCGATCCGCAAACGCGCCCACTTGCACGGCGAATCGTCCCGCCGTCACGCTGACATTTCCCGGCGCGGAAATGATTTCAACTTTCACGCGCGCTGTCCCCGGCCCCACCATATCAATCGCGCGCGCGCCCGCCAGCGACAAATCAATAATCCGATCTTCCACAAACGGTCCGCGATCGATGATGCGCAAATCCACCTGTTCGCCATTCACAAGATTCGTCACGCGCACCACAGTGTTAAACGGTAGCGTCCGATGCGCCGCGGTGAATTCGTACATGTCATAAATTTCCCCGTTCGACGCACGCCGCCCGTGATACGGCACCCCGTACCATGACGCGATTCCCTGCTCCACCGGCCCACGCGACCGCACGCCAGAATCTTCGCCCGCCGGAACCGGCCCCAAATGTGCTGTCACTCCGCCATTCGTCGTTCCCGCAGACGCCGTCGCATCCGCACGCCCACCATTCGTCGAAGCATCCCCAGATTGTCCACCGCTCGTCGATGTTTTTGCAGACCGCCCCGCAGGCACCCGCGCCGAAGTCCTGTGCTGACTGCAACTGACCGCCGCAAACGCCGCAACCATCGCCACAAATATCCAAACGCCAGCAGCCGAACGAAATCCCAATCCAACTCGCGCTCCATCGCTGGCGTCCGCATAGTCCGACACGAAAGAATTCTTCCGCGCACTATTTACGCGCGAAGAGTCACGTCTCCGTCTCTGCCGTTCGCTGAATTCTTGTTCCAATAGAAGATCCTCAGGCGCTCTTCCGCGCAACCCGCTTTTCAAGTTCTTCCGCCATCGACGACAATTTCTCCGACGCAATCCGCAGCGCAGAAATGCATTTCTTTTCCGCGGTCGGCTTAATGTCCGTCTCAATCACCTGACGCACGCGCTGCACTTCTTCGTCCAACCAGCGCCCAAAATCTTCAAAGTCCTTCATAACCATTCCCTCCCATTTGCGCTTTCGGCGGTGATTCTCAATTTCAAGTATTATAGGCACGCGCGGCAAACGCTCGCAAGAAATCCGTGCTCTAAAGGAGACTGAGTGCCCGTTCCGCTACGTTGGCAATGGAAAATTGATCGCGTTCGCGACGCCGTCACCAGATTTTTCCGCAGCGATCCATCCAACGCGCGCCCGCGCATGTGCCCTTCGTGCGGTACCCTCGTCGGCACCACCGCAACAAAATGCCATCAGTGCGGCGCAAACGTTCGATTCGGAATGGCCGCCGCCAGCCGCTCGCTCGGCCGCATGATGCCAACCAACGCGCCGGTCACATATTGCCTTGTCAGCCTCTGCTGCCTTTTCTACGGAATCAGTTTGCTCTACACCACGCGCAGCGGCAATCCGTTAATGCCCGAAGGCGGCGGCCTCACTGCAATTTTCGGCATTGGCGGAATTGACGGCCGCACACTCGACGTCCTGGGTGCAACGCGCCCGATGGGATACTTAATCGCGTTCGGCCAATGGTGGCGCCTGATTACCGCAATTTTTCTTCACGGCAGTCTCATGCACATCGTTTTCAACATGTGGGTGATCATGGATATCGGCCCCATGGTCGAAGAACTTTTCGGCTCCGCGCGATATTTATTTCTCTACATCGCAACCGGCGTCTTCGGATATGTCGTCAGCTCTTTTTTTGGCCATGCCAGCGTCGGCGCGTCAGGCGCTCTGCTCGGTCTAATTGGATTGCTGCTCGCATCTACCACGCGAAGCAGCGGCGCCGCCGCACAAATGATGCGCTCCAACTTAATCAAATGGATCATCTACATCGCCATCATGGGCTTCATGTTTTCCGGAATTGATAACTACGCGCACTTTGGCGGACTCGCCTCCGGCTTCGCGCTCGGCAAATTGTTCATCGATCGCCCGCCGCAAGGCCCCACCGAGACTCGCATCGCCAACGCGCTCGGCTGGACAACCGCTCTCGTTATCGTCGGATGCTTCGCGCTGATGCTTCAGTTTTTCTTCCAGAACCGATAATCTGCCGCGCAATTATTTCGCGGCAGACTCGCTAATGTTCAACCGCCGCGCCACAATCACGCTGTAATGCAATCCCGAAAACGCCGTCAACCCCGCCACCAAATATTTCAACACCACATGCACCGGCGCCAGCGCCAAATTTGGAAACGCTTCCTGCGTTACCGTTGCAAATACCAGAATAATCTGCGCCGCGGTCGTCATCTTTCCGTAAATCGTCGGCGGAAATCTGCGATAACCAACCACCAGAATAATTACCGCCGCGCCGACCAGCAGCGTCAGATCGCGCGTCAACACCAAAATCGTCAGCCACCATAAGATCTTTCCCTTCAGCGAAAGCACCAGGAAAGACGACGACAGCAACATCTTGTCCGCAATCGGATCCAGATACGCGCCCAGAACTGTTCGCTGATTTAGTTTTCTTGCGAGCAAACCATCAAGGCCGTCGGAAACTCCGGCGAGAAGCAAAACCGCAAGCGCAAGAATGTAGTGATCGTAAATAACCAGCGAAAGAAACAGCGGCAGAAACGCCATCCGCAAAAAAGTCAGCTGATTGGGAACGGTGAGAAATTTCGCGCGCATCGGGATTCTTCGTAGAAAACTTCAGACAAATAATTCCAGGTATTCGCGCAGAGATCGTCCGGTTCTCTTCTGAAACATTCCCGAAAGTGACGGGATCGACCCCGTCGGCTCATCCAGCGCCACACGCTCGATACGCTGCATCGGCAGAAAAACCGTGGGCAGTCCGACGCGCGCGCCGTCCGGTTCGACCACCTGCCGCACGAAATCGTCAAATGAATTCAGGTCAATGCCGCGCAGAGTAATCCCCGCAACCTGCAGAGTCAGCAGCTCGCCCCAAAGTTTTTCCTTCGGCGTGTGCAAACTCACCAGGACAATGGAATGTGGATCCATTTTTCTCTCTTAAATTTTCAGGCCTTCGCGAAAAGAACTCCGACGCTTCTGACATGCTAACCCAACCCACCGCTCGCTACCTCAATTATCCGTTGGGGCCGACCGTAGCGCCGCTTGCTTCGCCCTCACCCGGGCCGCCACCATCCACTACGCCTTCATCACCTTCAAACCCGCCGCCACCCGCAATTCTGGCTCCGTCGACGCCTGCACCTGCTCCGCCGTAACGCCCGGAGCCACCTCGCGCAGCACCAACCCGCCCGGTGTAACGTCAATCACCGCCAACTCCGTAACAATCCGATTCACAATCCCGACGCCCGTCAACGGCAGCGAACACTCCTTCAAAATTTTCGGCTTGCCGTCCCTCGTCGCGTGCTCCATCGCAATAATCACTCGACGCGCCCCCGCCACCAAATCCATCGCGCCGCCCATACCCTTCAACATTTTCCCCGGTATCGCCCAGTTTGCCAGATTCCCGCGCTCGTCCACTTGCAGCGCGCCCAGCACCGTCAAGTCAATATGCCGCCCGCGAATCATCGCGAATGATTCCGCGCTGGAAAAATAAGCCGTGCCCGGAATTTCCGTCACCGTTTCCTTCCCCGCGTTGATCAGGTCGGGATCTTCTTCGCCTTCCCACGGAAAGGGGCCCACGCCCAACATTCCGTTTTCCGATTGCAGCACCACTTCCATTCCCGCCGGAATATGATTCGCCACCAGCGTCGGAATTCCAATTCCCAAATTCACATAAAATCCATCGCGCAATTCCTCAGCCACGCGCCGCGCAATAAAATCCGTCTTTCCAATGGCAGCTCCGCCCGCCGCACCTTCGACACTCGCAGCCGACCGTTTCCGCACGGTCCGCTTCTCAATCCGCTTCTGGTATCCGACGCCCTGAAAAATCGCGTTCACGTAAACGCCCGGCGTGTGAATCTCATCCGGACCCAATTCCCCCAGCTCCACAAGTTGTTCCACTTCCGCGATCACATAATCCGCCGCCGCAACCATCACCGCGTTGTAGTTGCGCGTCGTCTTGCGAAAAACCAAGTTTCCCCAGCGGTCGCCCTTCCACGCTTTCACAAAAGCGAAATCGCCGCGCAGCGAGCGCTCCATCAGGTGCGGACGCCCGTCAAAATCTCGCACCTCTTTCCCCTCGGCAATCAGCGTGCCCACTCCCGTCGGAGTAAAAAACGCCGGAATTCCCGCGCCGCCCGCGCGCAACCGCTCGGCCATCGTTCCCTGCGGATTCAGCTCCACTTCCAGTTCGCCCTTCAGCACCAGCTGCTCAAAAAGTTTGTTCTCGCCAACGTACGTGGCGATCATCTTCTTCACCTGCCGCGTTTGCAGCAGCAATCCAATCCCAAAATCGTCCAGCCCAGCATTGTTGCTAACCAGAGTTAGATTCTTCGTCCCGCGCGCCCGCACCGCCGCAATCAAGTTTTCCGGGATGCCGCACAATCCAAACCCACCCATCAATATCGTCGCGCCATCCTTTAATTTCCCAATCGCGGCTTCAGCATTCGCTACGCGCTTATCCATTTGCAATTCGCTCCCGTGTTTTCCAGCTACGAATTGTGCCATAACCAAGAGTGGAGCGTATTGAACTCGATTGCCTTCCGTTCCATACGTTAGACTAGCTGTGTACGGCCGGGAGCATCCCTGACACTTTAGACCGGGCACATGCCTGACACTTTTTGGTCTTCTCCTGTAAGGGGATGGGGGCAGGGGAAGGGTCACCTTCCCCTGCATGCACCTTGTAGAAGCCCCACTTTTTTGCAATGGCGTCACGCGCAACTTCTGGCTGTCAAATCGCGCGACGGGAACCTGCGCAAAGTAGATCGTGAACCAACGATCGTCCTCGGGCTGGTCAGCCCCAGCCCGTGTGGCGAGTTACTCAGTGACGGCAACCACGATCTTGTTGGACTTGACGATACCTACGGCATTGGCTATTACGAATCTTCCGAGATCGCCCGTCATCTGAATGGAGTATTTGCCGGGACGCGTCATGACTCTCAGCTCGGTGGGAGTAATCGAAGCGCCATCCCATGATTGGTCCGGCTTTAAGGTGGTCACGATATTCATGCCACTAATGTCGAACGGACCTTTGTGTCTCATTTGATCGCCAAATTCAGTGTCCGGCACGAAGCCGCCTTTCGCGTCCAACACGATTAGCTCGAAGGTTTGATATGGACCCTTGTAAGAAATAGTGACGTCGTGGTCGGTGATGTTCTTTAACTTTATTTTCACGACGATAGGCGCGCCGGTCGTAACGGTTTCTTTTCCTGCTGCGATCGTCATTGAAATGGGCGACGGCCGGATCGGCGGTGCGCTGCCTTGAGGGGCGAACGCTACAACGAGGACGGACATAAACAAGATTGTTCGCAACATAACTGCATATGATGCAGGCTCGGCGCTGCGCACCCTAAATATCGCGTCAGTCGCCTGAAGTTGAGGCTCATGGCATAATCGCCGCTGGAGAATGCGATGACCTTATTTGGATTTTGTAGAAAGCGATTGTGCAAGACGGCGGCAAGTAATCCTGCGTTGGCGATTGTGCTGACGGTAGCTCTGGCGATGTTTGCAAGTCCAGCGGCGCATGCCTGGGGATGTCAGGGACATGAGACCGTCGCGCTGATTGCGGAAATGCATATGACTCCGCAAACGCTGGCGAAGGTGAATCAAATTTTGAAGGATTCGCCGATTGATCCGGCGCTGAGCCGGTATTGCAAGGAGACAGGACTCCCTCCGATGGCGGACGCTGCGTCATGGGCCGATGATCTTCGGAGCTTGCGGCCAGAAGCTTCGCCGTGGCACTACATTGATATTCCGCGCGGCGGAACGCGGACGGAGATTGCGGCGTCGTGTCCTGAAAAGGAAGGATGCATCACGAAGGCTCTGCGAACGCAGGTGGAGATTTTGCGCGCGGCGGCTAGCACTCCGCAGCAGCGCGCGGACGCGCTGAGATTTATCATCCACTTTGTGGGCGATATTCATCAGCCGCTGCATGACACGACAAATAACGATCGCGGCGGAAATTGTATTCCGGTGGAATTCTTCGGAACCGAGCCGGTAGCGCGGAATCCGCAGAGCGAAAGCTTTTCGCCGAATCTGCACAGTGTTTGGGATTCGAGCATCGTCGGGCGCATGGCGCGCGATAAGACGGTCCAACAGTTCGCGAAGGAAGTGGAAGCGGCGCAGGCTTCTCGAATGGACGGATGGATGTCGGGCGCTTTGGATTTTGATGCCTGGGCCTGGGAAGGACACGAAATTGCGGAAAGCGTGACGTATGGAAAACTTCCGCATTTAATTCCGGTTGAGCAATCGGTGGAGATCAATTCGTGCGCGGATGATAATCACATCGCAGCGCGCATGTTGGCGCTGCATGAAGATTTGGAGCAGCCGTATCAGGATGCTTCGGCGCCGGTTGTGCAGCAGCAACTTGCGAAGGCTGGTGCGCGATTGGCGGCGTTGTTGAATGATATTTGGAAGTAGAGGATTTTCAGGGACGAACTTTTCCTAGAACAGATCGCTGCGGTAGGCGAACCACCAGCTTAGGAAGCCGGCGGGAACAGTTGCAGCCAACGCCCACCAGAGCGGCAGGGCGAGATCGGCGACGATTCCGAGAACGGTGAAGGTGATCCAGAAAATTTTCTTCTGCACGTATCCATTTTACGCTCTGGCTGAGTTTGCGGCGCAAAATGGATTTGTTGGTGCGTCTGGAATGACAATCGCTGATGTCTTGGCGATGTGCAGCAGTTCGCACGGTTTGGATTCATTTGCGCGCCGTGGATTTTATTTGCGTACAGGTTTGGCGCGCTCGTATTGTTGGGGCCAGGTAATTTCCTGATGCAGCGCCGCGGCGGCATGAAGCGGCCAGTATGGATCGCGGAGAAATTCACGCGCCATGATTACGAGATCGGCTTCGCCGTTGCGGACGATTTGATCGGCTTGCATCGGCTCGGTGATCATGCCGACAGCGCCGGTTGGAATATTCGCGTGGCGTCGAACGGCATTCGCGAACGGGACTTGATAGCCAGCGCCGAGCGGAATTTTCGCGTGCGGCGAGCTGCCGCCGCTGGAGCAATCGACTAAATCCACGCGAAGTGGACCGACCATTTTTGCGAGCGCGATTGAATCTTCTCCAGTCCAACCACCTTCCACCCAATCGGTGGCAGAAATTCTGAGAAAAAGTGGAAGACGCTGCGGCCAAACTATACGCACAGCTTCCACAATTTCGCGAAGGAAACGCGTGCGATTTTCAAAGCTGCCGCCGTATTCGTCGGTACGATGATTGGAAAGTGGGGAAAGAAATTGATTTACGAGATATCCGTGCGCGCCGTGAAGTTCGACAACCTCAAAGCCAGCCTCGAGCGCGCGGCGGGTTGCATCAGCAAATGCAGTGACGATGCCGGCGATTTGCGCGGAGGAAAGTTCGGCGGGAATTTGGTATCCGTCATTGAAGGCGAGCGCGCTCGGCGCGAAGATCGGAGTCCATCCACCTTGATCTATCGCGAGCGGCTTGTCGCCGAGCCACGGCGCGTTGGTGCTGGCTTTGCGTCCGGCGTGCGCGAGTTGGATTCCCGGCACGGCGCCCTGCGATTTGATGAACTTGGCGGCGCGGGCTAGCGGCTCGATGTGCCCATCCTTCCAAATTCCCAAGTCCATGGGACTGATGCGGCCATCGGCTGTAACAGCGGTGGCCTCGGCAAAAACTAGCGCGGCCCCGCCAACGGCGCGCGAACCGAGATGGACAAGATGCCAGTCGGTCGCCAATCCATCTATGCAGGAATACTGGCACATTGGCGAGACGACGATGCGATTGCGGAAAGTGATTTCACGAATGGTGAGCGGAGAGAATAAGTGCATGGTTGGAATTCTGACACGAGTAGCAGGAAGATTCAAAACTCCGCGCAGCGACGGCAGCGCGCGCGACGGCAATTAAATGGCGACACGGAAATTCGCGTAGCAGGATAAAATGCCGCGAATGAAAGTATTTATTCAGAACGAAGCGGGTTCATTCGTGAAGCACTCTCACGACGAGAAGACGCTGGAGCGTAAACGCGAGGAGCGGGTGTCGGGGGCGTATCCGTTTCCATATGGATTTATTTTGGGTACGACCGCGGAGGATGGCGAGATTGATCACAATGTTCTGGCGGTCTTGCATGGCAAAGATCCCCAACTGAACACCGAAGTACAACAAACGCTAACCGAATTTGTACGCCACGTGTTCGATCACATTCCCGGAAAGAGCATTCAAACCGGCGAGTTTGGCGATAGCGATGCCGCGGTTGCGCATGTCGCAGAGTACCGGGACTAGGCGTTGGACTGCGCAGAATTTGACTTGCATCTCTTAGTAGCGTTTTGGTAGGCTTCCGGAAGATGTAAGTAAGCACTTACTTCTTTACAAGAAAAGCGAAACGTAAAGTTGGCTGGTGCGTCATATCAACAGGGCCCCTACTTCCTAGCAGGAGGGTGTCATGAAAACTTCTTCAGATTTCTCAACGCCGGGAAATTCCTTAAACAGGTTGGTTCGTTTCTCTCCATATTTAGTGTTTGCGCTGGTTACGATTTTCCTGGCGGGAGCAATGCCCGTTCAGGCCGGCGCCGGTCAAGCCACCAGTAACTGGCAGCCGGAAATTGCGCGGCTCAGAACTGTGCAGGGGGACGTGCGGCTTTCGCGCGGCGGACGGACCGGCGCGGATCTCGATTCTTCGTGGGAGAGCGCCGAAGCAAATACGCCCGTTGAGGAAGGATTCAGCGTGGCGACGGGCGCGGGACGCGCGGAAATTGAATTTGAAAGTGGGACGGTGCTTTATCTGGCCGATAATTCGGTGCTGGAATTTAACAGGCTGGAAGTAAGTAACGGCGTGCCGATTACCGACATTGAGCTGGTGACGGGCACGGCAACATTAAATGCCAGGCCGGTGCCGCGAGAATTGTTCGTGATCTCGACGCCTTCGGAGAGGCTGAGTTTTCCGTCCGCTGCGCTGGTGCGGATAGATAGTTTTCTGGACGGTGTAACAGCCACACCAGAGAACGATCAGGGCGACGATGTTATCGAATATGGCGGTGACGCCGTTCCTTTAGCTGGCGGGCCTTTCACTTTTAGTTTGAATGGCGTGCGCTATACCGTCAGCGGACCCGCCGAACTCGCGAGAGTACTGGGAGCCGCGGCGCCGCAAGGCGCCTCGAACAAAGTGCACTTGAATGGCGGACAGCCGATTACATATCAAAACAGCAAGCGAGTGACGGGAAGTTTAACAAACGATTCCGGCACGCCAGCGGATTGGGATGGTTGGGTTCTGGCGCGCGTAACGAAACGTCAGCAGGAAATGGACGCGGCGTTGAAGGCGTCCGGACTCGCTGCGCCAGTTCCCGGGCTGATTGACATGTATGAGAACGGAACATTTTATCCCTGCGCGCCAGACGGACAATGTTGGAAGCCGAATGGCGTGGACAATTCGGATGGAGTGATTGACCTCGGCGAAGGCGCGGATTTTCCGGATGGATCTGGCGCAACGGATTCGGGGTTGATTGCGAGTTTGGGTGCGCCGCTGTTTCCCGCTGAGAGATTTCAACCTCTGCAATCTCAGCAATCGCAATCGTCGCAACAATCCGGCAGGCAACAGACGGGTGCGCAGCACCCGGCGCCGGGAACGATTCCTCCGGGCGGTCCGCAAAATCCGAAGGTAACCATTTATCGCGTGCGGCTGGACGAATGTTCGGACGAGGTAAGACGCCAGGAAGTTGTGACCGATCCCGTGACGGGAAAGAAAACCGTTGTGCGAGAAACGATCGAGCACGATCCCTGGATGTGGGGCGTGTGCTATTCCGGCGGATGGATTCCCTACCGCGGACGGTATCGATTCGTGGCGGGAAGAACACATCATCATCCGGTGCACTACATGCACATCGGCAAGAAGGATTGCTGGGTGCCGAGGCATCCGCATGATGTGCGCGGAAAGACGCCGCTGAATCTGAAGAATGGTGCGTTCGCAGCCGGGAAAAAACCGGGAGCGCCGCTTCAGTTCGTGAAATGGAATCCCTCGGACAAGTTCAAAGTGTTGAGCACGACACCGAAAGAATTTCGTTCGCCGACGGATAAGACGGGGCGAGCGCCAGTGCAACGGCCGGAAATTCATGCGCGGCTGGTGAATCACGGCACGGTGACCACGGCGCGGACACAGCCGGGCGCGAAGGGCACGCCTGGTGCGGTTACGAAAAATGGCGAGCGGACAATTTCGTACAACTACCACTCAAAAACCTTTGAGCGGGCGGGTACGCCTGTGGGCGGGCACGGTGCCAAACCGGAAGTTGTCGGGCATTTCACCGCGAACGGACAATTCAATAGCGGATCGAATGGAGGTTCACGCGGTAGCGGAGGCGGCACGACTGCTGGCGGAAGGACGTCCGGGGGCGGAGGTGGCGGAAATGGCGGATATTCCGGCGGTGGTCATTCGGGTGGCGGAAGCTCCGGCGGAAGCAGCGGAGGACACTCCGGTGGCGGCGGGAGTTCTGGTGGAAGTTCCGGCGGAAGTAGCGGTGGACATTCCGGAGGCGGGAGCTCTGGTGGAGGCGGTGGGAGTTCCGGCGGCGGTGGCGGTGGCCATTCAGGTGGCGGCGGATCGACTGGCGGAGGGGGCGCATCTGGAGGCGGAGGAGGCCGCGGCCACTAGATAGTTATCCATGTGGAACCCGTAGAGGAATCATACGCCAGTGCTCCCGGGCTGAATGCGCGGGAGCGCTGGCAGACGGGAGAAACTGCGATGCAAACTGGAAAAGTTTTTTTAGGGATGGCCTGGGGCGAGAGAGAATGCAGTTTTCACTCAGCCAAATGGAGCGCTGCGATGGTGGTCGCCACATTCGCGGCGCTCCTTATTTTTTGCGGTTCCCTTTTGTACGGAGCGCAGCAAACCGATTTTCAACGTGCGATGCAAGCACGTGCAGCTCAAACGCGCACCACCCAAGCGCAAGTACCGGAGATACTTAGTCGGGATTGGAAGGATTGGACGGCCCTGGATTGTGAGGCTGTCTTGAAATATTCAGTTTGGGGAGAACGGTCGGGATCCAACATACAACTTCGCTCTGCTCTTCCCATTCGCGAGGCGCTGCTCAGACAACTTCAGTTCAAGAAGCAGTACGATAAGATGAGTCCCACGCAGAAACTAGCGTTCGACAAAAAGAATCCGCCGGAAATAGTCGAAAGTGAAAGTGATCCCGTCCTTTTATTTGTTGAACACGACGCCACTTATGACGATTTTGGCGAGATTGCCGCCGATCCGCCCCAGCAAGCTGCTCTGGAACTTCGCAATGGCACGCTCGTGATGCCGACCAAAACGGAGGCGCTGCAAGACGACCAAGACGGGAACAGAATTGTCTACTCGTTCCCCCGCGTCATTGACGGCGATCATGTTCTGGCGACAGGCGATCAGAATCTGCGTTTCGTTTTTGGAAAACCACTCGTGCCGGGTGGCCGCATCAGGCCGTTGCAGAATCCTCGAAAGTTTAAGATACACGAACTGAAATTTGTCAGCGTACCGGGAACAAAGCAGAAATTGCCATTAGCCGATGGACAGCTGACGCGAATCTCGTTTCCGACCGCGGGGCTGATGTATAACGGCAAACTGGAGTATTGATTGTGGCTAAACGAGGCGAATCATTGCGTGCATGGAAATTTGCGTTGTGCGTTGCATTGCTGGTGGCGTCGGCGAAGCCAGCATGCGCACAGATTGTCGTGTTGAAAATTCCCGACGCAAATGTTGTGGGTGTGGTGAAGGCTGGGAAATCGCCTTCGGCGGTGGTGGTGAATCCGGTGACGAACAAGATTTACGTGGCGAATCGCGACAGCAGCGATGTGACGGTGATTGACGGAGAGACGAATGCGGCCACGACCGTGAAAGTGGGGTGGGATCCTCGCGCGATTGCGGTGAACTCTGTGACGAACAAGATTTACGTGGCGTGCGGAGGCGACAAGAACGCCTGGATCATTGATGGAGCGACTGACGCGACCAGGAAGGTGGCGATGGGAAAATCAGGAAGCGCCGTGGCGGTGAATCCCACGACGAATAAAATCTATGTCGCCAATGACGACAACAAAAGCGTGACGGTGATTGATGGCGCGACGAATGCAATGGCCACGGTTGCGACGGGGATGGATCCTTTCGCCCTAGCTGTGAACTCGGTAACAAACAAGATTTATGTTGGAAATTGGAACGAAGCCAAGATCGGCTCGGTGACGGTGGTTGACGGTGCCACGAACGTGACTTCGACGGTGGCCGCCGGAGCGGGGCTTGGTGCGGTGGCTGTGAACCCGGTGACGAACAAGATTTACGCGGTGTACGGCGGCAACAAAATCATGGTGATTGATGGCGTAACGAACTCAATGACTACTGTGACCGCGCAGATGTATTTTTTCCCGGTGGATTCGCGCGCAGCTGTGAGTTCCATCGCGGTGAATCCGGTGACGAACAAGATCTACGTGACCAATAGCGATGGCGAAGGCGTGCTGGTGCTGGATGGCGCGACGAATAAAGCCTCTCAGATAATGGCGGGGACGGGCTTCAATGCGGTGGTGGTGAATTCGGTGACGAGTAAGATCTACGCGATTCATTTCGGCTATTACGACGATGACGATAATTACGATTCGGGCAGACTAACCGTAATTGACGGCGCGTCGAACGGAACTACGACCACGACCTTTGCACCAAAAGTGCAGCCCGTGGGCGTTGCTGTGAACCCGGTGACGAACAGAGTTTATGTGACGAATCACAAAACGAACGATGTGACGGTTATGGACGGACTTTCGGGCGATATCCCGGCGCCGGCGGCTGGCGGAAAAGCCAACTATATCGCTGTGAATACCGTGACGAATCACTTTTACGTGGCGATCAGCGGCAGCGACAGGGTGACCGCAGTTGATGGGGCGACAAACAAATTCACTTCGATCGCGACTGGAGGTGGACCGCGGGATGTCGCGGTGAATTCAGTGACGAATCGGGTTTACATTCCCAATGTCACCGACAACACCGTGACGGTGGTTGACGGCGCCACGAATTCCGCAACCGCCGTTAAAACAGGTAGGGCTCCCTATTCGGTGGCTGTGAATCCAGTGACGAACAAGATTTACGTGGCCAATTTCGGCGAGCCCAGTGTGACCGTGATTGATGGCGCCTCGAACACGACCAGCTCCGTTGCGATCGCCTACGCTCCAAATTTCGTAGCTGTGAATCCGGTGACAAACAGAATCTACGCGTCCATCTCGAGAAATAACAGCGTTACGGTGATCGACGGTCTGACCAACAAAATCACCAAAGTTGGCACTGGGGAGATTCCCGTTGCCATCGCCGTGAATTCCGTGACGAACAAAATTTATGTGGCGAATGCAGGCAGCGATAACGTCACCGTGATAGACGGCGCCACGAACAAGACCGCGAAAGTAAAGACCGGAGAGAGGCCCTTTGCGGTGGGCGTGAATCCGGTAACAAATAGGATTTACGTGGTGAGCATCGATGACGGCGTGACAGTAATTGACGGAGCCACAAATAAAACTACCAGGATAGCAGACGATTTGAATCGCGCTTCAGTAGCGGTGAACCCGCTGACGAACAAGATCTACGTCCCGAATCAAAACAGCGGCTTGACGGTGATTGACGGCGCGACGAATGAGATGACCTCTTTAGCGACGGGACCCTCGCCGTGGACCGTGGCGGTGAACTCAGTGACAAATACGATTTATGTCGCCGATCAAGGCGGCGTTACGGTGATTGACGGAGCCACGAATCAGCTCATCAAGGCGCCAGCCGGCACGGAGACGAAATCCTTGCCGCGTCAATGATGTACAAAGGCAAGCTGAGTATTGATTGCGTTCGAAAGCAAGCGATGGGGCTGAACTAAGGCAGCAATGATTTGTGGAGGCGATTGGCTTCGGCGAAGGAATTTTCCAGGTCGCGCGAAGTGAGATGGGTGCGAAGCTGCTCGATGGCTTGCGCGAGACGGTCGAGTGCGCGGGTGAGATTATCTGAATTAGTGAAGGCGATGTCTCGCCACATGGAGTAGGGGCTGGCAGCAAGGCGGAGCGAATCGCGCGCTCCGGGGCCGGCGAGCGCAGTGGGCAGGCCGGTTTTTTCGCCATCGGATTCGGCTGCGATTACTTCGGCGAGCGCGATTGCGGCCATTTGCGGCAGGTGGGACACGATGGCTACGGCCCAGTCGTGAGTTTCGGCATCGAGCCATACGGGATGCGCTTGCATTTTTTCCAGGAGCGCTACGAAGGCTTTTACGCGCGGATCGTCTTTTATCTTCCTGTGGGATTCGCTACTGCTTTCGATTAGCGCGTACTTCGCATTTTGGAAAAGTTCTTCGTCGGATGCCGCGATGCCTTCTGTTTCTTTTCCTGCCATGGGATGACCGCCAAGGAAGATTGCTCCGTTGCGAAAATGTTGCGCTGCAGCGCGGCAGATTGCGCGCTTGGTGCTGCCTGCGTCGGTGACGAGCGCTATTGGCGCGGCGTGGCGCGCGATTTCGGGCAGCAACTCGATGGTGGTGGAAATTGGGAGCGCTATGTACACAAGATCCGCGCCGCGCACCGCGGTGGCGAGATCCGTTGAGGATTCGTGAATCGCGTTGCGGGTGCGCGCTCGTTGAAGGATGGCCTCGCGATCGAAGCCGACGATGCGCGCCTCGGTAAGATGTTGGCGGAGTGCGAGCGCGAACGAGCCGCCGATTAGCCCGGTGCCAAGTATGGCGACGCGATGGAATGCGGCGGCGGAATTATCGGCCATGGATTATGCGACGCGGCGTCCGACGGCGGGCGCGATGATGCGAAGCTCCGTCATGAGCTGCGCAAATTGATTCGGGAACAATGATTGCGCGCCATCGGAGAGAGCGTGCTCCGGATCGTTGTGAACTTCGATGAGCAAACCATCGGCTCCGGCGGCAACGCTAGCGCGGGCCATGGGAGCGACCTTATCGCGGCGGCCCGTTCCGTGCGAAGGATCGGCGACGATGGGCAAATGCGAAAGTTTTTTGACGATGGGAATTGCGGCGATATCGAGCGTGTTGCGCGTGGAAGTTTCAAACGTGCGAATGCCGCGCTCGCAGAGAATCACGTTGTAATTTCCGCCGGCCATAATGTACTCGGCGCTGAGCAAAAGTTCTTCGATGGTGGCGGACATTCCGCGCTTCAGCAGGACCGGCTTGGAAAGTTCGCCAAGCGCGCGCAGGAGATAATAATTTTGCATGTTGCGCGCGCCGACCTGCAGAACGTCAACCATCGGAAGCATCATCTGAATTTGTGAAGCGTCCATCACTTCACTGATGACGAGCAAGTTGTGGCGATCCGCGGCTTCACGCAGAAGCATGAGCGCCTTTTCACCCATTCCCTGAAACGAATATGGAGAGCTGCGCGGTTTGAACGCGCCGCCGCGAAGAATTTTTGCGCCGCTGGCGGCGACGCTTGCGGCGACAGCTTCGATTTGCGCGGGCGATTCTACCGAACACGGGCCCGCGGCGACGATTACTTCCGAGCCGCCGAATTTCACACCGCGGCCGACGTCAATGATGGATCCTTCGGAACGGAACGCGCGGCTGGCAAGCTTGTACGGCTGCGTGATGCGCACAACTTCGCGCACGCCTTCGAGTAATTCAAATTCGCGCGGGTCATAATCCGGACGCACGCCGACCGCGCCGAGCACCGTTTGCGACGCGCCGGTGGAGCGGTGCACGTCGAAACCCAATTCGGTGAGCCGGTCGATCACTTTTTGAATCTGAATGTCGCTGGCGCCTTCTTGCATTACAACTACCATCGTTTTCTCCCTAGAACGATAAATGTTTTCAGCAAAATATGATTGCTGGCCTTACTCTGGATTCTTTTTCTGAACTTCTTTGTTCACATCGCCCGGCTTCATCGCGTGACGTTCGACGGAACGCGCTTCGTCGAGAATGCGCTCGAAAAGCCGCATGATTGCTGTATCCGGAAGCGGGCCGCGGTTATATCCCGCGGCATTTGCGAGCACCTGCTTTTCACGTTCCGGCTGATAGAGCGGAAGATTGGCCTGCTGCTTGATGTGGCCAATTTCCATCGCGCACTGCGAACGCTCGTTGAGCAGCTCGACAAGTTGCTGATCGATTTCATCGATGCGCCGGCGCCAATCTTCGATGTTTTTCACCAGTGTGCCTCGCGGCGGCTCATGCCTTTCCCTGCGGCCTGCTTCAGCAAACGTATTCGCGCGGCGACGGCGCTGGCCGCGGCGGCGGGCGATGCCGCCCGCTCGATTTCTTCGACGAGCGCTGAGCCTACTACGGCCGCGTCAGCGAGTCCGCCAAGAATGGAGACGTGGCCGGGAAGCGAGATGCCGAATCCGATAGCGAGCGGCAGCTGCGTCGCGTAGCGCGCGCGGCGAATGAGCGCCGGCAAATCTTCGGGCATGCTTTCACGCGCGCCGGTGACGCCTGTGCGTGAAATCAAATAAAGAAAACCGGTCGTAGCTTTGGCGATGCGCGTGAAACGCTCGTCGGTCGTTGTCGGCGCGGCTAGAAAAATTGTGTCCATGCCGTGTGCGTGCAGCGCGGTGCGATAGGTACCCGCTTCTTCGGGAGTTAAATCGGTGATGAGCGCGCCGTCGGCTCCGGCGGCTGAGGCGCGAGTGGCAAATTGTTCGAGTCCCATTTGAAGAACCGGATTGTAATAGCTGAACAGCACAAGGGGAACCTGGCATTCACGGCGAATTGACGCGACAAGATCGATGACGCCTGCGAGAGTTGTTCCCGCGCGTAACGAGCGTTCGCTGGCGCGCTGAATCGTGGGGCCGTCGGCGAGCGGATCGCTGAACGGAACGCCGAGCTCGATGATGTCCGCGCCAGCTTCGGCGGCGGCGAGCACAATTTGGCGCGTGGTGTCGAGCGACGGATCGCCCGCGGTGATGTAGGCGATGAGGCCGAGATTGCCATCGCGCGCGAGTTCTGCGAAGCGGCGCGAAATGCGAGTTGTGGTCGCTGTTGTTTGCGGCATTGCGTTCACTTTAATAATTGCGCGTAGGTTTCCATGTCCTTATCGCCGCGTCCGGAAATATTTACGATCACGAGCGAATCGCGCGAAAGCTTCGGCGCGCGTTCAACCAAACATGCGACAGCGTGCGCGCTTTCGAGCGCGGGAATAATCCCCTCTTGCTGAGCCAGAAGGCGCGCGGCGGAAAGGGCCGCTTCGTCACTGACTGCTGTGTATTCCGCGCGGCCCTGCTCGGCGAGCCAGGCGTGTTCGGGACCTACCGCGGGATAGTCGAGACCGGCGGAAATGGAATGCGTTTGCGAAATTTGGCCATCGGCGTTTTGCAAAACATAAGTGTAGGTGCCGTGCAAAACGCCGGGCTTCGCGCCGGCAAATCCCGCGGCGGCTGCGAGACGCGCGGCGTGCTCACCTTCGCCGTGACCGCGGCCACCAGCTTCGACGCCGATCATTCTTACGCTTGCGTCTTTCATGAATGCGCTGAACAGCCCAATCGAATTTGAGCCGCCACCGACACAGGCATAGAGCGCGTCAGGCAATCGTTTTTCGGCGCGCAAGATTTGCTCGCGCGCCTCGTTGCCGATTACGGAGTGAAAATCGCGCACCATTTGCGGATAAGGATGCGGGCCGAGCACGGAGCCAAGCAGATAATGCGTGGTGCGGACATTTGTAACCCAGTCGCGCATCGCTTCGTTGATGGCGTCCTTTAGCGTGCGGCTGCCAGAATCCACGCCGACAACCTTTGCGCCGAGCATTCGCATGCGCGAAACATTCAAGCGCTGGCGCTCCATGTCTTCGGTGCCCATGTACACGACGCATTCAAGGCCCAGGCGCGCGGCGACGGCGGCGGTTGCTACGCCGTGCTGCCCTGCTCCGGTTTCGGCGACGATGCGCGGCTTGCCCATGCGCACGGCAAGAAGTCCCTGCCCGATGCAATTATTTATTTTGTGCGCGCCGGTGTGGAGTAGATCTTCGCGCTTCAGATAAATGCGCGGACCATTGAGATGTTCCGTCAGACGCGAGGCGAATTGCAGTGGCGTAGGACGTCCAGCAAAGTTGCGTAGTAAATCGTCAAGCTCAGCAATGAACTTCGGATCTTTGCGCGCGGCTCCATACGCTGCTGTCAGCTCGGCCACGGGAGCCATCAAAGTTTCCGGAACGTAGCTACCACCGTAGGGACCGTAGCGGCCCTGCGCGTCCGGCCAAATTTGTGGAGTTCCGTTCACGATTGTTCTCGTATCTGTCATTCTTCCGCCCCAACCCGATCGAGAGAAGCATTCGCCAATGTGACGGCGGACATGAACGCTCGCATGAGATGCGGGTCTTTTTTCCCGGGCTTTGCTTCGACACCGCTAGCGACATCCACGGCGTACGGACGAGCAACAGCGATCGCTGCTGCAACGTTCTCCGGCGTCAATCCGCCAGCCAAAATAATATTCGCGTGCGACGCCGCGCGGGCGGCGAGTTCCCAATCCAGCGTGGCGCCGGTGCCGCCGTACAACCCCTCGCGAAAACCATCCAGGAGAATCGCGCTTGCGGCAGAAAACTTCTTCACTGATTCCGGACGAAAGCCGCTTTTCGCTTGAACCGCTTTGATGACGTACAGCTGGCCCGCGAGCGTTTTAACATCACTTGCGGATTCGTCGCCGTGAAGCTGCACGCCGTGCAGGTGCAAAGCCCGCGCCAACGATGATACTGCGTCAGGCCGCCAATTCACAAAGACGCCGATGGCGGCAACAAACGGCGGCAGGCGCCGGACAATTTCCCACGCCGCAGCGGGACTAACGGAACGCGGGCTGGGCGCGTAGAAATTAAATCCGAGCGCGGAAGCGCCTTCGTCCACGCAGAGCTTGGCGTCGGCCCAGTTCGTAATTCCGCAGATTTTTACGCGCGTCATATTATTTGAGTGCACGGCCAAGATTCACTTCGCAGTTGCGAGCAGCGCGGATAACGCCTCGTCTGGATCGGCTTTCGTCATCAGATGCTCGCCAATCAAAAAAGCGTCAAATCCGGCGGCGCGCAGACGTTGAATCTGGGAGCCATCGCGGATTCCAGATTCGCACACCGCGATGCAATCTTCAGGAATTAGTTCTACGAGATCGAAGGAAGTATCCAGCTTAACTTCCAGCGTTTTCAGATCGCGATTGTTCACACCGATGATTCGTGCGCCTGCTGCGATCGCGCGATCCAATTCCGCGCGCGTGTGAACTTCGATCAACGGCTCCATGCCAAGTTCGCGGCCGAGCGCGAGAAGCTCGGTCAGCGCGGCATCGCTAAGCACGGCCACGATTAATAGGAATGAATCTGCATCAATCGCGCGCGCTTCCAACACTTGCCAGGGGTCCACGATGAAATCCTTGCGCAGAACTGGAATCTCGCAAGCCTTTCGTGCCTCGCGCAAGTCCTTCGCGGAACCCTGAAAGAATTCCTCCTCGGTGAGCACGCTCAATGCGGCGGCGCCAGCGCGCTCAAATCGCGTGGCCAATTCGATTGGACGAAATTCTTCGCGCAGTAATCCACTAGAAGGCGACGCCTTTTTCAGTTCGGCGATAATATTTACCTGGGGGTGCGTTAGCGCGGCGGCAAAATCTCTGGGAGCCGTTGCGCGTTTCACAGCCATCCGAAGCACGGCTTCCGGCAGCACGCGCTGGCGATGCGCTATAGAAACGCGGCGCGCATCAACGATGCGGCCCAATACAGATCCGGAATTTATATCTGCCTCCAACTTCAAGACGGCCTCCAACTGTCTCATGCGGTACAGCGACACCTGCAGTTACAGAGCTATAAACCCAGCGAGTTTCCTTGAAAACGTGAAGATACAATGCTAGACGGCGGTATCCGCGATGTCAATTTGCAGCATGGTTTTTTCGATCCCACGGAAAGTGATTTTGGCTGTCCGATTTTGCGACGGATCGTCCCACAAGCGGCCAGTAGGTGACAAAATATGGCGGCCGTAGACGTGCTAAGAGTAGTATATTCAATGATATAGAATCCCCGGAGCAAGGCCCGCTACTTGCGGTTATTACGGTGAAAAAGGAAAGCCAGAGGAATACCTAATTATGGATATCGCCAGGCCAGATCAGTCTAAGAAGCGCCGCATCAAGCGCATCATAATCGGAGGCGTAATCGTCATCGTCGTCGGGGGCGTGACGGTTCTGCTTTCAAAATTGCGCCCGGCGGCTCCCACGGTGGACGGTTCGATCGCGTACGCCAGCACGGTAACACGCGGCAACATGCTGATCGAAGTTCACGGGCTGGGCACGCTGGTGCCTGAAGACATCCGCTGGATTCCCGCGCAATCAAGCGCGAAAGTGGAAAAAATTCTTCTGCGATCAGGCGCGCACGTAAACCCGAGGAGCATCATCATTGAGTTGAGCGACACGCAACTTCAGAATGACGCGCTGACTGCCGAGTATGCGTACAAGCAAGCGCGGGCCACGTATGACAGCCTGAAGGTCACTCTTCGCAGCAACCTGATGAACCAGAAGAGCGCTGCTGCAGCAGTGGACAGTCAATATCAGACGGCCTTGCTGAACTTGAAGCTGGATACCGCGAAGGCTGATGCAGAAGTCGGACCGCGGTCCACCGCTCAGCTCGATCAGGTGCTGGTCGATCACCTGGCAACTCAGGTGAAATATGCGAACGACGGCCTTGCGATTGCCGACGAAGCTGCGGCAGCTCAGCTCTCTGCGTCCGCCGCGCAAGTCGATTCAGCTCGTTCGTTGTACGACTTGAAGAAGCATCAACTGGAAGCGTTGCACGTGCGGGCCGGTATTAGTGGTGTGGTTCAATGCGTTTGCAGCACCACTGGAACTGACGTGGCCGAAGGTCAGCAAGTGACATTGGGAACCAATCTGGCGCGCGTGGCAAATCCAGCGCGGCTGAAGGCGACGGTGCAGGTGCCGGAAACGCAGGCGAAGGACGTCTCGCTTGGCCTGAAAGCGCAAGTGGATACACGCAACGGAATCGTGAAGGGTCATGTGTCACGCGAAGACGCGGCGGCAATTAACGGAACTGTCGCTGTGGACATCAGTTTCGATGAGCCGCTACCGGCCGGAGCACGGCCCGACCAGAGTGTGGACGGTACAATCGAAATTGAAAACATGACCAACGTGCTTTTTATTCAGCGTCCCGTACACGGCGAGCCAAACAGCACGGTGGGTCTATTCAAAGTGCTGAATGAAGGAGCAGATGCGGAACGAGTTCAGGTGAAACTAGGCCGCGGTTCGGTCAGCACCATGGAAGTTGTCGGCGGTTTGCGCGAAGGCGATGTCGTTCTTCTGAACGACATGTCGAATTACGACAACGTGGACAGAATACAATTTTCGCCGAAGGTCGTTCAAACAAAGTAACGGTCGGCGGCGGAGAACGAGAAACCAGCGGCTGGCGTCTTATTCATCGCTGGCGTCTCACTTAAAAATTGAAGTGAAAATATCAGCAGGCGGCTGACGGAAACTTAGCCAATCCGTCAAACACTGAGTGCTCTGGTCCCGGCTGAATGTTCAAATCCGAAGTGGCCTGACTCGGGCGGAGAGATCATGGGAACATTCTGGCAAGATTTCCGTTACGCCGTGCGAATGCTGATGAAGAAGCCCGGCTTCACGGCTGTGGCTGTATTATCGCTCACGCTGGGAATTGGCGCGAACACCACGATCTTTACGCTCGTGAAGGCAGTTTTCCTGCAGTCAGTCCCGATCAAAGATCCCGGACGCGTCGTTTCGATTTATTCGACGCAGCAGAGCAAGGGCAGCACGCAGATACCGTTTCTTCAACTTTCGCGCCCCAACGCTGAAGATTATCGCGAAATGAATAACGTCTTTTCCGCGTCGTCGGTGATTATTCCGACGGGCGCGCCGCTGACAGTTTCGGGCAAAGATATCCCCATCTTCGTCGCTCTTGTTACCGGAGAATTTTTTGATCTGGTGGGAGTGCAACCAAAGCCCGGCCGCGGATTCCTGCCGGACGAAGACAAAATTCCCGGCGCAAAGCCTGTCGTGGTGCTGAGCGCAGCTCTATGGAAAACGCAATTCGGTCAGGACGCGAATATCCTGGGCCGCACCGTAGTGATTGGCGGCACGGACTATTCGGTGGTCGGTGTCGCGCCAACTGATTTCCACGAATTGGGGATCTTGGGCAGTCCCGATGTGTACATCCCGATGATGATGCACGATCAAGTGCTGACCGGCGTCGTGAAGGACTGGTACAACCTGCGTGGCGCGCGAGAATCGCTCATGATGGCGCGACTGAAACCTGGCGTTTCAGTTGCCGCGGCGCAAGCATCGCTGCATGCGCTGGGAGTTCAGCTTGAGAAGACCTATCCCAAGGACAACGCCGGGCGCAACAATGACATGCTCCCCGTAAATCAAACATTTATTCCACCGGCGCAGCGCGCGCTTTTTGCGAAGGCGGGCGGACTGATGATGCTGGTAGTTGGTCTGGTGCTGCTGATTGCGTGCGCCAATGTGGCGAATTTGCTGCTTACGCGCGCGACCCAAAGGCGGCGTGAACTGGCGATCCGACTTTCGATGGGCGCGTCCCAAGGGCGGTTGATTCGTCAGTTGCTCACGGAAAGCCTGTTGCTCGCGCTTATTTCGGGCGTGCTCGGAATTGCTCTCGCGTATTTCTCGAAGGATCTAATTTGGAAACTTGTGCCCGCGGGCGAAGCCGATCCTGACCGTTCGCTCGACATTCGCGTACTGCTATTCACGATGGGTCTCGCGATAGTGGCCAGTGTGATCTTCGGTCTGATTCCCGCGCTACAGGCTTCCAAGACAGAACAAATGGCCGCCTTGCGCGACCGCAGTGACGCTCCGACTGGAGGTTCGCGCTGGTACGGTATTCGCGGAATTCTGGTAATGACGCAGGTGGCATTTTCGCTGATCGCGCTGGTCGGCGCACGAATTTTTATTCATAGCCTGAGAAATGCGCAGCAGATGGATCCGGGATTTGAGACCAAACACGAATTGGTCATGAACATTAATCTCGCGGTGCAGCATTATCCTCAAGCACGAGCAGAACAGCTGTATCGCGAACTGCAGGAAAAGATTTCCGCGCTGCCAATGGTCTCCAGCGCGAGTATTGCGGATGCAGCGCCGTTCGGCGGCAGCTTCCAACGCACCACATTCCCACAAGGTGTGGACCAGGCGGATCCACGCAATGGCAAACTGACTCCGACCACTTCTGTGGCGCCGGGATACTTCGGAACGGCCGGCATTTCATTGCTGAGTGGACGCGAGTTCACCGAGCACGATGATGCACAGTCTCAATTTGTTGCGGTCGTAAATCAGGCATTGGTCGACAGCATGTTTTCGGGTCAAAACCCGATTGGCAAACATCTCCATTTCCTGCTGCAAACGTGGGACGTCGAAATCGTCGGAGTGGCGAAGACGGTGAAATTCCAATCGCTGGGCGAACCACCGCAGCCGATTGTTTATTTTCCACTGAAACAACATTATAACGTCGGTGTGACCGTCTATGTAAAAACGAAGGGCGATCCGAATGCGGCTCGGACTAGTGTTCTGAGCGTATTCCAGGGATTGGATGCGACGCTTCCGGTGACGAAGGTCTTGAGCGGATCTGGCGTCATGGATCAGGTTCTGGCGCAGGCGCAGCTTGGAGCAGAATTGCTCGCTGGATTCGGTCTGCTGGCATTGTTGCTGGCAGCGATTGGAACCTATGGAGTGATGTCATATTCCGTCAGCCAGCGCACGCAGGAAATCGGAATCCGAATGGCGCTGGGCGCACAGCGTGGCGACGTGATGAAGCTGATTCTGGGCAGCGGAATGGCAATGGTGTTCGGAGGCGTAATCGCTGGGCTGATCCTTTCCTATTTTCTGACGAGCGAGATCGAGAATTTGCTGTACGGAATTGGAGCATTTGATGTGCCTGCATTTGCGGCCACATCGGCGTTGCTCATATTGATAGCACTGGTGGCGTGCTGGCTTCCCGCTCGGCGCGCCATGCGCGTGGATCCGATGATCGCGCTGCGGTACGAATAATTTCTGAAACCGAAAAGCCAGCCTGGAAGTTTTTGAGGATTGAAGTATTTTGCGGATCTATTTTAAGGATCAAAGATGGGAAGCTTCATTCAAGACGTCCGTTACGCTCTGCGCACTCTGGCGCAGAGGCCGGGATTCACAGTGATTGCGGTTCTGACGCTGGCGCTCGGTATTGGCGCGACCACCGCAATGTTCAGCGTCGTGAACGCCGTGCTGCTGCGCCCCCTTCCCTTTCATTCACAACAGGAGCTCATTTACGCAAACGGAAGATTTTCCATGAGCGAAGATGCAGCAGTTTCACCGCCGGATTTCGCGGACTACCGCGCGAATGCAACAAACTTTCAGCAGCTCGCCGCAATCGGTTATTTGGATGGCATATCCAACATCACTGGCGGCGCGCAGCCGGAGCAGGTGCGAAGTCAGATCGTTTCGTGGAATTTTTTTGAGGTGCTGGGCATTCCTCCTTTAGTTGGCCGAAGTTTTGTGGCTGACGACGAAAAGGCCATCGAACCGCGGGTCGTCATTCTTGGACACGGCATCTGGAAACGCGATTTCGGCAGCGATCCCGGAATCATCGGCCGGAAAGTTGCCCTCGACGGCGATTCCGTAACGGTGGTTGGCGTCCTGCCTGTGGATCTTCCTTCACTTTCACTGGCGGAAGTCTGGTTGCCGTTGCCGATGGAAAATCCGGGGATGAACGTCCGGCAAGGGCATTTTCTGGCGGTCATCGCCAGAATGAAATCCGGAATCGACGTGAATTCGGCGAGGACGGAACTCGATACAATCGCCGGAAATATAGCGGCCCAAAACCCGGAGACAAATAAAGGCTGGGCATTGCGAGTGATGCCGCTTACGAATTACGTTGTCGGTGGAACTCAGAAGGCCCTGCTCCTACTCCTCGGCGCGGTGATATTGCTTCTGCTGATTGGCTGCGCAAATGTTGCGAATCTCTTGTTGGCACGCGCCGCAGGACGGCGCAAAGAAATCGCGATTCGGACGGCTCTCGGCGCGGGACGGTGGAGAATCGCACGCCAATTGCTCACAGAAAGTCTCGTGCTTTCCATTGCGGGAGGGACGCTCGGCATTCTGGCCGCCGTCTGGGGCGTAGCCGGATTGAGTGCGCTGGCTCCTCGAAGCTTGCCGAGAGTGAACGAAATCCAGGTTGATTTCACTGTCCTTGCGTTTGCGGCAGGCATTTCTGTGCTGACAGGAATTCTGTTCGGGCTCGCTCCCGCGATTCAGTGTTCGCGAGGTGGTGTGCAGGAAGTGCTAAAGGAAGGCGCTCGCGGATCCTCGCGAACAGCAAGGCATCGAACAGGAAATGCATTAGTGATTGGCGAAGTGGCTGTTTCCGTCGGACTGCTCCTTGGGGGAGCATTGTTATTCAACAGCTTCTGGCGATTGGTCCATGTGGACCCGGGATTTCGGCCGGATCATGTGGTGGCAACAATGCTGCATATGAGCAACTCCGCTCGCCCGAAAAATCAGAAAGTGGCCTTTTACCACGAACTTGAAGATCGGCTTAGATCGTTGCCGGGCGTTGAGGCCGCCGGAGCGATTTCGGAATTGCCTTTGAGCGGTCAATATAGTGACAGCACGTTCCGTGTCGAAGGGCGTGTTTATTCTGCCGGGCAAAGCGATGATGCGGATCTCCGCCAGGCAACACCGGGATTTCTAAATGCATTGCGCATACCCCTGGTTTCCGGAAGATGGTTGAGCTTGGGCGATACAGAGAAAGCGCCGGGAACCGTGGTCGTGAACCAAGAATTCGTAAAGCGGTTTTTCGATGGAAATAATCCGGTGGGGCATCACATACAGGTCTCGGGCGATCCCGCCAAGACGCGCGAAATTGTAGGCGTCGTGGGAACGATTAAGCACGGTTTGCTGGACGAAATGCCGCGCGCCGCAATGTATGTTCCGCTCGATCAATACCCGCCACCCGACATGAACGTCGTAGTTCGGTCCTCTGGCAATCCGCTCCTGTTGGCAGCGGTTCTGCGCGATGAGGTTCGTTCGATTGACGCGAACCAGGCAATTTCGACGATTCGCTTGATGGACGATGTCGTGAGCGGCTCGGTCGCTCAACCGCGCTTTGCCTCGCAGATTCTCGGCGTGTTCGCGGTGCTGGCGCTTGTGCTTGCGGCGGTCGGACTCTATGGGTTGATTGCCTATACCGTGACGCAGCGCACTCACGAAATTGGCATTCGCATGGCGCTAGGCGCCGCGCCGCGCGATGTTCTAAAACTCGTGCTGGGCCAAGGACTGAAGCTCGCCTTGGCTGGAGCGGCTATCGGAATTGCCGGCGCATTTGCGCTGACGCGCCTGATGCAAGGACTTTTATTTCAGGTGAGCGCCACTGACCCGGTAACCTTCATTGCCGTCACCGCCTTGCTAACTATAGTGGCCCTGGTGGCCTCTTACCTACCAGCGAGGCGCGCAATGCGCGTAGATCCGATGATTGCCCTGCGTTATGAATGACTTAGGGGTCAAAGGCTGGGCTGTAGATTTTATTGCTTTTGGGCAAATTAGTCGGTGATAAATTCGGTTTTTCAACGTCTAAGTAGGGGAACTGGATGATTTGATTGGCGGAGCAGGCGAACTAATCTGCCCTATGTTGCGTACCTACACTGTGGGGTAGACTGGGCCACACAGGTTCGGCAAGTTTGGAAAACAGTTCGGCGGATTTTACAAGGAGAGCAACACCATGGCTGAAAACACGAACGAAGTTCTAATTTTGATGGAGAACGTCCAGAAGGTCTTCATGACTGATGAAGTGGAGACGCACGCTCTCGCTGGAATTCATCTTCAACTGAAGCGGGGCGAGTTCGTCGCCATCAACGGGCCATCGGGTTGCGGCAAATCTACGCTGCTTTCCATTCTGGGGCTGCTCGATTCTCCGAGCGACGGCAATTACACGATCAATAATAAGCCGGTGTCGAATCTGTCGCTTTCCGAGCGCACGCGAATCCGCAACCGCGAAATCGGATTCATCTTTCAGGCGTTCAATTTAATTGGCGATCTGAACGTGTACGAAAATGTTGAGCTACCGCTGACCTATCGCGGCATGGGTTCCGCGGAACGCAAGCAGCGCGTGCAACAGGCGCTCGAGAAAGTCGGTATGGCGCACCGCATCAAGCACTATCCTTCGCAGCTTTCGGGCGGTCAGCAACAGCGTGTCGCTGTGGCGCGCGCGTTGGTGGGCGATCCTTCCATCCTGCTGGCGGACGAACCTACCGGTAACTTGGACTCAAAGAACGGCGAAGCCGTGATGGAACTGATGACCGAACTGCACCGCGGCGGCGCCACCATCTGCATGGTGACGCACGATCCTCGCTATTCGGCGTTCGCCGACCGGAGCATACATTTGTTTGACGGCCGCATCGTCGAAGAAAACTTCGAGGAAAGCAGCGCGTCTGCTCATTAAGAATTCTGTTTCAGGGCCGGCATCTGAGAACTCGGGTGCCGGCATTTTTCTTTAGAAGCGTGCGCCCTGCAATCCTTACGATCCTCTTTCTAAGTTTCCCGTCATCCTTTCGCTCATTTCTGAATTCTAAGGAACTTTTGGGGAACCCGCTGCGTAACTAGATGCATCGCTGCCCGGCCGGTTGGGAGGAATATCTAAATGGGAACACTCTGGCAGGACATCCGTTTTGGACTGCGAACGCTCGCGAAATCGCCCGGGTTCACGGCGGTCGCCGTAGTGGCGCTGGCGCTCGGAATCGGCGCGAACACCGCAATTTTTAGCATTGCAGACGCGTTTCTTTTGAAGCCCGTCAATATTCCTGATCCGGAACATCTAGTCGTGATCGGCGAACTGGCGCCCGGCCAGACCACAGACACGAACTCTGTCTCCGGAGCCAACTTTGTAGATTGGAAAGCGCAGACGAAATCGTTTGAGTCGCTCGGAGCGTACCAGTGGGACGACGTAAATTTGACGAGTCCTGCCGCGTTGCCGGAAAAAGTTCAGGGATTCAAAGTCACGTCAAACCTGTTTGAACTCTGCGGTGAGCGGCCTCTGATCGGCAGAACATTTTTGTCCGAAGAAGATCAAACGGGACACGACGGCGTAGTAATTTTGGGACAACGTTTGTGGGAGCGGCGCTTTGGCGGTGATCAGCACATCATCGGCCAGCAATTGCATATCGACGGACGGCCCTACACCGTCATCGGCATTATGCGGAAAGCGTTCGACTTTCCGCAGACAGCCGAGCTCTGGGTGCCGATGGCATTTACTCCGCAACAATTGCAGGACCGCAAATCACATTTCTTTTTGACTCTCGGAAAACTCAAGCCCGCCGTCACGATTCGGTCTGCCAGCGCAGAGATGAAAACACTTGCCCGGCGGCTGAGCGATGCATATCCCGACACAAATCACAATTGGAGCGCGCGTGTTGTTTCCGTTAGAAACTTTGAATTGGGCGACTTCACAGTTCGATATACGATCATGCTGCTGGGCGCAGTCGGATTCCTTCTGCTCATCGTTTGTGCCAACGTCGCAAACCTTCAACTCGTGCGCGGCGCCAGCCGTCACAAGGAAATGGCGATTCGCGTGGCGCTCGGCGGCAGCCGCTGGCGGCTCGTCCGCCAGTTGCTGACCGAAAGCGTGATGGTCGCGCTGGGCGGAGCAATTCTCGGACTCGTTTTGGCAAAATGGGCCGTATCTTTGGTTGTTGTGCACATGCCTCCCGAGGTCGCGAAATTTATACCTGGATGGTACGAAATCCGGCTCGATGCACGAGCTATGTTTTTCACCATGATCGCTGGAGTTCTGGCAGGAGTCGTAGCGGGTCTGCTTCCCGCGTTTCAAGGCGTCCGCCTTGATGTGAATGAAACTCTCAAAGAAGGCGGACGATCGAGTTCAAGTGCGCGAGGGCGGCACGTGCTTCGCAATGTGTTGGTAATTGCGCAGGTGACCCTGGCAACTTTCCTGGTGATAGGTTCCGGTTTGCTGGTTCGCGGTTTTCGCACGCTGTTGCATTACAACCAGGGATTTCAGCCGAACACTCTGCTCACGATGTATGTGAATCTGCCTGACACGCGTTATTCCAAGCCGGAACAGCGCACGCAATTTTATTCACAGGTGCTGGAACGAATGTCCGCTATGCCGGGCGTAGTGGCGGCAGCGGGTACCTCTTGGGTGCCCTACGGCGATGGCGGCGGCACGTCGCAATTTTCGATTGAAGGCAGGCCGTGGCGGAACGTCAGTGAAACTCCAACGATTATGAATCTGGTGGTTAGCCCAAATTATCTTCAGATGGTGCACGTCCCTCTGATTCAAGGACGCGAACTTTCAGAGCAGGACAGTTCTGATTCCCAATTGGTTGGCTTGGTCAGCCAAACACTGGCGCGCCGATTCTGGCCTGCGGGTGACGCCATCGGACATCACCTTCGGATTGGTGGCAACGACTCGAAAAATCCTTGGATGACGGTGGTAGGCATTGTGGGCGACGTGAAAATGGACTGGAGTGACACGCGACCACTTTTTGCTATCTATCGACCATACCGTCAATCTTCCCGTAATTATTTTGCTTTGATGGTGCGGAGCACCGGAGATCCGATGGCCCTTGCCCCCGCCGCCGGAGCTGCCGTGGCGGCGGTTGATCCCGAAATGCCGCTGACCGACGTGCTGCCGATGACGAAAGTGATTAGCAACGGCACGATCGGGATCGCCTACATCGCAGTGATGATGGGAGTAATCGGTGGAATGGCGCTGGTGTTGGCAGCGGTAGGGGTTTACGGAGTGATGGCGTTCACAGTAACCGAACGTACCTACGAGATTGGAGTTCGCATGGCGTTCGGCGCTGAGACTTCGGATGTACTGAAGATGATTATCGGTCGTGGGCTCTTGCTAACAGGAATTGGACTGGCAATCGGCCTTCCTCTCACGTTCGCGGTCACGTACGTCTTGAGAGACTTGATCTTCGGCATCGGCGCTACTGATCCCATGACGTTCGCCGGTATCGCGCTGGCGCTCCTGGGTGCCTCGTTGCTTGCTTGTTGGATTCCAGCGCGCCGCGCGACGCGCGTAGATCCGATCATTGCATTGCGCTACGAATAATCGGACCCAAACATTTCACATTACTTTTCTGCCACTTATTCCGTTGTTTCAATTACATAGTAAGATGGCGCACGTGGGAATCCTCTGGCGGGACATCCGATACGCACTCCGTGCGCTTGGTAAGGCGCCGACATTTACGGCCATCGCGGTCCTCGCGCTTGGTCTGGGAATCGGCGCGAACACCGCCATTTTCAGCGTAGCTGACGCATTTCTGCTGAAACCTCTTCCACTTCCCGATATGCAGCATCTGCTGGTGATACTCGAGCAGGCACCGGGACAGGTCGGCGATGACGCCAGCGGCGTTTCAGGTCCAACATTTAGAGACTGGCAACATCAGACGAATGTCCTCCAAGGTCTGACCGCTTATGAATGGCGCTCGACAAGTCTAACCGGAGAAGGGATTCCGGAAAATGCCCAGGCGTACATGGTTGAGCCGAGTTTCTTCTCGCTCTGCGGCGCGGCACCGCTGCTTGGACGCACGTTTCTTCCTGAAGAGGCTAAGCCCGGCAGCGACGGTGTAGTGGTGCTGAGCGCGGGATTGTGGGAAAGACGATTCGGCGCCGATCCCCATCTGATTGGCCAGACAATTCATGTGGAGGGAAGACCTCTCGTGGTCGTCGGAGTAATGCCGAAATCATTCCTCTATCCGCTCGCCACCGATCTCTGGCTGCCCCTTGCGCTTAGTGAGGAGGTTTGGGCGCGCAGGGATCTGCATAATCTGTTTGTCCTTGGAAAGTTGAAACCGCGCGAGACCCCGGCCCGCGCCCGCGCCGAACTGAACACACTTGAACTTCAACTGGGAGGGATCTATCCGTCCACCATGCGTGGCTGGCACGTGATGGTTGAACCCATTCGGTCGTATGCCGTCGGTGAAGATGCCCGCAGTTTTACGATGCTCTTGCTGGCGGCGGTCGGCTGCGCGCTGCTGCTGGTGTGCGCCAATATCGCCAATTTACAGTTCGTGCGCGCCTCCGGGCGAGTGAAAGAAATCGCGATCCGAGTGGCGCTGGGCGGAAGCCGCTGGCGAATTGTCCGCCAGCTATTGACGGAAAGTACTCTGATTGCACTCGCCGGGGCAGGTCTGGGCATATTGATCGCGCACTGGACAATTAAAACTGTAATTCTAAATATGCCGGCGGACGTCTCCAAGACGATTGCCGGATGGGACGAGATACACGTGGATGCGCGCGCTCTGGTTTTCGCCATTGCGGTGGCAATTGCAGCCGGCGTCCTGGCGGGAATTCTTCCCGCGATGAAAAGTACGCGAATCGGATTGAGCGAAACGCTCAAGGAAAGCGGGCGTTCCAATTCCAGCTCTCGCGGAAGCCAGCGATTGCGAAGTCTACTGGTGGTTCTGCAGGTAGCGCTCGCCGTCGTGTTGTTGGGCGGCGCTGGATTATTGGTGCGAACATCTCGTCGCATCAGCGAAGCCAATAATGGTTATCGGCCGGAATCACTGCTGACGATGGTCATCAACTTGCCGGATACCAAGTACAAGACTCACCCACAAATGTTGGACTTCTTCGATCCGGTCCTCGCGAAGCTACAGGCGCTGCCCGGAGTGCGGGATGTTGGCGCCACTACGACCCTGCCGTTCGGCTCTATCCACACCCCCGTTGTTTTCACTATCGAGGGACGTCCGTGGCGAAGCGCCGCCGACGCGAAGTTCGCGGAAGTTGAAAGCATTAGTCCGAACTACGTACGCCTGATGGGAATTGCGTTAATACGCGGACGTGAGTTCACAGACGCGGACTCCGCGAGTTCGCCCGACGTACTAATTATCAGTCAAAGTTTGGCGCGAGCATATTGGCCCAACGAAGATCCGATCGGCCACCGCATAAAACCTTATCCCGCGGATGATACGAAGCATTCGTGGATGCCAATTGTTGGAGTAGTCGCGGACGTTACGCTGGACTGGAACAATCCGGGACAAGGATTCCTCATCTATCGCTCACAGCGCCAGTGGCCGAGAGTGTATTCGGCACTGGTGATGCGAACTTCAGGGAACCCCGAGTCAATTGTTCCCGAGGTGCGAGCCGCGATTGCGGCGATAGACCCGGAGCAGACGCTAATGAGCGTGAAGTCCCTGACGCATCTCATCAAGGAGACCACGATCAACATTTCCTACCTCACGATGATGATTTCTGCGCTTGGCGTTCTTGCAATGCTCCTGGCGGCCATAGGACTTTACGGCGTGATGGCGTACGTGGTCTCGGAATCCACCCACGAAATCGGAATCCGGCTGGCGTTGGGCGCAACGCCCGGAAATGTTCTGCGGCTGGTCATCCGCCGCGGAATGCTGCTCACAATTGCAGGTCTTTTCATCGGTCTGCCAATCTCGTTGTTGTGGCTGCATCGCGTGCTGGGTGCATTCATCATGGGCATCGGGCCGCCGGATCCAGCTACGCTTTTGGAGGCATCAATCTTGCTCGCGATTGTCGCACTGACGGCCTGCTGGATTCCGGCGCGTCTGGCCACACGCGTGGACCCCTTAGAAGCCCTTCGTTACGAATAATCTGCCAGCGTTATCCAGCCGACAATGTTCGAAACAATTACCGCGTTTCATGCGTCTTCTATAGAGATGTAGATTCCCGACGCGCCAAATGCTGCTCGCTTCATGCCTCCGGTGCCGGAAAGGATGTTTCATCCTATGGGAACCTTTTGGCAGGACATTCGATACGGATTCAGAATGCTCGCGAAGCGGCCAGGCATTACGTTAGTTGCCGTGCTGACGCTTGCTTTGGGTGTCGGTGCGAACACCGCAATTTTCAGTGTTGTTGATGCCGTGCTTTTGCGTCCTCTTCCGTACAAGCAGCCCGATCGTCTCGTCTTTCTTACCGAGGACTCGCATCAAGTCCCTGGCATGAGTATTTCCATGGCTGACTTTAATGACTGGCGCGCCACCAATACGGTGTTCGAGAGCATGGCGCCGTATAGCGCAGCTAGCACAATCCTGACGGGCAACGGCGACCCGGAAAGTCTGCAGGTGCGGCAAATTACGGCGGGACTTTTCCCGACGTTCGGAGTGCAGCCAATTATCGGTCGGGCGCTGACGCCGGATGACGATAAGGTTGGGGCCGCGCCCGTTGTTCTTTTGAGTGACGGCTTTTGGGCGCGAAAGTTTGCCCGCGATCCGAGCGTCGTAGGCAAGCAAGTCACGCTGAATGGCCTCAGCTATACGGTGATCGGCGTTTTGCCGAGCAGCAAGTTCCACGGATCGTGGCCCCGATATTCCCTATTCACCTCACTTTGGCGGCTCGAGGATCAGCTTGGAGGCGAAATGCAGCGGGGCAGTCATCCCGGAATTTATGCAATCGCGCGGATGAAGCCCGGTGTGACTTTGCAACAAGCAAGTAATGAAATGTCGGGAATCGCCGCGCGTCTTGAGAAAGAGCATCCCACGTCCAACGCGGGCATCGGCGTTACCGTGGACTCCGTCCTCAACGCCTACGTGGGAGATATTCGTCCCGCGCTACTCGTGCTGATGGCCGCTGTGGGATTCGTGTTACTCATCGCCTGCGCGAACATTGCCAACCTTTCTCTGGCACGAACCACGGAGCGAAATCGCGAGTTAGCTATTCGCACGGCCCTGGGCGCCGGCCGTTTCCGGCTGATTCGTCAGCTGTTGACAGAAAGTATGCTCCTGGCTCTGATCGGCGGGTCGCTCGGACTTGTGGTCGCTTATGGCGTGACGAGTGCGGCCGCGAAAGTTTCTACGTCGAGCGTTCCGCGAATCGATACCGTTTCAATTAACAGCGGCGTGCTGCTCTTCACGCTTGCCGTGTCCCTTTTGACCGGCCTCTTCTTCGGACTTTTCCCCGCATCGCAAGCCTCGCGCGCCGACGTTCACAAAACCATGAAAGAGGGTGGCCGCACCGGAACTGTGGGTGCCGGAAAAAAACGCGTGCGATCCGCGCTGGTCGTGGCGGAAGTAAGCATCTCGTTGGTGTTGCTTGTAGGTGCGGGACTAATGATCAAAAGTTTTTACCGTGTAGTTCGGGCAGATTCGGGATTCAATTCTGCGGGAGTCCTGACTGCTGGATTTTCGCTTCCGAATGCGCAGTACAAAGATGCCGCGCAGCAGAGGCAATTTGTAAATCAGTTGGCAGCCAAACTCGAATCGATTCCCGGCGTCCAGGCGGCTGGTGTGACACTCCCTTTGCTGGGCGGTTTCCAAACCGGTTTTATGATTGAAGGAAAACCTAAACCCGAAGCCGGAAAAGAATCTTCCACAGATATTTTGCGCGTGACCCCCGGCGCTATGCAAGCCATGGGTATTCCACTTTTTCAAGGGCGATATTTCACAGCAGCTGACAATGAAAATTCTGAGCCCGTCTGCATTATCGATGTAACGATGGCCCAAACCGAGTGGCCCGGTGAAAATCCCATGGGCAAACGTGTTGCCGTATCCGGCCGTGCCAACAATCCGAACGATCCCGAATGGATGAAAGTGGTCGGCGTCGTTGCACACACGAAGAATTATGGCGTTGACCAACCGTCGCGCGTAGAGACATACCAGCCGTTTGCACAGAGCCCCATCGGCGGAGGCTCGGTCGTAATGCGCACTCAAAATAATCCATCGAGCCTTGCAACTCCGGCGCGAAACGCAATTCTTTCAATTGACGCGAACGTGCCGCTGTCACAGGTTCGGGAACTTGCGGAGATCGTTGACGAAAATGTGGCTCCGCGCAGGCTTTCCGTGTTGTTGCTCAGCGCGTTCGCCGCACTCGCATTGGTGCTTTCTGCCGTGGGAATTTACGGAGTGATGTCATACATGGTGACGCAACGCACGCAGGAAATCGGGGTTCGTATCGCCTTTGGCGCACAACGCGCGGACGTCATGCGTCTTGTCCTGCGAAACGGAATGGCTCTGTTGCTCGTCGGACTTGGCATCGGACTGGCTGGAGCGTTTGCTCTTAGCCGATTCTTGCAATCCTTGCTGTTCGAGGTAAAGTCTACGGATATAATGACGTTTGCGAGCGTTCCGTTTATGCTGGCGGCCGTCGCGTTTCTGGCATGTTATTTGCCCGCGCGCCGCGCCACACTTGTGGATCCGGTCGTTGCACTGCGAAACGACTAGTTCGCGCGGATCTTCACAATCCGCGTCGGAAGACGCGACATTGGAGACTCGCGCGCGTCTAAATAGACAGGAGATTTATGGCCGACCCATTAATTCAGTTGCGAAGTTTGGAAAAGTCTTACGACATTGCCGCAGGCAAGTTCTTTGTGCTGCGCAGGATTAATCTGGATATTCAAGCCGGCGAATTCGTGACGATCATGGGGCCGAGCGGCGCGGGCAAATCTACTTTACTCGCAATCATTGGAATGCTTGACGGCGCATGGACCGGCGAATATCACTTCGTTGACCAGCCCGTCAACAAACTCAGCATCAAGCAGCGCAACGAGCTGCACAAACGCTACATCGGCTTTGTGTTTCAGAGCTATCACCTGATTGACAATCTGACTGTCTTTGAGAATCTGGAAATTCCGCTTTCGTACAAGAATGTTCCACGCGGCGAGCGCACTAGCCTGGTGTGCGACGTCCTTGACCGCTTTAATATTGTCGGTAAGAAAGATCTTTATCCGAATCAACTTTCGGGCGGACAGCAGCAGCTTGTGGCCGTGGCGCGCGCCGTGGTGATGAGTCCGAAATTAATTCTGGCGGACGAGCCGACTGGAAATTTGCATTCCGGACAGGGTGACGAGATTATGCAGCTCTTCAAGCGCCTGAACGACGCGGGCACAACAATTATCCAGGTGACGCACTCCGAGCGAAATGCAACCTACGGACATCGCATTGTGAATCTTAAGGACGGCTGGATCGTGGACGAAACGCGACCCGTGGCGACTGGAGCGGAAACCGGCGCAGTGCGGTAAGGCCTCACTCGAAGATCAATGACACCGGGCGCGCGTCTATGCTCATCTGGTTCAGCATGAGCAAAAGTGCTGAGATATCGAATTTGTTCGCTCCGAGTTCGCCTCAAGGCAACGAATCCGTTCGACGAAGTACATCTCTGATTTCCTCCAATTTCGCGACACGCCGTCCCAAAAGCGGGCACAAGCGGTGCTTCGCGACGTCCTGTATGTCGTTAAGTGCCATGAATACAATACGTTAGCGGCACTCCGGCGGGCCAGAAACTTGCTCTCAGAATACCGGACACGCGTAGAATCCCATCGCATCGCCCATAAAAGGCGTGATCGATGAAAGTCATAAACGGTCTTAGAACAGTCGCGCTGATGATTGCCGTGGTTGGGCTCGTGTCAAAGGTTTCGGCCGAAAGCAGTAGCCGGAGCGCAAGGATTCCTCTTGCGCAGCCGAGCGGTTCTTCGTCTCGAACGGCGGTCAAAGCAGATCTTTCAGGCAAGTGGGATCTGGATGTAAAAACCGACGGTGGCCCGATTTCAGCGAAGGCGGATTTCAAAGTCACGAGCGATGGGACCATCACGGGAACGATCGAGTCTGCGGAATACGGCAATTCGAAAATCGCAAGCGGCTCCGTGGCGGACGCGAGCTTCGCGATCAAATTCAGCGTCAGCGCCGATGGCAACGTGATTGAGATCAACATGAGCGGAACGTTTGACGAAAAGTCCATGAAAGGATCCGGCACGGCCGGAGACGGCTCGTTTAGTTTCACGGGAACGCGGACTAGTAACGCCCAGGGATTGAGCAGCACCCAGAAATAACAACGCGTCGAATCATTAGAACTGAGGCGTGCGATTGCGAGAGCACGCGGAATTACAGCCGAAAAAACGGGAGGCGCCGATGGGAGTGTTCTTGAAAGACGTTCGTTACGCGGCGAGGATGTATACGAAAAATCCCGCCATTACTTGCGTGATGGTCCTTTCACTGGCGCTGGCGATCGGCGCAAACACCGCGATATTCAGCGTGGTGTATGGCGTTCTGCTCCGCCCGCTTCCCTACCCCAAGGCCGATCAGATCGTGGTCGTCAACGAAGTGGGCTCCAAAGGCACGCGCGCAAATTTTGCGGACCCCAATTTTGAAGACTTCCGTGCGACGAATCATTCGTTGCAAGGCTTGGCAGAGTATGCCGCGAGTCCTGAATCTGTAACCGGTGCCTCGGAACCGACACGAACGGTTGTTGCCGAAGTGTCCGCGGATTTCTTCGACATCATGGGAGTATCTCCGGCCTTCGGACGTGCGTTCGGCAAGGAGTCGCAACGATTCGGCGGCGCGCCAGCGGCATTGGTCAGCTATTCCTACTGGCAGCAATATCTCGGAAGCACGCAAGATTTTTCAAAATCCAAATTGACGATCGAAAAGATCGAGTACCCAGTCGTCGGCGTACTTCCCGCAGGCTTCCGCTTCCCTTCTGACACAAACATCTGGATTCCGCGCGAACTGGACGAGCGTTATCCCAGCCGAACCGCGCACAATTGGCGCGTGATGGGACGCATGCGTGACGGAGTCTCGCTCCAACAAGCGCGCGCAGACCTGAGCGGTATCGCGAAGCATCTGAAAGAACAATACGGAAAAGATCTTTGGATGGTGGATGCCTCGGTGATTCCGCTGCAGGAATCGATGGTCGGAAAAGTGCGATCCACACTGTTTTTATTGCTCGGCGCCGTGGGTTTTCTATTGCTTGTCGCTTGTGCAAATGTTGCCAACCTGATGCTCGTGCAGGCCGCGAGCCGCGCACGAGAACTTGCCATCCGCGCCGCGCTCGGCGCTGGACGCAGCCGGCTGGTGCGCCAATTCCTGACGGAAGCGATGCTTCTTTCTTTGGTGGGCGGCACGCTCGGCGTTTTTGCGGCGTTATGGGGCGTGGACGCTCTGCTTGGAATTGCGCCGAGTACGCTCCCGCGCACGCAGGACGTGTCCGTCAATCTTCCCGTCATGTTATTCGCGTTGGGTGTTTGCGTTCTTGTGGCAGCGGGACTTGGAGTGATGACCGCTGTGCGCGCAACTTCTGGAAAACTTCAGTCAACGCTCGGCGAAGGAAGCCGCGGACAGGCGGGTTCCGTGCGAAGCCGGCGAATAGGTCAAACCATCGTCGCCTCGCAATTGGCGATAACGCTCGTGCTTCTTATCGGCGCCGGTCTTCTGGGCCGCAGCCTGCTTCAGATTCTTTCGGTTAACTATGGTTTCCAAACGGAAAATAATGTTTCGCTGAATCTTCCATTGTCCTTCCCCGCGAACGACGCGGACAAGGCGCGGCGAGTTCAACAGATAGACGAAATTCTTGCGCGTTTGCGACGCGTACCCGGCGTGGAATCCGTTGGCGCAGTCAACGAGCTTCCGCTGGCTGGGAGCTTGTCCGATGGTACTTTTATCGTGACGCAACCGGGGACGAGTGTAAAGGACTTTGAAGAGTTCGAGAAACTGGCGCACGACCCGTCCCTGACCGGTGAAGCCGACTATGGTGTCGCAAGCGAGAGTTATTTTCAGACTCTCGGAATACCGCTGATTCGCGGACGATTGTTCGACGACCGTGACGTTATGAACGCGCCCCACGTGGCGGTCGTCAGCCAATCGCTCGTGGCGGCAAGGTGGCCGAAGGAAGACCCCATCGGTAAAACGATCGAATTCGGCAATATGGACAACGACCTTCGCCCGCTCACGATTGTTGGCGTTGTTGGCGACATCCGCGAACGTTCGCTGGAGCAACCGCCATCCCCAACAGTCTATGTAAACTATCGGCAACGCCCGCAGAGGGCAGCGGATCTTTATGTGGTAGCTCGCACCACATCCACACCGGCAAGCGTATTCAGCGCTACGCGCGAAATCGCTCATGATCTCGCGCCGGACGCGCCGCCGCGGTTCAGCACCGTCTCGCAAGTGTTTTCCGATTCACTAGGCACGCAACATTTCAATCTAATTTTAATTGGCGCATTTACGGGAACCGCGCTGCTTCTTGCGATGGCAGGACTTTACGGAGTGATGGCCTACACCGTACAAGAACGCACGCGGGAATTCGGCGTGAGAATGGCGCTGGGTGCACAACCCCACGACGTCCTGAATTTGGTTCTGCGACAAGGAATCGTCACCATTGCAATCGGCGTGGCCGCCGGAGTATTTGGAGCAATCGCCCTAACGCGCACAATGGCATCGCTCCTCTACAACACCAGTGCAACTGACCCAATCACCTTTGTGGGCGTAGCCCTGTTGCTGACATTCGTCGCACTGCTGGCGTCTTACCTACCAGCGCGGCGTGCGACGCGGGTGGATCCCGTTATCGCGCTGCGGTACGAGTGAGCGCCGCAATTTAACGCGGGCCACCGCAGAAGACACTCGCGAAAAGGAGATTTGACAAATGAAGCTCGCAAGATATTCCATGAATGTATTGCTGGCGCTGACCGTGGCGATGGCAGCCTCGATGGCGTGCACCGCCGACGATAGATACGCGGAAGGTTCGTTCGATCGCACGCTTAAAGTATCCGGCTCCGTGGATCTCACAGTTGCCACTGGTTCCGGCTCAATTTCCGTGCGCGCCGGTGACGGTTCCTCCGTGCACGTTTCCGCGAAGATTCGCGTGAGCGAAGGCTGGCACGTCACGATGAGCGAAGCACAAGACAAAGTAAAAACACTCGAAGCAAATCCTCCGATCGAACAAAGCGGCAACACAATTCACATCGGCGAAATTCGCGATGAGGAATTGCGGCGCAATGTTTCCATCAGTTATGAAGTCACCACACCCATCGATACCAAGCTGCGTTCGAGCACTGGCTCGGGCAGCCAAACACTCGACGGCCTGAAAGGCCCGGTTGAAACGAGCACTGGGTCCGGTGGCATGCACCTCAGCAAAATCGGAAGTGAAGTGCGCGCGACGACTGGATCAGGTTCAATCACTCTCGATGATGTGAACGGCAGCGTACGCGCTTCCACCGGCAGCGGAGGCATCCGCGCCAACGGCATCGCCGGCGACGTGACTGCAAAAACCGGCAGCGGCACCGTGGAAATTTCGCAGACTGCACCCGGCGATGTGGACGTAGAGACCGGCTCCGGCGGCGTCGAGCTTCGCGGCGTGCAAGGACGCGTTCGAGTGCATGCGGGCAGCGGCAGTCTTCACGCAGAAGGAAAACCGACAGGAGACTGGGATTTGCATACTGCTTCTGGTTCTGTAACGCTTCGATTACCGCCGGACGCGGCGTTTAATCTGGAAGTCAGCACTGGCTCCGGCAATATCAGCACGACGCATGCGCTGACCGTGACCGGTGTAATCGGCGGACGCCACGAGCTGCACGGAAAAGCTCATGGAGGCGGCCCCGTAATTTCTGCGCACACGTCTTCGGGAAGCGTTCGCGTAGAATAGGGGCGAGGCGGATTCTGGCGGGCCGGACCTCCCGGCTCGCCGGAAAATTCCGCGGTAAGGCGACCCGGAGGACGCAGTTCTCAACGATCGAATGAAAAACTCCAATCCCGCTGCCACGCGCGTGCTGGTTGCAGACGACCAACCCGATGTCCGTGAAGCTCTGCGGCTGTTACTCAAAAATGAAGGATACGAAATTCAGCCGGCTGCATCGCCAGCGGAAATTCTGGCCGCGCTGGAGGCACGCGAATTCGATGTCGTGCTGATGGATTTGAATTACGCGCGTGACACCACGTCAGGCGCGGAAGGCTTGGACTTGCTGATGCGCATCCAGGCGATTGATAGCGCGCTGCCTGTAATCGTGATGACCGCATGGGGCAGCGTGCAACTAGCCGTGGAAGCCATGCGCCGCGGCGCCAGAGATTTCATCCAAAAGCCGTGGGAAAACGCGCGGCTGCTCGCCATCGTTCGCACCCAAGTTGAGCTGCGTCAATCGCTGCGACGCCAAATCCGCCTGGAAGCAGAAAACAAACTTCTTCGCGCCGATTCGATGCCCACGCTCATCGCTGAATCCGAAGCGATGCGGCCGGTGCTGGAATTAATTGCGCGCGTGGGTCCGTCGGATGCAAACGTTCTCGTCACCGGTGAACACGGAACTGGCAAAGAGGTCGTTGCCAAAGCGCTCTATGCGCTTTCGCCGCGATCCACAAAGCCACTCGTGACCGTAAACGCCGGCGGACTTTCCGAAGGAATTTTCGAGAGCGAACTGTTTGGCCATGTGAAAGGCGCGTTCACGGACGCGAAAATGGATCGCGTCGGCCGCTTTGAGCTGGCCGAAGGCGGCACGCTTTTTCTTGATGAAATTGCGAACGTGCCGATGAATTTGCAGGCCAAGCTTCTGCGCGTGCTGGAAACCGGCGAGATGGAGCGCGTCGGATCTTCCAAGACTCGCCGAGTGGACGTTCGCATTCTGGCGGCAACAAATGCCGACGTGGATGCCGAAGTGGCCGCGGGCCGGTTTCGCCAAGACTTGCTGTTTCGCTTGAATACAATTGAAATTCACCTGCCGGCGTTGCGCGAACGTCGCGAGGATATTCCGCTGCTCGCGAATCATTTTCTGCGGTCATACGCCCAGCGCTACAGAAAGACTCTTACCGGCTTCGATGCTGCTGCCATGCAAGCGCTGCATGAGCATATGTGGCCGGGCAATGTCCGCGAACTCGACCATGCCATCGAGCGCGCAGTACTGCTGGCCCAAAGCAATCAGGTGCGCGCTTCGGATTTGGGTTTGCGCGCCACGGCGGGGACCGGAGTTGCCCGCCTGGAAGAAATGAACCTGGAAGACGTTGAACGCTATCTCGTGCAGAAAACGCTGCAAAGATTTGACGGCAACGTCAGCCAGGCCGCGGACGCATTGGGACTCAGCCGCAGCGGACTCTATCGCCGCATGCAGAAATATGGATTGTCCGCATGAAAAAGCTCTTCCATGAGCGCCATGTGCTGCTGCTGGCGCTGGTGGCGGGGCTTCCCGGATCACTCGCGGGAATCATCCTTCTCTGGATCGGATATTACTCCGGAACTTATAAACCGCTGACCTGTTGGACCCTGACGATTCTTATCGTCGGAGTGTGGCTGGGTTTCGCGGCATCTGTGCGGAACAAAGTTGCTTTCCCGCTTCAAACTCTTTCCAATTTAATCGCCGCCATGCGCGAAGGAGACTTTTCCATTCGCGGCCGCGGCGGCGCGTCCCCCGATGCACTCGGCGAAGTAATCCGCGAAGTGAATGCGCTTGGCGTAACCCTGCGCGAACAGCGACTGGGCGCCGTGGAAGCCACTACGCTGCTGCGAAAGGTCGTGGAAGAAATTGACGTGGCCATGTTTACCTTCGACGGCACTCAGCACTTGCGCGTGGTAAATCGCGCGGCGGAACGCCTGATTGGATTACCTTCAGAACGAATGCTAGGCCGCACCGCTGCCGATTTGGGTCTGGCAAGCTGTCTGGAAGGTGAGCCGGCGCGCACGTTGGAAATTAGTTTTCCGGGCGCCACAGGCCGATGGGGAATGCGCCGGAGCACATTTCGGGAAGGCGGTCTGCAACACAATTTGCTGGTGCTCTCGGACTTGAGCAGGGCGCTGCGCGAAGAAGAGCGTCAGGCGTGGCAGCGCCTGATCCGCGTGCTCGGACACGAATTAAATAATTCCCTCGCGCCGATTCAAAGCGTCGCCGAGAGCATGGAAAGTTTATTGCGGCGCCTGCCTGTGCCAACGGAATGGCCTACCGACGCCTTCGCGGACATGCAAAGCGGATTCGGCATAATTCGCGCGCGGTCGGAGGCACTCGGGCGCTTCATGGGCGCATATGCACGTCTCGCTAGGCTCCCTCAGCCGCAGCTCGGTCCGGTGGACGTTGCGCGTTGGATCGCGCGCACTGTGAGCCTCGAGCAGAGATTGAGCGTGAGCGTAGTCCCCGGCCCGCGCCTGATTATTTCCGCGGACGGCGATCAACTCGATCAGCTACTAATTAATTTGCTGAGGAATGCGACAGACGCTGCACTCGAAACACACGGCGGAGTACGCGTCGGGTGGACTCGCAGCGCAGATTCAATCGAAGTGTTCGTTGAAGACGACGGCCCCGGCCTTTCCAACACGGCAAATCTTTTCGTGCCGTTTTTCACAACCAAGCCCGGCGGTTCGGGGATCGGTCTCGTGCTCAGCCGGCAAATTGCCGAAGCGCACGGTGGAAGTCTCGCGCTTATGAATCGCACGGATTCTCACGGATGCCGCGCGCGGCTGCGCCTTCCCGTCGACGTGCAGTAGAATTCCCTGCGCACGCAAACACAAATTCATCGAACGAAGAGTTGAATATCGGAAGCGCACGTGCCGAATACTCTGAAACTCATCAACGCGGAAATTATTGAATGCCGAAAGTGTCCACGCCTTGTGCGCTACCGTGAGGAAGTCGCGAGCACGAAGCGCCGCGCCTACCTTGATCACACTTATTGGGGTCGACCGGTGCCAGGATTCGGCGACCCGCACGCCAAATTAATGATCGTCGGCCTTGCGCCCGGCGCGCACGGCTCCAATCGCACTGGACGGATGTTCACAGGCGATCGCTCCGGCGATTTTCTTTATCCCCAACTTTATCGCGCCGGATTTGCAAGCCAGCCCACGGCAGTTTCGCGTGAAGACGCCCTTACCCTAATAAACACGTACATCGGCGCGGTAGCGCGTTGCGCCCCGCCGGATAATAAACCCACGCTTACCGAAATAAATAACTGTTTGCCGTATCTGGAAGCGGAACTCGATTTGCTCAAACCACCTGCAGTCCTCGCGCTCGGGCACATCGCATGGACTCATTACCTTCGTGGGCTGGCGAATCGCAAACTCATCGTGCGTGTCTCCGAATATCAGTTCTCGCACGGCGCGAGCTATCAGCTGCCGGGCGATCTGCCACGCCTCTTCGGTTCCTACCATCCGAGTCAGCAGAACACCCAGACGGGCAGACTTACGCCCGCGATGTTTGCAAATGTGCTGCGGAATATCCGGCGTTTCCTGAAAACTGCGTAGACAAGAATAACCGCCGGCAATTATTCGTAGTGCAGCGCCACGATGGGATCCACTTTAGAAGCGCGGCGCGCAGGCAGATAGCCTGCGAGTATTGTGACTATCGCAAGCACCGCAATTCCCAATGAAAATGAAAGAATATCCGTGGAACGAAGCCCGTATAGCTGGCTCGAAATAAAATGCGAAGCTCCCAAAGCAGCAGGAATTCCCACCGCTAAACCAAATAATAGAAGCGCAAGCGTATCGCGCAACACCATCCACAAAATATTCCCGCGTTGCGCGCCCAACGCCATGCGCACTCCAATTTCATTCGTGCGCCTTGCGACGCCCTGCGCAACCACGCCATACAGTCCGACGCATGCCAGCAGTAATGCCAGGCCGCCAAAGAAACTAACGAGTCGCGCCGCCAGCTTCTGCTGCGTGAATGTACTGTCAACTTGCTCGCGAAGAGTCCGCACCGTGGTGATGGGAAGCTTCGAATCTTCCTGACCAATGGAAGTACGAATCGTGGAGACCATCGCCTGCGGATCGCCCGTAGTCCGCACTTCAATCTCAACGGATAACGCAGCTTGAGTCTGCTCCTGCAGTATTGCCAGGAATACGGTTTCCTGTACTTTTCTCTCGTCCGCGCTCTCGAAATGCGCATCCTTCAGCACGCCAATAATTCCATAGTCGCCCGAGGACTTTTCATCATCAAAACCAAATCGGTGACCGACAGGATTTTGATTCGGAAAGAAGTGGCGGACGAAAGCTTCGTTGACCATCGCAACCTTGGCCGAGCCCGCGGTATCCTGCAAACCAACTGCTCTACCAAGCAGCAATGGAATGCCGAGTGTCTGCGGGTAATCAGGTCCGACGAATATCTCCTGCGCGGACGCATTTTCGTTTTCCTTTTGCGCGTAGCCTTGCACGCTAATGGTGCTCGTGCTGTTGCTCCCGCCCAGAGGACTGTACGAGGCCAGTGTGGCCGATTGAACGCCCGGTAGGGCGTGCAGCCGGTCGTAAAGTTTCCGATAGAGCGCGCCGACTTCCGCCGGTTTATACCCTGCAAGCCGCGGATTAATGCGCGCCAGCACCGCGTTTTCCTGGTTGAAACCGAGTGGCTGGCTCTCCAGATTCAACAAGCTCCGCGCGAAAAGAGTGGCGCCAACCAGAAGCACCAACGACGTTGCGATCTGCCCAACTACCAGCCCTTGCGTCATGCCAAATTTTCTTTGGCCTCCGGCCACGCGGCTACTGCCCATTTTCAGAGATGTAACGAGATCGGTGCGTCCGGCCTGCAGCGCGGGCGCAAGTCCGAAAATAATTCCTGCCACAAGTGTGATGCCGACCGTGAACAAAAGCACAGGGCCGTTCAGAGACGTATGCAACGGCGATGTTCCAGCGAGGAATGTGACCAGCGCCTGCACAGCCCAATACGCTAACAACACGCCAAACGCAGCTCCGAACGCCGCGAGCAACACGCTCTCCGTAAGAAGTTGACGAATCAGGCGCGCACGGCTTGCGCCGAGCGCCAGGCGCAATGTCACTTCAGTTTTTCGCCCGGCGGCTCGAGCGAGCAACAAATTTCCGACATTGGCACACGCGATCAGCAGCACCAGAACGACCACAACAAGCAAGATATGCAATGGCTCAGAATACCTGAAACGAAGCCCGGAAATTCCCGCGCCGCCATCGAACAGCCGAATTTTGTTTTTCGCGATGCTCTCTTTACTTTCGGGCGTGGGCTGCGAACCGGATTTGCTCGTCACGTACTGCAGCAGAGAGACGTTGCTCGCTTCCTGCGCCTGCTCTCGAGTGGCACCCGGACGCAACCGTCCCATCAGCGCGAGCCAATACGTATCCGTCCGGTCCAAATACGACGTGCGCTGCATGACCTGCGGCTGGAAAGTAAGCGGCAACCAATAATCCGGTGGGCGCCGGACGCGCTCGCCGAAGAACTCCGGTGGCGCCACACCAACAATCGTGAACGCGGTCCCATTCAAAATCGCCAACTTACCAATTGCGTTTGGATCAGAGTCAAGCCGTTGCTTCCAGTATCCGTTGCTCACGACCGCCACGGGATTTCCGCCAGGCTGGTCATCTTCCGGCCGGAGACTGCGGCCCATCGCAGCCTCAACTCCCAACACATCAAAATAATTTCCAGAAACTAAATGAACGGACGCGCGCTGAAGCGGCCCTGAGTCGCCCTCTCCGGAAAAATGTACCGACACCGGATCTTCCCCGCTCCGAAATGCGCACAGAGATTCAAATGGGAGCGGCTGCTTTTTCAGGAATTCATACGATTCGCTGGTGAAAAGATTCCAGGTGCCATTCGGCAGGCTGCCCGAGGACGTGCCTTCGCCGATTTGGTCGGAAAACAGCGCCAGCCGCGATGGCTCGCGCACCGGCAAAGATTCCAGCAGTACCGCGTCAAACAAAGTGAAAATTGCCGTGTTGGCGCCAATTCCCAGCGCCAGCGTTAGCACGGCGATCGCCGTGAACGCGGGCCTGCGAATCAGCATCCGCAGACCGAAACTTATATCCTTCCACAGAGATTCCACGCTGAACTTTCTGCTTCGGAAATTAAACTCCTGCCCAACCGATTAGACGCCGCGGCGCGAAAAACGTTTAGCCGAAGTTCTCACGAAACCGCAGCGAGCTACTCGTATCGTAACGCCACCATCGGATCCACTCTCGTTGCGCGGCGCGCCGGAATGTAACAGGCCACCAGCGCAACGCTCACCAGCACGATTGTTACGGCCACGAAAGTCACCCCATCCACCGCGCTGATTCCGTACAAGAAACCTGAAAGTATCCGGGAGACTGCCACTACTGCGGCCAGCCCAATCAAAACCCCGATGGCCACCAATTTTCCGCCTTGCATCACCAGCAGGCGAACCACACCTTCAGGTTGCGCACCCAGCGCCATGCGAATGCCGATCTCGCGCGTTCGCTGCGTGACGGCCAAAAGCGGTAATGCTCGTGATGCCCACTGACGCAAGCAGCAGCGCGAGTAGTCCAAGCGCCGCGGAAAGCGCCGCACCGATTTGCGATGGCCATATCCATTTCGCAAGATTGGCTGATAATGGCGTTGCTTCCGCTGGTACGGCAGGATCCTGCTCGTGAGCGAGCGCCGGTAGACCGGCGACCAGTGTTTTTATATCACCGGCCGAGCGCACAAGAATCGTGAAGTCTGAATACTCGCCAATATTCTCTGTCGTGGCGGGCAGGTAAAGATATGGCAAGTCACTGGACCACAGGTAAACGTTTCGCACATCGGGCGCAACGCCTGTCACTTCGTAAAGTGGCGACTTGCGTCCCATCCGGAATCGTTTTCCCAATGCCTGTTCGCCCGGCCAGAATTGTTTCGCCAGCGATTCGCTGATAACGGCCACGCGCGCGCCCGATCCGATATCTTCCGGAGTGGATTCTCGCCCGCGCAGCAGACGAATTCCGAGCGTGTCAAAGAATCCCGGCGAGACAACGTTGAAGTTCAGAATAGGGATGGGCTGCCCCGGCGCCGGCTCCTTCCCTTCCGCTATGAGATTCGTCTGCGCGAAAGAAGTTCCAAGCGGAACGGTTGAAGAAAGCGCAACAGAGCGAACGCCGGGCGCCGACCGGACGCGATCCAGCAACCCGCGGTAAAAAGCAGTTTTCCGCACAGCATCATAGCTGCGGACGCGCAAATCCACTGACATCGCTGCTACGTGGGCGGTGTCAAAACCCGGATTCGTATTCTGCGCTTTGCCAAGAGCACGCACGAGCAGCCCGGCGGCAATCAGCAGAAACAATGACGTGGCCACCTGTCCAGTGACGAGCACACCGCGCAGGCGCGATCCTTTTCGGTAGCTCGTCGCACTTCCATCTCCGCGGACCGCGATCAGCGGATCTTGCCGGGAAACTCGCAACGCCGGCAGAAGCCCCGATACGATTCCCGTGAAGAGAGAAACGCCGAACAGAAACAGCCCTACGCGCCAATCGGGAGAAACTTGCAGCGAAAGTACCGGCGCACCCGGAGGATGCGCAGTCTGCAAAAGAATATCCGACGCCCACCATGCCAGAAAAAGGCCGACCACTCCCGCGGTCCCCGCAAGCAGCAAACTTTCCACAACTAATTGGCGAACCAGCCTTCCGCGCGAAGCTCCCAGCGACGTTCTAATCCCCATCTCTTTTTGCCGGGCCACTCCGCGCGCGAGTTGAAGATTCGCGACGTTCGCACACGCGATGAGCATGACCAGCCCGACAGCAGCCATCGCCAGAACTGCGAATGGCACTAGATCGCTCTGTTCCCTGGGTCGAAAAAACCACCGGGCACAACCTGAATCGTCGCCCGGCGAAGCCGTTCGTCATCGTTCACATGAAACCGGCTGGCGAGTACGGTCATCTCGGATTGTGCTTGTGTCAGCGGGACGTGCGGCTTCAATCGCGCGGTAACAAAAAGCCAACCGGCTTCGCGATTGCTGAACCGAGCGCGTCCTCCTTGTACATTTGACGCCATCATCAGAGGCACCCATACGTCTGGCACCTCCTTATCAGAGCCGACGAAATCGCGCGGAGCGATCCCGATCACGGTGTACGGCAACGAATTCAGCGTGATCGTCTTGCCAATCATGGCGTTGTCGCCACCGAAACGCCGCCGCCAAAATCCGTAGTTCAAAATTGCGACTGGGTGCGCACCGGGAGTCTGATCTTCTTCGGGAAGGAACGTTCTGCCTGCCGCCGGAGTGGCGCCGAGCAAATCAAAATAATTTGCGGAAACAAGATTTGCTTCCAGCCATTCAGGCCGCGAGCTTTGGGATCCGCCCTCGCCGCCTAGCAAAACATGCCCGCCGGCACGCGCAGTCACCCTGGAAAACACGCTGTTCTGTTCGCGGCAGTCCGCAAACTCCGGATAAGAAAACACACCCGCCCCCGGTTCTCCGATGACGCCCGCGTAAAGATTCACAACGCGCAAAGAATCCTGCACCGGCAGCGGCCGCAATATCGCCGCGTCAAAGAGTGAAAAAATCGAAGTATTCAGGCCGATGCCGAGCGCCAGCGTGAGTACAGCCATCGCGGTGAAACCGGGGCGCTTCAAAAGCACCCGCGTGCCAAACCGAATATCCTGCCAGAGTGTTCCCATCAGCTGATCCCTCTCGCACGGCCTTGCAACATCTACCGCATCATGCAAAAACTTTGAACAACTGTTGACGCCGCTCCGCCCACTGCTCGCTCGTGAATATCCGCGGCCCGACTTCAATCATGCGCGGAAGCAAATCGAACACCCAAATCGGATCCCACTTCGCGCCGGAACGTGTGCGGTAATTCCGTTCATTCAATTCGCTGGCGATCTTCGAGAATGGAAGGTCCTGCACGATCAGTTCAAGAATCAGCACAATACACTCCTTCTCGACGGCATTTTCTTCCAGGTGAAGACAATCCGCCGCAACTTGCAAACCGTAGGGAACCTCCGTCTCCAATTGTTCCGAAGGTCGCACAACACCGCCCGCCGGACGTTCCCATTCAATAGCAACCATCCGCCATCCCGCCGCTGTTCTCTGATCAAGGTGTGCTGAATCAATCGGATGACGTAAAACTTCACGGACACGATCAAATTTGGGCTCCGACTTCGGCATCTCTCCTCCTATTCATGGCGCAGTGCAATCATTGGATCGACTTTGGTTGCACGTCGCGCCGGAAACCAACACGCAAGAATTGCCACACCGCACAGAACTGTCGTCACCACCGCGAACGTCATCGGGTCATCGGACCGAACTCCGTAGAGTTGGTGAGTCAGTAGTCGTGCGGCACCAAATCCGAGCAAAATGCCAGCGACCGCGCCCACAATCACCGGCCGCATTCCCTGGTTCAGCACCAGACGTAGAACATCGCCGCGCTGCGCCCCGAGCGCGAGGCGTATTCCGATTTCCTGGTTGCGCTGACCAACTCCGTAAGAAATTACGCCGTAAATTCCCAGGGCCGCCAGCAGCAATCCAAGCACTCCCAACAGGCTCGCAAGCGCCGCCGCGATATGCTGCGCAAAAAGTGATACGCGTTCAAGCTGACTAACGTCGTCCGACTCAAGTATGGCTACACTCGGATCGAGAGCACGCGCTTGTTCGCGAACCACTGGAATCATTAACGCGGTGCTCGCCTTTGTCCGCACCAGTACATTCGCGTCCGTGCCGCCTTCTTGTAAAAGCGGCATGTATAGGAACGATTCGGGCTCTTCTTGCATGCTGTGATACTTGATGTCCTTCGCCACGCCTATCACCGTCCGCCATTCGTCATCAAAATACACGCGGTGACCAACCGGATCTTTCCCCGGCCAGAATCGGCGCGCCATCGTCTCATTCACGATGATCGATTCAGGAGCTCCCCTTCGATCGCGCTCCGCGAAATCGCGCCCGCTAATCAGAGGAATCTTCATGGTCGTAAAATAGTTCGAACCAACCACGTTGAAATCGATTCCCATGTACTCGTCCGGCTTCGGCGTATATCCCTCGACGTTCGCCGTCGACCACCCTCTGCCGTTAAACCACAGCGGCGCCCATCTTTCCGCGCTCGCCGATTCAACACCTGGCAAGGCGCGTAGCTTTTCGACAAGCCGGTCAAAAAACTCCTGCGCCTTGTATCCGCCATAGCCGCTCGCGCGCAAATCAAATGCGAAAAGTCTCACATTCTCCGCGTCGAATCCCGGACTCGCGCGCAACAAATTACGGAAGCTTCGCGCGAGCAGTCCCGCACCAATCATCATTACAACCGCCAGGCTTACTTCGGAAATCACCAGCGCTGCGCGAAAACGCCGTCGCCCGCGAGACATGCTCGATGTTCGCCCGCCTTCCTTCAACGCGCTGAACAATCCGGGCTTGGACGCCTCCAGCGCCGGCACAATTCCACAAATCACTCCAGCAGCCACGGAAAGCATCAGCGCAAATCCAAACACGCGCGAGTTAAAAGCCGGCTCAAGTCCGAATGGCAAATGCGCCGGTGGCAGGAACAATGTAAGCAAATTAATTCCCCAAGCAGCGGCCATCAGACCGGCAGCTCCGCCAACAAACGCAAGCAGCATGCTTTCGGAAATGAGTTGTTGCATCAGCCGTCCGCGCCCGGCGCCGAGCGCTCCTCGAATGGCAATTTCACGTTCGCGCGAAAGCGCGCGCGCCAATAATAAATTTGCAATGTTCACGCAGCCAATCAACAACACCATTAGAACCGCCGCCATCAGAAATGTGAGAACCGGCCGCAAAAATGTTTGTGCGCCGTAGCTGGCTGCATAGAGCGGACCTATGTGCACGCCGGTGTTCCGGCTGCTATCCGGATACGCGCGCGCAATCTGCGCAGAAATTGTTGAAAGATCAGCCTGCGCTTGGGCGACCGAAACTCCCGGCTTCAGTCGTCCCATCATGTGCACGAAAGTTGGGTGGCGCTCCGTCAAACTCTCGCCGGCAAGTACCTGAGGTTGCTCCGCCATCGGCACCCAGAATTCCACTGCGAGTCCGACAATCGTTCCCCCGAATTCCGGCGGCGCCACTCCGATAATCGTGAATGGATGTTTATTGTAATCCATCGTCTTGCCGACGATCAATGGATCTGCACCGAACCGCCGCTTCCACAATCCATCGCTGATCACAGCCACGGGATGTCCGCCGGGAGCCCCATCTTCTTCCGGCGCAAATGTCCGCCCGCGCGCCGCATGCACTCCCAACAAGTCAAAAAAATTCCCGGTGACGATTTCTCCCCACGTGCGCTCACCCTGCGCTTCATCGCCAGCTCGCACAATGTCACCGATCAATTCAAATCCAATCATGTCTGTGAATACGCGCTGCTGCGCGCGGTAATCCACAAAATCGGGATATGAACTGGTATGTAGGGCGCCGTCTGGCATCACCGTCTCGGCCACCACAAGCTGATCGGAATTCTTTGCCGCGCCGAGTGGATGAAATAGAACCGCTTGCGTCCAACTGTAAACAACCGTGCTCGCGCCGATGCCCAGAGCCAACGTCAGCACGGATGCCAGCGTGAAGCCCGGGCGTTTGTTCAGCATCCGGAAGCCAAATCGCATGTCTTGAATCAGTGAGAACATCCACTCTCCTACACGCCCGTCGCGGCCATCGCGTAAACTAGTTTGGTCTACGACCGTCCAAATATTGTAAATATTGAGCGCAATTAGACTGCCGCCCTGGTGATTCTAAACGCTTTATTTTCATTTACTTATACGGTCTCTTGCTCTCGCGTTACCTAAACTTGGCCGGTTGTGGGATTATTCGTCTCGGAATCGAACAACCAAGCAGGATTCCTAGCCGTTCGCAAGTCCTCGAAAGATGAACGCACTACCCGCCTTGATCCAATCCAATGTTTAAGAGAAGACAGAAAAGTATCCGTCCGAACTGACAGAAAATGCAACGTTATAAGCATACGGCTCGTCCTATGTAAGTGACCGCTGACACCTTTGGTTCGGTAGGGGAATCCAACCTAAGTTGCGGTATTATCTCAACTCAGCAAGTTCACCAAAGTAGCCTGGCAGGAGCGCGCGAATGGCAACCCCAGTGACGGAAGAAAAACCAAAGCAAGAAATTTCCCAGGACGCGCGCGCAAACACCGAAATTCCGCGCCGCAAGGGCCACGGTTGGGTTTGGCTTATCATACTTGCCGCTCTCGCCTTCGCCGTTTGGCATTATCGTGGCATTTTCTCCAGTGCGCCCGCCGATACGTCGGCGAGTGCAGGGCGCGGCGGCAAGGGCGGCGCAGCAGGTTCCGCAGTTCCGGTGACAGTTGCCACGGCTACAAAAGGAGACATTCCCGTGTACCTGCGAGCTCCGGGTACGGCCGCCGCGTTCAACACCGTTACCGTGCACACTCGCGTGGACGGTCAGCTCATGAGCGTTGCCTTCAAGGAAGGGCAGCTCGTGCATGAAGGGGAGGTTCTGGCGGAGATCGATCCTAGACCTTACCAAGTGCAACTGGAACAGGCCGAAGGACAACTGGCCCACGATCAGGCGCTGTTAAAAGACGCTCAAGTCAACGCTCAACGATATTCCACACTTTACAACGAAGGTGTACTTTCCAAGCAGCAAGCGGATACGCAGCAAGCGCAGGCAGGCCAATATGAAGGGGCCATTAAAACCGATCAGGGCGCAATCGACAGCGCAAAATTAAATATCAATTACTGCCGCATCACCGCGCCAATCACCGGACGCATTGGATTGCGGCTGGTTGACGCTGGCAACATAGTTCACGCTGCAGACCAAAACGGATTGATCGTCATCACGCAATTGCAGCCTATCTCTGTTCTTTTTAGCCTCCCGCAGGATGATCTAATGGAAGTTAACAAGCAGGTCGTCGCGGGAACCCAACTTTCTGCGGAAGCATTTGATCGCGATACGGTCACCAAGCTCGCGACAGGCAAGTTGGCCACGATTGATAATCAGATTGACCAGACCACTGACACCTACAAACTGAAAGCAGTCTTCGGCAATGAAAATAATGCTCTCTTCCCGAATCAATTTGTGTATGTACGTTTGCTGGAAGGCCACAAACAGGGATTGACGATCGTGCCGCCTGCCGCAATTCAGCGCGGCCCGCAAGGAACCTTCGTATATGTCGTCACCGCGAGCCCTGCTCCCCCCGCCGGCAGTTCTGGCGCCGCGGGAACTCCCGGAAATATCGTCAGCCTGCGGCAAGTAACAGTGGACATCACCGAAGGCAATCAAGCTGGATTGAGCAAAGGTCTGCAGCCGGGCGAGTCAGTCGTCATAGACGGAATGGATAAGTTGCAGGACGGCTCCAAAGTAGACCCGCACACAGCACCGCCATCTCCGGCTGCGAATGCTTCCGGCGCGCCGGCTGCACCATCAACTCCATCCACGAGTGCAGCCGCCAAGCAGCCTTCGGCAAAGTCGAAGAAGAGTCCCAATCCATGAGTCCGTCGCGGCCATTTATTCTCAGGCCGGTTGCCACCACGCTGCTGATGGTCGGCATTCTGCTCGCTGGATTTGTTGGCTACCGCCAACTGCCGGTTTCCGCGTTGCCCGAAGTAGATTACCCAACCATTCAGGTCCAGACGTTTTATCCCGGCGCTAGCCCAGATGTAATGTCATCCGCAGTCACCGCGCCGCTTGAGCGCCAGTTCGGGCAAATTCCCGGACTGAATCAGATGACTTCCATGAGCTCATTCGGGAGCTCGACCATCACCTTGCAATTCACGCTGGATTTGAGCATTGACATCGCGGAGCAGGAAGTTCAGGCGGCGATCAACGGAGCCTCGAACCTGCTTCCAACCGACCTTCCGAATCCGCCGGTCTACAACAAAATCAATCCGGCTGACGCTCCCATCCTCACGCTCGCTCTTTCCTCAACTTCGCTTCCGCTTTCCAAGGTGGAAGATCTCGCCGATACCACACTCGCTCAGAAGATTTCTCAATTGCCCGGCGTCGGACTAGTCAGCATCAGCGGAGGCCAGCGTCCCGCGGTACGAATTCAAGTGAATCCCGCCGCGCTTGCTTCCGATGGACTCAGCCTGGAAGATCTGCGCACCGCGCTGAGTCAGGCGAATGTGGATCAGGCCAAGGGGAATTTCGACGGCGCCCATCAATCCTTCACAATTGGCGACAATGACCAGCTTCTGTCTGCCGACGTTTATCGGCCCTTGATCATCGCGTATCGAAGAGGCGCACCGATTCGTTTGTCGGACGTGGCGAATGTGATCGATGGCGCTGAGGATGTTAAGCAAGCCGCTTGGGCCGATGAATCTCCTTCGGTCATTCTGAATATTCAGCGCCAGCCCGGCGCAAATATCATCAGCGTCGTTGATCGCATTCAGACGCTGCTTCCAACTCTTCAGACTTCCCTGCCTTCCGCCGTAAACGTACGGGTCCTGACCGATCGCACAACTACGATCCGCGCCTCGGTCAGTGACGTTCAGTTCGAACTGATCCTCACGGTTGTGCTGGTTGTTATGGTGATTTTCCTTTTCCTGCGCAGTATCGCCGCCACCATCATTCCTAGCGTCGCCGTGCCGCTTTCGATTGTCGGAACATTCGGCGTAATGTATTTGCTCGGCTACAGCCTGAACAATTTAACTTTGATGGCGTTGACGATTTCCACTGGATTCGTCGTGGATGACGCCATCGTCATGATCGAAAACATCAGCCGCTACATTGAGCTGGGCGAATCGCCCATGGAAGCCGCGCTGAAAGGCGCGGAACAGATTGGATTCACAATTGTTTCGCTCACGGTCTCGCTGATCGCCGTTTTGATTCCTCTGCTGTTCATGGGTGATGTCGTCGGCCGTCTGTTCCGCGAGTTTGCGGTCACTTTGGCCGTCACAATTTTAATGTCCGCCATCGTTTCTCTTACTTTGACGCCCATGATGTGCGCGCGCCTTCTGAAGCATCACAAGGATTCAGACCGGGGATGGTTTTACAGGAAGTCCGAAGACGCCTTCAACGCCATCATTGCTTTCTATGGGCGCACACTACGATTCGTTCTACAATATCGCACCACGACACTGCTCGTAACCGCCGCCACTTTGGTTTTCACTATTTTGCTCTACATTTATGTCCCCAAGGGCTTCTTCCCTGTTCAGGACACAGGCGTAATCATGGGCCTTTCAGAAGCGCCGCAGGATATTTCATTTGCCGCCATGTCTACCAGGCAGCAACAACTGGCGCACGTTATTCGTCAGGATCCTGCTGTCGCCAGTCTTTCTTCGTTCATCGGAATTGACGGAACCAATACCACCACCAATACCGGCCGCATCCAGATTAATTTGAAGCCGCTTGCTGATCGCAAAATCTCCGCAATGGACATTATTCGCCGCATGCAACCACAGCTTGAAAAAATCGACGGCATCTCTCTGTTCCTGCAGCCCGTACAGGACCTGACCGTTGAAGATAGAGTGAGCCGCACGGAATATCAGTACAGCGTGGAAGATGTGGACGCCAAAGAACTCGCCTTGTGGACTCCGCGTCTCATCGCCAAACTTCAATTACTCCCGCAATTGCGTGACGTCGCCAGCGATCAGCAGGATCTCGGCCTGCAGGCCATGCTCGTCATTGATCGCGATACCGCATCGCGCCTCGGAATCCTTCCCGCCACCATTGATAATATCCTTTATGACGCGTTCGGCCAGCGTCAAGTCTCCACGATGTTTACCCAGCTCAATCAATATCACGTTATTCTCGAAGTTGATCCGCGTTTCCAGAAGAATCCCGATTCGCTCAAGGACATTTACGTTCCGTCGTCCACCGGCACCGCCGTTGCGGTCACCGCCGTCCCGCAATCGTCCGCAACCAGCACCACGGCAATTCCCTCCACGAATCAGCAAGCGAACTCAACGCCAAACTCGAATCCGAATCTAATTCCCAACTCCATTGGCGGACAGGTTCCGCTCAGTTCGTTCACCCATTTTGAGCCCGGCACATCGTCACTGGTGATCAACCATCAAGGCCAGTTTCCCGTCGTGACACTTTCATTTAATTTGGCGCCCAACGTTTCGCTTGGCGACGCCGTCAATGCCATCAACGCGGCGACTGCGAGCCTCAATATGCCCGTCAGTATTCAGACAAGTTTTCAGGGCACCGCGCAGGCTTTCCTGAATTCACTTTCCAACGAGCCCATCCTCATCCTTGCTGCGCTCGTCACGGTTTATATCGTGCTCGGAGTTCTTTATGAAAGTTACATCCACCCGATTACAATTCTTTCCACGCTGCCGTCGGCGGGCGTCGGCGCGATTTTGGCGCTACTCCTGTGCAAAACGGAATTCAGCGTCATTGCTCTCATCGGACTCATTTTGCTCATTGGAATTGTGAAGAAGAACGCCATCATGATGATTGACTTCGCGCTCGAAGCCGAACGCCATGAGGGCAAAGCGCCTCTCGACGCGATTTACGAAGCTTGCTTGCTGCGTTTCAGGCCAATCATGATGACGACCATGGCCGCTCTGCTCGGCGGTTTGCCTCTCGCTCTCGGCACAGGTGTCGGCTCGGAATTGCGCCGCCCCCTTGGCATCACGATCGTCGGCGGACTCATCATGAGCCAGATCCTGACTCTCTACACAACGCCGGTAATCTATCTCGCTTTTGACTGGCTCGCGCTACGCCTGGGAAAGCGCTTCCACGTTGGAAATCCGCAGGAGCATCCAGCTCCTGCCGACTAGCGCGATAAGGCAGTTTGGGAATGATGCGTGAATATTTCGGCTAACATCTCCGCTCCATTTATCCGGCGACCCGTCGCTACCGCGCTATTGAGCATCGCTATTTTTCTGGCCGGCGCCGTGGCGTTTCGTCTACTTCCCGTCTCACCTCTTCCACAAGTGGATTTTCCTACCATCAACGTTTCGGCCTCACTGCCCGGCGCCAGTCCGGAAACAATGGCGTCCGCCGTGGCTACGCCGCTCGAACGCCAGTTCGGCCGCATCGCCGGCGTCACTGAAATGACCTCCACCAGCCAGCTCGGCTCCAGCAGCGTCACTCTGCAATTTGATTTAACTCGGAATATTGACGCCGCTGCGCGCGACGTGCAAGCCGCCATCAACGCCGCTCGCGGACAGCTCCCCGCCAGTCTTCCGAGCGCGCCGACCTATCGCAAAGCAAATCCCGCCGACGCACCGATCATGCTTTTGAGTCTGACCTCGACCACCGTTCCGATTAGCCAGGTTTACGATGCCGCGGATTCGATCCTCGCGCAAAAACTAGCGCAGGTCGAAGGCATCGGTCAGGTGACTACGGGCGGCGGCGCAAAACCCGCCGTGCGCGTGGACGCGAACCCTGGACAGTTGAACAGTTACGGCATCAGCCTCGAGCGCGTCCGCACGGTTCTGAATACGGCGAATGCAAATCGGCCGAAGGGTGAACTCAGCGATCCCACCCAGGCATGGGACCTGGCCACCACCGACCAGCTTTTCAAGGCCGATGAGTATCGCAAATTGATCATTACCTGGAGTAAGGGCGCCGCTGTTCGAGTGGGCGACATCGCGACCGTTACGGACTCGAGGGAGGATGAGCGCACCGCTGGATTTGCAAACGGCGATCCTGCCGTCGTCATGATTCTGAGCCGTCAGCCCGGCGCGAATATTTTAGAAACAGTTGACCGCGTCCGCGCTTTGCTGCCCCAATTGCAGGCGTCCATTCCTCAAAATATTCACCTCGGAGTTATTCTGGATCGCACGCCAACGATTCGCGCTTCGATTCACGACGTCGAAATCACTCTGATCATCTCTATCGCGTTGGTCGTGCTCGTGGTTTTCGTTTTCTTGCGAAATGTCTGGGCCACGATCATCCCCAGCGTCGCTGTCCCTCTGTCTCTGGTGGGCACTTTCGGCGTGATGTATATGGCCGGCTACACAGTGGACAATCTTTCATTGATGGCGTTGACGATTTCCACTGGCTTCGTCGTGGACGACGCCATCGTCGTAATCGAGAATATCACCCGCTATCTGGAAAAGGGAATGACACCCATGCAAGCGGCTCTCACAGGTTCGCGGGAGATTAGTTTCACCGTCATTTCTATGAGCACTTCCCTCATCGCGGTTTTCATCCCCATTTTGTTGATGGGTGGAATCGTTGGCCGTCTTTTCCGGGAATTTGCCGTCACGCTCTGCACGGCGATTGCTGTCTCGCTGGCGGTCTCGCTTACCACCACTCCAATGATGTGCGCCCGTTTCCTGAAACACGATGCCGGCGAACACGGCTGGCTCTACAAGCTCTCCGAGCGCGGATTTGACTGGATGCGCGACGAATACGAGTTCGCTCTCCAGTGGGTGCTGCGCCACCAGCCAATCATGCTCGGCGTCACGCTCGCCACAATTGCCCTCAGCGGTTATTTGTTCTACATCGTGCCCAAAGGATTTTTTCCGCAGCAGGATACAGGACGATTGACGGGCAACATTCTCGCTGATCAGGACATTTCTTTCGCGGCCATGAAGGACAAGCTGCAAACCCTCTCAAGTATCGTCCAGCAAGACCCTGATGTGGACACGGTCAGCGCTTCCACTGGAGGCGGATATGGCGGTTCCACAAATGCTGCACGCATGTTCGTGCAGCTGAAGCCTCAAGGTACTGCTCGCACGGTCACGTCCGATCAGGTAATCGCGCGCATCCGCGCCAAAGCCTCGCACGTTCCCGGCGCAACTTTGTTTTTGCAATCAGTGCAGGACGTTCGCACCGGAGGGCGCCAGAGCAGTAGCCAGTATCAATACACGATGCAAGCCGATCAGTTGAGTGATTTGAACATTTGGGCGCCACGTATGCTTGCGCGCATCAGCCGCATACCCGAAATAAAAGACGCCAATACCGATCAGCAAGTCCACGGATTGCAAACGACAATCGAAGTGGATCGCGATACCGCTGCGCGCCTCGGCGTTCCCATGGCGGCCATTGACAGTACGTTGAACGACGCCTTCGGTCAGCGCCAAGTCTCAAACATTTACAAAGGACTCAACCAGTATCACGTCGTTCTCGAAGTCTCTGCGGATTTCCGGCAGGATCCAACGGCGCTGCAAAACATCTACGTTCAATCAACTACGACCGGAACGTTAATTCCCCTCAGCACATTCACCCACGTCGTCCCCACTCAACTTTCATTGACGGTGAATCACCAGGGCCAATTCCCGAGCATCACGCTTTCCTTCAACTTGGCGCCCGGCGCGTCATTGGGCCAGGCTGTCACCGATATTCAAGCCGCTCAGCGCGAAATCGGACTCCCGGCGAATGTCCACGCCAGTCCCTCTGGCACAGCCCAGGCATTTCAAGACTCGCTTGCCACCATGCCAATGCTGATTCTCACCGCGATAGGCGCGGTCTATATCGTCCTGGGCATTCTGTATGAAAGCTACATCCACCCGATTACGATTCTTTCCACCATTCCCTCGGCGGGCATTGGCGCGCTGTTGGCAATATTCCTGTTCCACTCCGACCTCAACATAATCGCTGACATCGGAATTATTTTGCTCATCGGAATTGTACAAAAGAATGCCATTCTAATGATCGATTTCGCGTTGCAGGCCGAGCGCATTGACGGCAAATCGCCGCTCGACGCCATTCATCAAGCCTGCGTCCTGCGCTTCCGCCCCATCATGATGACCACTATGGCCGCTCTGCTCGGCGCAGTGCCTCTGGCCATTGGCGGCGGCACCGGTTCCGAACTCCGCCAACCTCTCGGTATCACCATCGTCGGCGGACTGATCGTCAGTCAGATGCTCACACTGTTCACTACTCCAGTCGTCTATCTTTATATGGATCGCCTGCAGACATGGGTTCGCGGCTCCCGTCCAGTCCCGCAAATTGCCAAACCGGCTATGGCGGATTAGCTTCGCACTGCCGCTGAAAACACAACCGCCGCGGCAACCCTTTCGGAATCGCTCGCGCCGGTTATGCTTGGGTCGAGAGAGAAACTTTTAGCGGTGATGTCCGGAAGAACCGTGCGAGCCTCCGCCCGAACTTCCGTGAGAACTGCCGCCGGAACTTCCACCGTGCGAACCGCCGCCGCTATATCCGCCGCCGCTTGGACGTGAAGGACTTCCGCCATAACTTGGACGCGGGGCTGGCGCCGGGCTTCCACCGTAGCTCGGACGGCTCGATGCCGGATTGCCGCCATAAGATGGCCGCGCGGGCGCCGGATAGCCGCTATAACTTGGACGCGTCGGCGCCGGACGGCTGGACGGACTGCCGCCTACAACAGGCCTCCGCAAATCCAACGGAGGACGCGAATTCCCAGCATACCGGGGTTGCGATGGCATTGCGGGCCGCTCCACAGTATTCGGATTCGTGATGCGCCCTTGCTGAACCTGCGAAGGCGGATTTGCCGGGCCGTTGAATCGCTGCCATCCTCCAGAAGACGGTGCGGCTGTCGTGTTCGGCCGCTCAGTTCCCTGTCCTTCAAATGATCTTCCTGCAGTCCGGCCGGTTTGCGTTCCTCCAGTCGCACCGCGATTCGGATTTACGTCACTATTGTTCTGCCGAATCGTGGCGCCGACAGATCCATTTCCCGGCGCAGAACGCATCGGCTGCGATCCACTTCGGTGAATATCAGACGTCGGAACATTCATGCCGCTGTTACGCATCCCTTGCTGCACTCTGCCGGCTTGAGCGTTGAATGAGTTGAAAGAATTATGCTGCACCGGTTGTCGCGAGCCGCTTCCAAAGAAACGCGTATTCTGATTGTTGCGAATCGTTCCGGGATTCGCCGCACGGTTTGTGGCCGAAAGGCTCGCGCGTGTCGGCACGGCGGGCACGTCGCCGCTTGTAAAGTGAGAGTTTTGAAATTGTTCGGAAGAAATTCCCCGCGTATGCCCTACCGCACCGTGGCCAAATTCACCAGCGCGCACGGAACTCACGCCTCGAAGAATGTGTGGATCGCGTCCCGCTTGACGGAAATTCGAGAAACGCTCATCAAAGCGTCTGTGTAATGGATCAAACGCGCGCGGAAAACGCCGGTGGAAGTCATCGCGATCACGGAATCCAAACCGGTCGAAATCCCTAAACCCGAAGAATCCGAATTGTCCGCCAAAACCGAACCCTCCGTACCACGGAAAGAACGGATCGCACGGCCCGATAGGCAGCCATCCGATGGAATCGAAATCATCTCCAACTCCAAAGTCGTCGCCGAAGCCGAAGAAAGAAACGTAAGCAGGGGCCCACACGGGACGAATGCCGCGTTCTCCCGGCCACCAGCTCCACGCGCTGCCATTACGGAACCAGCGTCCATAGTGATACGGCGCCCAGCCCCATGACTCGTTCCCAACCCACGTCCAACCGTAGTCAGGTTCCCACACCCAATTTCCATCGCTGTACGGAGTCCAATCCGGACCCACATTGTTTGGCGTCCACACCTGCCCGTAATCCGGCACATCGCTCCACTGGCCGTTCTGATCCAAATCATTCGCGCCCGTGTAAGCAGGATCCACGTGATTCCATGCCGGCGAACTCTGCACTTTGCGATCGCGATCGGTATTCCACTTGTCCCATTCATCAAGAGCGGGTGCATCAGCAGTCTGATACTGCGCGTCGTCGCTCGTGCCTCGTATCGTGATCATCTGACCGGCGGCCACATCTGTACTTCCTTGCGAAGTTGAAATTCCCGCTTCGCCACGCCGCACGATCACAACCGTTTCATTCTCCGAATTCACTTGAATGCGGATTGAACTCTCACGCCCGGGATGTATTCCCACGTTTGGAGTATCGATTTCCACGTCGGCTTCGGATCCCTTCATGATCGCGTATTGAGCGAGCCCTTGGGCGAGTTGAATTTGAATGTGATTTTCAATCAGCGTGCTGATGTCCGCTTCGGTATGGCCGGAAAGACGAAGCATGTTTGCGGAATCGAGTTGTAATTCAGCCGAGCCGGTTGGCGACGTCGAAACTTTGTCGCCCGCCATCACTGGGGTGTTCAAAGTCACCGCTACCCAGTCGCCAGAGTCTCCGCGCTGCGTCGAAACGTCGCCACGAAGCAGGCTCACTCGCGCTACTCCCTGCGACGGACCGGACTGCTGATCATCACCTTGCTGCTGATTCGGTTGCTGCTGTTGATTGAACTGCGATTGATTCGGCGACTGCCCCGCCGTCGGCGGTGGCGCGCCCTGCGCAATCACTACACCCACTACGAAGCCACTCAATACCAAGACACTAAGAAATCCCTGAATCCGTCTCATGGCCCACCTCGTCACCTGCCTATCGGCCCGTATAAATCGATCCTCGCCCAAGTTCACAGCACTCTTCCCCGTAGATACATATGCATTGCTAGCGCCAAACTTGTCAGACGGCGGTGGATTGCTCTAAGTGGCTGCACAATAAGCACTTATGCGCGTATAGCGGCCCATTGGATCGCCACGAGGGAACGTTTTTCTGGTGACTTTCAACCGGCGCTGGTTGATTTCAGCCACCGCGTCAAACCGCAACTCGGGGGCCCGTGCGATCGCAAAACATCCACTCACGCCAGCCCTTCCGAATCACGGCTCCAGCATTACTGCGACTATTACTTGGGCGGCGACGGGGATTTCGGAGCCGGCGAAATATCGGCCTTCGACATGACAAACAGGAATGGCGATGGTTTGTAATCTGTGATCACACCGGTGACAGTTACCATTGTGCCCGACGCCGGCGGCGAGGCTAAAGGGTTCTCCAAACTAATCCTGAGGTCCACCTTATTTGCCTGTTGGTTCTCGTCAGTAATCGCCGCCTGGATCTCACTTTTCGCGGCGGTTATCACCTTGACGTCCATTCTGATTTTGGCTGCGCCACTCTTCTCTTTTTCTTGAATGGTTTGCCACACTTTGTCAGCGGCCGCCTTATTCTGAGGCGAGGCATCCCGGAATTGCAGGACAAATTCCCAGTCACTAAACGAAAGAGTCCCCGGATCATTTTCCTGAACGGCCTTCACCGCAATCTCTTCGGCACTTGGCGCCGGCTTGATCCGAGAACCGAAATCCTTTGGTGGAGCAGTTTCCTTCTCCCCCGATGCGAGAATCTGATCCCAACCGTCATCTCCGCCATGAAACTTGTGATATTTGGCCTTTCCGTATTGAGCGACGCTCTGTTGTGCGGCGCTATTCCCAGTAGACAGGTGATAGGCCTTCGCCAGATACCAGAATCCGTTCACGTCAATCGGGCTCATCTGTAGTTCGGCAACGCTCAACTGATAGACGTCCTGAAGTTCAGTCGGGGCAATCTCAACCGCCTTCAGATAATAATTGCGAGCCTGCCCGAAATCCTTGGACTGGAGCGTCGCAAAGCCGGCAGCACCATAAAAAATCTTGGCCACTTGATCGCGCATTGTCTTGAATTCGGCGTCGGTCATTCTATCGGGTTTCGTCCAGGTCGCCAGCGCTCCGATTCCGCGTTTAGAATCTTCCTGAGTCGCTGCAAGTGCGTTGCCGTCTCCTTACGTCGCACGGCTTCGCTCGAGAAATGTCATTATCGCAAGAGCACGCATATTACCCGACTCGAGCGCGAGGATTCTTTTGCCGGTATCCTCCAACATGGCTTGATTGCCGGTCTGTTGATATGCCGCAAGCGCTTGTTCGAGCGCATCAATTTTCACGACGCTATTTGGATACTGCTTCACAAAACTTTCCATCGCCGCGGCTTTTTGAACTGGATCCTTAGTGTTGAGCGCCGCCATGTATGCATTAAACTCCGGCGGATCTTTAATAGTTTTTTGCTGGGGCCGCGTCGCCCTCACTGTAGTAGCAAGCACCAGGAGCGTAAGCGCCAGAGCCATCACCGTCTTTTTCATGGACTGCTCCTCCCGAATGCGCGGCAGGAATTTTCTTCTGCTCATTGTTCTTCCGTCTCGTCCGAAATACCGATCTTCGACAGGCGGTATCGCAGCGCATTTCGCGAAAGTCCCAATAACCGCGCGGCCTGACTCTTATTTCCGTTAGACCGCCGCAACGATTCGCGAATAATTTCATCTTCCCATTGATCGAGCGTCATCCCGACAGGTATGAACGCCGTTGATGAATCGGCGGGCTTGGCCCGCTCGGTATCCAAATGAATGTCACCAGCTTCAATGAGTTGACCTTTCGCAAATGTTGCGGCGCGCTCAATAATGTTTTCCAGCTCGCGCACGTTTCCAGGCCAGTGAAAACTGGTGAGCAACTGCAGCGCCCCGGGGGAGATGCCGCGAATATCCCCGCCGCTTTCCTTGCGATACTTCTTCAGAAAATGTTCCGCCAGTCCCGCAATATCTTCTTTATGTTCGCGCAGCGGAGGCACATCAATCGGCACAACGTTCAATCGGTAGTAAAGATCTTCGCGAAATGTGCCCTGCTCCAGCGCTGCACGCAAATCGCGATTCGTCGCAGCGATCAGCCGAACATCCACTTTTAAAGTTCGCGTTCCGCCAAGCCGCTCGAATTCGCGCTCCTGCAGCACGCGAAGCAACTTCGCTTGAGTGGCCGGAGGAACGTCACCAATTTCATCCAGAAAAAGTGACCCTTTATCCGCGAGTTCAAATTTCCCCGGCTTGGAAGTTGTCGCGCCGGTAAAAGCACCCTTCTCGTATCCGAAAAGTTCGCTCTCGAGTAGATTTTCCGGAATCGCGGTACAATTTATTTTTACAAATGGCCCCGCTGCGCGGCGAGATCTCTGGTGAATCGCACGCGCCACAATCTCTTTTCCGACGCCGCTTTCCCCGCCAATCAAAACCGTGGAATTTGTCGGCGCCACCCGCTCGACGGCCGCAAGCACCTCCTGCATTGCCGTGCTTCGCGCAACGATGTTCGGATATTCGTAGCGTTTCCCAAGCGCTTCGCGCAAATTGCGATTTTCAGAGCGAAGTTGCCGGACATCCAGCTCCTTCCGTACTACCAGTTTAATTTCTTCCAGTGAGAATGGCTTCAGCACGTAATTATTCGCGCCGTTTCGCATTGCTTCCACGGCGGTTTCCACGCTTCCGTATGCCGTCATCATCACAACCGGAACTTCGGAATTAATTTGCCGGATGCCCTTCAAGAATTCCAGGCCATTCATTCCCGGAAGTTTGAAGTCCGTGAGCACGAGATCAAATGATTCCTCACGAAACAATTTCAATCCAGCTTCGGCGTCGCCCGCCGACGCAGTCGTCCAGCCCTCTTCACCAAGATTCAGCTCGAGCAAGCGCCGCATTTTCGGCTCGTCTTCGACAATTAGAATCGTTGCCATAATCTCCGTATGTTATCAGGACGCGCGAGACGACGCGGCCGCCGCCGGAAAAAAAACGCGGAAGCACGCGCCCTGCCCCGGCTTACTTTCTACCTGCAGTGACCCGCGAAGCTCGTCAACAATCTTTGAGACGATGGCCAGTCCCAGTCCGACGCCGGCCTTCTTCGTAGTGAAAAATGGATTAAAGATCTGCTCGCAGATTTCCGGCGGAATGCCGGGGCCGGTGTCGGTCAACGTCACTTCGACCCCCTCCACCCCGCCGCGCCGCACAGAAAATATTTCCACGCGTAACTTTCCGCCGTCAGGCTCCATTGCCTCATACGCATTCAACGCAAGATTCTGAAAAACTTGTTCGCACAATCGATCGTCCATTCGCACCGGCGGCAGTTTATTCGCATATTCACGCTCCACAGTGACTTTTGCGTGTGGCCGCTGGACCGCAACCGCCGCCAGCGCAGTCTCCACAACCTCACGCACATCACCGGGCGTCAATTCCAACGTCTGCGGACGCGCGAAATCCAGGAATCGCGCCACCAGCGCGCTCAATCGGTTCGTCTCACTCGAAATATATCCCGCAAGTTCGCTCGCAAGTGGATTCGATTGCCCCAATTTTTGACTCAACATTTCCGCCGAGCCTTTGATCACTCCTAGCGGATTCCGAATCTCGTGCGCAAGTCCCGCGGACATTTGTCCCAGCGCCGCCAATCTTTCCGATCGTCGCGCCTCTTCCTGCGCTTCAGCGAGACGCCGGTTGGTTTGCGACATCTGCTCCGCGAGCGACTGGTACGCCGTAGCGCGCCGTCGAATCTCAACTGAAAAACGGTTTACTAGCATCGCCGCAAGAAAGAAAAACAGAATGCGCGTTGCAAGTTCCGTGACCACATCCCCGGTCAGCGCAAATTCCTGCAACGCCGGAATCAGCAACGAACAATACGCAGCAGATGTCAGTCCCGTCCAAAATAAAGTCCCCCACGTCCCAAAATACGTGGCCGCCGTGACTACAGGTAAATAATAAATCGGATAGTAAGCGCTGTTGATTGCCAGTTCGCCCGTGTGATCCAGAAGCAGCGTGGCCAGAAGTATTTTCAGAAGAACAACAAATCCGCGCCCATATCGCGGCGACCGTACCACCACCTGGCTTTCCAATACTTGCAAAACAGCAATCGCCGCCAGAATCAGTTGTTTGTGAGGTTCGCGGACCGGAGGAAGTACCGCAAGTCCCGCGAGAAACAACAGAAATAATCCTTCAATCCAACTCAACCGAAAGCCGCGTGGATTTTCGCTTTGCGCACCGGTTACGGCGTCGCTGGTTTCGCCAGTCACCGCCGGCTGTGTAAGGCCAGTGCTCATTTTTTCCTTGATCGCATCGCGCACTTGAAGATTATGCGCCATAAGCGCCGCGGGACGCATTTCCAAAATAGAATTGAATGCCGGATGCGCTTTTACTTGCTAAAATGAGATTCAAGGCTGCTTCACATCATGAAAGGACGGCACACAATGAAGATTCTTCGCAGCATCTCTCTACTGATATTTGTTGCGGCGTTGTTTCTGGCCCTCGTGCATGAAACCCAAGCCAAGCGGGAACACCCCCGCTTACTTGCACGCGCTCTCCGATTTACGCATGGCGCGCTGCTTGCTGGTACGTCCCAACGGCGGCGAATTGAAAGAACGAGAGAAGGCGGCCGTTCACAAAATTGACGACGCCATCGCCGAAATTAAGCGCGCCTCGATTGATGACGGAAAAAATATCGCCGACCACGAACCAGTTGACCCGCACCTCCCGTGGGCAGGCCGTCTGCGCAAGGCCCAGGAATTGATTGATGATGCGCGCCGCGATTGCCGAAAAGAAGAAGACAATCCCGAAACTCGCGGACTTCAAATGCGCGTCCTCCGCCATCTCGACGAGGCGCATAGGCACGTGGCGGAGGCCATCGCCATCGTGGCGAGTCGCTAGATTCCAGCGGGACACCGTGATTCCAGGCGTCACAGTGTCCGCGGGATTCTCCCCACATCTGTGCTGTGCCCAGTTTTGCGGCAAAGCAAGATTCGCAGCGGCCTGCTTGCGTGTTTGGAGATTTGGTAGCGGTACCGGGAATCGAACCCGGGTTTTCAGGTTGAGAACCTGACGTCCTGACCCCTAGACGATACCGCCGCAGTTGAAAACTTCCGGGAGGGTTCGTTTCGTGGCAAACGATTGACGCGTAACGATTGCCTCGTCAGATCATCCGCCATAAACCAAAAGGAATTTTTGCACGTTTACAATACGTGTGCAAGTGGCACTCTTCGCAAGCACGTTTCGGATTTAGTCTTTGCTCAGCGCCCCGTCTCTCAGCCGCCAAATTCCCAGCGGATTGCCATCCTTCAGTTCATTCGGCAGAGCGGCGTCCGGAAAATTCTGAAAGCACACCGGCCGCGCGAATCGATAGATCGCCTGCGTACCCACGGAAGTTGATTGCCCATCCGAAGTTGCCGGATACGGCCCGCCATGAATGATCGCGTGGCCCACTTCCACTCCGGTCGGAAAACCGTTGAACACCAGCCGCCCGGCCTTCTGTTCCAATATCTCCACCAGATCCCGATATTCCCGCAAATCCTCATCCGTTCCGTGTACCGTCGCCGTCAGATGGCCTTGCAGTCCGCGCGCAATTTCCAGCATCTCTTCGCGGCTGCCGTACGAAACCACAAGCATTGCCGGACCAAAAACTTCCTCGCTCAATTCCGGCTCGCGAAGAAAATCGCCGGCTTGAACTTCAAACATTGCCGCCACGCCGCGAACTCCCGCTTCCCCCGCGGCGCGTTTTCCTTCCGCGACCAGTCTTACCTTTGATTGTTTCGCGCGTGCGCCAACCAGTCCGCTAAACGCCGACTGAATCTGCGGCGTCAACATCACCTGCGATGCCGACTCCCTCATCCTCTTGCTAAGACTTTCCGAAAAACTCGTGGCTTCTTTTCCCGCGGGCAGAAATACCATTCCCGGCTTCGTGCAGAATTGACCCGCGCCCAGTGTCACTGACCCGTGCAACCCTTCCGCAATTTGTTCGCCGCGAGCAGCAAGTGCGCCCGGCAAAACAAAAACTGGATTCGTGCTTCCCATTTCCGCAAATACCGGAATCGGCGCCGGCCGCGCAGCCGCCAGATTCATCAACGCGCGTCCGCCGCGCTGCGAGCCCGTAAATCCCACCGCGCGCACCAGCGGATGTTTCACCAGCGCCGTCCCCACTTCCGTTCCAGCATCAAATAATAGTGAAAAAATTCCCTCGGGCATTCCGCAAGCGCCCGCCGCCGCAAGAATCACTTCACCAACCAATTCCGATGTGCCCGGATGAGCCGGATGCGCTTTTACAATTACGGGATTGCCGGCGGCAAACGCCGAAGCCGTGTCGCCGCCTGCAACCGAATACGCCAACGGAAAATTACTTGCTCCAAATACAACCACCGGCCCCAACGGACGCCACATCGACCGCAAATCCGGCTTCGCCGGCTTCCGCTCGGCATCGGGCTTATCCAGCCGCGCTCGAACCCACGAACCTTCCTCAACTAAATCCGCGAAAAGTCTCATCTGAAAAACAGTTCGCGCCGCCTCAGACCGGATTCGCGCTTCCGCCAACCCCGCCTCTTGATTTGTGCGAATCACCAACTCACCGACGATCCCTTCCAACCGTTTCGCAATCTCGCGCAGAAATACCGCACGTTCCTTTCCACTCGTCCGGCTGTAAGAAGTGAATGCCTCTGCCGCGAGCTGTGCGGCGCGCTCCACTTCGCCCGGTAGCGCTGAAAAATAGTTTGGCGAAATCGGTTGCGCGATCGCCGGATTAATTGCCGTGAAAGTCTTACCGCCTTCCGCTCCGCTCGCCCATCCAATGAATGATTTCCCCCGCAAATCCATAATTCCCCCTGACTCGCAATCTGAATAAATATGCGCCGAAAAAATTATCCCAACAAAGCCGGCCGCGTCTTGAGCGCGTGCTGCACCGCCGCGCGCGCTTCCGCCAGTTCACTTCCAATCACTTCCATTCGCGGCGGACGCACCCGCGCACTTCCCTTGCCCACCTCTTCTTGGACAAGTTTGATGAGCTGTACGAACTTCGGCACCGTATCCATCCGCAGCAACGGCAAAAACCAGCGATAAATCTCAAATGCCTTCTCGCGCTCGCCGCGCATTCCAAAATCAAATAGCATCACCGACTCGCGCGGCATCGCATTCACCAGTCCGGCGATCCAACCAACCGCGCCCGCGCCGATTGCTTCCAGAATTAGATCGTCCACGCCCGCGGAAATCTGCAACCGATCTCCTATCAGTGCACGAATCGCCGATATCCGGCGGACATCGGCGCTCGATTCCTTTACGCCGTGCAAATTTTCATGTTCGTTCGCCAACTCCGCAATTTGCTCCGGCAAAAAATCCGTTCCGTACGCGATGGGATTGTTGTACAGCAAACACGAAAGTTTCGTAGCCTTCAGAACAGCGACCACGTGCGCTTTCATCTCGTGCCAATCACCCTTGTAAACATACGGCGGCAGTACCATCAGACCGGAACATCCATGATCTTCCGCGGCCTTCGCCATCTTCACCGCATCAACAGTGCGCAGCGCGGAAATCGCGGGTGCCACGGGAGCGCGATCTCCAACTCCACGCCGGCACGCGTCAATCACCTGCAATTTCTCATCAAATTCCAGCGTCGCGCCTTCGCCCAGCGAACCCAGCGGAATAATCGCCGTGCAACCGCTATCCACCATCCATTTGCCGTGCTGCTCGATGAAAGCCGTGTCCACTTTCAAATTGGAATCGAAAGCTGTCGTAATTGCAGGCATTACACCTTTCCAATTCATCCTCGCTCCCCTTTGATCTGATTTCGCATGAATCGAATTATTGCTTTGCGCCCGCGGATACCGCCAGCGACTCTACACGCGCCGGAAATATCGGCGGCCGCACCGATTCTGCGCGCCATCCAAAAATAAATTCCGCCGCCGCGCCGCACACGCGCCCCTGGCACGCGCCCATTCCGCAACGTGTCTGCAATTTCGCGCTGCGCCACTCAGAGTATTTCGCCAAACGCCCGTGACTCACATCCTCGCAGCGACACACCAGCGTTTCTGGCGCAGCCAGAGCGCGCAACTCATCTCGTAAAGCAAACGTGCGCGCCAACAATCCCGTAAATTTCCGCGCCGATGCGCGCTCCGCAAATAGCGTCCGCGCCTTCGTCACGTTTCCAGCCGCCGCGTAACCCGCAATCTGCCCTTCGATCAATGCCGCCTCAACTCCGCCGATGCCCACCGGCTCTCCCGCGCAATAAATTCCCGGCGCGGCAGTCTCCTGAAGCTCATTCACGCGAACAAATCCGCCAACAATCTCGCAACCGAGCAATTCCGCAAGCTCCACATTCGGCACCAAATGAAATCCGCAAGCTAAATAATCGCACGCCACGCGCGTTTTCGTCCCATCGCGCACAAGTTCCACCCACTCCAGTTTTTCCGCGCCACTCACCGCCACAGGCCACATCCCAAAACGATAAGGCACGCCTACCAGCGCGCGCCGCAATTGTATCGCCTGCCGGAATTTAGCAAGATGCAACGCAAGCCTCGCCGCAAATCCACGAATCCGGCTAGCAGGCGCCTGTTCAGCAATCAACAAAACCTGCGCTCCCGCGCGCCGAAGATATTCCGCCACCGCCAGTAGCAACGGTCCGCTCCCCGCAATCACCACGCGCTTGCCTGAAATCGAAAGTCCAGATTTCACCAGCGCCTGCAATCCGCCCGCGCCCATCACGTGCGGCAGCGTCCATCCGGGAAACGGCAGAAATCTTTCGCGTGCGCCGGTGGCAAGCACAAGCCTCGCGAATTTCAATTTCTCGGTGCGTTCCCACGTCTCCGCAACCAGCACATCCGCTGCTTCGCGCGCCACAACTTTCGCGCCAGAAATAAATGTTACGCCCGCGCGCGTCAAGCGCCCATGCCACGCCGACGCCTGCGCCGATGGCGAATGCTCCGCTCCCCCGCGCCAAATCTGTCCGCCCGCGGCAGGATTATCATCCACCACCCCAACTCGCGCGCCGGATTCCGCCGCCGCGCACGCCGCCGCAATTCCCGCCGGCCCAGCGCCAACAACGAGCACTTCGAAATCGGAACTCGAACTTTCCGCGCGCGTCATCATTCGTCCGTCCGCACAACCATCCCGTCGCTGCAAACAATCTGGCAGCTTCGCGCATGAGCTTTCCCATCAATCATCACGCGGCATTCAAAACAAATTCCCATTCCGCAAAGCGCCGAGCGCGCCTCTCCACTAACAGACCGGCGAAATCCCACAACGCCAGCCGTCATAACCGCCGCGGCAACGCTCGTGCCGGCGCGCACAACCACTTCCCCGCCGTTCACAAACACCTTCACACGTTTAGTTGAGTGCGGATTCATTGAATGTTCTGCCCGGAACGTACGGAGCGCGCGATATCGCGGATTTTCTTCCCAACATTTCGTCCACCAATAATTTTCCGGTAGCCAGCGAGGTCGTAATCCCCAATCCTTCGTGACCCGCCGCAAGATACAGGCGTTCGTGCGCAGGCCACCGCCCAATCAGCGGCAACTTGTCTGGCGTAGCCGCGCGAAATCCCGTCCACACGCGCAATGAGGAAAGTCCCCCGAACTCAGGAATGAACTCGCAAGCGCGCTCCAGCATTCGCGCCAAAATAAATGAATCAACTTCGCGCTCCTCATTCCCATATTGCCGCGAAGATCCAATTAACATTTGTCCCGTAGGCCGCGGCTGCACATTGAACGCCACGGAGTCGCCCGTCACCGAACGCGCGCTCTTCAAATATCCCAGTTCAATCAGCTGATGCTTCACAAATCCCGCGTAGCGATCCGTGATTAGCAAATGCCCTTTGCGCGCGCGAATCGCAGCGCCCGGCGTCAACCCCGCAGCCCCCATCCCAGCAGCATTCACGATAATATCCGCCGCCAATCGCGTTCCATCCTCGAAGCGCACCGCATCGCGCTCAATTTCCGCCACGCGCCGCCCGACTTCAACGCGTGCGCCAAACGCGGTCGCCTGTTCCAGTAATGATCGCGCCGCGCACGGCGGATAAATCACCGCGTCATCCGGCACAAGCAGTCCGCCCGCCAATCCAGCGCGCAAATGAGGCTCAGCTTCGCGCAACGCACTCGCATCCAGAATTTCCGCCCGCACGCCGCGCGAAACATAATATTCGCGCTTGCCGGGCAGAAAATTCATTTCTTCTTCGTCCGCAGCCACCCAAATCGTTCCGCTATTTGTATACTCAACATCCGCTGGCAATTCCGCCGCAAGCGTGCGCCACAACTCCACCGAATACCGCGTCAACGCAAATTGCGCTTCGGAATCATCCATTACAACCAGATGGCCCATTCCCGCCGCGGTTGCGCCGCCGCCAATAATATCCGCTTCCAAAACTGCCACGCGCATTCCCGCGCGCGCGCACTCCAACGCGCAAGCTCCGCCCACAATTCCCGCACCAATGATGATTACGTCAGAAGCGCTCACAGCTCATTTCGGAACGCCGTAACAGAAGGGGTCGCGCGGATCCAGATTCAATTCCGCTTCGCCGGTAATAAACGCGGTGCCTTTGATGCTCGGAAGGATTTTCCCATCACGAACTTCCACGCTGCCTTCGAAAACGCTCCCAAGAATTCCTTCTTGACGATAAATCCCGCCGGCTTTCAATTTTCCATCGGAATAAAGACAGGCGAGCTTCGCCGAAGTTCCCGTCCCACACGGAGACCGATCGTAAATATTTCCCGGGCACAAAACAAAATTTTTGCTGTCCGCGTAAGGCTGATGCGCCACGCCGGAAAGTTCAATGTGATCGATTTCTGCGCCACCCTCGCCGGTCACTCCCTGCAGCGGCAGCTGATGCCGCACGCGGCACGCAAAATCCGTCAGCTGCGCAACGTTTCGTGGCGCCACTTCAAACTTGTGCGTATGCAACAGATAAAACCAGTTCCCTCCCCACGCAACATCGCCTGTAAAAATTCCAAAATCTTCAATTTGCACCGCCGCGTCTTTCGCATGGCGATAGCAAGGCACATTTCGCACTGTCACTTCCCCATTTTCATGCAGCCGCGCATCCACAATTCCCACGGGAGTTTCGATGCGATGATCGCCTGGCTTAATCCGCCTCAGCCACGCCAGCGTAACGATCACTCCAATCGTTCCGTGCCCGCACATTCCCAGGTAGCCGACGTTATTAAAAAAAATCACGCCCGCCGCGCACGACGCATCCGTCGGCTCGCACAGCAACGCGCCGACAATCACGTCCGACCCGCGCGGCTCGTTCACCATCGCCGATCGCCACTCATCGTGTTCGTCGCGCAATTTCGCCACCCGCTCCGTGAATGAACCGGACCCCAACTCCGGTCCGCCGCTAATCACCACGCGCGTCGGCTCTCCGCCGGTGTGCGAATCCACCACATGCACGCGTTGGCTTTTGTCGGCCAATTCTTTTATCGCAAATTTCCGCTGTCATCATCTGGATCACCAGGATTCGCAATGTCGCCCTGCGCTCCGGCGGATGGCGGCACAACCGCGCTCAGCGGAATCATTCCGTGTTCAGCCATCGAGCGATTAAATCCCGGTACATCCTTATCCATCAACGTGCGATATTCCGCCGTCGCCGCAGCCAAATCCTTTTCAAGCATGTCCAACAGCATTCGCGAAGTATCGGTCGGCCCGTAGTCCATCCCTCCGGCCACATCTCCCGCGCCCGGCCCAACTTCGCCGTTCAGCCACAGCAAATTAAAATAAACGGTGTACGCCTCGATGAAATATTTGTCATCGCTTGTCATCAGCGCCTTGTTCAGTAATTTATATTCCACCGCCAACATCTTCTGGTCCATCGCCTCGACGCTCTTCAGCGTCTCCGCTTTTTCCTTTTGCGTCCGTAAGGCTCTGGCCACATCGTCCAGTTGCTTCCGCATCCACTCAATTTGGTTCACCATGTCGGAAGTTTTGCTGATGTCGTCGCGAATCCGCAGTTGCATTTTCACCGACGCTTCCAGGTCCGCATTCGATCCCGCAAATTTCGCATCCATCTTCGGATCGCGCAGCACGTCCACCGTTTGCGTTAATGTCTGCCCGTCCACAATTAATTTCACCGTGTATTTTCCCGGCGCAACCATCGGCCCCGGCTGATTCGGTGACATTCCCCAGTGAGTGATCGGTCTGGACTCCTGCCCCTTAAATCGCGGTTCGTCCCAGATGTGCGGATTTTCCGGCGGTGTCGTGCGCAGCGCAATCAGTCGCGGGCCGTCGTATCGCAAATCCCATCCCGCGCGATTCATCCCCGCGCGTCCTCCGCCCATCATCTGACGCACAACTGCTCCGCTCGCATCCAGCACTTGAATCTGCACCGGCGCCTGCGCATTCTGCTTCAATGAATAGTTTAGAATCGCGCGCGAGCCTCGTGACCACCGGTACGCGTCGCGCGGCTTCACAAATTGCACCGCCGCATCCGCCGCGCCGCCCGACGGCCCTTGCTCCAGCACGGAAATATCGTCCAAAATATAAAATCCCCGCCCGTAAGTTGAAACTACTACATCGTGAAATTGTTTTTGCACGGTAATCCACGAAACCGGCGCATGCGGCAATCCCGCCTGCAACGAAGTCCAGTGCCCACCGTCATCCTGCGAGTAATAAAACGCGTTTCCCGTCCCCGCGAATAACAATCCCTGCTTGTTCGGATCTTCCGCGATGCTCTTCACGTACGCCAGCGGATGCTTCCCCGGCAAATCGCTATTAATCCGCGTCCACGTTTGCCCAAAATCTTTCGTTTTGAAAATAAATGGACTGCGTTCGTCCATCATATGGAAATCCACCGCGATGTACGCCGAGCCCGCATCAAAATGAGAAGGCTCGATACACGAAATTGTTCCCCACGCCGGCAGTCCCGTAATATTTTTGGTGACGTTACTCCAATTCCCGCCGCCATCTTTGGTCAACCAGACCTGCCCGTCATTCGTTCCCGCCCAAATCAATCCCTTCTGTTTTTGCGAAGGCGCAATCGCAAAAACAACTTCCCCATAAAATTGTCCGAGATTATCGCCAACAATTCCTCCCGAAGGTGCGATCCGGCTCGGATCATTCGTCGAAAGGTCAGGACTGCTCACCGTCCAACTCTGCCCGGCATTCGTCGTCTTCCAAATCACCTGGCAGCCGTAATAAACCGTGTTGTGGTCAAACGGATCGATCGCCAGCGGCGGCGTCCAGTGGCAGCGATATTTCGTTGAGTTCGGCGGCGAATCCAAAGTGTGTAGCCACGGACTCACCGACCGCGCCTCATGCGTTCGCGCATCCCATCGGGTCACTTCGTCGCCATAGCACGTTGCCCAAATAATATTTGGATCGGTCGGATCCGGAATCGTGAATCCCGATTCGCACCCGCCCACCGGATGATCCCAATCGTCCGCGCCGCCCCCGCCGAATCCGCGCCCGCCCGCCGTGCTCAGCCCGCGCATGCTTCCATCATCCTGCATATTTCCGTAAACGTAATACGGCACCTGATTATCCACCGCCACGTGATAAACCTGTCCGACCGGCAACTGCACGCGATGAAATCCTCGGCCATGCACCGTCGTGATATTAATTCCGCCGTCGTCAGAAATCGCGAACCGATCCGGATTCGTCGGATCAATCCAGATGTCGTGATTATCCCCACCCCACGGAACCGTCCGAAAAGTTTCGCCGCCATCCACCGAATGCAAGAACGCGCTGTCCGACACCAGCACTTCGTCCGCGTTTCCCGTTCCCACCGCCAGCCGAATGTAATATCCCGCGCGTCCAATCAGCGCGCGATCCCAATTCACAACGCGCCACGCCTCGCCGCCGTCATCCGACCGCCACATCGAACCTTGATCCGCCGTTTGAATCAGCGCATACACTCGGTTGGAATCCGTCGGCGCAACCGCCACGTCAATTTTTCCCACATTCGGCCGCGGCATTCCGCGTCCTTCAATCTTCGTCCATTTCGTTCCGCCGTCGCGCGAAACGTAAACTCCACTTCCCGGCCCGCCGCTGTATTCTCCGTACGTGTGCATTTCCACTTGCCACATTCCCGCGAATAGCACGTGCGAGTTGTGCGGATCCATCGAAAGACCCGAGCATCCCGTCTTCTCATCCGCAAATAACACACGCTCCCAATGTTGCCCGCCATCCATCGTCCGATAAACTCCGCGCTCCTGTTGCGGCCCGGTCAATCGTCCCAACGCGCAAACAAAAACCGTGTCCGCATTTTTCGGATCGATCACCACTCGCCCGATACGCCCCGTTTCATCCAATCCCATATGCGTCCACGTTCGTCCCGCGTCCGTGGACTTGTAAACTCCATCGCCCATCACATCGCTATCCCGAATCGCCCAACCTTCGCCCGTTCCCGCCCAAATCGTATTTGAATCCGAAGCCGCTACCGCCAGCGCGCCAATCGCCGCCACCGGCTGGCCGTCAAATATCGGATTCCAATTATTTCCGCCGTCCGTGGACTTCCACACTCCTCCCGACGCCGCGCCCGCATAATAAGTGCTCGCATCGCCGGGAATTCCCACGATCGCCGAAACGCGATTCCCAATCGCCGGCCCAACAAATCGGAATCGGAATTGGTCCTGACCGCCCTGCCCGCGTCCGCCGCGTTGCGCATTTCCCGGCGCCGCGCACACCAATATGGTAACCAGCGCAAACACAAAATTCCGCAATCCACCATTTCCGATTCGCATTCTTAGCTCCCCTTGAAAATTTGAAATTGTGTGTGGCAAATCCGATGGCGCCAGAACCTCTAATCGAGCGCCTCAAATATCTGATATACGATTTGCAGCGTCAAGACATTCCGCGCGGAAATTGGGAACTAGCCCAACCCATCACGCTTCGGTCGAGTGCTCCCCGGCAACAGCGTGTGATTGCGCGGAGCTGCCCTTCTTTCGCGGCAGCATCGAAAAAAATCGGTTCCGGCACGGCGGGCATCGATACACTGGCACATGCAGCAGACGCCAGATCAACTTTAATTTTCCTTCTCCATGCTCAGCGGCAATTCTCTGCAATTCGAATCTGCCGCACCGCCGGCAATGCACGTAGCCCAAGAATTTTACCGGCACGCTCCACGCAAAAAACCGCGTGCTGCATTCCCCGCACCTCCACGGCCGCACTTTGGTCACACCAAGTATGAAATCCATGGCGCTTCGCCGCCGCGAGCGCTGGCAATGATGACTCTGGCACTTCGGACAAATCAATTCGTCAACCCCCAGGTCAAATCGCGAACCTCAACCAAGAATTCCGCATCAGCATAGGCCCCGCTTCGCCCTCGTGCAAGATTTAACTATACATCCTCTCGCGCATCCCCGATTATCACGCCAACGCTAATCCCGTGACATGATTCATGATTGAATGGAACTGGAGCGCCTACGGAATCATTGCTGATCATTTCCGGCACGATGGGCTCAGGCAAGACAACCGTTCTGGCCGAGGCGGCAGACATCCTTGCCGCGCGTCATATTACCCATGCGGCGATTGACTTGGACGTGTTCGGCCTTGTCCATCTTCCATCCGCCGTCGCCGACGATAACGTCATGTACCGAAACCTTCAGGCCGTCCACAAAAACTATGCTTCCGTCGGTGTAAATCGCCTCCTGCTGGCGCGTGCACTGGAAGACGGCGCTGAATTCGACCTGTGTCGCGGTGCTGTATCAGCCAAAAACACAGTCGTTTGCCGATTAACGGCTAACATCGAGACGATGCAGCAGCGCGTCAGGATGCGGGAATCAGGTGTGTCGCAAGAAAAATACGTTGCTCGAGTCGCGCGATTAAACGCTATTCTTAACTACGCCGGTGTGGAGGATTTCGTTGTCACGAGCGAGAATCGCACCGTGACCGAGGTTGCACACGCAGTGCTCTTCAGGGCCGGATGTATTCAAGGCTGATACCGTACCTGGTATTTAATTTACCAGATAAATGATCGAGATTTTGCTACATTTAGGTCAAAGAAGAATAGTCTACCTGCGCCGTCAAGCGCGGGGTTTTTGTTTTCTGGCCCCACCCACTCAATAGAAGCTGTAGAGCGGTTCTCTAAATGCGAACCGGGCGCTGCCCGCTAATCATCTCGACGCGCCCTCTCCCGGGCTGCGAAATGGGCTGGAAATAATGTCTGCGCCTCCAATCGCGCGTTCAACTCGCACGCCCGCAACCGCATTCGACAATCATGTAATAATGTCCCGACAGGAGAATCAAATGCCTTCATCGTACTCACACGAACACGCACGCGCAGGAATCCAGACCCAACTTCCTAAGCTCGAAGTCTGGCCCAATCAATTCCCTGGCTACCGCATTTCCACGCGGTTCCCGGAATACACTTCCGTCTGCCCGAAAACAGGCATGCCAGATTACGGCTCCATCCTCATCGAATACGAGCCTCGCAAATCCTGTCTCGAACTAAAATCGCTCAAATTATATTTGTTGGGCTACAGAAATCTCGGCATCTTCTATGAGAACGCCGTCAATCGCATGCTCAAGGATATCGTCGCCGCGGCCCGCCCCGTCTGGTGCACAGTTCGCGGAGAATTCACTCCTCGCGGCGGCTTAACAACTACGGTAGAGGCTCGCTGGCCTCAAAAGGCTTCGCGCAAAAGGCTTCGCGCAAGTAGACAACCCCGCCGCCCTCGGTGATAATCAAACTGCACAGGCCTTGTTGTTGTCCGCGTTACCAAGTCACATGGAGGAAAGATGAGTATTTCGCCGAGTTCAAATTTGTCTGAAAACACGCCAATGCAACCCGCGCCTTTGCCGCGCTGGATTTATTTTGTATTCGTTTTGCTTCTCGGAGGTATTGGCTATCTCGCCTGGGCCGGGTACACCACTCGCACACAATTTAATTCTGACCTCGCCAAATCTCAGGAAACAGCGAATCAGCTTTCCGCCCGCCTCGATCAGGCCAATGGCCGCATCGCGGAACTCCGCGGACAGCTTGAAGTCACTTCCCGCCACGTCAATCTGACCGAAGCGGAAGTGACCCGAGCCCACAGTCTGGCGCAGCAAATTCAGATTGATCAGAAAAACAGTGACAATAAGCTCGCCTCGCAAATCGGCCAGGTCAAACAGGAAAGCGACGCCAAGATTTCGCAGGTATCGAGCGACGTAACCGGCGCGAAAACCGATATTGACGCCACGAAAAAAGATTTGGAAGTCACCAAAGGCAAACTCAGCAGCGCTATCGGTGACGTCACCAATCAGGGTGGATTAATTGCCCGGAATCACGAAGAGTTGGAAGAACTGAAGCGCCTCGGCGAACGAAATATTTTTGAGTTCTCGATCGGGAAAACGAAAACTCCCCAGAAGGTTGGCCCCATTCAACTTCAGCTCACCAAGGTCGATTCCAAACACTATCGCTACACCGTGATCATGGTCGTTGACGACAAGCAAATCGAAAAGAAAGATAAAACCCTCGACGAACTGATGCAATTCCGCGTCAACGGCGTTTCCCGTCCCTACGAGCTGGTCGTCAATGACGTCAGCAAAGACAAAATCAGCGGCTACCTCTCCACTCCGAAGGACACAGCGTCGGGAGCCACGCCGGCTAAGTAATCAAATCAGTATCTAATTTGCAGGATTATGTTCTGCAAGGCTCCGTTTTTGTGCCCGCATCAAGACACCTTTGACGGAGCCTTTTTACATCCGCGCTAATTCTTAAATTGAGGATTTGCTACGGCAGAATTTTCAATCGGGCTTCGACTATCTAAACTCTTTCAGCGTGTGCGCCATGTGATGCAACTTCTCATTCGTCAGCGCCAGCACGGTTCCTGCTTCAAATTGTCCTGCGGCATCGCGCTCGCCGGCGCGCACTCCCGTCAATATTTCAATTCCCTGTTCGATCGTACTTACCGGCAGAACGTGAAATTTCCCCGCAGCTACAGCGGTAATCACGTCCTCGCGCAACATTAAATCTTCCACGTTCGCGGCCGGAATCATTACGCCCTGCGTTCCCGTCAGTCCTTTCAACATACAGACATCGTAAAATCCTTCAATCTTCTGATTCACTCCTCCGATCGGTTGAATATCTCCCTGCTGATTCACCGACCCAGTCACCGCAATATCCTGGCGGATCGGCAAATCCGCTAGCGCCGAAAGCAACGCATAAATTTCCGTCGAGCTGGCGCTGTCACCATCCACTCCCGAATACGATTGCTCGAAACAAATGCTCGCGGAAAGCGAAAGCGGTTTGTCCTGCGCAAATATGCGGCGCAAATATCCGGCGATAATTTGCATGCCCTTGTCGTGCAGCCTCCCACTCAAATTGGCTTCGCGCTCCACATTGATCAGTCCGGTCTTCCCAAGCGCCGCGGTGGCCGTAATTCGCACCGGTTTGCCGAACATGTATCCGCCGATTTCCAGCACGCTCAGCCCGTTCACTTGTCCCACACGCGAGCCGGACGTATCCACCAGCAGTGTTCCTTCTTCAATAATTTCGCGCAATTTTGTCTCGTACAAATTGTGCCGCTCGACTTTCGCGAGCGTAGCTTTGCGGACGTGCTCGCCCGTAACCGGCGTTTCTCCCATTTGCCGCGCCGCGTAACACGCTTCGCGCGCCAGATCCGCCAGATCCACGAATCGCGCGGTGACTTTATTTCTGCGTCCCGCTTTGCGCACTCCATCCTCAATCAGCGCCGCCACCGCCGTCCGGTCGAATGGACACAATCCCTCATCGTCACAAAGTTTCCGCAGCCGCCCGCCGAATTCCAAAATCACTTCATCGGCCATCGGCATCTCGTCGTCAAATTCCACGCGCACTTTGAAAATTTTGCGAAATTCTTCTTCATACGTATAAAACAATTCGTACAAATCGCGGTCGCCAATCAAAATAACTTTCACCTTCAAATCAATCGGCTCCGGCTTCAATCCCGAATTCCCCAGCGCAAACATCAATTCCATGGGCTGAATTTCCAGCTTGCCGTGATTCATCGTGCGCTTCAGCGTTTTCCACACGCTCGTCTCAGTAAGCACATCAAACGCGTACAGGATTAAATATCCGCCATCGGCACGCAGCATCGATCCGCCCCGCAAATCCATAAAGTCCGATGTCCACGAACCGCGCCAATCATAATTACGCTGAATGGTGCCGAACAAATTCGCATATGTCGGAGTCGTCTCAAAAATCACCGGCGGCGTTTCGTCGTCGGTATGCGCCAGAATCACGTTCACGCCATAAACGCGAAACGGATCCCGGTCCATCGGCATCGGCCCGCGTGGCATCTGCTCCCCGCTCGGTGATTCGTGATCTTCTTCGCCTTCGCGTTCGCGGAACGGATCCAGGTTGTCCAGAATATTCAGCCGCACTTCTTCCAGATATTCCGTCGCCTGCTGCGGAGGGTATTTTTCTTTCAGTTCTTCAATCACTCCGTCCAGCAACACAGACGCAGCTTCCTGCTCCAGATAACTCAGCTCGCTCGCCAGTTCTCGCGATAGCGTCAGCGTCTTGCGATACACCACTGTAAATTCCTGGCGAAACTGTTCGTATTTTCGTTCCAGTTCTTCTGCTGAAGCCGTTTCGATTTTTCCTTCGTGCACAAGTTTCGGAATATCCTCAATCGGCACCATCTGCCCTTCCAGTACCGGAAAAATTTCCGGCAGCGCCACCGCGCCGACCTGCATGTGCCCCAAAGCAAATTGCTCGCGCGCGATGCGACGCGTGAAATCGTCCATCAATTCTTTTTCGCGCGCCGTGTACCGGTCTACGATCCGCGCCTTCTGCCGCTGAAATGGTTCGCCTTCAAAGACCTGCGGAATTCTTCGCCGCAAAAATTCAATTCCCGACTGCATGTCCTTTTTGAATCCGTTCGCCCTTCCGCGCGCCAGTGTAAGCAGCCGCGGACGATCCAGATTCTTGAAGTTGTTCACGTAGCAGCGATCGGGAGACTCGCACGATTCCGGCCGCAACTCTTCCAGAATTCGCGTGATGGTGCTGCCCCTGCTGGTCCCCGCCAGTCCGCACACAAACACGTTGTATCCCGGCGCGGGAATTTCGATTCCCATTTTTAACGCGCGAAGCGCGCGATCTTGTCCGATCACGCCTTCCAGCGGCTCGGCCTGCGCGGTCGTTTCATAGGGCACACGTTGAGGATCGCAGCGCCAGCGTAACTTCTCCGGCGGAAGCTCGGCGTGCGAAGAAGTAGACTTGTTTTCCATATTGAAGTGATTCGAGCGGGTTACTCTAGCACATCCGGAAGGGAAAAGTTGATCACTGCTGAGGGTCTGCGATACTAGAAGTTGAAAGCGAAATCCGTTCGCGTGCCTGGCGCAACAGCGCCTGGTCGTTTTCACATTCTGGAATAATTTCGCGGTAGTGCGAAGGACTTTTCAACGCGGTATTGATGCGGGCGGTGGTGAAGTACCGTAAAGGTATGTCGATAGGAGCGGTATCGTCACGCTTCGACTTGAACTGGAACGAGCACGGGCTCGGTAACAATCTCAGGCCGGCGCTTGTCCTTCGGACGCAGCATGCGCAGGCCCGGCACTTCTATCCAACGGTACACCGCAACGGAGACCAGCACCGCAAACGTTACCGCAGCCAGCGTCTTAAGAACTGTAGGATTTTCAAATCCTGTTTTTGAAAATTGAAAGAACGCTCCGATAGCCAGCGTATGCAGAAGATACAAACTGTAACTGGAATCTCCGAGAAGGACCAGCACCTTGTTCTCAAGAAATCTTGCGCATCGCGGCTGCAGCGCTACGCCGTAAACGATTGCAGCAAACGCTGGTGCGAGCAACGCCGTGTGCAAGACGGGAAATGGAATCCAATATCCGCAGCGCACTACCGCAATAAATCCCGCTGCACCGGTCGCGATAAGCGAAACCGCCAGCTTGTCATTCTTTCTTGAGCGCAGAAAAAGAAAACCGGAGGCCATGCCCATCAGAAATTCGGGCAGCCGCGCCATGGGATTGAATTGCAGAGCGTTCAGCCAGAATGCGCTGATCACTTCTGAGTTTGTTGCGCTCATACCATCCGGCCTAAGCCACAAGTAAATCATCGGAACGGCCATTCCGGCGAACCACGACGCAGCCACGTAAAATAGCAAACGCCCTCGTGACCGCCGCGCGAAAACCAACAGCAATAATGGAAATAATAAATAGAACAATGACTCGACCGAGAGGCTCCAGCACACCGAATTCCATGCCAGCGCGTTTCCCGGCACCCACGCCTGAAGCAGCGTGACTACCAAAAATGAGGCGGACTTCAAATGCGCGGTCGCCCAAGCAAAAAGTGGGAATTTCAATTTCGTCGCGGCATAAAAAACCACGGCGCCATTAACAGCAGTGAAAAAACATACGCCGGATAAATCCGCGCGAATCGCGTGCGCCAGAATTTCACCACGTTCATCGACCGGCCCTGACAGGTATAAACAAGGATGAACCCGGACAACACAAAAAAGAAACTGACGCCCACATATCCAATGGACGAAAGTTCGCGGAACCATGCCGGGCCCAGCGTGATTTGCATGGATTGCAAATGGAACAACACGACGAGAGCCGTAGCGAAAAATCGCAGAGATGTAAGTCCGGGCAGACGAGGCCGGAGAATAGGTAGGGTTATGGTGCTCGTTTGGCGCCTAACTTTTTACAAAACAGATTTCACCGGAATCCGGTGATTGCTTTTTCTACTTGCGCCGATAAGGAGGTGGATTCTTCTAGCCCGGAAAACTGGGCAAGGACCTGTGGTTACGAGCGATCTCTCGTTGGCGTGATTCGATACTAGGTCAAATCCGTGCGCGCGGGAGAGAATTCATGAGGCTGCGTTTCGAGTTGCACAATCGCCCCAAAGTACAGTGCGCGATGTCCTCATGGACAGCCGCCGCCCATTTTGATAAATTCCCCGGCATCATGAAAAACAAATCTGTTTCTTCGCTTTGCAAAGCTCTGTCAATTTTTATTTCCCTTCTTGCCATCGGCGCTTCCGCGCAGAACAAGCGCCCGCTGACCCATCAGGACTACGACGGCTGGCACAACATTCAAAACCAGTCGCTTTCGAACGACGGAAAATTTCTCGCCTACGGAATTTTTCCCGAGGAGGGCGACGGCGAAGTTGTCGTGCGTAATCTGCAAACGGGCACGGAATGGCGGCAGCCCGCGGGTGCAAGGCCTCTGCCGACCAATGCAAATCCCGATAGCGATGAGCCGCCGCCGGTTCCCAACATCACGATCTCTTTTACCTCGGACAGCCATTTCGTAATGTTTTCCGTGTTCCCAGCTAAGGCGGATACCGACAAAGCGAAACGCGACAAGAAACGTCCCGATGAAATGCCAAAGAACGGCATCGTTATCCTGGATTTGACTTCCGGGACGCCCGTGCGTATCGATCGCGTAAAAAACTTCCAAGTTTCCGAAAAAGCGAATGGCGTGCTCGCGTATTTGCGCGAGCCGGAACCTGCGCGGTCCGGCGCTGGTCGCGGCGCCGCGCCCGCCGAGGTCGCAGCTCCGACCGCCTCCGCCACTGGCGGCGCTGCGGGCCGCGGCGCTCGAAAAGAGTACGGAAGTGATTTGGTCCTGCGGAATTTGACGACGCAAGCAGAGCGTACTTTTCCTGACGCGCTCGCATACACTTTGACTAAGGACGGGGCGGCGCTTGTTTACGCCGTCGCGTCGCACAAGGAAGATACGAACGGTTTGTTCCTGATCACCGTCGGGACCGACGCCGCGCCGCGCACCTTATTTGCCGGGCCGGGAAAATACACGCGACTGACGTGGGATTTCGAGCAAACGAAACTTGCATTCCTCAGCGATCGCGACGACGCAAAATCAAAGCAGCCAAAAACAAAACTTTATCTGTGGGATCGCCACACGGACGCGCCCGTTGAACTGGCTTCATCTGCCTCGCGCGGACTTCACGAACATTTTGTGATCAGCGACAAGGGCGCCGTCACTTTCAGCCACGACGGAAAACATATTTTCTTCGGCGTCGCTGCGCCCGATCCACCGGAAATCGATCCTGCAAATGAAGTGCTGGCCGATGACAAAGTGAATGCCGACCTGTGGCATTACAAAGACGAGCACATCCAGCCGATGCAGAAAGTTCGCGCGACGCAGGAAAGAAATCGAACATATCGCGCGGTCTATCACATCGCCGAAAAACAAGTGCTTCAGCTTGGCGACGTCACGATGCCCGAAGTTACTCCTACCGAAGACGGCATGTGGGCGCTTGGCGCGGATGGCCGCGAGTACGGTCCGGTCGAGGAATACGACACGACCTACAACGACTATTTCCTGGTGAACACGATGAACGGCGAGCGCCAACCGATCATCAGCAAACAAACTCAAAATCCCTCATGGTCTCCTGACGGGCAGCACCTGATTTATTTTGCCGATAAAAATTGGATGAGCGTTTCAGTTCCGGATGGGAAAGTCACGAACCTCACGGGAAAGCTCACCGTAAAATTCTGGCGTGAAGATAACGACGTTCCCGGCGATGCCGCAACCTACGGCTCGGCCGGATGGACGCGTGACGGCAAGTATTTCCTGCTCTATGACAAATACGATGTGTGGCAGATTTCGGCTGATAGCGGCGAAGCGACCAATCTCACGGCGGGCGCAGGGCGCACCGGGCACCTGGAATTCCGGTACTCGCGCATCGGCTCGGACGTCCGCGATCCGGAGGCTCGATGGATCGATCCATCTCAGCCTTTACTGCTGCGCGCCACCGATGAAGAAACTTATGACACCGGCTTCTACCGCGGTCACGTTGGCGCTGCCGCCCCTCCACAAAAACTAATTTTCGCGGCGAAATCATTTACGGCGCCGCTGAAAGCTAAAGACGCTGACGTGCTCGTGCTCTCCGAATCCACATTCCAAGAATTCCCCAACCTGCTGATCACAGATTCCAATTTCTCGAAATTGCAAAAAGTGACTAACGCGAATCCGCAGCAGGCTCAAGTGAATTGGGGCACCGCGGAACTGATCCATTACCTTAACGACGATGGAGTGCCGCTGAAAGGCACTCTGTACAAACCCGAGAATTTCGATCCGAAGAAAAAATATCCGATGATCGTGTACATCTACGAAAAACTTTCGCAGAACGTGCACGCATACGTTGCACCGCGTCCGAGCCACACCATCGTGCCGAGTTTTTACGTCAGCAACGGATATTTAATTCTCGAACCGGATATCGTCTACATCATCGGAAACCCCGGACAGAGTGCCCTTCATTGCGTTTTGCCTGCCATAGATTCCATCGTGGCGCAGGGTTTTGTGGACGAAAAGAATATCGGCATCGAGGGACACAGCTGGGGCGGCTATCAAATCGCATACATGATTACGCAAACGCATCGCTTCAAAGCCGTCGAAGCCGGCGCGCCCGTGGTGGACATGATCAGCGCGTACGACGGCATTCGCTGGGGCCCGGGAATTCCGCGGCAATTTCAGTACGAGCGTTCGCAAAGCCGGATCGGCGGGTCGCCATGGCAATATCCGATGAAGTTTATTGAAAATTCCACGATCTTCATGGTCGATCGCATCACCACGCCCGTTCTGATTTTGCAGAATGATGCCGACAACGCCGTGCCGTGGTATCAGGGCATCGAATTTTATCTTGCGCTTCGCCGGCTCGGAAAAGAAACTTACATGTTCACGTACAATGGCGAGCCGCACGGAATCGTGCGCCGACCGGACCAAAAGGATTTCACCATTCGCATGCAACAATATTTCGATTATTTTCTGAAAGGCGCGCCGAAACCCGAGTGGATGGAAAAAGGAATTCCGTACCTCGATAAAGACACCGAGAAAGATCGTATGAAACAAAAAACCGGCGTTTACTGAAGCCGCCGGCGGATCGCAAAGCATTGAACGCAGACTGTTAAGAGCGATTTCAATTCTCGATCGATCTCGGAGTAACAACATGTCGCTCAGGGCTTCACTTCTTCGGGGAAAGGTCCATCCAGGCGTTGCGGCGTTGCTTTGTCTGATTACACTCGCTGCGATGCTCACGACTGCAAGTTGTTCTAGAACATCGCAGCCATATGCCGGGAAATGGGTTTCCAAGTATATGGGAAAGAATTTCGTCGTACTCAGCCTGCAGTTCGTTGACGGTCATTACTGCGGTTTGATGGCTATGCCGAAAAATTTTCAGTTAGGGCCACACGGGAGTTTCACTGACATCACTTCGGCCGTTGGCGAAGAACAAATCGGCTCCGCGGACATCGCTGAAGGTCGACTGCGGTTCACCACAAAAGATTCCGATGATGAGAATCATTTATCCATGACTCTTGTTGACCGCGATCATGCGACGCTGGAACTCGTCGGGGCTCCGTTGGATCCTTTTAAACTTGCGCGCGTGAGCGATTCCGATAACGTTGCGGTTGCGACCGATTGGCCCACGGGCGAACCGAAAACCGTCTCACCGGAAATTCTCGCGCTACAAGTGAAACTCGGAGAAATGGCGCGCGAAGATCAAGCCGTTCGGAAAGCGAAGCATGTGTCCGATTCAAAGATGGCACACGTCGACGCCAAAAATTATCCCGAGCTTGAGCGCATTTACAAGAAATACGGCTGGCCAGCCATTTCTTTGTTCGGGAAGAAATCAGCGGGTGAATACTGGTTGCTGGTGCAGCATCAGGATAGCCACTTGGAATTTCAGCAGCGCGTATTGAAAGTCATGCAGCCGGCGGCGGACACAGGAGAAGCCTCAGAAGCGGATTACGCATATCTCTACGATAGAGTTCTGACAAACGAGGGGAAACCTCAGCACTGGGGTACGCAGACTACCTGCAAGAATGGAAAGTCCGTAATGGATCCCGTGGATGACCCTGCTGGACTCGAACAGCGCAGAAATGAACTAGCACTTATTCCTCTCGATCAGTATCTGGAATCGCTTTCGCCGCTTTGCGCCAATTCTACTTCGCGCGGCCCGAACGATAAGCGGTGATTTACAAT
>OBLT010000022.1_pt1 | contig 120841 bp, 92 predicted proteins | sample 1518721 | NCBI WGS metagenome assembly OBLT01 (sample SAMEA3539307, study PRJEB22396) | soil metagenome | biome: tundra; feature: field; material: soil | place: USA | collected 2010-05 | depth 0.15 m | reverse complement strand
AGTCTGGCGCCAGAGACCGTCACGACCGCCAACTGGGGGCCGGGCGAGGCTTTACGTTCCAGATGAACCCTCGCGTGGCCGCCAAGAGCAAATGGGCGCGCGTCGAGGCGCTGCTCCGCAATCGCGGCTTCGTCGAAAGGTACCGTGATGCCTTCCTGGGCCACATGGCGGGGTTGGCCAACGTGGTGTTTCCCTTCGGCACCTACTGGATGCGGAAGGTCGCTAAGGTCGCGTGCGAGACCGCCGAGGCGGTTCAGCAATCGATCCTCGGCCCGACTGTGGATCCTGCCCCCGCTTAGCGGCAGCGATTGGCCAAATGGTAAGCTGAGCGGATGACTGCTCGCTGTCGCAGTCGCGCCGCGGAGGAACGATTGGCCGGGACAAATTGGTACAGTGAATGTGGGGTCCTAAGCGTTGGAATGCCTCGGCGGAGTGCCGCGACACGCGCGTCTTTTCACACGTTGGCAGCGCCCCGACCGGCTTGCAGCTTGCCTTTCGGCTTGCCTTTTGCCGACTACCGTCGGATGGGATCTCGGGATCTCGCGGATGGGATCTCGCGCGATGGATGGGATCTCGCGCGATGGGATCTCCGCGCGAAAGGTCTTGGCATCGCCCATCCTGCAGTACCTTCGGTTTTTGGCGTTCGCGGTCTTGTCGTGCGGATTCTTCCACCCACGCCTTCTCCCCGCCAGATATCTCAGCTATTGTTTCCGCATGCGGTTGGCTGTCGGCGCGAGAACCATCAGCTTGGACAGCGTCTGTCTTGAAGCGTGTGCGGCCATGATGGCAGAGGGGCGTTGATTATGCTGGCAGTCACGCGGGCGGGGATGGTGTCGGCTCTAGGGCTGGACCTCGAGACCAGCTGCGCGGCCGCTCGCGCCGACATGGTGCGCATCCGCTCCCTCGACGATCTCTGGGTCTTCGATGAAGCCGCCGAAGAATCGGTGCCTCTCGCAGGTCACCAGGTGCCCTTCATCTCGGCCGGCATGTTCGGTTTCGCCCGTCTGCTGCAGCTTGCGCTGGCCGCCCTTGACGATCTCAAGGCCGGTACCTCGGCGGACGTGCCGGCGCGGGTTGGGTTGATTCTACTGTTGCGAAGCGATTGGCACCGTACGGCCTTCATCGAGCAGCGCAAGAAGGAACCCATTCCGCCGCTTTCCCCTGAGGATGAGGAAGAAATGCTCTCGCTCGACGGAGACACGCCACCGCCGCGCTGGAAGCTCGACAATCAGGAGTTGACCGCCGACCGGCAACGCCTAGCCAACCTCCTTCCTAGCCTCATCGCGCACGCTGGAATCGCCATCGAGCCAAAGGTGCAGCGCACAATCCTGGCCGATCAGAGCGGCTTCGTCGCCGCCCTGAAACAAGCCGAGGCCTGGCTGGCCAAAGGGTCCTGCGAAGCCTGTTGGGTCGGGGGCGTGGACTCCTACCTCGATCCGTCCACCATGCGTGCCTTGTTGGGGCTGCAGTTACTGCGTACGCCATCCAACCCCGTTGGATTCTTTCCCGGCGAGATGGCATGCTTTCTCGAGTTGAGAAAGCCAGGACAGAAGCTTCCTTCCAAGCCCCTCGTGATGATTGAAGCCTTCGCCGACGATCCCGGCGCTCGCTCGCCATCGACAGCAGGGCAGCCTGATGCCGAGCCGCTTGTCCGAGCGATGGCGTCGGCCGGCGGTGGAGAGCGCACTGCCTTTGCGGTCGTCAATTTCAACGGAACCACCGCGCGGGCCAACGAGTGGGGGCTGGCCCAGTTGCGCCGACAAGCGCAAGGGATCGCCGACGGTTCGGCCCTGTGGATCCCGCCGCGTCACTTCGGCGAGATAGGCAGCGCCACGGGCCCGGCCTCGGTCGCGCTGCTGGCGCACGGCTGGGCGCGTGGATACGCGCCCGACCGCAAGGCGATGATTTGCTTGATGGAAGAAGGTCCCGCACGCGGTGCGGTCGTGGCGAGCCATCCCTAGAGCACAGGCAGGAGAAGAACATGGCAGAGCATGCAAGCGTCCAAGGCAAGAAGCGGACGATGTGGTACGAACGGGACAACCCTGAGATGACCTACCCCAGCGGCGCGGGCGGCTTCCAAAATCACCACATCCTTCCGTGCAAGTCGGTCAGTCGGTCATTGGTCGAGGCTGCGCAGACCAAGGACAACGTCATCAAAGGGGTCAAGTACTTCTCGAAGTGGAATATCAACAAGAAGAAGAACATGAAGATGTTGCCAACGATTCCCGTGTACCAGAAGCTCTATGGGAAGAAGGGCCTCAAACAGGGACTGATCAGCGTGCCCAAGGCCCTCATCGGGAGACTGCTGGGCCGTCCTTGCCACGACCGCCGACACAACGTCTACAACGACAACGTCAAGGACAAACTCCTACCGGTTTGGGCTAAGGTCAAAGTCAAGTTGGACAAGCACGACAAAATCTCGGAAGCCACAGATATCGGTGGCGACCTCGACACGCAGATAGGCGTCTGGGCCGCGAAGATCAGAGGCCGCAAGACCACACAAGAGAATTGGCGGGCCATGTGTGCTGGAGATGAAGCGGCACTCGACCAGTTCGCGATGGCCAAAGCTTCTTGACCGAGAGAGGGAGAGTAATGAAATATCGATACCTGATCTGTGAATTCGCGGTACCCAAGGGCGTTTGTCGTCTGGGGGTCATCAAGAACGTCCCTAACTGGGCGCAGATGCATCAGAACGAGCCCCAGGCAGGGATTTTTCCCGAGGATGCCTGTTACGCCATGAATCCCGACTTCCAGAAAGACATCAAGCTGGCCGACGTCTTAAAGAACAACAATACGTTCTTCGTCGTCTCCGAGAGACTCAAGGACTTTCTCTGCAAAGAGGACCTGCTCGCTCACAACGAAATCCATCCTGTTGCCATCATCAATCACAAGGGCCGGCCGGAAAGCGCCAAGTACTTTCTCATCCACCAAATCGACGACCCAGAATGTATTGACGAGGACAAGAGCAAGGGAATCAAGAGCAAGTTGATGCCGGATCAGTATGCCGCAGTGACGAAGATGGTGCTGGACGAGAAGAAGATTGGCCCCGAGTATGCGATCTTCCGGGCTGCGGAATACAGAGATCGACTTCTCATTCGCAATGACGCTGCCGAGAAGATCGAACAGGGCGGATTCACCGGGATCAAGTTCTTCGAACTCAAGGGCTACGACAACTTCTGACGAAAGCACCGCAAATGCCTGACGAACCAGTCAGCCCTTCCGCGATCGAGCCCGATCTCGCTACGTACGTCGACTTCTTGACCGAGGTGGCCGAGACGAGGGGGAATCCGCTGAAGATGGCCGAGGAGATGGAGGAGCTGTCCCGCTACTATCGGGCCCTTGGCATCTGCCGGCTCGCCGGTGAAGCGGACGTCGATGGCTTCTTCCATTATCTGATTCAATCGGCGCTCGTTCGCCGCCACTACCTGCAGGCCGCGCGGGCCGACGGAGGCGGAGAGCCCAATTACCGCCGGGCAAGCATGCTGGAGCCGGTGTTTGACGCCATGGCGGCGCGCCAGTGGCGGCTGGCGGGCGCCATCTTCGACCTCGTGTCGCACGAGTGGAGCGAAGGCGAAGAGTACGAAGACGATTACTGCTACGCCGATTTTGTCCGTCGCTCGTTGTCGGAGCCGGCTGCCGATCTGGTGACCATCCTCGAGCGGTGGGCTCGGATCCTTGACGGTGCATCCGAGCCCCGCCTGGACGTTGCTCGAAGCCTGGTTGCTCGCGACCCCGAGGCCTTCGATACGGCCCTGCGCGCGCTCCTAGCGAGCGACGATGGAAAGATGCGAGCCATGGCCGATCCGGTCGACGGCTCGGTCCTGGCCGACGAGCTTCCGTTCTTCCCCAACCGCTGGGTCTCGGTCGAGGCCTTGGCTTTGCTCGCGCTGGCAGCGAGGCAGCAAGTCGAGGTGCCAGGCCTCTTTCCGGCGTGCCCTCCGCTGGTTCGCGCGGGAGTCTTTGGCTCGTTTAGTACGCGCGGCTTTCCGCATATTCACTACGTCAACGAGTAAAGCGAGCAGGGCGATTAGCGCTCGCCGAGATTCCCTTTCGAGCTAGCATTCGGCCGTGCCCGGCAGGGTAGGTGTCACCTGGGCTAGAACTTCTCGCCGCAACACACGCAAACGGGATCAGGCGCCTTCCCAATCGCAATCACCGGCCCCTGAATAACTGGCACGGGTGGTGTGTTCTTGTCGTTGTGGAGCATCATGTCCATGGCGCGGGGGACGTTCTTGCCCTCGATTTGGACGTCGAAGGAGAAGTTCACGAATTCGGCCTTGCCTTTGATCTTGGACGAGATCATTCCCATCAGGGTGCCGGCTTCGTCGCCGGTGCTCATCATGAAGTTCGAGTCCTTGATGCACGGGGGATTGCCATCGCAAGTGACCTGCTTCGCACCCTTGGAAGTGTCGGCGGACTTGGCGATATTGGGGTAGGGGATGGGGACGAAGGGCGCGGGCGGGGCGGGGGTTTTGCACACGTCGGGGAAGGCGATGGACACGCCGTTGCTGCCGGCGTGCACCACGCTCATGTTGTTCACTCCCACCGTCACGGGCATGGCGAAATGCTACCCCGAAAACAGCAGGTCGCAAACACTTAGCGGAACCGCTCGGCGCGCCTGACCAAGCGGCCTTGCTCCGCGGCGGCGCGCTCGGAGATCAGCGCCAGCACTTGGGCTTGTTTTTCGAGCAGACGCGGCCGGTAGTGGCCCTTGCCGTCGTGGGCCAGTCCATGCGCGATGGCGGCCAGGGCGCCAGGCTGATCGCCACGAGCTGAGAGGGTATAGGCGAGGTTCAGGTTGGTTCGGGGATCGTCGGCATCGATGCGCTGGGCTTGCGTGAACGCCTCGTGGGCGTCGGCCAGGCGTTCGCGATAGAAGAGGCAGTCGCCGAGGATGTTCCACAGCCAGGCGCTGTACCAGGGGTTGCGCTGGAGCGCGGAACGCACGATTTCTAGGCCGGCGGCGTGATCGCCAAGCTGCAAACCAACGTATTCGGCCGCCTCGCCCAGCATCTGCCAGTCAGTGGGATTGCGCTCAATCATCCGCCGGTAGGCGTCGAGTGCTTCGTTCCGGCGCCCGGCCGCGAGGTGGGCGCGCGCCTCTTCCTGCGGGGCATCGAGCTGCCGGTCGGACTCCAGACTGAATCTTCTGCGCAGGACTTCCTGTGCGCGCGGCCCAATCTTGCGCGCGATAAGCCGGGTATGGACGCGTCGCTGCTCATCGCCCTCTGGCTCCGCCGTCACAAGCCCGCGTCCAATCAGAGCGCCTTCTAGCAACGGAAAATTGAGCCCCAGGGCCACGCTGCCGCCGAACCTTTGCACGCCAACATGCGTGGCGACGTCCTCGGCGCGGACCGGGCCGTAGTCGTTCACCAAGATGAACCCGGCCGGGTCCATGCTCGCCGCCAGCTTGTCCAAACAAGCCAGCGCCCCGCCGTTGACAATGACCCTGTCACCCTCCGGCATGGCCGAGGCCAGCGCGGCTTCCTCGGCGGTGGCTGGTGTCCACGGCCGATACGCCGTTTCGAGATCGAGGTGCGCGAGCAACGGCAGCAGCCGGCGCAAATCCTCGAATGTGCCCGAACCCGCCAGGGCGCGCGCCTCGTCGAGCGATCCCAGCCCCGCGGCATGCAGCACGGTCGTCCCGCCCGCGAGGTGCGAGCGGATGCAAAGTTGCTCCAGGCCCGTCGCGGAACGCCGGACGATGGCCGACGGCAGCACATCGAGGAGGTAGTTGCAGAAGACGACCACGGGCGCATCGAGCGGGGGCGACGATGTTCCTCCCGGCACCGACAGCGCAGTTGGAAAACTGGCATCGCAAATGCGCAGGGCCACATGGTCTTCATGCCCCACGAAAAGGCCGTCCCGCTTCCATCCCAAAACGGTTCGCTCGAATCGGTCGGACACGATGTACGTCAGTCGATCGTAGAGGTCGCTTCCGTTCTTGCGGCATTCGGCGGCGAAAGCATCCAGGAAGTAGCGCGCGTGCAGGCCGGTCCCCGCGCCGAGCTCGAAGACGACGATTCGCTCGGGCAATGCCGGAGGGATCTCGCCGAGCGCCGCAAAGGCCAGAACCGCCGCATTTTCCGATAGCCGCCCGGTGTTGTTCACCAAGTAAGGCACGTCGTTGCGAACAAAGGGGATGACCCCGGCCTCAGCCCAATACGCATCCGCCAGCCGCCACTCCAAACACTGGCCGAGCGGACGAAAGTCTTCGATTTCGGTGGGCTCGGTGGCGACGGTGCGAAGCGCATCGAGTGCCGATCTTCCGCCGGGGCCAGCCAGCCTGAGCAAGACCTCTTGCGGTGATGGCGCGGCGGTATCCGGCTTCATGCGCTGGCCACGATTTCGCGGACGTCGTGCGGCCCTGTGCGCAGCACTAGATTGCCTCTCCAGAACATCATGAGCCGGCGATCGTCGGGTTCGATGATGACGGTATCCAGGGCCATGGTCACAGCCTGCGGCGCACCGTCTGCAAGCGCCACACGCACGGTCGGCGTCGCAATGCCGGGCAGGGAAAAGGACAGTCGCCCCTCGGGGCTCACCCCGACGGCTACCACGGGTTCGTTGCCGCGTAGGTACCCTGGGGCGATGAGGCCAGGCGAGGCCGCGTTCATGTGTTTGCGGTTGAAGTCCTTGGGCAGAAGGGGTGAACGATCCTTTTTCCATGCCTCGTCGAACGTACCGGCCAGCGCCGCGCGTGGCTGCCAATGTGGCGAGATGAAGCCGAACCCGGCGGGTGGGGGGCGGTCGCCGAAGCTCTTGATCGGCGCATGCGGATCCTCGAGGTTCGGCAGGCGGATGTGTTCGACAAAGCCGCCAGCGGCGCGAAATCCAGTCCCCACGGGATTTCGCGGCTCGCACGCATGCTTGCGACTATCCGGACTGTCTCGATCCCAACCACCGAAGGCGCGTTCGTAGACGAGCGGGATCTTTTCGAAGTGGACGGCACCGCTCATGGAAACCGACCCCAGGGTTTTGAACCAGATCCGGTCTCCCATCACCAGCACTTCCTTGCCCACCGGGCCGACGCGCAGGGCGACCATCATCTCCTTGATGCTGGCTTTGGGGGCATAGGCATGACCGATAAGAACGACGTCGGTTGCAGGCTTGGTGAAGGCGGCCTCGGGCTCGTACTTGTACGACGACTTCTCGGGTTCGTCGCCCCACAATTCTCCGCCGAGGTTCAGCGGAATCTGCTGGTCCGCCAATAGGCAACGGCCGTCTCGCCCAATGGTGAAGGTCGCCTTCAAGACCGGAACGACCAGGGGGCGAAACTCCTCGTCGATGAGGTATAGGGCCTCGAACGCAAAGGGTGTCTCGTTCTCCAGCTTGGGGTGCCCCATCTATCATTGCTCCCAAGCTATCGCTGCCCCCAAGCCACGGTCCCGACTCTGGGCGCCCCGGGCAGGGTCGCCTTCGCCGGCTCGAGCTGCCTGAGTTGCTCGCGGGCCCAACCCTTCAAATCCACTTTGGGAGGATCCACGCGCGGTAAGTTGGCCACCGATGCCACGAGCTCGATGAGAACGACCTCTCGACGCCAGCTAGCCCCGGTGACAAACGCATTTCGCAGCGTCGCCGGACTGCGGGCTTGGCCGCCGCAGTAGCGGATTCCTGGCACGAAACGTCGCCGTTCCCTGTCCCACCATTTCTTCACCTTCTGGATTTGTGGTTCGGGCAACGAGTCTTCGGTCCGTACCGTGGGAGGTGGATCTTCGTCCTTCACTTCCTCAACGTCGGGTCCTTGGGTCTCTCCGGGCTTGGCCATCTCGCCCGCCATGGAAAGGCCGGTGATGGCGGAGAACGCCTCTCCCGCGACTCTCGACTTCTTCTCGTCGGCCATGGCCTGGACAAGCACGTCCGCCGAATCCGCGTCGCCAGCGAATCCGAGAGCCCAAAGCGCGTGCAGGCCCGCGTCCGCCTCCTGGGCTCTGCCACGCACGAAGGCTCGATCGTTCGGGTCAGGGCTGGTCGTCAGAAGTCCAAGTGGCAGTCGAGACAGTTCACCGCTACCACCCGCGAAAATGCGGCATTCGTTCCAGGCGGCTTTGACCGCGAATGAGAGTCCGGTCCGCAGCGATTCAAGTCGGACCTCGATGTCGTCGGATTGCGATGTTACGGTCACCCAGTCAAGGAGCGTGCGTTCGCGAAGATCTCGGATGGCCCGAAGTCCGGCTGCCATCAGCGGTGCCTGTCCACTACGCATCGCCGAATCGATGTGCTCGCGCGCCCAGTCCGACTCACGTGGGCCGAAAATGTCGAGCACCATCGCTCGCACGTAGGGTGCTTGGGCATGGAATAGAGGGACGAGCCGGCTCAGATCCAACCGCGGGGCAAGATACAATGCGCGGCCAATGGCGGCCTGTGCAGGTGGCTCGGCCGATGCCAGCGCATCGATCACCATGTCCTGGTGGTCCGCGTCTTCAGCTTGCACCAGCGTCCAAGCGGCCGCCGCGATCCCGCCAAGATCATCGCCCGCCAATGCCGGGACCAGGAGCTTCTGCGCCACCGGTTGCCCGCCCAGCACGAGGCCATCCAGATGGGACAGCAGGCGCTCTTCGGGACCAACGACCACGTCGGCAAGGGCATAGACAGCGGAATCGAGGGATCTCTCCCAATTTCCCCACAGCCAGGCTGCCTCGTTGAGGTGCTCTTCGTAGATGTCCCAAGGGATTGGGCGAGTCGAGGGTGGGGTCATGTCAGTTGATTTTAACGCTGCCGCCGCGAATGCGATTGAGTCCCGTGGCGGTCGTCTCGATGTAGGCTCCGCGCAGGACAAGCTTTCCGTCGCGGCGGAGGGTGATGCTGGCATCTCCGCAGCGGAGCACGACCTCCTGCTCTCCTTCGAGAACCACGCGCTTGCCGTCGACGCGCGCTTCGGTGGGTTTTGCCGGCGTCGGGGCAGCGGCCGGCGAATTGAGGAGTGTGCCAAGTAGCACGGCGCCGGGATCGGGCGGAACCAAGCCGACGATGATCGGCAGGCGGGCATCTCCGTTTTCAAACAGAAGCACCACGGGTTGGCGGCTCAAAAGTGCATTGCGGATGGTTGCGTCGTCAAGCGCCACAACAGAGCGCGAGGCGAGCGGCCCGGCTGTATTGCCTTCAAAATCCACGAGAATCGCCCCGGGCGCGCTGCCAGGCGCAAGGCATCCTACCTTGACCGGCGCGCCCGCTGCGGCGGTCTGGGCGAAAGCGGGATCCGATGGAGCAGATTTCGTCTTCACAGCGCGATCCTCAGCTCGATTAGCCTAGAACAGTTGCCGTCAAAGTCCATGGTTGGTTCCGTACGCTGACGCCCACTAGCCAATGCGGGGGGATCGCGTTGGCGGAGCCGGGCCTCGGGACCTGCCTGCCCGCCCTGCCACCCCCTCGGGCTTCGCCCTCGCCCTCGCCGGCGCAGCCAGAGCGTGCGAGGCCGAGCGAAGCGAGCGGGGTAGAGGGTGGCGGGCAGGGGCCGAGGGTTTGGGAACCCTCCCAGGGTTCCCATTTTAGTCAAAGTCGTAGTGGAACTCTCCCTCCACGACCGAGGTGGCGACGCGGGTAACCGGCTTGCTTTCCATCATGCGCGTAAGCAGCTCCTTGCTGATGACGGGTAGCAGGGTGTTGGTGAGGATGGAATCGATCATGCGCCCGCCGCTTTCGAGCTCGGTGCAGCGGCTGACGATCAGCTTGACCACGGCGTCATCGTAGGTGAACGGGATCTTGTGGCTCTCGCCTATCCGTTTGGTGATGCGCTTGAGCTGCAGGCGCGCGATATTGCCGATCATCTCGTCGGACAGTGGGTAGTAGGGGATGGCCACCATGCGGCCGAGGAGGGCGGCCGGGAAGACCTTCAGAAGCGGCTCGCGCAGGGCCTTGGCGATACCCTCGGGTTCGGGCAAGAGCGCCGGATCCTTGCACAGGTTCATGACCAACTCGCTGCCCGCGTTCGTGGTCAGGATGATGAGCGTGTTCTTGAAGTCGATGACCCGACCCTCGCCGTCTTCCATCCAGCCCTTGTCGAAGACCTGGAAGAAGATCTCGTGCACGTCGGGGTGGGCTTTCTCCACTTCGTCGAGAAGAACGACGCTGTAGGGTCGCCTGCGCACCGCCTCGGTCAGGACGCCACCCTCGCCGTAGCCCACGTAGCCGGGAGGCGAGCCCTTGAGGGTAGAGACCGTGTGGGCTTCCTGGAATTCGCTCATGTTGATGGTGATGATGTTCTGTTCGCCGCCGTAGAGCGCCTCGGCCAGGGCCAGCGCGGTTTCGGTCTTGCCGACGCCCGAGGGGCCGGCCAGCATGAACACACCAATGGGCTTGTTGGGATTCTCGATGCCGGCGCGCGAGGTCTGGATGCGTTTGGCGATCATCTCCAGGGCGTGACGTTGGCCGATCACGCGCTGGTCGAGGGTGTCGGCCAACTTGAGCACGGTTTCGATTTCGTTCTTCACCATGCGGCCGACCGGGATGCCGGTCCAGTCGCCAACCACGGATGCGACCGCTTGACCGTCGACGGTGGGCAGAATCAGGGGATGGTCGCCTTGCAGCTTGTCCAGATCCTGCTGGGCTTGGGCCAGCGTCGAGAGCAGCGCTGCGCGATCGACCGGCGCTGCCGCGGCGGCCTTGGGCGCTCCGGCTTTGGATGCCTCCACTTTGGCTTCCAGCTTGCTATCCGTGCCTTCGACCTTCCCCGAAGCCGCGCGTAGTTGGCTGCGTAGATCGAGGATCTTGTCGACCAGCGCCTTCTCGTTGTTCCAGCGCTCTTCCAGTCCGACCAGGCGCGACTTCTCGGTCGCGAGCTTTTCGTTCGCCTCGGTTTCGCGCTTGGCCGCCCCGGCGATGCCGATGGCATCCTCGCGCTTGATGATCTCGATCTCGGTGTCCAGGGCCTGGATGCGACGGCGGGTGTCGTCGACCTCGGCGGGCACGGCGTGCTGGCTGATGGCCACGCGCGCGCAGGCGGTGTCGAGCAGGCTGACCGCCTTGTCGGGCAGCTGGCGCGCGGGAATGTAGCGGTGGGACAGCTTGACCGCGGATTCCAAAGCGTCGTCGAGGATCTGGATGCGGTGGTGCTTTTCCAGCGTGGAGGCGATCCCGCGCATCATAAGCAACGCCTTCGATTCGCTGGGTTCGCCCACCTGCACTACCTGGAAACGGCGGGTGAGGGCTGGATCCTTCTCGATGTGTTTCTTGTACTCGGCCCAGGTCGTGGCCGCGATGGTGCGCAGCTTGCCGCGCGCCAGGGCCGGCTTGAGCAGATTGGCAGCGTCGCCCGTGCCCGCGGCGCCGCCCGCACCGATGAGGGTGTGGGCTTCGTCGATGAACAGGATGATGGGCTTGGGCGAGGACTGGACCTCCTCGATGACCATGCGCAGGCGATTCTCGAATTCGCCTTTCATGCTGGCGCCGGCCTGGAGAAGGCCGATGTCGAGCGAGCGCAGGCTGACGTCCTTGAGCGGGGGCGGTACATCGCCGGCCGCGATCCGTTGCGCAAAACCCTCGACCACGGCGGTCTTGCCCACGCCGGCCTCGCCGGTGAGGATGGGGTTGTTCTGCTTGCGGCGCATGAGGATGTCGACGATCTGGCGGATCTCCTCGTCGCGACCCACGATGGGATCCATTTCGCCGCTCTTGGCGCGTTCTGTGAGGTCGACGGAGTATTTCTTGAGGGCTTCCTGCTTGCCCATGGCCGCGGGCGCGATGGCACCGCTGGCTTCGCCCGGGGCCGCGCCGCCGCCGGTCTGCGAACCATCGCTGGCCTGCAGCGCCGACTCGGGCGAGCCGCCCACGATCTTGGCGAAATTGTCCGTCAGCTGTTCGAGCTTGATCTTCTCGAACTCGCCCGACATGGACATGAGGGCATTGCGCAGGCTGGGCGTCTTGAGCAGGCCGACCACCAGGTGTCCGGTGCGGACTTGCGATTCGCCGAAAAGCAGGGTGCCGAAAACCCAGCCGCGCTCGACGGTGTCCGCGATGTGCGGGGACAGATCGGAAATCGAAGTGGCGCCTCGGGGTAGCCGATCCAGGGCCGCCGTCATGTCGCGGGCGAGCCGGGACGGCTCGATCTGGAATTCGCGGATGATGCGGTGGAGATCCGAATCCGGCAACTGCAAGAGCTGACTCCACCAGTGGACCAGCTCGACGTAGGGATTGCCCCGCAGCTTGCAAAAAACGGTGGCACTCTCGATGGCTTTGTAGCCCAAGCTGTTCAACTTTCCGAACAGCGAAACGCGTGAGATCTCGGACATCGTGGGTCTTCCTCCTGTGGCCCTTGCTGGCCACCCGGCTGGCGGTTGGGTTGGGGAAAAGCGTCAGGTTGGGTTGGGATTGTACAAGACGGACTAGGCTGTGGAAGCCGAATTCACCGTGGCGGTCTCTTGGTGTGGATTGAAGATCAGATCTTCGCGTCCTTCGCCCTCGGGGCAATGGCCGAGCCATGATGTCCAGCCGAGACGGGTCACGCGGTCGAGGCGGAAGGGCTGGCTGACCCGCTTGTCGAGGAAGAGACGCAAATCCCAGTTCAGCGAGTCGCCCACGTAGTTGCGCACCAGCGCTTGCAAGCGCTTGAGGCGCGGGCTGCCGGGCAACATGCTTTGGAACTCGTCCTCCTTGAGCGGCCCGAAGACCAGGCGGAACTTGGTTTGGCGCTGCCAGGCCCGCGCGCCTAAAATCGTGCTGAGCCCAAGCGCGCCGGCAAAAGCGGTGCGCGTGATGCGCCAACGGGATTCGTCCTGCAGGGGCGTCCATTCGCCGACGAATTCTTCCAGCTCCGTGGGTAGACCGAAGTACTCGGCGACCATGGCCTTCAGGCCCTCGGCGTTGCGGGTTTGGTTGGCCAGCCGGCCCGCGAAGTACAGTTTGGCGCTGTCGGGAAATAGATCGCGATCCCGCACCCCGGGCGAGCCGACGCCGATGAGCGATCCCACGTAGGTCATGAAGCGGTCGCTGCTGGGCCGGTCGCGGCTGACCGTGGGCTGGGCATTGGCCCAGGCGCGGTAGAACAGGGCCAGGGCACGGTGGTGGAAAATATCGAGGAATCGGATCAGGGTCGGATCGCTCGCGTTGCGTAGGCGGTCGCGCGCGTATTCGGTCAGGTGGATGGGCAGGGGACCGTTGGGGCCGAACATGCCCAGGAAGTAGACGCCGATGCGCGGTGGTCGGCCGTCCTTGGCGGGTTCGACGTAGGAAAGGGTGGACGGGGCGAACGCCAGCGACGCCTCTTGCCCAAGTCGAATCGGCTCATCGCTGGGGCGCGTGGCTTGCCCCAAGCGCATGCGGTCGGGGCAGGCGCATTCGATAGCGCGCAGCAGTGCGAAGAAGTCGTACTTCTCCGGGTGCTTCTCGACCGCCCTTAGCAGCTCGTCGAAACGATAGCGGTCGGCGGCGGGCCGTGGCGCTGGCGTCTCCACAGGCCCGGTCACAGTGCCGGTCACAGTGACGGTCGCCGGCCCAGCCTCGCTGGCCATCGCACGACCTCCTTGCGTTGAATGGTCTTGAGCACGGTCTCGCTGAACGAATTGATGGACACGTACTTGGCGAAGAAGCGTTCCAGCACCGAGCCGAGGAGAAACACACCCATACCCTCGAAGGCGGTTTCGTCGAGCGTCAACGTGACCTCGATGCCACGACCGAAGGCAACTGGCCCGGAAATGGGCAGCCGCCGAGTCACGGATTGCGAGGCTACCGATTGCACGCCATCGATCTGCTTGCGCACGATGGGTTCGCTGGCGTCGCCGTACAGCGAGAGCAACTCGCGCAGGGCGGACGCGCCGCCGCCATTGGTGTCGTCGGTGATGGACAGATAGTTGAGCGACAGGTGGCTGATGAGGCGCCAGGTCGGATCGCCGTGGACGTGCGAGGGCCTGGGTGACGTGGGGCCCGCGACGCAGCGGACAGACTGAATGGGGGCGCCGGATTCCAGGACGAAGTCGCTGCTGCGCTGGCCGACCGGGATGTGCAGGCTGAGGTCGCGGTTGGTGCACAGGGTGGCGACGGCCAGTTGCTTGAGCTGCGGCCGAATCGGGGCCTCGGTCGAGTCGACCAGGGAAAGAAAGACCTCGCTGCCCACGTAGCTCGAACGCGCGCCCTGGCTGCGCTGCTTGGTGGAGAGCATGCGCGGCTCGCGGTGCACGGTGTAGTACGACGACATGTCCTCGGCCGCCGTGCGGTCGTGCAGGGCATAGAAGGGTAGGAACTCCTGTTTTTCCTCGCCGCTGGTCCCGTAGCCCAGCACCTCGGTCACCTGGAAGACCTCGTAGTCCATGGGCCGCGTGCGGTCGGGAACCACGTGGTATTCGTACTCGCTCTCGCTGAGGTGGATGCGATCCGTGCGCTTGGGAAAAAGGTTGATGGCGGGCGTGCAGTGCAGCTCGAATTGCGCCGGCCCCACTGCCTTTTCGAGGCGGGTGTCCTGGGCGTCAAGCACGATGACGATTTCCAGATCGGGCGTGGTGCAGCGGCGCACGGCGGTCTTGAGGCCGACCATGTTGGCGAAGAGAAAGCGACTGGGGAAGGCGAAGTATTCCTGCAATAGGCGGTAGCCCTGAAACGATCTCGGGCCGTAGGGCAAGAGCGCTTGCTCGTCCTCGAATCCCAGCGGCCGGATGGGATTGTCCAGAATCAATTCGCTCCACGGCACGCCTTGCCCGGCCGGCCGCACGACCAGGGCCACGGTGTGCGCCAGCAGTAGCTCGTAGAGGCGCATGGCCACCTCGTCACCGCCGCGCAAGTACAGCGGCAACTCGTCGAGGGCGAGTTGATCGAAGTTCAGCCCCGCCGAGGCGTGCAGTCGCAGGCGCAGGGCCGCCTTGGCCTTGCCAGGAATTCGCAGGTTGCCCAGATCGCCGAGAAACGACGTGTATTCCGCGCCCGCGATCTCCAGCGGCCACAGGCTGACCTCGTGGGCGGTGCGGTACTCGCACGCGGTCTGCTCGCCCCGGCCGATCAGGCTTTTGAGCGCGGATCCGCGAGGAACCTTGAACCCGTCGGCGAGCGCGCCCTCGCTAAGGCTGGGTTGCAGTTGCACCACGGCCATCGACGGTGTGGGCGCGAGGTAGTGCGGGTACACCATGTGCAGAAGGTGTTGTGCGAAGCGCGGGAACTCGGCGTCGATCTTGAGCTGCACGCGGGCCGTGAGAAAGGCGAACGATTCCAGCAAGCGCTCGACGTAGGGATCGGTGCACTCAAGCGACTCGATGCCCAGCCGGCCGGCTATTTTTGGGAACTCCTTCGCGAACTCTTGCCCGGTCTCGCGGATGTACTGCAACTCGCGGTTGTAGTAGTTGAGCAGGCGAGGGTCCATCAGCCGCCTCCCTTGCCGCCCTGATCGATGACGTCGATGGTGCCGGTCTCGAGGTCGACGGCGGTGCGCAAGAACAGTCGCAGGGGAAGGGGCTGCGCCCAGAGCTCGGCCTCGATGTCGAACGTCATGGCATTGTGATTCATCTGGCTGTCGTCCACGGCCAATTTCACGCGCAGGGTGCGCGCGACCAGGCGTGGTTCGAAGTCCAGGATGACCTTGCGAATGGCCTGCTCCAGCACGCCCGCCTCCACGGTCGAGCTGGTGCGGCCAGCCAGGTCGGGGAGCCCGAAGTTGAGAACCGAGCGAGCCACCAGCGGGTAGTCGTCGAGGTCTTGGGTCGAGCGGAGGTGGGTCGTGTTCATGAGCCAGACGAGATCGCGCCGCACACACTCGCGCAGCCGGCTGGGCGACAGGACGCGCGCGTCCCGTGATTCCTGTTTTCTCTCTGGATCGTTGTCGGTCAATCGGTCCAGGAGCGATGGCTGGAGGCGATCCTTCTGCGTAAGATCAGCCATGGTTCGAAGCCGGCTATCCGACCGGCTTGTCGTCAATCTGGCCAGGCTGGTCAGGGGACGGATCGAACTCTATCGAGCGAACTTCCAAGATGGGATGGTCTCCCTGATCCGTCGCGAACATGCGCTGACCAAGACCGGTACTGGTGCCGTCCTTGCCGCCTTTCCGTTCCTGCCAGTCGGTCTTGCGGGCCATGCGAATGGATGGGTCCGAGCTGGATTCGGATCCGGGGTATCTCGCGGGAACCAACGACACGACCTCGCCGCCATTGGCGAGCGTCAGGTAGGCAGGGATCCAGACCAGGTCGCGCAGATCTACCGGCTTCTCGACGCGAACGATGCGAAGGTTGCCAAAGGGGATCCAGTAGTATTTGCCGTCGATGATGGCTTCCAGCACGGGCCCGAGGCGAACGTCGGCGTCGGCAATCCACGCGAATGGCTGTCCGTCGATCTTGCCTGACGACGTGGGCGCCTGATCGAAGGCCTGGGTGTGAAGGACATCGGACTCGTCGGTCTTGCCCTGGGCACCAAGAACGAGAGATTGCACGAGCAATGCGGCCCATTGTGCGGGCTCGCCGAAGAGCAGGGGCGTGCGTTTTCCCGCAAACACCTCGGCGCGAAGCTCTTCGCACTTCAAGGCCGTGCGGTAGGTCTGAACCATGGGTAAGGCCTTGCCGTCGAGGTCGCCCACCACATTGAGCTGGGTCATGGCCCGTTCCCACTGGCCCATGACGGACATCAGCTGGAACAACAAGACCCGATATTTGGGGTCGGCCGGTGCCTTGCGAATCGCGGCTTGCAGGCCTGCCAAAGCCTCCTCCAGCCTTCCTTGGCGGACATCTTCCTCGATGGTGCTCATGACGACGGCCTACCTGCTGCTTGGAAAAGTGGAATCCATGGGCGCCCTGGTGAACATGGACATTGGGGCGCCCATGGCTGGGCCTCTAGGTGAACTTCTTGGCGATATCGAAGTTGCCGGAAACCGTGGCACCCTTGCCCTGGTTTGCGGTCTGTGAGGTGTAGTCGATCTTCACCGAAGCGAAGTTCAACGTCACCGTTTCGCTGAATGTATCGTCACCGCCAGCCGAGCCGCCCGAGGTTACCGAGGAGATCATGACGGTTCCCGACATCGTGATCTTGAGGTACTCGACCTGATTTCCCTTGCCTCCGCCAACCTTCAAGAAGGTCACCACGGTCTCGCCGAAGTCGGTTCCGTTGAAACACTCTTGAATCAGCATCGGGGTGGCGAGATCCACGTACTTGGTGATGGTCAGGTCATGAACATTGGCCGAGCCAGCACCTGCGCCCGTGGAACGATGGGCCGTTCCAGATTGGGTCAGACCCCAGTTCCATGCCAGCACGTCGATTTCGTTTTCGTGCTTCGTGATCACAGATTCGCCCTTGAGATTCTTTCCACTCGGGCCAAGCCTCAAACAAATACTTACCGCCATTTTTCAACTCCTTGTTTAATTACTGATTGATTGGTTGTGATTGTGAATGTTCGGAATCTAGCCGCCGCCTTTGGCAGAAGGCAGCTTCGAGACGAGCCTGAGCGATACCGTCAGTCCCTCAAGCTGGTAGTGCGGACGAAGGAAGAATTTGGATTGATAGTATCCAGGGTTCCCTTCGATGGGCTCGACAATGACCTCGGCGCCCGAGAGTGGCTTGCGCGACTTCGTCTCTTCGGTTGAGTGGGCCGGGTCGCCGTCGACGTACCCGATGATCCAGTTCTGCAGCCAGCGCTGCATGTCCTCGGCTTCGCGGAAGGATCCGATCTTGTCGCGCACGATGCACTTCAAGTAGTGGGCGAACCGACAGGTCGCGAACAGGTAGGGCAGGCGGGCCGCCAATGCCGCGTTGGACGAGGCATCGGGGTCATCGTAGGTGGCCGGCTTCTGCAAGGACTGGGCGCCGATGAAGGCGGCGAAGTCCGAGTTCTTCTTGTAGATGAGCGGCATGAAACCGTTCTTGGCCAGTTCGGCCTCGCGCCGGTCGCTGATGGCAATCTCGGTCGGGCACTTGAGGTCTACGCCGCCGTCGTCCGTCGGGAAGGTGTGCGTGGGCAGGCCCTCCACCGCACCGCCGGACTCGATGCCGCGGATGCGCGAGCACCAGCCGTAGAGTTTGAACGAGCGGTTGATGTTGACCGCCATGGCGTAGGCCGCGTTGGCCCAGGTGTACTTCTTGGCGTCCGGGCTTGCAGCATCTTCCTCGAAGTTGAACTCCTCGACCGGGTTGGTCTTGGCACCGTAGGGACGGCGGGCGAGAAAGCGCGGCATGCACAGGCCGAGATAGCGGGCATCATCGGTCTCGCGCAGCGAGCGCCAACCGGCGTACTCGGGGACCGAAAAGATCTTGGTCAGATCCCTCGGATTGCTCAGCTCTTGCCACGATTCCATCTGGAAGACCGTGGGTGCTGCCGCCGCCAGGAAGGGCGCGTGCGCCGAGGCAGCGACCTTCGCCATTTCACCCAAGAGCTCGACGTCCATGGGGCCGTGATCGAAGTAGTAATCGCCGACGAGACAGCCGAAGGGCTCGCCGCCCAGGGTGCCGTACTCTTCTTCGTACAGCTTCTTGAAGATGGGGCTCTGATCCCAGGCCGCGCCCTTGTAGCGCTTGAGGGTCTTGTGCAGATCCTTCTTCGAGACGTTCATGACCCGTATCTTGAGCTGGTCGTCGGTCTCGCTGTTGCTGACCAGGTAATGCAGGCCGCGCCAGGCGCTTTCCAGCTGCTGGAACTCGGCCGAATGCATGATTTGGTTGATCTGCTCGCTCAGCTTCCTGTCGATCTCGGCCACCATCGCGTTGATGGTTTGCACGACGTCGCTGGAGATGAGCTTGCTGCTGGCCAGCGCCTGCTGGGCGAGGGTCTTGACGGCGTTTTCGATTTCGGACTTCGCACCCTCGGTTTGGGGCTTGAACTCCTTGTTCAGCAGCGAGGCGAATTCGTTCACCTCCATGGTTGCGGAGGCGGCTTCTGTGGATTTTTGTGTCTCAGCCATGGTTCTTCCTCACTGCTACTTGGCTTGGCCGGAACCTTCGTCCCCGGCGTCTGGTTTGGGAGCGGCGGCGAGAGCCTGCAGGAGAGCAGGGTCCTTGAGCAGGTTGGCGACCAGATCTTCGGCGCCGGTACGACCGTCCATGTACGTCACCAGGTTCGCAAGCTGGTTGCGTGCCTGGAGGAGCTGATTGAGCGCACCCACCTTGCGCGCGATGGCCGCGGGCGAGAAGTCGTCCATGCTCTCGAACGACAGGTCGACGCTGATGTTGCCTTCGCCGGTCAGGGTGTTGGGAACCTGGAATGCCACGCGCGGCTTCATGGCCTTGAGCCGGTCATCGAAATTGTCGACCGAGATGTCGACGAACTTGCGATCTGCGACGGGAGCCAGGGGCTCTTTCGGATTGCCGGACAGGTCCGACATGACGCCCATGACGAAGGGCAGTTGGACCTTCTTTTCCGCGCCGTAAAGCTCGACGTCGTATTCGATTTGGACGCGTGGTGCTCGATTTCGTTGAATGAATTTCTGCGCACTGGTTGCCATGGTGTCCACCTACCTCTAGGGTTTGAGAACTAACTGCTTTCCTTCTCGTTTTCGTCTTTCCCGCGCAGGTTTTCGACCTGTGAAAGACCGTCGGATGCGATGTCACGAACGATATCCATAAAGCTGGCCGAAACCAAGCGCTTGCTGCGCTTGATGAGCAGGGGAATGGGGCTCGATGGTTCGACGCGCTCGTAGTAGGAAACGATTTTGTCGAGCACGCGAAGCACGTCCTCACGGCTGTTGATCTCGCCGCTGATGGACATGCCACCACCTTGACCGCTGCCCCCGGGGCTGCCCGATCCGTCGTCGGCGCCACCGGCCTCGGCGGATCCTTCGGTCACGACCCCGCGCCTGGCCAAGCGCGCGACGAGGATCTTCTCGGCGCCGCGCAGGGTGTCCGTCATTTTCGTGAAATTGACCCCGTTCGAGGCGCCGACCTTTTCGCCCACGAATGCCTCGATGGAGGTCAGCCTTTCGAGCGAGGCGCGTAGCGAGTCCGCCGTCGCCTGCAGGGTGGGCACCGGGCACTCCATGAACGCGCCGTCGATGGCGGACGTCTTGGGCGCCTCCGTGCCACCCGGCGGCGGAATTTCGCCCGAGGCAATAGCGAAGTCACGCAGGCTGAACCGTCCGAAGGATTTTGCGCTGACCAGCGGGATCAAGCGGATGCGGTCGATGAACGCTGCCGAATCGCACAGCCCCATCAAGATGTTCACACGGAAAGTGGGGTCGTTGTCGTCTTCGGGATCCAGCTTGGGATAGAAGCCGTCCCAGAAGGTCTCGACGATGCCTCGAAGCACCGCGAGCCCATCGGCCAACCCCGTCAGCCCTTCCGTGTTCAAAAGCGCGCGGGCGAGCCGGATGGCGATGCGCAGATCTTTGGTCTTGGCCAGCAGGGCGAGGGCGCGGTTTCCGACTTCTTTCCAGTCGGGCTCTTGGGCCGGCACGATGGTGTCGCCCATCTGCTGTTCGGGCTTGCCTTGCGAGAGGCGATCGAGCTCAAGAAAAGCCGGATCGTATTCCATGTCAGGACCGCACGGAGCATCCGCGGAAACCGGCTGAAGCAGCGACTCGATATTTTGAATCGGCATGTTCTCGATACCTAGTTGAAACAGTGTGCCATTAAGCTTCGACTCGGCCGTCGTGTCAAGGGCTTTTCGACGGTCATGCGACGTTTCACCACAATTCCGACCAAGCGATCCGCCGCCAGTCTGACACTGCGAACGATTTGCCGTTCAGATGGAAGCGATGAAGGCCGCAGGTGATGGTTGATAGCGGCACTGCCGGGGCCGCGCGGCGGCCTCCGTTCATCTCATGCGCCGCGTGGCCCGGCTCGGCATACTTCGACCGAGAGCTGACTGGCCTTCGGCCATTGCAACGGCATTAGACGCCATGTCCAATGCGCAGAGCTGCCACCTCAAACATGTCTGGAGCAAGGCGCTCGCCGGCCACCTTGGCCGCATCAGGATCAACCTCGAACCCTAGATATTCTCTGGCGGCCGACTTTGCAGCAACTAGGGTGGAGCCGCTTCCACAAAACGGATCGAGGACGATCTGGCCCGGCACCGTCGTCAACTCGATCAGGGCTCGAAGCAGCTTGACCGGCTTCTGCGCGAGATGGAGTCCACTTTCGCCTTTAGCAAAACCAGACTTCAGCACATTGTCGGGAACCTGCTCGTAACGTGTGAATGCCTGTTCGTTGAAGGCACCTACTTCGTGGGCCAACACGTTGTCAGCAATTGTGGTTCCAATCGTATACGGCTTCACAAACCACAAGATCGGCTCGAATGTGGGTCGGAGGTTGCCAACCCTCCAGCCTTCCCATTTATTGGCGCTCCTATCATCGCCGCGCCTTTGGAATACGATGCTGACCCGCTGCGCATGATGGGGGGCGGACTCGCGCAGCCAGGCCAACGAATCTTTGAAGGTGAAACCTGCATCTTCAAATGCGACCACGCAGCGATGCGAGAGACGGCGGCCAGCAAAAACGAAGGCCGACCCACCTGGTTTGAGTACTCGCAACCATTCCCCTGCGAAGGACTCACACCAGCGTTGATACTCGATTGGTATCTGGCGATCTGCCTCCGACCACCCATTGAGTGGCTTGCCCCTACGACGAAACACCGCCCCCGCACGGACCTGGGCTGGACTTGAACCGAGAAGAGCCGAATTCGTATTGTTGTGAAGGACGTCCCACTCGTCAGCTCCGATTCCATACGGAATATCGCTCAGAATTAGATGAATGCTGGCCGTCTCCAGGTCCCGAACCGCGGCAATACCGTCTGTAGCGACGACTGAATTCGGCTTGTACTTTGTCTTCATGAACTCAGTCTCCGAGTAGGTTTCCGTGCTCAACACATTCAACTTGCTTGATGCGGGAATCGAGGCCAGCTGCGCGAATCAATTCTTCGAGTGCTTCCTTGTGGGAAAGACCAAGCAACCGATTCCGCTCCGTTCGCAAGTAGCTTAACGCTTCGTCCTTCACCATTCCCAAGGCCTTGAGCGACACCGTCTTCTCGGCAGTCCACAGATCAACATCAAGTTTCAGCGCGGCGACAAGTGCGCCATTGATTCCCAGCCAGTAGTCGGCTGCGTTCTTGCTTGGGTGCAACAACGAGACGCTCTTCAATACACGCTCCAATCCCTTTGTCGCGGGTGAGGTTCCACCCAGTGTTTGCGGCGCTTTCTGGCTTCGAGCGTCATTCGTACCTTTCGTGTCATTCGTTCGGCTACTCGCTCCCACAGCGTCTAGATCCGCCGCTCAGCGGGCGCGGCCGCCACCAAGCCGGCGCCGCGATTCTACACGATTCTCCTGCGGCGACCGCGTCCGCTCGCTCGGCAAGTTAGAAGCGTCCGCCAGCCCCAGAAGATTCCAGACGGATCCATCTCAGCCTCGTGAAGCATCTCGAGAAAGTCGCATCCGTCGTCGAGGCCTTCGAACCTACGCTAGCGCTGGTTCCAGCATGCCCAGAACAACTGCTCGACCCATGTGCGTCTAACTTGGTTTGGCGAATCGAGATTGTGCTAATCGACGTGACGCGAAAGGCCATCATTCCTGTCGTCTACTCGCCGTCGTCCTGAGTCGCGTTCTCATCGCCGAGGGCTACGCTGGCATAGGCGCTGGCGAACTCTTCGCCAAAGATCTCGGCATGCAGGGCGGCCTCCTCGGCCAGCAAGTTGTTGAAGGTCTCGACGTAGGTGCTCCACTTGGCCTTGGCCTTGGCCCCCGACCACAACCCCGCGCCCATCTTGAAATCCAGTGCGTTGGGGTCGAGCTTGGCTAGGAGCACGCGCACGCTCTGGGAGATGCCCTCCATCAGAGCGACGTCGTGGATGCCCATGTCCGCGAACACGGCATTCAAGTCGCGCGCGCAAACATCCGGCTCGATCGATGGATCGAGCAGGTACTCGACGATCTCCTGACTCGTGCGGGCGCGGTGCAAGGGCGTGGTTCCGGACAGCGGCCGAACGCCGACTTCTGATCCGAATTGCTCGTAACCCTTCTTGAGTCCCATGAATGCCTCGCTGAATGCACCGATGATGCGCAGGCAACGGACCAGCCGATCCGTGGGCTGATTCTTGGCTGCATCGGGAGCGGGGAACTGAGACGGTGGTTGCGATGGTGGTCGGGCGGGAGCGGCAAACGGAGCAGCTGAGTGAATGTGCGCGGGAACGGGGGCGTTCGTGGGCGGCGACGGAGTTGGCGCACGACCGCCCACGGGAACGATGCGCGACGGGGAGCTGTGCGCGTGCGAGGCTGTCTGCGGCGTCGCGCCCCTCTGAACCACCTCGGAGCTTCGGCTGGTCACGGCCATGGTCTCAACCGCGGAATGTCGGGGCGGCGGCGACGCTAGGGTGCCCGGCTCGCAGGGGGTGACGATCAGCTCGAACATCCAGATGGTGAAGCGGGTCGTCTGCAGGATGGGAATGGCGGTGTTCTTCTGCAGCCGCTTGCCGTCGAGGCAAGTGCCGTTGGTCGACCCGAGATCGAAGTAGTAGGTCCCGGTCTGATCGAAGCGGATGATGCCGTGCCAGCCCGAGACGAAGTTGCCCTCCAGGACCACGTTGTTAAGCGGGTTCCTGCCGATACGCACCGGCGACTGGTCGAACTCGTATTTCTTCTCGCTGCCTGAGCGAGGATCCCGGAAGAGAATCTGGATGACCATGGTGGAGCCCTACCGCAGATTTGAACCATAGCGCAGTCCTGGAAAACGTGCGAAAGAACCGACACTTCGCCCAGCGGGCCCCGCGGAGGTGGCCGGCAGCGTGCTAGCCTTGTTGAGTGTGCCACCGCAGTCGCTTGCTTGTCTGCTTGCTCATGCTCGCTGGCAGCGCCTGCTCGGGCGCCAGCGGATCCGGTTCGCCCAAGGGCAATGAGGACGCCTACGTGATCTCCCTGCCCGATGCGCTGGGTGGGTGTCACCAGAGCGCGGACGCCGCTGTCAGCATCGACGACGGCGGTGTGGATCCTCAATGCGCGACCAACGCGCCCGTGGTTTCCTTCGCCACGGACGTCATGCCTATCCTCCGCACCTGCACCGGCGAAATCTGCCACGCGTCGCCCTGGAGCTACGACACGTTGGTTGGGCAGCACTCCACAGTCTGCTGCGACCATCGCTGGCTCATCGCGCCCGGGCAGCCATCGGCCAGTCACGTCGTGCAGGCGCTGACGAACGTCGGTGCCTGCGTTCCCCAGATGCCCCTCGATGAAGGCTCGCTATCGCAAACGGAGATCGCAACACTCATCGCCTGGGTCTGCCAGGGCGCGCTCGACAACTAGCCTGTCTTGGGATGGGGATCTCTTCCGTCGTGTAGCGGATGAATGCCACCGTCTTGGCAGGTGACGATAGTCACTGCAAATGGCACCGATACGCTTGAGCGTCGTGGGGCCGCGTGTTAGAGGTCGGCCCGAGGCTCGGTGTGTCAGTTGGATGTGCCTCTTGACCCTCTTAACTGTGAAGTGAGGTAGCCATGAACAGGACCAGGTTGCGTAAGCTTACGAAGCATTCAGTTCGTCCAAGTCGCGGGTTCGTTGCTCTTGGGCCAGCATTCATGCTGTTGCTGTTGGGCGCGAGCTGTTCGAAGATCGATAGCGAGACCAACGCACGGCTCGACAAAGTAGCCTTGAGCGCGATTCCCCCTGGCCAGCACAAGCAGGTGTGCGGTGACGTGACAGCCGACGCCGCCCGCTGCTACGCACGCGTCCGCACCAACTCCGCTGGCGACGTCCAGGCGCTCACGACGCCGAGTGGTCTCGGCCCGGTCGCGCTCCAGAGCGCTTATTTGGCGCCCACCGGTGGTGCTGGCCAAACCGTGGCCATCGTCGACGCCTACGACGACCCCTACGCTGAATCCGAGCTTGCGACCTACCGATCGCAATTCGGACTGCCGCCGTGTACGACGGCCAACGGCTGCTTCAAGAAGGTGAACCAGAACGGTGCCCAGAGCCCGCTGCCCGTGGCGGATTCGGGCTGGGCGGTTGAAATCGCGCTTGACCTCGCCATGGTGAGCGCCATCTGCCCAAGCTGCAATATCTTGCTCGTCGAGGCCAATAGCAACTCCTGGAGTGATCTCGGCACCGCTGTCAATAGCGCCGCGGCGCTCGCCCCTGCCGCAATCTCGAACAGCTGGGGCGGTAGTGAATCCTCCAGCTCGACGACCTACGACTCTCAATACTTCAATCACCCCGGTATTCTCATCACGGTCAGCTCGGGCGACTATGGCTATGGCGTCGAATACCCGGCATCGAGCAAGTACGTGCTCAGTGTCGGCGGAACGAGCCTGGTTACGTCCACCTCCTCGCGTGGGTGGGCAGAGACCGTCTGGAATGGAGCCGGTAGCGGCTGTAGCGCATACATCGACAAGCCATCGCTCCAGACCGACCCGGGGTGCAGCAAACGGACAGTGGCCGATGTTTCTGCCGTCGCCGACCCCAATACCGGGGTTGCCGTCTACTCTACCTACGAGGGAGGTTGGCTTATTGTGGGCGGCACGAGCGCCTCCTCACCCATCGTGGCGGCAATCTTCGCCGCCGCTGGCAAGACGGCCGTTGGTACTATCTTCCCCTATACCCATACGGGTGCTTTCTACGACGTTACAACCGGTGGCAATGGCAGTTGCAGCCCGGCGTATCTCTGTACGGGGCAAGTTGGGTTCGATGGTCCCACGGGATGGGGCACACCGAACGGCCAGCTTATCGCCGCTAGCAGCGATGTAGCTCAGGTCTTCTCGGTGACATTCAACCCGTCGACCCTCGAGGGCGGCTCGCCGTCGACAGGAACCATCCTGCTGACGGCTTTCGCCCCAGCTGGCGGCGCGATGGTCGCCTTGACCAACAGCGCCCCCGGCTTGGTGACCGTTCCCAGCAGCGTCGTCGTTCCCGCTGGCAGCCAAAACGTGACCTTCCCGATCACCACGGTTCAGACGTCTACCCAGACCACCGCGAGCATTCAGGCTACCTACCCGACCAGCATCAGCGTGACGGGGACTCTGACCTTGCTCGCATCCCCGACGCCAGCGTCGTTGGTGCTTTCTCCCACCAGCGTTCCCGGCGGAACGACGTCGAGCGGGACCGTCACGCTCAGTGGCCCAGCACCGACTGGCGGCGCCGACGTGTCTCTGTCGAGCAGCAATGTAGCGGTGGCCACCGTCCCAGCCACGATGAACATTCCGCAAGGGGCGACCAGCGGTACCTTTACCATCACGACATTGGGGCAAATCTCCTCCACGTCGGCGACCATTTCCGCGGCCTACCATGGGCTCACCCAGAGCGCGGTGCTGGCCGTGACCACGACCCCGGGCGTGTCGTCGATCATTGTGTCCCCGTCGCTCCTCGAAGGGGGCGGAAACGTAACTGGATACGTCTATCTCAACACCGCAGCCCCAACGGGCGGCGCCGTCGTGCTGTTGGCGAGCAACAGCGGAGCCGCCACCGTACCGGCGAGCGTAACCGTGTCCGCGGGTCAATCGAGTGCGACCTTCGCGATTGCGACGTCCTCGGTAACCGCACAGACGGCCGTAACGATCTCCGGGACCTACCCCGCGGCTTTGACTGTGACCACGACCCTCACGGTCTTGCCCTCGCCCACGCCACTATCGGTTACGCTGGCCCCCACTTCGGTTACCGGAGGTACTCCCGTGACGGCGACCGTGCTGCTCTCCGGTCCCGCGCCGGCTGGCGGCGCCGACGTGACTCTCACCAGCAGTTACGTCTCGGTCGCCACCGTCCCCGCGACGATCAACATTCCGGCAGGAGCGACCAGTGGCACCTTCACCGTCACGACACTGCCTCAGACCTACTCCACGTACGTGACGATTTCCGCGGCCTACCATGGGCTCACCAGAAGCGCGACGCTCACCGTAACGCTGGCCGCAGCCTTGTCGTCGATCAGCGTGACGCCGTCGATCCTCGAAGGCGGCGGAAGCGCAACCGGATACGTCTATCTCAACACCACGGCCCCAACGGGCGGCGCCGTCGTGCTGTTGGCGAGCAACAGCGGAGCCGCCAACGTACCGGCGAGCATCACCGTCACGGCGGGCCTTTCGAGCGCGAGCTTCTCGATCGCGACAACCGCGGTGACCTCGCAGACGGCCGTGACGATTTCGGGGACCTACCCCTCCACGACGACCATGACCACGACCCTGACCGTCGTGCCGTCACCCACCCCCTCGTCGGTTACGCTGGCACCCAGCACGGTAACCGGGGGCAACCCTTCGACGGGAACCGTGCTGCTCTCCGGGCCGGCCCCGGCCGGCGGCTCGGTGGTTGCCCTGGCTAGCAGCCTCACCTCCTCCGCGACGGTCCCCGCCAGCGTGAGTATTCCGGCGGGCGTCACCAGCGGCACCTTCACCGTCACCACGCTGGCTCAAACCGCCACGCGAACCGTGACGATTTCCGCCAGTCTCAACGGTCTAAGCGCAAGCGCGGTGCTGACGGTAACGAGGGTGTTGCCGGTGGGCAATGCGACCTTCGACACGACCTTGAAGGTGCCCCGCTGTCTGACTGTCGGCACCTTCTGCGACACGGGTGGCATGATCGATGGGCGCGGCTTGCTTGGGCCCGAGACAAACACCCCCAACACCATCAATGCCACGTGTATTGATGGCACGGCCGGGACCTACCACTATGACGAGTCCCTCGATCGCCTGAAGATTTCGACGACCGACGGCAGCTTGCTGGCCGCTGGTAAGACTGTGCTCATCGAAGCCACCGTGTGGTCCTACAGCACGTCGGACAGCATCGATCTCTACTTTGCGCCGGATGCCACGAACCCGGTGTGGACGCTGCTCGTAACGCAGCCAACGACCGTGTCGCAACAGCTGCAGGTACTTTCGACCACCTTCGTCTTGCCCAGCGCCACCTTGCCGGCCATTCGCGGCAATTTCCGCTACGTCGGCTCGCCCGGTTCGTGCACCACGGGTAGCTACGACGATCGGGACGACCTCGTGTTTGCCCTGTCCACCTCGCCGCCGGTGAACCAACCGCCAGTGGTGAGCGCCGGGTCGAATCAAACCATCACCTTGCCGGCGGCGGCCAACCTGAGTGGAACGGTTGCCGACGATGGCCTGCCCAACCCGCCCGGAGCGGTGACGGTTACTTGGTCGAAGGACAGCGGTCCAGGCACGGTGACCTTTGCCAACCCGGCAGTGGCGGTTACGACCGCGACGTTCTCGGTGGCCGGCACGTACGTCCTTCGCTTCACTGGGAACGATAGTGCCCTCTCGGCCAGCGCCACCGTTACCATCACGGTCAATCCCGCCGCGCCGGTGAACCAACCGCCAGTGGTGAGCGCCGGGTCGAATCAAACCATCACCTTGCCGGCGGCGGCCAACCTGAGTGGAACGGTTGCCGACGATGGCCTGCCCAACCCGCCCGGAGCGGTGACGGTTACTTGGTCGAAGGACAGCGGTCCAGGCACGGTGACCTTTGCCAACCCGGCAGTGGCGGTTACGACCGCGACGTTCTCGGTGGCCGGCACGTACGTCCTTCGCTTCACTGGGAACGATAGTGCCCTCTCGGCCAGCGCCACCGTTACCATCACGGTCAATCCCGCCGCGCCGGTGAACCAACCGCCGGTGGTGAGCGCCGGGTCGAATCAGACTATCACCTTGCCGGCGGCGGCCAACCTGAGTGGAACGGTGACCGACGATGGCCTGCCCAACCCACCCGCAACAGTGACGGTCACTTGGTCGAAGGACAGCGGGCCTGGCACGGTGACCTTCGCCAACCCCGCTGCGAAGGTGACCACGGCGACGTTCTCGGCGGCTGGCACCTACGTTCTTCGCCTCACCGCGAGCGATAGCGCCCTCTCGGCCAGTGCAACCGTCACCATCACGGTCAATTCCGCCCCTGTGAACCAAGCACCGGTGGTGAACGCCGGGTCGAATCAGACCATCACCTTGCCCGCGGCGGCCAATCTTAACGGCACGGTTACCGACGATGGCCTGCCGAGTCCGCCCGCAACGGTGACGGTCACTTGGTCGAAGTCCAGCGGCCCGGGCACGGTGACGTTTGCCAACCCCGCCGCGAAGGTGACCACCGCGACGTTTTCGGCGGCCGGCAGCTACGTCCTCAAACTCACTGCGAGCGATAGTGTGCTCACGGCGAGTGCCACCACCACGGTCACTGTGAACGCTGCTGGAACCGGAGCGTGCGCCGGCCTTTGCACATCCCCGACCATCTTCACCATCAACGGTAGCTACCAGTCGGGGAACCTCGGCACCGGTGCGGTCTGCTATCAGACCACCTCGGTCGTCCATGGTGGCAATTGCTCGAACTTCGTCAGCCCGCGGACTTTGAAGGTGAACGGGACCACGGAAACCTGCAACAGCGGCAATTGGTCGTCGATACCCGCAGCTAGAAATGGCGGCTACTGCATCCAGACCACGAGCGGCAACCAATCGTACGCATCGTTCGCTCTTTGGTAGCAGTCAAGAGGCCGATTGAATGGGTGTGGGGCTCCGGCTACCTCTTGGGCTGGGGCCCCATCCTACCGCGGCATCGCTGTCGTTACATGTGCGCCCCTTGACCTTGAAAAGATTGCGGGCTCCGCAACTTGTTGGGAAGGAAAGGTGGTCGGCGGCCGCACAGGCGCGGACATCCTCAGCCGACACCACGCTGTTCCTCGGTTGAAACCATTGGCCTTTTCGCGGTCTTTGCCCGTCCTTGGACATGGCAGGTGCTTTGCTATCTGCATACTTCGGGCACCCCCATCATGACACCTCGGCCATCGACCGGCTTTCGTCATCTATGCCTCGCCATGGCACTCCTGGCGACGACATGGGCGGTTCCCCGCCCGGCGCACGCCGATGCCTACGCGCTGCAGGTCGAAAAGACCATCACGGACACCCTCAAGCCGAACGTCCTTGTGGTTCTTGAAACCGCGCAGTCTCTGCAGGGCCTGCCGGGCGAGAACTCGGCCCGCTACAACGAGGTGGGCGCGGACTGCGAGGAAGGCAGCCGCTCCTGCCGGCTGGTGGGCCAAATCGGTCGCTGGGAATGGTCGGGCATGGGCAGCAAAGGCATCTCCTTCGGCGATCCAAACGCCAGCTGCACGCAGACCGTATCGAACACGGTTTCGAGCACTGTCACAGAGACGGTGACCAACACAAGCACGAACACCTCCATTCACACAGACACGAATTCGTCTGCAGGGACGGCGACGACCACGAACACGGCGACCAACACGAATTCGAATACGAATACGAAGACGAACACGGGCACGACGACCAGTACGACAACCAATACGGGTACCAATACGAATACCAACACGAGCTCGGGGACGAACACCAACACGACAACCAAGACCAACACGGGCACCCAGACGAATACGAATACCAGCTCGGGTACGACCACGGCAACGGCCACCAACACCAATACCCGGACGAACACGGCGTCGGGTACAAGTACCAACACCCTGACGAATACCCGAACGAACACAGGCACCAATACCAATACGCTGACGAACACAGCCACAGGCACGAATACCAATACCAATACCAACAGCGCGACCGCAACCCGGACCAACACCGGTACGAATACCGCCACGAGCACGACGACCAATACCGCGACATTTTCGAACACAGGCACGGGCACGGGAACCGGCACCGCGACAACCACGGCCACGACGACCAACACCGGAACCAACTCGAGGACGAATACCAACACCAATACGGTTACCGCTTCAAGCACGAACACGGCGACCAACACGGCCACCAACACGGCTTCGATCACTCGCACCAATACCAACACGGCGACGAATACGGCGACAGCCACGGCGACGGTCACGGCAACAAGTACGAACTCGAGGACGAATACCAGCACAGCGACGGCCTCAGTGACGAAGACCAATACGGCGACCAATACGGCCACGAACACCGGAACGAAGACTGCAACCAATACGGCGACCAGTACCGCCACGAATACCGCGACGAATACCAACACTCGCACCAATACGTCGACCGGAACGGCGACCGGGACGGGTACGAAGACGGCAACGAGCACCAATAGTCGCACCAACACGAACACCTCGACGAAGACTATTACCGAGACCAATACCAACACCGGTACAACCACCAAGACCAACACGAGCACCGGCACGTCAACGATAACCTCAAGTGCTGCTTATACGAGCAGTGCCAGTTGGACTTGGACGGGAAGCTATACTCGCAATCAAGTTGCCAACACAACCGGAACCGGCAGCTGGACGACGAACGTCCCGAACGGGACCTTCCTCGAGACTGGGAGCAGGACCGGCAATTTGACCGGGACGGACTCGAATGGTCACACTGCCACCTACTCCGCTTCGCAAACCGCTACGCTAGTCATCAACAGTGGTGGGGCTTCACCCGTGACCTTCATATGGACCGACACTAGCACCAACCAGGGCCGTCAAATTACCGGGACTGGAACCTGGATCGAAACCGCCGTGGCTGTCGGTAACTGGACTGGGTCTGGGACTTGCACCGCGACGACAACAAAGACCACTACCGGTACCGGGACCAACACCGGGACGAAGACGGGAACGGATACGGATACGACCACGGTGACCGCAACGGGGACCGGGACTCTCACGGGTACCAACACCAATACCAACACCAATACGGCGACTGTGACCGCAGCGGGAACGACAACCAATACGAATACCGCGACCGTAACCGCGACCGGAACCGCCACTGGCACCGCGACGAACACAAATACAGGGACCGCGTCGGGGACGGTGACCGCGACCGACACCAATACGACGACGACGACATCGACGGGAACCGGTACGGTGACCGGCACAAACACCAATACCGTGACCAACACGGCAACCGCGAGTGGGACGGGGACCGTGACGGATACCAACACGGCGACCAACACGGCGACGACGACCGCCACCGGGACCAATACCAACACGGCGACCGGGACCGCGACCGGCACTGGAACGTTGACGAACACGGGCACGAACACCGCAACAGCGACGGCCGCGGGAACCGGGACGTCGAGTGGAACGAATACCAACACCACGACAGCAACGGTGACCGGGACCGCAACCGGCACCCTCACCGGAACGGCGACCGGGACGGCGACCGGGACCGTGACGAACACCGGAACTTCGACAGTGACGGGAACTGGGACTTCCACTGGGACGGCGAGCGGGACGGGAACGACTACAGGCACCAGCAGCGGGACCGCTACCTCGACCGGAACCGAGACTGTCAGCGGCACCAACACGACAACCGGGACCTCGACTGGCACCAACAGCACGACTGGGACGGCGACCGTGACGGATACCTCGACCGGAACGGGGACATCGAGCAGTACGGGGACATCCACCGGTACGGTGAGCGGAACAGGCACGAGCATTGGGACCTCGACTGGAACGGGAACGGGGACTTCGACCGCGACGACGACGCAGACCGCGACGAGCTCGAATTCGGGCATCGTGACCCTTACCACGACCATTACAACTACGGACACCGCCACCGGGACGGACACGCTATCGCAAACGAATGTCGTGACCTCCGTCCAGGTGTATGGCTGCGGCTCGCAGGGCAGTATCGATCCTCTCGCCTGCAACAGCGCAGTACCAACCACGAGCGGCTTCTGCAACCTGGCGACGGGCGTAGCTTGTACGTCCGATAGTGCCTGCAGCAACCTCAACAAGGGCGACTTCTGCCGTTACATTTCCACCTTGGATGGCTCGGGCCGCAACCACAACGAACCCTGCGTCTCCAGCTCCGGCTCGCCGTGGGGCTCGTGCAAGCACGGCGTGGTGACCGCGAACACCACGTGCACCTCGTCCGGCGATACCTCCTGCAGCACGGCCCTGGCTGGAGACTTCTGCGCCGAAGGTCAGCCGGCCAAGATGTGCGCGGACAGCGGTTTGTGGTGTAATACCACTGCGGACTGCCCTGGCAATTCCGGCACCGACATTTGCGTGGGCGCGACCTCGCGCATGATGACGGTCAAGCGTGCCCTGCGCCGGGCCATCACCGAGTACTCGGACAAGGTGAACTTCGGCTTCATGAACACCTACCAGAGCCGCGGGATTCCGTCGACCGCTACCGATGCCAGCACCGCGATCTATCCGTACGTCAAGCTCCAATCCTGCCCTACCAGCGCCAATGTCACTGAAACCAAGCTCCTAGCCCGCGGCGAGCTTGAGAAGTCCGCTTGCTTTGATCCGACGAACGGGCCCGTCTCCCCGTGCACGGTCGACTACGGCGGCAATGGCGCCATCAACCATGGCGCCGCCTCGCTCAATCAGATCGCGTATAGTCTGGTCGGCGGCAACAACAGCCGGTGGGCAATCCCGCGCAGCGACGGCAGCGGCAAGTTCACGCACGTGGATGCGTCGTGGTCGTCGTGCTCGACTTCGCCCATCTTGCCGGCCTGCGAGTTCACGGGCCAGGGTACCGGCCTTTACGAGGGCAGCTACTACTCCTTCTCGTACAAGCAGGGAACGCCCATCGCGAACGGAGGCGTCGCCGGCGAAGGCAGTCGCGCGCATCCCAAGTATTTCACGGCCTACATGGGCAAGTACTACGACGCCGGCAGTGGCAACTGTTACAACGCGGTCGACGCCGAACGAACGGATATCGTCAATGACGGCATTTTCGGCCGCGTCGCCTACACCGGGGCGACCTACAGTTCGAGCAACGAGGTTGGTGTGCCGTGGAGTGGCTCGACCAACGCCGCGGCCTGCGATGCCACGACCGGCGCCGCCTGGAACTCGAACGTCGTGCCCTTCCTTACCGATACGACGTTCAACAGTACCGGGGTTACTTCAGCGCAAAAGGCTCTGATGATTGCCGGTCGATTGGAAAAGGCTTCGTTCGGCGGCGTGGATGCCACGGGTAGCTTGGCGCCACTCTCCTGCACGCTCAAGAACGATGGCGCGGCCGACAAGTACCACAGCGCGGCTGACTACATGTCGCAAGTAAAGACCACCGACGCCAGCAACAACGGCGGCAATACGCCGTGCTGGAGCAACAACATCGTGTTGGTTGTGGATGGTCAGCCGAACGGTCCCGGCGACATCGGCGGCAGCATCGACTGTGCCTCAACTGCCTGCGCCTACAACGCCTCGAGCAATACCACTTTGGCGGGATGCAATTGCCCCGCAATCACCAAGGCTTTGGGCCTGGCCCAGGCTGGCATCCAGACCCACGTCGTGGTCAACGCCCCCAACTACGCCAACGACAACCTGTCGTGGAGCACGCGCTTCCCCTATACCTACGCCTTCCTGTGGAACGTGGCTGTGGCCGGCAGCCCGAACCATGATGGCACCCCCAGCTTCGGCACCACCGAGGACGAGGTCTACAAGGCCATCTCGGCGAAGATCGCGGCGGCCGCCTACCACTTCACCGAAACGACGGCAGGGGCCGTCGCCGGCGCAGCCTCGCAGGACCCGACGTCCAATAACCTGATCACGAGCCCGTTCCTCTACGACACCAGCGTCAGCTACCCGTCCTGGCAAGGCACCGTGCGGGCGTTCAATGGCAGTGCAGGGGCCTCGCTCAACTGGGATGCCGCCACCGTGGCGGCAAGCGGTCACCCTGGATGGAACCACCGCAGGATCTACTTCTCGGATAAGTCAGGCAATGTCGTGCAAGTGCAAATCTCGAACGACAGCAGCGGGTCGATCACGAACGAATCGACGCTGTATTCGGCGGGGCTCGGCGCCAATGCAAACGAGGCCGGGCTCATCATGCAGTGGCTTCTGGGCAAGCCGGGGCTGGGCAATCCAAACCCACTCATGGGATCGATCTCCTCGTCCACGCCCATCGCCGTCGGCCAGGGCGCGGCCAACGGGCTCAATGGCTCCACCTTATACTCGCAGATGACCTTTACGAGACCGCAGCTCGTCTACGTCGGCGCAGACGACGGAATGTTGCACGCATTCTTTGCTCAAGCGGGCACCGTGACCCTGAATGGCGCGACTTACAGCGGCGGCGAGGAGGCCTTCGCCTTCATTCCCAACGACATGCTACCGGTCATCACCAAGCTGTACGCTCAGGGCGGCCAGCAGCTGCCCTTCGACAAGGGTCAGCACATCTTCGGCTTGGCGTCCTCGCCCAAGGTCAAGGACATGTGCATAGGCGCCACCTGTCAGAACTCAACCGGCGACGAATGGCACACGGTGCTGGTCATGCCTGAGGGCGCGGGCGGAAACAAGCCGTTTGCCCTCGACATCACCAATGTCATCGACGTGCCCAATGGCCTGCAACCTGGCAACTTGAGCCTGCTCTGGAGCACGGCCCCGAAGACGGCCGGTGGAACCGACGGGGTCAAGCTACCGAGCTCGAGCGACGGCCAGAAGTGGGATTGGGCACTGGGCGAGACCACCGCGGTTCCTGCGTTCTACTTCGCTGGCTATTCCTCCGGCGCTGCAGATAATCGCGTCCTGTTCTCCTCGGGCTACCCAACCACGACCAGAACCGGATCCTACACGAGCCAGGGCCTGACCATCCTCAACGCCGATGCGGTGACAGGGGCTGTGAAAGACACCCAGGTCGTGTCGCCTCCTCAGGGGTCATCCTGCTCGCAGACCCCGGCCTTGCTTGCCGACATCGCTCTTGCGCGCGACTACTCGTCTGCCATTACGTCGCAGAATTTGATGGCCGCTTACGCCGCGGACACCTTGGGCAACACCTTCCAGTACGTGCCCACCGCGGCGACCAAGGTTTCAACCCTGTATACCCTCGGCAGCGCCGGCAGCAACAGTTGCGATCAACCGATCTACTTCGCTCCCGCAGTGGCCCAGCTCGACCGCGCCAAGGTAGACTCGTCGTCCAAACACTTCATCTACCTCGCACAAGTGACCGGCTCGGTCTTGGATCCGGTGACCGCCCCGGTCTCTAGCAGCTACCCGGGCTCACAGCTCGTGGTCACCAAGCTCGACGGCAATGTCAGCCCACCCGTCATGGTGCCGTCCTACAACAAGACTACCGGCACCGCGCAGATCGTGCTCTCGGCATCCGCTTCGGCCAGCGCCGCAAACCGCATCTGCCTGCAGTCGGTCGCCGGCAACGGCTCGACCACGGCCTTCACCAACGGTATGAAGACTGGCACGCAGAGTTGCCCCGACGTCGGCGGCGTGCCGCTGCCCGAGGGCGCACGGCCGGTCGGAACGCCGACCGTCGTCTTGCGGGGCGACGGCCTCGGGTTCCAGGTTATCGCCGGGTGGTACGACCCGACCGCGATGGCCAACAATTGCTCGAGCGGCGGTAGCTTCAATTACGGCAAGAGCTACATAACGGTCCACGAATTCGGCGCCGATGGAACCTGGTATCAGTTGGCCGGCGTTACCGTGAACAATACGGTGTTGACCGGCATCGCCTTCGTCGGTACCGGGTTGTTCGTCGATGGGATCATCAATTCCGCGACGCCGCAGTCGATCAACATCGGCGAGACTTTTAGCAAGATGCAGCAGACGTCGAGCAGCAACAGTGGCCTCCCTCGCTTCATGCGCACGAGCTGGAGCGAACGGTGGTGACCCCGTAGGTTCGCCCGGAAGGCCTTTCGCCGGGCCCTACCGGGTTTGCTCCTACATCTCTGCGTAGCGTTTGGCCGCCGCCAAATCCCGACGTATCTCCTCGGCCGTCCGTCGTGGACCGTAGCCGGGGGTATCGCGTTGGATGCGCCACCCTTCCTTGAGTGGACCCGCGTCGACCACGTCGAAGCCGAACTTGTCGATGAGCGCCGAGACCATGGCCTTGGCCTTTTCGTCGTCGCCCGCGATGACCAAGGCCCGGCGGTTCTTCGTGCCGGGCGGCTGTCCCTCGGTGGTCAGCGAAGCGGCATGAATGTGGTTGAACGCCTTGACGACTTTCGACTTCGGCAGGTGCGCCGCCAGCAGCTCCGCCGTGGTGGTCGACTCGTTGTCGAGCGCACCAATGTGGCCGTCGCGCTGGGGATAGTAGTTGTTGGTGTGGATGACGATCTTTCCCGCCAGCGGTTCGATGGGAATCTCTCGATAGGCCCGAAGTGGCACGGTCACGACCACCATGGCGCCGGCCGCGCCTGCTTCCGCGGGCGTTGCCGCGCGTGCCTTCGGCCCCAGCTCCGCGACCAAGTCGGAAAGGGTCGCGGGGCCACGCGAGTTGCTGATGACGACCTCATACCCATTCTTGATCGCCAGACGAGCAAGCTGGCTGCCGATCATACCTGCCCCAATGATTCCGATGGTTGCCATACCGGGAGGCTAGCATTCGCCCGTGTTTCGACAAGGCTGGTCGACATTGCTACGGAATCAGCAGCACCTTCCCCGTGGTTTGGCGTGCCGTAAGCGCGCGGTGGGCGTCCGCGGCTTGCGCTAGGGGAAAGGTACGATCGATACGCACGCACAGCTGGCCCGCGCCCACCATCTGGAGAAGATCGCCCGCGCGCGACAGGAGCTCGGCACGCGTGGCCGTGTAGTGGGGGAGTGAAGGCCGCGTGAGAAAATACGAGCCCTTGGCCAATCGGGCGGGGTCGAGCGACGGTACCACGCCGCTGGACTGTCCATACAGCACGAGGTAGCCGCGCGGGGCGAGGGCTTCCAGGCTTCCGTCGAAGGTAACCTTGCCGACGGAATCGTAGACCACGTCAACCCCGCGCCCGCCCGTGAGCCGTTTGGCTTCGGCGGCGAAGTTGCTGACCTGGTAGTTGATGACGTGGTCGGCGCCTGCTTCCTTGGCCAGGGCCGCCTTGGCCTCGGTGGAAACCGTGCCGATGACCTGGGCTGCCGCCCGCTTAGCCAACTGAATCAGCAGCAGGCCAACGCCGCCGGCCGCCGCATGCACGAGGGCCGTGTGTCCAGCCCGCAATGGGAAAGTCGTTTTCGTCAGATAGTGCGCTGTCATGCCCTGCAACAGCAGCGCGGCCGCTGCGTCCATGGCCACATCGTCTGGAATTGGAACCAGGCGTTCGGCTGGTGCCACGACGTGGGTGGCATAGGATCCGGGCACGGCAGCCCAGGCGACGCGCGCGCCGACTTTCAGGTCGCTCACCGCGCCGCCGACTTGTTCGACGGTGCCGGCACCTTCGAGCCCAATGGGCAGTGGCAAGGGCAGGGGGTAGAGCCCGGTGCGGTGGTAGACGTCGATAAAGTTCAGCCCGGAGGCCGCTACCTGCACCAGTACCTCGGTGGGGCCGGGCGTGGGGGTCGGAACCTCCACGAGTTGAAGAACCTCGGGACCGCCGGTTTGACTTGGTCGTATCGCTTGCATGGCGATCTCTTACAACATCGACACCGTGTGCGCCGCCTTTAGAGCGTGTGTCGCTTGAGCACCGGCCATGCGACGCTGGCGTTGCCGGCCTCCAGTCCGCCGCCCTGCTTCGTGCAGAGCACCACCTCGACGCCGCCCTGGCACGCGGAATGGGTCGAACAACCGTTGCCGTCTGCCGCCGATGGCGAGTCCGTACACTGGTCGATTTCCGCCCATTTCTGGAAGGTTGCCTGCGCGCCGAGAAGGGTGACAGGCATGCCCGGCACCACGGAAGAATACCCCCCACCATAGGGCACGAGCGGATCCGCGGTACCACGAAACGAGATCACTGTTATGGGGCGCGATGGCTTGCAGTCGCCGACGTTCTCTTCGAGCAGATCGAACGCAGCCGGCGCGACCGCAGCGAATACGTCGGCTGCGTGGCACGCCAGATAGTAGGCCATGCCACCCCCCGTCGCCAAACCCACGGCATAGACGCGCTTGAGGTCGATGCATGCGGTGGCCTCTACCTGCGCAACCAGAGCCTTGGCAAAAGCCAGGTCGTCGACGTTAGCCACGCAACACGGCCCCACGTTCCAGGCGGCGCCTGCCGGTCCCTTCAGGCCGGACGGGAAAGCCATGACAACGCCCTCCGGGTCGGTCTGCGCCGGATAGGGCGAACCCGCTAGCTCCATCGAACCCGAGCCGTTCTGGGCGTGGAAATCAAGGATCAGGGGAGCTGGCTTACTGCCGTCGTACTTCGCCGGAACGTGCAAAACGTAGCTACGGCTCGTGGCGCCCACCTGAACTGTCTCGTTGGTGTCGCCGGCTGTCAGCGCGGGCGTTGGACAGGTTGCGATTCCGGTGCTGCCATCGCCGCCACCATCTATCGCGGGCGCGGGCAGAATGACATCCAGATTGCCGCGCGTGCAGCCAGCGGCAACCAGCCAGAACAAAGGCGAGAAGTGTGTGCGCAGGTTCATAGCCAGGCTCCGATCGTGAGGGTCAAAAGCAAGTTCGGACGCGCGCTCGTAGCGACCACCGAACCGGCAAAGCGAATAGCCGGATAGGGCTCGCCGACTTGCGCGTGGGCAGCCAGTGACAGGTCGAAGCGATCGCGAAGCTTCGCCTCCACACCGAATCCCCCGTCGAGCAGGAATGACCATTGCTCCGCATGCTGTCCTTGCTGGGGCCAGTCGGCCTGGCCATCGACACGGGTGTGAAGCGTGCCGGCCGCAAGTGACACAAAGGGCGAAAGCCGCCTGTCGAGCCTGAAGCGATAACTGGCGCCGAGCAAGGCGAATTCCTGGGCCACCTGGGCGCTGCCCTTTGCAGCCTCGACGTGTGCACGCGTTCCCAGGCCGCCCACCGTCGCCTGCGCGACCAACCAGGGGCGCGCGGCCCAATCGAAACGTACGACAGGCGTGATCGCCGGACCGACGCCGTCCAAGCTCATGCTTGCGCTGCCTCCCACCTCGACACCGAAACCTCCTCCTTGCTCCGCCTTTCGCTCCATCTCCACGAAGTGAACCACCGTCGGCGATGGAGCGGATTTGGCTTCGTTCGGTCGCAACCTCGAAGAGAGATCGATCTCGAGGAAGCTCGCGCGCAGGAGCTCGACGGCTTGAATGGCCAGGGTCTCGGGTCCCTTGGCCGACAGCAGGCGAAATGGCACGTGCCGTACGACCGACTTTCCGGTCACCTTGTCGATAACCCAGACCTCGACCGAATCGTGCGACTTGTCTCCCATCATGGCAACGACGGCGTCGGCGCCACGACGTACCGCCAACGTCTCCAGCCAACCCCGCGATTCCCCATTTGTGCCTTCCACGCTCAATCCGTCCACGATCTCCACCTCGAAACCTGCCGACACCAACTCTCCGTGGATCCGCACCAGCGCCTCGGTCATGCCCGGCGCCGGATTGGAGGTTCGCACCAGAACGACGGTTGCCGCGAGCGAGGAGGTAGCCCACAGCATCGCCGCCAGAAGAGACATGGTGAGCGTGAGACGACTCACGGGGAAGACCGATCAGGGAGCGTGGAGCAGCGCTCGTGCCGCCCCTGCGTAGGTGCCACCGGGAAAACGGCGGAGATACTCCTCGGCGACCGGCTGCGCCCGCGCGGCCCCTTCGAGCTTGTTCGTCGCGATCATCCTTCGTCCGAGGGCTTCGGAAGCGTAGGTACCGCTCGGCGCTTGGACCAGATACTCCTCGTACCAGGCGACGGCCCTCTTCACGCCTCGCTCATTCAATTCTTCCAATCGACCTAGCATGAAGACAGCATCCAGGGCGCGGGCCGATTCTGGAAAGCGTTTTCGCTCTGCCAGCAAAGCTTCGCGCGCCAAGCCCGTACGGCGGCGATAGCGAGCGGCGTCGGCCAGAACGAACAGCTCCTCACTCGAAGCTTCGGCCAGCGTCCGTTTCACGCCCATGTGGTCGACATCAGAAAGAATCCGGTCCCAATCGCCTGATGCCAGCGCCTCGGCCCACGTGCGCCGTCCGTTGGTCTTGCCCCCGACGGGCAGGGATGGCACCGTCCCCTGGCCTGCGAACTCCGTGGCCGGTCGAGCCTCGATGGGGAGGTCAGTCGAGGGCTGGGTCGATTCCGCTGGCGGCGCTCCCAGCCAGGCCTCCTCTGGATTCTGTTCCGTGATGACGATTTCTTCCTTGGGCAAGTTGATGACCAGTCGTTGGCCAGCGCGCAGCGGAATGGCGCCTCCGGCAATCGGACCCGTGACCGACACCTGACCATGTTGCAGCCGGAGCTCGAACCTTTCCTTGGCCGCATCCCAGGAGACCGTGAACGCCGTTCCCTTGACTGTGACCAGGAAGGGGCCAACGTCCACCAGCCACTTGGCATCGCTGCGTGGCGTGACCTGGAAAGAAGCCGCGCCACGCTCGATGGTGATGCGGGCGCCGGTGCTGTCGACGGCGCGCAGACGGCCGCGCGTTCCCGGCATGAGAACGAACTCGGTTCCCTCCGCGAAGACGAGCTTGACTGGCCCGTTGCCCGATTCCCGAAGGTATCCCCCGTCGACCACGCTGCCGCCTTGGATCTGGTAGGCCAGAGCGGCGGGCGTCATCGGGCGCGTGCGAGACCACGACACGATGCCGAGCGCGACGACTATCGCCACGCAGGCCGTTGCCCCGACCATCGCAAAGCGGACTAGGCCCGTCCGTCGCGCTTTGCGAGCGGCAAGGCGCGACGATACGGCGGACCAGCCCCGGCGAAGTTGTGCGGGTGTTGCAGGTTGCACGCTCCGCTTTGCGAGCGTGGTCAAGGTCGCGAGCGCGGCAGGGTCTGTCCGTTCACCGAGATCAGGTTTCATCGAATCCACGCTTTCCATCGAGAAGCCCGACCATTTCGAGGTCGGTCTCGATCCAATGCGACAACTCCCTTTTGGCGCAGTCCAATGAGCGCTTCACCGTCGACACCGAAATCTTCATAGCTTTGGCGATCTCTTCGACCGTCATCGATTCCAGGCAACGCAGCGAAAGAACAAGCCGCTCGCGCGGCGCCTGGCGAGCCAAGAATGCGTAGAAACGCCTCAAGAGATCCCGCGACTCGACGTCCAGCGTTTCGCACGCAAGGTCGACAAGCACCTCGGGCTGGTGGAAGGAAAGCCAACTACGCGCTCTCTTCCGGCGCAGCTCCCATTTGAGAATTCGGATGGCGAACGACACGATGAAGCTGTGCAGGCTCTCGGGATTGCGCAGGGTCTTGGCCTTGGCGAGCACGCGATAGAAGACCTCCTGGACGATATCTTCAGCCTCGGATTCCGAACCAAGGGTCCGCGCGGCCATGCCGAACACCATCGGCGCGAAACGATTCCAAGTTTCGGCATATGCCCAGGCGGCTCCGGCCATAAGAGCTCGCGCGAGATCGCCGTCGCTCAGGCTGCGAGTATCCGGATCGACTACGAGCGAGAGGGGTATGTGGAAACGGCGGATTGACATGGACCGGTACGGGCAAATGTTCGTACACGAAGACAGTAGCGGATTTGCCCCGGAACGGCTCAATTTCGCACAAAGGCCGAAGCTATCTCAGGGCCTTGATCGAATTGCAGCGCGCTATCGTCGGTCGCCAGCGAGCTTGTTGACAGCAGCGCCCGACGCCAAGGGTAGTGGTGCTGTCGCGAATACCGCTCTTAACTACATCTACCGACTATATTTTCGAGGCGACCGCCTGGGCGAAGCGCATGGCTTCGTTCTTCAGGTCGACGTCGTCAGGCGCGTCGTCTGGCGGCGGTCCATACGACGGGAAGAGAAAGACCTCGACGTAAAACACATCTTGGTGGAAGTTGACCCACCAGTCAGTGTTCGTGTTCTCGATGCGCGACTCCGTGCCCAGGGGTGGCGACGTGGGCTGCCAATCGTTGGTGGTTCCGGTTTGGCCGGAATACTCCGATTCCTTTAGCACGGCCGTGTAGAGCCCGCTCGCCTGGTCCGCGGACGGCATCTGCAGGATGTAGAGGATCACGGAGGATCCTTGAGGCGCGGCCGGCAAAGTGACGTTTAAGTAGTTCTGCCAGATGAACTCCTGGGGCGTGAAGGGTGCCTTGTAGAAGGGGTCGGCGCCACCGTCGATCAGGCCTTCAGCCTGAGCCTTCGTGGTTGCCACCATCGGCTGCGCACTCCCAGTCTTGCTGCTGGCCGTATCGACGGTCCACCCCGACACGGTGTTGTCGAGCGGCACGAGGTCGAGGGCGTTCTTTGCGGACGTGCCGCCGGACCCGCCCGTGGACGTGCCACCGGACCCGCCGCCGTTGGACCCGCCGGCAGACGTGCCGCTGGAGATGGTGTTGCTACCGCAGGCCAGAAGTGCACTGCCCAACGTGGCACAGAGAATGATTGAGCCAAAACGAGTCATCGATTTCTCCTTCGTCGGCGCACGAGCAGGAGCGCCAGCCCGGCCGCGGCCGGGAACATGAGGGCCGACACATCGGGCCGACCACCGAGGCTGCACTTACAGCCGGTGGTCGCCCCTTGTTCGCCGGCCGTGCCGCCGTGGCCAGATGAGCCACCGAAACTGTTGCCGCCACCGCTACCCGAGCCGGCCGCGCCGCCGGAGCCTTGCGGCTTTGCGCCGCCAGCGCCCTGGCCACCGTTCTCCATGCCCCCGCCAGATCCTGGCGATCCGCCGGAGCCAGGTGAGCCACCGCTTGCCCCAGTCGTGCCACCGCTCCCGGAACGGCCACCACTGCCCCCGCCTCCCGAGGTCCCACCAGAGCCGGCGGCGCTGGACGTCCCGCCAGAACCGGCGGCGCCGGAGGTTCCGCCAGAGCCGGCCGTGCCGGAGGTCCCGCCAGAGCCGACGGCGCCACCACTGCCGGATGTTCCAGCAGTGCCCGAGGAACCGCCTGTGCCACCTGCTGGGGTTTCGCCGTAGAAGGTTACGGGGCCATCGGCATTGCCCTTGAAGACCCAACCACGCCGATCAAAGACCACGATCTCGAGAATGTGCGCTGCGTACATGCCCTTGCCGTTGTCGGTCGTGCCTCCAAGAGTGTCCGGCTCGATCCACTTGACCTCCGGGATAATGGCCGAATTCACCGAGGCATCGTCCTTGTCCACGATGCCAAGGGCCCCGGCGCAGGCCACCTTGACCCAGACCGAGCTCGACTGCACGCCCGCTTGTACGGCGGATTTCTGAGTCGTGTCGCCCATCACGTAGAGCGCGGCCTTGGCTATCGTGCCGATGTCACCGCTCGCGCTGGCTTGGGTTTGCAGAAACGACTTTGCGTCCGCGTCGTCGCCCAAATACCCGAGGACAAAGAGGGTGTAGCCGGCGATGCCCGGATCCCCGTCGTTCGCGCCGCACTTCAGGCGCTGGCGGACCACCGGCAGGCGAGCGCCCAGCGCCGATTTCCGGATGCCGAGAGCGCCGGCCGCCCAGAGGTGCATGTAGTCGGAGCGCGAGCCCGGCGATGCCGTCGGCTTGTTCGTCGGGCAGGAATAGCTTGAGCTGTCTTTGCAGAAGCTCGGGCTCACGCCTTCGCCGGCGTAGTTTCCGACCGGGCCGGCGGTGCCCCACGAGCCCCGGCCCGAACAGTAGATATGCATAAGGGCGTCGAGGCCGGCGCTTTCGTCCTCCCAGTCTGCGATGGTTTGGTTTTGCAGCGAAGTGCCTAGGCCGACGTCGCCTAGTGAGCAGCCGCGGGCCGTGTTGGACTTGGGAGTGTCGATGCCCGTGATGGCGGTTGGGAAGAGACTCCCGTCGTTCTTCACAACCATGACAGGATTCGCCCCCTGAACTGGGTAACACGCCCATTGCTTGGGAGTCCCACCCGATGTATCGCCGAACCTCACGTCGAATGTGATGTCCTCGATCTTCGCCGGGTTGCCGGCGGTGATCTTCCAGATACCTTTCTCACCCGGAAGCAGGGTGTTCGGCACCTTGAGGGTCGTCGGAGGGGTGAGGGTGATGGTGCCGCCGCTCGAAGACGTGGCCGTCAGCTTGAAGTTGGTCAGCTGATACCCCCAGCGGTTCTCCACGTAGAGCTGCTTGGGCGAGGTGTCGCTGTCCGGACGAACCACGATGTCGTAGCCCGAGCTCCACAGGTCATCACACCAATGAGCCCACGCGTTGGTCGAAGCCAGCGTAAGCAAAAGCGCAGCCCCGAGAACGGCTCTGCTTTTCGCGAATCTCATTTTTACCTCCTGAGCGCGGCATTCAATCGTCATCCTACGCCATCCCACGCCGTACTTGCCACCACCCAGGTCGCATACTAGCACCAGCTCCAGCTGGGAGATCGTCACAATCGTGTAGGTCAAGGCAAATTGGGTCTCTATTTCCTATATATGCGATTGCGCAGCCATGACGCATATCCCGCGTTGATCGCATGGCTGAGGTGGCGATATTTCGCCCAAGCAGAATCAGGAGTCGCTAAAGTTGGCCACAATAGTGCGAACCAGTTCCGTGCCACTAGCAACGATGGCGGCCATGGCGATGGCGATGTCCCCATATGAAACTGCTCTGGCGGAGACCGAGAGCCAACCCACAGCCGATGGTGGTTCCGGCGTCACGATCCTCCATCGCGCCGCCGAGCAGGGAGACCTCGGGACCCTCGGACAGCGGATCTCAGCTGGTGATGTCGTCAATGCTCGCGACGACCGGGGGCTAACACCGCTGCACCGAGCGGCCATCGCCGGCCAACTGAAAGCCGCAGCGCTGCTTCTCGATCACGGCGCGGATCCGAACGCGCTTGCAGAGGGCGAGATGACTCCGCTGCACTTCGCCGCCATGCTGGACCACCCGGAGTTGGCGGGGCTGCTCACGCACCGAGGCGCGCGCTCCGACATCCGCAACGCCTCGGGAATGATGCCGCTCCATCTTGCCGCCAGCGACAAGGTTGTGAAGGTCCTTGCCGCTGCCGGCGCGGATGTCAACGGGCTCACCAACAAGGGGATGACGCCGCTACACACCGCCCGGCACGGATTGGTCGCTCGCGCGCTGGTGGAGAACAGAGCCGATCTGCGCATCCGCACCCCCAGGGGGCGCACGCCGATGGAGACGGCGGGCATCGAGACCTTCGAGCGTCTGGGGCTTTCCATCCACAGCGTGATGCTGGGCAGGCTGCGCGGATACATGGGTCAGATGCCGGTCACCCTGACCAATGTTTCGAGCAAGGCCATGCACGACCTGGCAATTTCTGGTCGGAGCCAGGGCTGTATCGTCGAAGTCACCCCACCGTCGGTCGCAGAGCTGCTACCTGGCCAGAACGCGGACTATATCCTGACGCTCATCCGCAATCCTGATGTTTCCCCAGGTGAGTACCCCATCTACCTGACCTTGAGCGCTGGCGGCTCCAAGATCGGCGAGACGGACCTCAAGGTCGACAGCAGCACGTCCGTGACTCCAGAGGACCAAGGCATGATCCGGCTCGCCAAAGGGAAGATTCGCCCAGCATCGTCGCGATGGCACTACCTCATCTACGCCACAGTGCCGCTTCTCGTCGTGGGCGCTTGGCTGTTCTTCCGCCGACGCTGATCGCCCCGAAGGTAGCCTTGCCCTCCGCGTCTCTCCACAGCCAGGAGGGGGCAGGGAGCTCGGGGGAAAACATTGATCCTTCCGCCGGGTAGTCTATCGTGATCGCAACAGGGAGGCTGTCGAGCATGCAGAGGCTCATCCGAACGTTGGGAGTTCTCGCGGTACTCTTCGCGATCATCGTCTACGCAAGGGACTGCCGAATGTCCTTCAACCAATGGAAGAACTGTGGAGGGGACCTGGGGCAGCCAGCCATCGTGGGCGATTGGGTTCACTTCGATTGGAGGCCTTCCGGGATATTCAGCGATGTCCTGTACATTGATGGAAAACCTGCAGCCCGGCTTGTGAAGTATCATTTTCACTTGGCCGACGACGTCATCGAGATCGCCTCGCTCGACGGCACAAGGACATCGCGGTACTGCGGCAAGTGAAGGTACCTGCTAGGATGAGTCCGCACGGATTTCTTGCAGCGGACAGCCGTCGCGTCACTTCATCCGGCGCGAGGCCTTCCCGCGATCCGTGCCTGGGCGCTTGCGCGTGGGATCGCGGGCCGGCTTGGCGCTGCCCTCCAGCGCTGCGCGCAGCCTGGCGGTGACGGCGTCGCTCTGTCCCTGCGCCTTGTGGCGCGACTGCAGGATGGCCGTCGACAGCGCCTCGCGCACGTCGGGGTGCCTCGCCTGCGTGCACTCGACCTCCAACCAGGCGGCGCCGCGCTGATCGCCACCCACTCCAACCGCTACCGCAGCCAACGTCGGCGGCAGAGACGAGAGCAGTCGCCGTCGATTGTCCGAACGCTCGGCCGACCGCGAGGCGCCGGCGACCGTCGCGATCACGCGTGATAGGTAATCGAGGAGCGGCGACAGATCCCCGAGTGCCGCGAGTACCTGCCGGTTCGCAAACACCTCGACGACCAGAGCGGCGGTCCCGAAGCACCGCTCGCGATCCTCGTCATCCAGCCAGACAAGGGCGCGGGCCACCAGCGCGTCACCGCCGCCCGCGTGCAGCGCGAACGAGCCGAGCGCATCCAGCGTGCCCAGGCGCACCGGCACGCGTTCGTCCGCTGCCAGCTCTGCCAGCGCGGGCCACGCCCGGTCGATGTCCATCCCGGCCCGGAGCCGCCCCACCCAGCCGTACGCGGCCGCGATGGGCAGGAACACCTGGGGCGTGTCGGGGGCTGCGTCGTCGGCGCCTAGGCGCGACAGCAGTCGCCCCACCGTCTCGGGCAGTGCCGCCATCTCTGCACCGAACGCGGCCGCCAGGCGCAGGTTCGGATGCGCGCTGTTTCCGCCACCGTACCGGCACATCAAGTCCTCCAGGGCTGCGGGCTTGCCGGCGAGCGCCTCGCGCAGCGCCTGGCGCAGGGCTTCGCTTTTCAGTCCTTCGTTCGTTGGCGCTGACAGTGGGCGCGACATGACGGGGGAGGGTAGCGCGGGGCGAGCGCAGTTTCGACCGAATGAAGGTGGCGGTTGGCTACCCTGCTAGAACTCTCCAGCGATGTACGGACTGCGCGAAAGCGGATGAACGCTACTGGCAGATGCCAGATCGCAGTCGGCTAAACGGATTGGCCTTGCTGTCCAAGCCGTCCACGGGCAAAAGGCACATCCCAGCGGCCACGCTCACCGGGCCCGACAGGGAGCTCTCGCTCAGGCTCAAGTTGCCGGTCACGACCTTGAGCTCGCTCTTCGAAGTCACATCACCATAAGCATCGCAGGTGGGCGCGGGCACCAGCACCGAGGGCTTGGCTGCGCCACCTAGCATCACGTCGAAGATCTCGCTTTCGAGCCATTGCGGCATGTCCACGCGCAGCGACTCCGACAGCTTGTTCAGCATCATGGCAAGCTTGATATCAAGCGCCGGATCGAAGGTGACCAGGGTGCCCTCGGTGGTCTTCTTGAAGTTCACGCTGAACTCGCGGCCGTTGTTCGGATTGACGTCCAGGGTTCCCAAGGGATCGCCGTTGAGGGCAACCTGGGAGGTATCCTTCCCGATCCCCAGGCCCGAGAAGGTGAGATCGGTCGCGGCCTTTCTGGTGCTGAATTCGCCGGTGAACCCGCCCAAGTGTGCCGAGAAGGTTCCGTTCTGCTCCTTGGTGCCGCAGGTGTCGTCGCAAACGGCGGCGCCAGCCACCTGAACATCAACCGCACCGAGATTGGCCGAGTAGCCAATGGTATTGGTGATGGAATTGAGGGTAAGCTGCGTGGTCGGATTCGAAGGCAGCACGGTAACCGCGACGGGCTTGCCTTTGGCTTGCCCAACCAGCAAATCGAATTTCTCGATGACGGAGGTCGAGATGGCAAAGTCGTATTCTGCACGCTTCTCGAGCGCACCTTCGATGACGCCGTTGAGGTGGTCGGGGAGATTCTTCTGGTCTTCCGCGGTCATGTACAGTCGAATCGCGGCCATGGCCTCGGCGAGGTCGGCGCGAACCGAGAGCTTCTTCGGCCCCAGCACACCCGTGCCAGGGGTGTGTCGTGCCTCGCCGACGAGCAACAAGACATTGAGGGTGTCGTCGGTGTTCGCGGTGACCGCAAACCTGATCGGGTTGGCGGTCAGCTTCTCAGTGCACTTCGTATTTGTGCCGCACGCAGAAGCGGGATCGATCTTGTAAACGACCTGGTTGCCATCCTTGAGCTCCACGAATTCCTCGCGAAACACGTGGTCATTGGCTTCCTTGGCGACTCGGTGGAGGAAATCGTCGAGCCCCCTGGTGTCGATCTTGCCCGAGGAACCGCTGCCAGCGCTCCCGCCCGAAGGGCATGCAGAGGAACTTCCAAGGGACGCGTTGATACTATCTGTTGCCACGCTGGTGCTGTTGGTGGTGTCGAGCTGTGCCGTGGAATCGGCAAGGCCGACAATCAACTCATCCACGCGTTGGTTCATGGATGGCGTGGCTTCCGTGGAATCGATCGGCCTCAGCGAGGGCGCGGTGCCACCGGTTCCGGTCGTTCCGCCGGTGCCCGTGCCGACGACCCCTCCGGTGGCAACCGTGCCACCCGTAGAAGACGCCCCGCTCAGAGCAGGATTGCATCCGACGACGAGCAAGCCCGCGGCTCCAAGTAGTCCCACCAAACCAGATCGTAGGTTCCTCATTATGTTCTACTCCTTCTACGAGAATTGCTTCTCCAACTGCCCCAGAGCTCCCTGCCAATCTTCCAAGCCGTGGGGCATAGATGGCAGGTTTCCATAGTACTGTGATTGGACCCTAAATCCGTGTCCTTGGCGAGCACTATCTGCGCTCTGGGGCGCCGAGATATCTGACCTGTGAGACGAGTGTCACAGGTCAATGTCGGCCCTGGTCGCCTTGACCATCCCAGGAATAGGTCGCGGATTCGGTTTCGTGGGTAAACTACATCCCCGTTCCCGGGATGCCCAACCGTGGGCATGGCCATCGACCACCAGGAATTCCGGAATGCAGAACAACGCTGACAAGCGACCAATCAAGACGCCTGCCTGCACATCCCACACGATCTCCCTCTATTTCGTGATGCTCGCTACCGCCGGCCTCTTCCTTGCACGCATACCCGTGGTCGGGCAGAGGCCTTTCGATCCCGACGAATTCGAACATGCACACGCGGCCTGGTGTGTGTTCAAGGGAATGCTCCCCTACAAAGACTTCTTCGAACATCACACGCCCTGGTACTACTACACCCTACGTCCGTTCTTCCACTGGTTCGACGTCGACACTTCCTTCGAGAGCGCGAGACATTTCCTGCTCTTCGGTCGTGGCCTGTCACTTGTGCTGACGATACTGTCGATTCTCCTCGTCGGCCTGATCGGGCGCCTCTGGGAAGATCGCAGAGTTGGGCTGGTGGCGGGCTTGTTTCTTGTAGGTCAGCCCTTCTTTTTCCAGAAGACCCTCGAGATGCGCCCCGATGTGCTCGCCCTTCCGTTCTTCCTCGGTGGTCTTTGGTTTCTGCTTCGAGGGCTTGCCACGAGCACGGATGGGGCAAGGAGGAGTCTTCGGTATTTCCTCGGAGGCGGCCTAAGTCTCGGTGCTGCCATCATGTGCACGCAGAAAATGCTCTTCGTCCTCCCAGGCGCGCTCGCAGGCCTCGGTATCTGGTCTCTGTTTCCTGGACGCGTGGGGAGACGCCCTCGGATCCTCTTGACCATGGCATTCCTCCTGGGTGTTTGTGTTCCAGCCATCTTGACCTGGGCCGCGTTCGCCCTTCATCATGCGGGCGGCGAGTTCATTGCGAACAACTTCCTCCTCAATGCCAATTGGAAGCACATTGAGGCAGAACAGCTCCGCAAATTCATCAAGACCAGTCGGCCCGTTCTGGCTTTGTCACTATTGGGAGCTTCCGCATCTCTGTATCGTTTCCTCCGCTCAGAGCAGCGTCAGTATGGGGGAATCCTGCTGTTTTGCACTCTGGTTGGACTCTTCGCCGGACTCCTTCTCGTACCCGTAGCGTACAGACAGTACTACCTAATGCCATTGCCGATAGTTTGCCTGTTTGCCGCCCAAGGGCTATCCCTCATTATTGAATGCGCGCGAGAAGGTGCGCGCCCATGGCTCCTCATTCTCGCAATGATCCCCTTGGCCGTACTACCGGTTCTCGACCTGCAAGCAACCTTCAAGGTGCGCAACGACCGTCAGCTGGCAAGGCTGCGCTATGTCTTCGAGAACACAAAACCAACGGACGTGGTGATGGACGGCTGGGAAGGGATGGGGGTGTTTCGGCCGCATGCGTTCTACTACTTCTTCCTTCACGGCGAATTGGTGGACAGGCTTCCGCGAGAGCAGGTAGATGCGTACCTGGATGCGCTGGAGAGCGGGAGGATTCGACCGAGACTGATTGCGATGGACGAAAACCTTGTTGCCCTGGGGTCGAGGTTTCTGAGGTTCGTCAAGCGAAACTACGTGAGGAGGGATATGGCGGGGCAGGACCGGCGGACAATCGCCGATTGGCAGAAGTTCTTCAAGAAGATCGTCAAGAAAAACTGCGCGAGTTGGGATGGCTTCTTCTATTTTTCGAGGGATGGGTTCGACTGAGGATCGGCCGGGCCCAGAGTACCTTTTACCATTCATCCGAGACTGTAGCGGCGACGGCAGGCATTCTGCCCACGCGACGGTGTCTACTGAGTCACGTAGGGGTGGGCTGGCCAGCCTGCGGCGGTCGAGTAACTCTTGTACGCGTCGACTACCGCTGTGTCATAGTCGAAGTTGTAGACCGTGCAACTCTGCGTGCTGCCGTAGGAGTTGAAATTACCGATGGCCATCATCGTGTACTGGTCCTCGGTGCACCCTGGGAACTTCGCTTTCGCCTGCGCGCGGTTGCAGGCGACGCCGGCAATGCCGAGCTCGATGTTGATCACGGGGTTGAAGACCGAGTTGGCCCAGTTCCCGGTGTTGGGGCTCGTCTCCATATCCACGTGTCCGCTCGGGAGCAAGCCGATCCCGCTCGCCGTGCACCCTGCGGGCAAGTTCGAGGAGTTGCACCAAGGCCCGGTCTGCATCGCGCCGAGGCAGGCACACTCGGCCGCGGTCCAGCCGCGCGCCGGGCAGCACGGTCCATTGCCGGTGCATCCGACCGCGTCGTACTGGAAGCGCGATTCGACGTAGATGATCGCTTTGAAGATCATGGCGTCGGGCTCGTTGTACTTGGCCGTGAAGTCGATGATGGGACAGTCGTCGATGTCCACCGAAAGACCGTTCCACAAGGGGGCGAGATTCGTGCGCAATGGATCCGGAGCGCACGAGCCCGGATCGGTGGAGAACCCGTCACCGGCGGCTGCGGGGCCAGTGCCCCCCGTGCACCCAGTCGAAACGGGCAGGCTCGCCCCAAGAGCTGCGGCCAGCATCGTGGACCCGAGCCTCAAGGGATGATCCCTATCGACACCGTCCCGCAATTGGTGAATTTCATTGTCGTTTGGATCTTGCAACGGGAGGCCGTGGTGTGGCGCTCGGCATTGAAGAAATCTAGCGGATACGACTGCCCCTTTGTGATCCCAAGCTCTGTTGCGGAATTGTCCAGGTTCACAGTCTTGCTTTGGGAAGCGTGCATGCCTCCAAGGTCAATTGCGAGTTTTCCGTTGATGAAGACCCAAAGATCGTCGTCGCCCGTAAACGAAAATGTCTCGCCACCGTTGTACGTGAACGTCGTGTGAAGCTCGGTGGTGAAGCCGTAGTTGTGGGGCTTTCCCTGATCGTCCGCTAAACCTTGGTTGCCGAACCCTTTGCCGTCGATGGGAAAGTACGCCTCGGCGTCGAAGGTGTAGACGACACCAGCCTGGTCAGGAACAAACTGGTAGGCTGCAAGGAACGTATCGTTCGTGCCCGGAACATCGCGGTACCACTGGTCGAAATTTGCCTTGCCCGTCGTGCACGGAGCCGGAGCTTTCGAATCATTCAGCGTGCAAGCCAACGTGCTCGTCGAGTCCGCATTGTACACAGGTTTTCCATCCGTACCCAAGGTGCCCATCACAATACCTGTTTGGCCACTGCCATTGCGGGTGTTGAAGTCCGGATGCCCGCCTGGATAGTTGGTGGGGTCATCGCCACGATTGAAGTCGCGCACAACGCCAATTAGCACGTTACCGCAGTTTTCCCCATTGCCTCCGCTGGGGTTCGTGGGGACGCCTCCGTCGACGTCGAATGCGATAGGGTGACTGCCTGTGCTATAGGCGCCGGTGTCCGCTGGGATGGCAGGGTCGAATCCGTTGGGCGGAAAAGCCATCGTGGTTGAGACACCACTGCCGCTTCCCCCTGTCGAGGCACCCGCACCACCAGCCGCACCGCTGGCCCCACCTACAGACAGGATGACCAACCCCGTGCCCCCGCTTCCGGAGTTGCCGCTGCCACCGACGTCCCCAGGGGTGCCGCTGCACGCCCCGGCAAACAGGGCGCCCTCGATAATGGCGGCGACCATGAAAGCAGAAACAGGAAACGCATTCATTTTGGACATGGTCTCTCCAGGATACATTGTCGGCGGGATTCCGTTGGCATTCCATGGCGAATCCCAGATGTGGATTGCCCCGTCTGGGGATGGCGAACGTGGATCAAGCTCAATATGAAGAGTAGCATGGATATAAGATCACAACATAGCTAGAGCCCGGAGGAACGTGCCGCCCAGAGGGCCGGCACGCGGCTAGGTGTCCGCACCGTGGCTCGCAGGTCGCGTGGGCGAGGCTGTGAGCGTGTTCGTGTGGGGTGCACGGGAGGCGGAAAGCGTAGGGCGGCAGCATGAGCCATAAAGCAGGACACGAAGGTCGCCGTCGGCGCGGTGAAGAAGGCGATGGCGGCTCCGGCGATTTCGTGGGACGGTATTGGCGGCGATTCTGTGGACACCGCGGGGCATGCCGGGCATAGGAGGGATGAGCCAGTGAGTTTGGTTACACCGAGTCGTTCGCGACGGGTTACGCCCGAGCCGCAAGCAAGATAGAGTGACAAGCCATGCGACGTTTTGCCCTGAGCATCTTGCCCCTGTTCCTAGCCGTGCTGGCGGTCTCGCCGGTGCGTGCACAAAGCCAATCGCCCGCTCCTGCCTGCCCCGAGGGCAACCTGCTGGCACACAAAAGGCCCATTGCGTCGCAAGAAACGCGACGGGACCTGGGTCTCCTCACCGACGAGCAGATCACGCCCGAGGGTTCGATGTGGGATGCCCAGCCGGCGGTCATCTTCGATACCCCGGCGTCCACCGTGACCTGGGATCTCGGCGAGGTCACAAGCATTCGCTCCTTCGCCATCCAGGCAGACGCCAACGACACCTATACGATTTGGGGTTCGGTCGACGGGAAGGATTACAAGGTTTTCGGGCAAATCGACCCGGTGCCGAACCACGGCTTGCGCATGCGCACGCTCAACGTGGGCACCATGGTGGCCCGTTACGTGAAGTTCGGCGAGGGCGTGGGCGACAGCTTCTTCTCCGCCTCCGAAGTTGCGGCGTACTGCCAGATCCCGTCGCCATTCCCACCGGCCATGAAGGTCGTGGACGCGCCGGCAGCCCCTGTGCCGCCCAAGAAGCTGCTCGACTACTGGGACAACGACGCCAGCGTCGTTTGGCAGTTCTTGCTCGCCTGCCTCGGGATTCTCTTCCTGTGGTGGGAACACAAGGTGAGTCGTGCGCTCAAGGCAGGTATCAAGCCGACGCTGGCGCCGAACGCCGGAGTCTTCCGCCGGATACGCTTTCGCATCGGCCAATACTTCGCGCGGTCGAGGGTGCGCAACGCCATTCTTGGAGTGATGGGCGTTTTGGCCTTTCTCACCTACTTCAATTTCGGCGCCTTCCACTTCTCCAGCTTCATCCACGGCCACGATACCTTCCACTACTACATCGGCTCGAAGTATTTCAAAGAGCTGAGCTACGATCGTCTGTACGAGTGCGTGGCCATCGCCGACAGCGAAGAAGAGCCGGGCCTGCGGCGTCGGGTCGAGCTGCGCAAGATGACCAACCTGCGCACCAATGAGGTGGAAACCACCGCCGACATCCTTGCTCACCCCAAACGCTGCAAGTCGCACTTCACCCCGGAACGCTGGGAGTCCTTCAGGAAAGACCTGCGCTACATTCGGCCTCTTGAGAGCGCGCGCCGTTGGGACGACGCCCAGCTGGACCATGGCTACAACGCCACCCCGGTGTGGAACATCCTGGGGTCCATGCTCAGCAACCTGGCCCCGGCCAGCCGGAATCAGATTCTGGCTCTGGACAGCCTCGACTGTCTGCTGGTGATCTTTCTTTCGCTCATGATCGGGTGGGCCTTCGGCTGGCGTGTGCTGGCCGTGGCACTGCTTGCGTTTTCCACCAATCACCCCTCGCGCTGGGCTTGGACCGGCGGCTCGCTTCTGCGTTGGGACTGGCTGTTCTGGATGGGAGCGTCGGTGTGTCTGGCCAAGAAGGAACGCTACTTCTACGCCGGCATGTGTCTGGCCTATTCGACCCTGCTGCGCATTTTTCCCATGTTCCTGTTCGTGGCTCCCGTGCTGGCGATGGGCTACCACTACTTCAAGCACCGGCAGCTTGAACGGCGCTTTCTGCGCTTCTTCATGGGCGCCGCCCTTGCCGTGGCGATCCTCCTACCGGTCAGCGTGGTGACCGCTGGCGGTGTCGGTTCCTATTCCGCCTTCATTCACAACACTCTGAAGCACCAGGGGACGCCGCTTACCAACTATATGGGCCTTCGCACGGTGGTGGACTACCGCCCCTCCGAGGTCGGGCGGCTTATGCGCAACGACCGCCTTGTGGATCCGTGGAGCCGCTGGAAGGACGCGCGACTCAAGAGCTTCCGCGAGGCGAAGCCGCTCTACTTCGGCATCCTGATTTGCTACCTCGTGTTGATGGGCCTTGCCGTCAAAGGGTCGGACCCGTGGGAGGCCATCGCTCTATCCGCGACGTTCATAGCCTTTGGGGTCGAGCTTACCAACTACTACTATTCCTTCGTGATCGTGGTCGCCTTGCTCTACGCGAAGAGAGAAGTGGTGGGTCGATGGCTATTGGCCGCGACTGCGTTCACTCAGTTCATCGGCTGGGCGCCCATCAAAGGCATCCCCAATTGGTTGGGCACCATCCTACCGGCGTCGATTCGCAACGCTCCTGCCTTGAAGAACCTCGGCATGCCCACAGAGCTCGACGAGCAATACACGTTGATGTCCCTGGCAATACTGATCGCCTTCACGATGATCGCCTGGGACATGATGGTGGCTCGCCAGGCGGCCTTGGCCCCGGTAAGCGCTTCGGCAGACGTCAATCCCACCGTCGCTGCCAATCTCAGCGCCGCGGCAGTAGTGGATGACGACCACGACAAGGAACCTGCCAAGGATGCCAAGCCGCAAGAGCCGGTTGGGCGCGCGCGTCTCGAGCGCCGGACGAGAGGCGGCAAGCGCCGGAAGCGCCGCTAGTCCATTGTGTGTCTTCGACTTGACGGTCGCATCCAGGAGGAACAACAGGGTGGGTTGGTGTCGGACATTGGGAAGCTCGGCAACGGACAGAGAATAGAGGACAATTCTCGACTATACTTGCGACTATGCACGAGCGCCTCATGCAAGAATCCGGCATCCGACGACCTCTTGCGTGGGCATGGTTCCCTTTCGTGGCCTTCGCCGTGCTCGCGTGCTCCTCGTCCGGTGACGGAGCTCAGGATGCCGCGCTGGCTGACGGTGCGGGAGCCGGTGGACTGGCTGGGTCGATGGGCAGTGGCGGCGGTGCGATCACCACGGGCGGCGCCATTGCCACGGGCGGCGCTATTGGCACGGGCGGCGTGGTGCGCACGGGTGGGGCAAGCGGCAGCACGGCCGGCACGGGCGGGGCAGTTGGCAGGGGGGGCAGCACGGCCGGCACGGGCGGGACAGTTGGTACCGGTGGTAGCACGGTCGGTGCGGGCGGGGCAGTTGGTACCGGTGGCAGCACGGCCAGTGCGGGCGCGTGCATCGGGGCAGCCATCCTCGCATCGCTGGGTAAGGATTCGGTCCTGGTCGGTGGGTCGATGGCGGATGCGACCGCGGCCAAGGCGCCCTTCGACGGTAGATACCTGTACTTGTCCGGGGGGCTGTTCGACGGCACCGGCCCCTGCGCTTCTTGCGCCAGCGCTTGTACCACACACGGGACGTCCTGCTCCAGCGCCGCGGGCGGGTGCGCGTGGTGGGGCTGCTGGCAATGGGACCAGGATCCGCCTGGCAAGTACGTCAGCGACTTTGTCAGCGTCAACGAGCAAGCCAAGCAGATCCCGATGTTCACCTACTACCAGGAGCTGCAAGCCTCTGGCCTCGGCGAGGGCACAACCCAAGTCGCCGCGCTCAACGATGCAGCCTTTCTCACGCGCTATTTGGCCGACTGGCGATTCGTGTTGCAGAAGATCGGGACACACGCGGCGCTCTTGCACATCGAGCCGGACTTCTGGGGTTACGTCGAACAGCTGAATGCGGATCCGCACGCGGTGCCCGCCAGGGTCACGGCCGCGAACGGGACCGACTGCGCGGCCTACGAGAACAGCGCTGCCGGATTCGCCAAGTGCATGATTCACATGGTGCGTGTCTACGCTCCCAATGCGAAGGTCGGCTTGCATGCGTCGGCGTGGGGAACCAAGTTCGATGTCTTCGGCAACAGCGACCCGAAGCTGGACGTGCTGGGCGAAGCCCAAAAGATGAGCACGTTCTTGACTGCTCTCGGGGCCGGCGACGGGGACTTCATCGTGACCGATCCATCGGATCGCGACGCTGGCTACTACCAGTCAACTGGCCGGACCACGTGGTGGGACGACACCAACGCCACCCTGCCCAATTTCCACCAGGCCTTCACCTGGACCAAGGCGCTCGCCGAGGCCATGAAACTCCCGGTCGTTTTTTGGCAGATCCCACTCGGCAACATGAAACTCGACAACACGACGGATCACTGGCGCGACAATCGCCTGGACTACTTCTTCGCCCACATGGACGAGGTCGTGGCCGCACACATCGTCGGCCTTTTCTTCGGCGCCGGCGCGGGCGGCATGACCACGCCCGAAACCGACGGCGGCAACTTCGTCAGCAAGACAGCCGCCTACCGCGCAGCCGGCGGGATCAAAGTGTGCCCGTGAGGTGACATGACCGCAAACAGAACGAAGCGAATGCCTACCGAAGGACAGGGAAGAGCGAGGGGACGTCGCGAGCCTACGTCTTGCGCCCACGCGAAGCGGCCGACTCAGCGATCTTCTCGATCAGCTGCGTGTAGGGCTGGCCGTCCTCTTCCGCGGCCCACGCCAGATCCTCGCCGTCGGCCAGGTAGGGATTCGGGTTAGCCTCGACGATATAGATCTCATCATCGTGGGCCAAGCGCACGTCGATGCGACCGTAGTCACGCAGACCGGCGGCCTGGTAGGTGCGAACCGCAACTTCGGCCAGACGATCCTTGAGTTCCTTCGACAGGTTCTTGGCGATGCAGTTCTGGATGCCGCGCGCCTCGCGGTACCTGTGGCTCCACTTGGCCTTGAAGGTGGCGATCCTGCTCTCCGCGGCAGTGTCCTCGCCGAACACCATCTCGATGGGCGGCAGCGCGTGCGGCGGATCGTTGCCGATCACGCCCACGTAGAGCTCGCGACCGGCGATGAATTCCTCGACAATGGCTGCGGTGTTGTGGCGCGTATGGATGAAACCCACCCGCTCAATCAGCGCCGGATCGTCATGCACAACCGACCGCTGCGCGATGCCAACCGAGGCGTCCTCGTCCAGCGGCTTGACGATGAGCGGGAAGCGCACGTCGCTCGGCCGCTGCACAGGTTGGCCGCGCGGACACACGAAAAAGTGAGGGATGCGCAGCCCCTGGTAGGCCAGCACCATCTTGGTGAGTGCCTTGTTGCGGGCCAACATCAACCCCTCGGCCGAGGCGCCGGTGTAGGGCAGATCCAGCATCTCCATCAGCGCGGCAACGCCATAGTCCAGGCCCGACAGGTTGCGGAAGCGTTCGGTTAGGTTGAATACCGCGTCCGCCGGCTCGCTGCGCAGGCCCGCGACGAGCATGTCGAGATCGTTGCGAAAGCCGAATAGGCGCACCTCGTGGCCCAGGCCACGTAACGCGCGAGCGACGTCGAACTCCGCCTCGTCCGCGGTTTCGATCTGGCGCGAGTAGTCCTGCCCCGCCGGCGGATCCGCATCGGTGTCGAACAAGATGAGTATGCGTAACTTCTTCATGCCGCGGCTTGTGGGAGGAGCGCCCTACCGCTTTCTTGTACTATGCCCTTGGCGCGGCCGGAAGAGCGATGTTGCGATCCACGGTTTTGGGAATAGCGATTCACCGTTTCTTCACGCGCACGACGTGCACACTGCATCTCGCCCTCGCGGTGACCGTGGATGCGACCGACTGCGACCAAGCGCGGCCGCCCTCCGACGGGGCGCCAAGGACGACGAGGTCCACGTTGTTGTGCCGGGCGAACTCGACGATGACGTCCGCGGGGGCGCCGGACTCGACGGCATGCAGGGAGAGCCGCTGGGTGGGCAGGCCCAGGGGTGCGACCCAGTGCCTTAGCCTCACCAGATGTTCGAGCGACGTTGTCGACGGTGGAATCACGGTGAGGCAGATCAGCCGAAACTCCTTGCTGAGCGCGAGGAACTGCGAGAGTGCGAAGCGGATCGCCGGGTGTCGCTCATCGTCCAAATGGGCTGTGTCGACGCCCACCAGGACGATCGGCGTCCGGCTGAGGAGCACTCCGGGCGATCGAAGGCGGGCTCCGTGCTCGGCCCGTGCGCGGAGAAAACGCTGGACGTGTGCGATGAGGCCCGTCCGCCTCTTCTTCGTCGCGCGAGCGGTGAGCGGGACCTGCTCCGGGTGGCGCAGGTCGAAAGCCACGTGCGCGGCCGACTGATAGCGCAGGTCAGCGCGCGGCTCGAGGCAGCGCAGAATGATCTCCTGCATCCATGCCGGAACATTCGGCGCCAGCGTCGACGGCGGCACGGGATCGATCCAGAACCGGTTGCGAACATCTGCATCTGGCTCGCCGAAAGGGAACTTGCCCGTCGCCATCTCGTACAGGACGACGCCCATCGCGAACAAGTCGCTGCGCCGGTCTTCCCGTGTTCCAAGTAGCTGCTCCGGCGAGACGTAGGCCGCCGAGCCGACGCCAAATCGCGTCTCCTCCGCGAGCAGGTCGGGAAAACGGGCGTGATGAGCGAAGCCGAAGTCGATGAGCACAGCTGCGCCGTCGCCGCGGAGAATCAGGTTCTCCGGTTTCACATCCAGGTGAATGACGTCCTGCTGATGCAGGCTGTGCAGCGCATCCGCGAGGGCGGCGCCAACCCGGACCACGTCTGTGGGGGCGAGGGGGCCGCCCGCGATCATGTCTTCGATGTTCCGGCCTTCGATCCACTCGGTGACAAGATACGGTGTCTGCGCGAGATCTCCGACTGCCACGAACGACGGAACGTGTGGTCCCGTAATCGACGGCAAGATCATCGCCTCGGTCTCGAAGCCGATGATGGACTCAATCGGCTCGTTCGGCCCGACGCGCGGCACCTTCATGACAAGCAGTCGATCAATGCCGGGCTTCGTGACCCGAAAAAGGGTGCTGGTGGCTCCTCCGTGCAAGCGGTCGCCCAGCGTGAAACCGTCTATTTCCGCACCGGGCTTGAGGTCGTTCACCATGGCTCATTCACCGCGCACGATACGCTCGGCGAGCATGTCCGGCAGGCGCGCCGCGCGGATGCGGTTGGCCGTCGACAGATGGTCGTAGGGAATCCGGAAAAACGTCATCGCCTCGGACGCGCCGTCAAACAGCGCGTAGGAGGACGCGGGGTTGCCGTCGCGCGGCTGACCGACCGACCCGACGATTGCCAACCAGCCAGCCCGCCCGTCCGCCAGCCCGCCGCGACGCCGCGGGACCGGCACAGGGCTGCCGGGCGTTGGACGGAACGACGCCGTCTTTCCCGCAGGCGTCTTGAAGTAGAGGGCCTGGTCATGCACGTGTCCGGAGAAAACGTAGGGCGTAGAAGCCGCGTCCATGCTCCTCTGCGCGGCGGCGCCATCCTCGACGTACTCCCATTTCTCGGGTCGGCTCGCCGAGCTGTGCACGAAGCACAGGTCCCCTTCCTTGACGATCATCGGCAGCGAGGAGAGGAATTGCCGATGGGCCGCCGACAGAGCGTCGCGCGTCCACACGATCACAGCGTAGGCAAGGTCGTTGAGATCGCGCGTCTTCGGCTCCACCTCGATGGCCTCGTCGTGATTGCCCTTGACCACGACGGCGCCGTCGATGGAGGCGATGACGTCAATGACCGCCGCCGGGTCGGGGCCGTAGCCCACCAGATCACCGAGGAAAACGAAGCGCTCGGCGCCGCGCGCGCGCGCGTGGTGCAGGCAGGCCTGGAGTGCCGCGAGATTGCTATGGATGTCGGCGAAGAGAGCGGTGAGCATGCATCAAGCCCGATTCTGTCTGTCGGGATCACGAAGCACAGTCTACCCCAATGTGCCCCTGCCGAGGCCGCTTAGGGCGCCGCTAGGGAATGACCGCAGGCAGCTCGGACTTGTCGGGACAACCGAACAGTACCTGCACGCTCTGGTAGTTGCCGGCCTTGATGCGATCGCAAGTCGGGCCATGGAAGGTGACCGCGTTCGGGCTGCTCAGCGTCCAGCCATCCGTCGCGCTTTCGCGGACCAGCTGCTTGTCCAGGTAGACGCCGAGGTTGGTCGGATCGGGCGGGGTTGAGGACATGGTGTAGACGCAACTTGCGACTGCGCCGACGATGGCATTGAGCGCGGAGGTCAGCGCTTGCGGGCTGAGGGCAGGGTAGAACTTGTTGGTTCCCCCGCTCGACGCCATCGCATCCAAGTTACCTGCCGACGGCCCGACACCGATGACGTAAACCGCGATGCCGGCCGAACGTGCAGCAGCGATGGCGGCGATGGCAGGATCGAGATCGGTGGCCGTTGCCACGTCCCCCGTGGCTGGGCAATTGGGCTGACCATCGGTGGCCAGCAAGATGTACTTGGCGCGTCCGTCTTGGATCGTCTTCAGGTAGGCAACCGCAACTTCGATGGCGGCGCGGGTCGGGGTGTTGTAGTTGGGGGAAGTCGACGCAATGCTTGCCGTGATGGCGTCGGCGTTGTTCGTGCCGACGGGCACCTCCGCATCGGAGGTGACCACGCAGCCCACTGGCGTCGATCCGGAGCCGCTGGTGAGGCCTGGAGTCGAGAAGAATTTCAATCCCCAATGGATGCTCGTGGGCGAGGTTGCGAGTACGGTATGCATGGCCGCCATCATGGTGGTCCAGCGCTGGGCGCAGGTGCCGCTGGCCGGGTCGCAAGGGTCGTCGTCGGAGATGCCGTTCGTCATCGAGCCCGAGCGATCGAGCACGAGGAGCAAGTCGGCAGGCAATTGGGTCATGCTGCTGGCGCTGTTGCCGCAGTTCAAGATCGATGTTGGCGTCGAGGGAGAGCCGCCGTCCAGGTTCACGGTGACCTTGCCACCGGTCCCGCTCGAGAGATTGAGCGAAACGGCACCTCCGCTGCCCGCTAGACCGGTCGGATCTCCGACCAGGGATCCGGACGAACATCCCGCGAGTCCAGCGAGCAAGAGCAGGGCAGGGCGGGTGGCGATAGTCGACAGCGTCTTCGACATGGTCTTCCTATTCCGCATAGCAGTTGATGATTCCGCCGCAGCCGTCCGACAGCGCACCCGAGACATTGCCGCAGGTGGTGGGTTGACAGCAGCTACCGCTCGCGAGACAGACCTGTGTGGCTGCGCAGCCCGGGCAGGTCACCTTGTGACCACAACTGTCGTCGATGGTCCCGCACGCGCGCTCCTGGCTTGCACAGGTCTTGGGAATGCAGGTCGTGCAGACGTTTGTATTGCAGGTTTCGTTGGTCTGGCAGGTGCCGCAGGTGAGCTTGTTGCCGCAGCCATCGTCGATGGTGCCGCAGTTCTTGCCGGCCGAGGCGCAGGTCTTGGGCGTGCAGGTCGTGCACAGGTTGGAGGAACAAATCTCGTTGGTCTGGCAGGTGCCGCAGGTGAGCTTGTTGCCGCAACCGTCGTCGAGGGTGCCGCAGTTCTTGCCCGCCGAGGCGCAGGTCTTGGGCGTGCAGGCCGTGCACAGGTTGGAGGAACAAATCTCGTTGGTCTGGCAGGTGCCGCAGGTGAGCTTGTTGCCGCAACCGTCGTCGAGGGTGCCGCAGTTCTTGCCCGCCGAGGCGCAAGTCTTGGGCGTGCAGGTCACGCACCTGTTGTCGGTACAGACCTTGCCCCCTGTGCAAGAACCACAGTCGTGCGTAACGGCCGCGCCGCAGTGGTCAGCAACCTTGCCACACTCGGCACCTACCGCGACGCACTCGCGCGGAACTGGCGTCCCTCCGCTTGCGCAAGGGCAGGTGATGAGCCCGCCGCAGCCGTCGGAGAGCGTGCCGCAGGTCGTGGAAGGAAAGTTGGCGCATGTGACCTTCTGGCACGCGCCACAGGTGAAGGCGACGGCATCGCAGACCTGGCCCGTGGGACATGCGCCGCACGCTTGCGCGCTTCCGCAGCCGTCTGGAATATTGCCGCAGCGGCCGTCGCACGCGATGGGCTTGCACGCTGTGCACTGGTTGTTTTCGCACTTGGTCCCGAAGCTGCACGTTTTGCTGCACGCGAAGCCATTCCCGCAGGCGTCGGCGACCATACCGCATCCGTTGCTGCCCCCACACGCTTCGGATTGTGCAACACATGTCATGGACGTCGGGCTGCAGAGCTGGCCTTGCGCGCAGGTGCCGCACTGGAGGATGTGCCCGCAACCGTCGCTAGCCTCACCGCAGGTGTGGCCAAAGCTAGCGCAGGTGTCAGGCGAGCAGAGTGCGTCCGGTACCGACACTGTACCGCTATCGACAATCGCTCCTCCAGTGTCGGCAGAAGTGACAGTGGTTGTTCCACCAGTCGTTCCGCCGGTGCCTTGCACCTGTGGAGCTGCGTCACCCATGCTACCCAAAGCACCACCGCTCGACGCTGGGTCGTCTTGCGCGGTTGGCGAAGTCGATCCCGCGCTGCTGCAGGCGCCGACGAGGAGCAGCCATGTGGCAACAACCAGGCTCTTGTGAGTGCAGTTCATTCCATTGCCTCCAGTGCAGTACGGATGTGGGGGGACAGGTGACAGAGTGCGTGTTTTCCATGGTCGCAGGCGGAAGTGCGTACCTGCTTCTGCTTGAGCAAAAGGTAGGCCAGCTCGGTGGCTTTTCCGTCGACGAGTTCCACGCACGGCGCAGGGGAGCGGAATTCAAGGAGAAAGGCGTGGTTCGCGCACCTTCGGCATCGCGCCATCCGCTGGGTTCGGATGTGCGATGTGCGGGCTGTCCATGGGGGCGGGGGACGCCAGCTGAGGTCGCCACTCCCCAGGCGGTCAGGCTAGGTAACGGGAAGAACGTAGACTGTTCATGCGTCCGTCGGTTCCCTGATATGCTGACGCGGTGACGCTGGTTTCACCGAAACGCGGGAAGGTGCTGTCCGCGATTCTTGTCACTTCGCTCGTGACCGCGCTTTCTTTGTGGGCCTTCTACCTTGGTCACCTGCATCGCTGGCTGGCAAGGGGTGAGCCGACGGGGTGGTGGGGCGCGGCCGGGTATTGCTTGATGGTGGCGAGTGGCCTTGCCATCGGGATAGGAATTCTCACCGCGCCCTTTTCCCTTGCCAGGGCTGGGTGGGTGGAAAGAGCTGCCAGGGCGGGAACAAGCGTGCTGGGAGCCATCCTGCTGGTGAGCGCGTACATTGACAATCGATTGTACGGAGTCCTGGGGGTGCATCTGTACGATTCATCGGTAACCACCTTGCTCGGGCGCGGAGAGGTCAATGCGTCCCTTCACATTACGCTGGCAGAGGTCCTGCTCGTTTCGGGGAGTACCCTCGCGTGTGCGCTGGCCCTGTGGCTAGCTGGGTGGGCCGGCTCGCACTTCGTCCGCCGAATTGCGCAAGGCGGTTGGATCGTTGGCGTTTCGCTTGGCGTTTTGTTTGTAGTGGGATGGGTCGGATCGCGCGGGATTCACGCACCACTTCCTGGCGCAGCATCGAGTGCGCTTCCCTTTTACGACCTTCGTTTTGTCCCGCGCGCGGTGAATTCAACAGGTGAAGCCTGGACGATTCACTACCCAAGGTTCGGTGGCCCGCTGCCAAAGTTGCTGCGAAAGCCGAGTTTTCTCCTCATTTTGGTTGAAACCCTACGCGGGGACATGCTGAGCCCGGAATACATGCCCGAGCTTTGGGCTCTGCAATCGCGTCCGACGTGCACGCGCTCGGCCAATCACCAGGCCTCCAGTCATTCCACGGATCATTGCGTGTTCTCGCTATTGTACGGTCTTCATTCGTACCACTATCAAATACTCGGCAAGCGCAATGTCCCGAATTTCCCGATCCGCGTTTTCAAGGAGAGTGGGTATCACGTGCTGGGGGCATCCTCGGCACCACTTGCACAGTGGGGCGAGCTCTCCTATGTGACCGAACAGTTCCAATCGTTCTTCGAGGCCAAGGGAGCCGATCCCGTCGAGCGCGATAGGGATCTGTTGCGCTGGTCGATGGATTTCTTGGCGAGTGATTCCGGCAAGGAGCCGTTCTTCCTGTTTGTATTCTTCGACTCCACGCACCATAAATACTACTATCCACCCGACTTCGAGAAGTTCAGGCCTGCCCTCGCGGAAGGCCATAGCCTCATCAGCGGGGACGAGCACGATCCGGAGATTCGGACCCGCTTCGTCAATCGCTATCGGAACAGCGTGGGATTCGTGGATAACAGCGTCGGTACATTGCTTCGGCTATTCATCCGATTGGGTGAGGGCAAGGATTGGATGGCCGCGGTAACCGGGGATCACGGCGAGGAATTCTGGGATCATGGTTTGCTGGGACATGCTTCGGTCAGCTTCACCAATGATCGAAGCAGAGTTCCACTGGTGCTCTGCAATTCGGACAGTCGCTCGCTGTCCTTGCCGCTGACGAGTCACGTGGACATCATGCCCACCTTCCTCGACTATGCTGGCCTGATCCCGCCGATCGAGCCAGCGGATTTCAGTAGCGGGGTTTCGCTCTTGCGCGCGCAAGACGCCGAGCGCCTGGTTCTGGTGTCGTCCATCGACTTTCCAGAGAAGAACCGCCAGCTGGCCGTTGTCTCGCCAACGTCAAAGTACCTGGTGTGGAAGGATCCCGAGGGCGCTAAGACCTTTCGTGTCACGTCGACAAGCGACGCCGAGGATGTCCCCGCACAGCGCCCCGAGGCGGATCGCCAAAAGGCGCTGGAGTTTCTCAACGACACATACCGAAGATTTTTCGTGCGCGTACGCTAAGGGCTCGTCCGGAAATTAGTGATACGAGTTCGGCGACGAGGCGCCCGGCTGGCGAGGCGCGAGGAGGAGGAATACTCGACGTATTGCGACGACGAGCAACGAAGCCAGCCGGGATGGATCGGCGGCGAAATCGTATCAATTATTTCTGGACGAGCCCTAAGATGTCGGTCATTTCGGCAAGCAACGGTGCAAGGTCATTCTGTTGGGGGCTCTTCGACGAACCACGCTGCTCGGGTGTAGCTGGCATCGTTCAAGCGAAAGATGGCAAGCACGGCGCTCTTGCCAGTCAATCCCGGAATGTCGTCGAGGCCGCTTTCGAACCGGCGCCAGACCGCAAGAACGCTCGACGCGGCCCGGGTGCGTTGCTGGCGAGCACGTGCGAGCTCGGGGGAATCAGGGGCTGGACCAACCACGGCGCGGCCTCGTCGCGGTTGCGAAGACTTGGGCGGCAGCAGGTGAAGCACCGCCGCATGCGCGTTCAACATGTCGAGGTAGGCTGGGGTCAGCTCGCGGTCGAGCTTTCCCATCAGACGGTCGAGCACCAGCACGGGTTCGAGCGGGAAGCCGGCGTTCTCCGCTATGGGCAATGCCGCGAGCACGTGCAGGTCCACCAAGCTTTCCGCATCGCGACCGTACGGCGTGTCCGGCGCTAGGTAGGGCGCGTGCAGAAAGGCTCGGATGTAGTGTCGCGCCATGGGGGCCAGCGCGAATCCACCCGGCGAAAGACGAAGCGCCCTGGCACAGTAGGAAGCGGCGGCATGCTCGTCGCGCTTGGATGTGCCCACTTACCACAGGACAAGCGCCTTCATGGTCAGTACATCGGGGTCGGCGCGGTCGCCGAGCTGTCGTTCGAGGGTCTGCACGCGCTCGACGATTTGGGCGACACCTTGGCCCGTGGCGAGCAGGGCAGGACGCATGACCAGGTCGCGCAGCAATGCGGCCTTGCCCGACATGGCCTGGTAGTAGGCGCCTTGCTCGGGCATCAGGATTTCCAGCTCCGAGGCGTGGAAACGCACGCGGGAAAAATCGAACCGCGCCAGGCTGGCGGTCATTTCTCGACGGTGCATGTTGGCCAGATCCATCGCCTGGGCGCGGGCCCCGAGCGGCAATCGATCGTAGAGCGCGTAAATGACCAGCACTGCGATCCCTGCGCCAGCGAGCTGGAGCAAAACGGGCCTGGCGAAACCCGTCAAATAGCCGAGCGTGCGCTGGATGCCACGCTTGTCGGCAACGTGTCTCTGCACGCTCACGAATTCCCTCCATAGCGTTCGCAAGACAAAGATCACGAAGACCAGTAGCCCAATCAGGACGGCGTTCCGCAACGCAGTTTCCTCCAATCCCAGACGCTGCTTGCTCGCGATCACGTCGACGTTGCCCAGGCGAAGCGCAACGTCCTCGTCGAGCTGGCTGATCCGCTGCTCCAGCGCCTGGTCGGCCTGCTGAATCGAATCGGACATGATGTGGCCGAGCTGGGCGCTACGCTGTTTCAGGATCTGGTCCGCCGTGTGTAGGTCGCGATTCACGGCGCTGTCCAGTTTCTGCACCAACCCATCTGCGGTCGTCTGAACCTGCAGCAGACGCTTTTCCAAAATGTGGTCGACCTTGTCTAGGCTGTCGTCGAGCGCGCCCTTGGTCTCGGAAACGAGCTTGCTGGCCACGCCGCCCGCGTGGTCGACCCGGCGAGTGAGCCACGGGTCCACATCGGCCACCGGCGTCCCGGCCGCGTGCGAGGCCGTAGCGATGGTCCGGGGCCAGATTATCTGGACTCTGGTCTGGCGCAGGCTGCGCATATAGCCGGCCAGCAGGTCGAGCACGGATGCCCTCGGTGCCAGATCCCTTTCGATGTCCACGAACGTCGGATCGCCCTTGGGAGATTCGAAGCTGAAGTGCGAGGGCGCCTTCGCGGCGCTTTGCTGGCCTAGCTCAGGTGGAAGTTGGTCGCTACGCAGAATGCCCGCCTCGACCAGCTTGTAGCAAGAGATGGGAACGTCGATGACGACATCCTTTTCGATGTCGCGCAGGTGGGTGCTGCGAGTGGATTTGAGTGTTCGTCCTTTGCCATCCTTGAGGATGATGTAGGCGTCGGGCCGCTCGTGAAAGAATCCGACCCGGGCCTTGGTGGGCACCTGGTAGTGACCGTCGTCGTCGGTTTGCGCGGTCCCGAGCAGATCATCGTGAATCGCGTCGGCGTCGTAGGCCTCGACCGTGACGCCTGAAACCGGGCGCCCAGTCTCCAATTCTCGAACCTTGCCTGAAATGTGTAGGATCATGTTCTCCCCTCCCTTTGGCGGAAATGGCTCCGCTAGCACTCTGTGAGCTGCCCCGCGATGGCGGAGCGCTTCGGTTGGCCGACAGGAACTTCAGATTGGCCAATGACGTCGGTTGTCAGCGTGACTCTCGCATGAACCGCAATTGGATGACCGGATGAGGGGGGAGGATGCAGTCCGCTTTTCATCGCACCGCAATTGCCTTGCGTCCGATCTTCCTTCACCATTGATCGCTGTGCGCAAACTCCTGGCCATCGTACTGTGGTGTCTCACCTGGGCCCAACCGGCGCTCGCGGCGCCACGCGTGGCCGTGCAACCGTTCGGGGGTCCCGAAACCGAACCCCTGCGCAGACAGGTTGCCAACATCGTCGGCAGACACGGTTTTCACGTCCTCACGTCGCTGGCGCCGGTGAGTGGCACCAGCCAGTACCCCGGCCTGGCCAAGAACAAGCACCTGTCCGCTTTCGTCGTGGGTGAGGTCGTCGAGAAGGGCAAGCGTATCAGCCTGAGCTTCCTCATCTGGCAAGGCATCGACGGCAGCGTGGTCGGACGCTGGGAAGTCGCTGGCCCCAAGAGCAAGATCGATCGCCGGCTGGCCAAGGAATTCTGGAAACGCCTTGGCCAGGTCATCGAAAAGGCCATCGCGCCCCGGAGCGATGTGCTGCCGCCAGCGCCGCCCATGCGCATCAACGCCGGCACGCCGATCGCGGATTCAGCCGACCCGAGCTGAACCTGTTCCGGTGGCTACTTGCGGCCGGCTTCGTACTCGCCGAACAGCCGTCCCCAGGTCGTGTCTCGCTTCCAGGTCTCGAAGGTCTTCTTGTCCTTCATCGGCCAGCGGTAGTAGTCGTGATAGCTCTCGCTGCCGAACACGAACATGTGCACGAGCGGCGTGTGGAAGAAGAGCTTCTGAATGGCCTTGAGCGGTCCGAACCACAAGAGGTCTCCGACGTGGCTGGCCAGGTTGTCGCCCACCGAGAAGCCCCAGCTCTCGCCCGAGATATCGTCGCCGACGATTTCGATGTCGCGCGGGTCGCCGACCCCAAGCTTGTCCTCGTGGGCGACAGAAATGTATTCCAGCTTCATGGGATCGAAGCCCATCATCTTGGCCGCCACGGCGTCGATGGCAACCTGGTCGGCGCTGGCCAGCATGTAGTCCTTGATGACGGGAATCATGGTGCGCGGGCCGGGACCGTTGCCCGCGGTGGTGCCGTCCATGATGGCAAAGATGCCGGAATGGATCTCCTTCTGGATGGCAAGCAGGTCGACCAGGGTGCGGTGGATCCAGCTATGGGTGTAGTGCCGTCGCGTGTTCAGCAGTCCGCCGAAGGCGTTCTTCATGGCGCCCGTGGTGGTGGTGTAGATGTGGCACTTCACGGTGGGCAGATGGACGATGTTCTTACCCTGGAAATAGTCGGGGATCATGATCCCGTCGGGAAAGACCTTGTTCAGCACGTGCATGCGCGCCTTGGGCGTGTACTGGATCCAGCGCATGTCGGTCTCTTTGAAGTTGTAGAGCACCGGGATGTCGTACTTGCGGAACAGCGGCACGTAGTGGTTCAGGTCTTCGCCCTTGAAGGCGTTGGTGACCACGGTCTTGTTCTGTACGCACGAGATGTCGCCAAGCCCGGCCCCGCGCAGGGCCTGAATGGTTCCTTCCATCTGCCAGGGCGTGGTGTTCGCCGCCGGGAATGGGTAGTGCCACGAGATGTTGTCCTTCAAGATGGTCGTCTTGCCCGGCGCCAACGCGTCCTTCATGCCCGCCAAGTCGCACAGGCGTGCGATGTCGGTCAGAATGGTTTCAGGCTTGCACTTGAGGACAGCAACTCTTGCTTTTGCCATGTCTTGTTCCCTTCCGTAACTGATACCAGGTCACCGTTCGCGCCGCCAGAGTAGTCGCGTGGGAGTCGGCCGGCCCTCGGGACCCACCTCACACCCTGCCCACCCCTCGGGCTTCGCCCTCGCCCTCGCCGGCCGCGAACCATCGCGGGAGGGCGTGGCGAGGCCGCGCGAAGCGCGGGGGAGGCAGGGCGGGAGGCGGTGCCGAGTGCGCAGCTAACCCTTCCCAGGGTTCCCATGTTAGCGGTTCGCAATCGTGGTCTGGATCACGCGCGACCGACGGAGCCAGATATGAAAAGGGCCTCCTGGCAAAACCAGAAGGCCCTCAGAGCTTGATGCTCTAGGCGATGGAATCGCCTCTTTCGACCGGCTACTTCTTCTCGGCCTTTGGGGCTTCGGCCTTCTCGGCCTTGGCCTTATCAGCCTTTTCGGCTTTTTCGGCCTTGGCCTTCTCGGCCTTTTCGGCTTTTTCAGCCTTGGCCTTCTCGGCCTTTTCGGCTTTTTCAGCCTTGGCCTTCTCGGCCTTCTCGGCCTTTTCGGCCTTTTCAGCCTTGGCCTTCTCGGCTTTTTCGGCTTTTTCGGCCTTGGCCTTCTCGGCCTTTTCGGCTTTTTCAGCCTTGGCTTTTTCGGCCTTTTCGGCTTTTTCGGCCTTGGCATCCTTGACCTTTTCGGCCTTGTCGTCGGCCGCGGCCGGCTTCTCGGCCTTCTCAGCGGGCGCGGGCTTGGCCGCCGCTGGTGCCGCCGGGGCTGGCGCGGCAGGCTTGCCTTGCGCGAACGCAAGCCCCGAGAGCGGCAATGCAGCTGAAATTGAAAGAACCATGAGTAGTCGCTTCATCGATTGTCCTCCACGAGTGTAACGTTGGACTGCGGGCGCATCATACAGATGTGCGAGAGTATTTCCAGACCTAGTCGCTGAAACTTTCACAACCCGAGTATTTCTGAAGCGGTGTGACTATTCGGCACGGTGGTGCGGAAATGCCACGTCTAGGAATTCACGCCCGTCTTGCCGGCCGGCGGGGACTCGCGGATTTGCCGGCCGATTTGCCGGCCATCCTGGGCTCGCGTGGGCTGGCCCGGGCTGGCTTATTTGCCTTGCCATGCTCGCCATGCCGCTTGCCGCCTGTATCCTCCGGCCACCTGAGGATTGCGCGTCCTGTAGTGATCCGTCCTGTCCGACGTCGACAAGTTACTCGCCTCCGCCCAGCACGTATTCCTCGCCGCCATCGCCTCCGCCCAGCAGCCAGAGTATTCCCGATGCGCTTCCGCCCCTCTGGTCTGAAAGATGCGGCTCGGACGCCTCGCCAGCGGTGCCTCCTTGCAACAGAGACGCGGGCGCGGGACTGCCGTCGCCTTCTCACGAAGTCGATGCGGGTGCGGTCGTCGCGCGGCCGGATTCGGGGGTGGCTTCACCCTCGGATGGCGGCAATCTCGCGGACCTGGCGGCGCCGTCGCCCTGCACCGATGCCGGTACTTGTGGCAAGCCCGTAGTTCCGCTTTGCACCTGGAATCACGAATGCGGAAATGGTGGACGATGTGCGGACGCCGAATGCCAACGCCCCTGCACCAGCAACAGCGTTTGTGGGACAGGCTACACGTGCCAGGCCGGCTTCTGCCAGCCAAGTGGCGGTGCAGGTGGGCAGTGCCTCTACGCTTCGGATTGCACCGCCGGATCCTTGTGCATCAACGGGTTCTGTCACGCAGGCTGCAAGGTCGACGGCGACTGTCCCAATCGCGCCGATGCTTGCACCGCCGACGTGTGCCAGCCCGATGGTCGGCCCACCCCGCAATGCCGTTCCAACCGCGACTGCGCGGCCGATCGGGAATGCGTGAACGCCACCTGCCGAACGCCTTGTTCCTCCGACGAAAACTGTGGGGCTGCCTGTTCGGGCACCCTGTGTCGGGAAGGCTACTGCGTAGAAGCGCAGGAGGTCGCTCCCCAGTGTTCGCGCAATGCTGCATGCGGCGCGGGACGCGCCTGTGTCGATGCCGTCTGCCTCTAGCACTGTACCCCGAAACCCAACTAGCCTAGCTTGCCTTGGCCCGAGGCGAATCCGCTCGCTTCGGGCCATTGCTTTGCTTGAGTGTGAGGCCGGCTTCTGCGACCATGGGCGACGAAAGGTAGGCCGCGCATGCGCAAAGTGAAGATCGTGTGTACCTTGGGTCCGGCAACCGCGGGGGTGCCGCGGCTGGTGGAGCTTATCAAGGCTGGCATGGACGTCGCGCGCCTCAATTTTTCGCACGGCGAGTACGAGGCACATCGGATCATGTATAGCGACGTGCGCGCCGCTGCCAAACAGGCCGGACGCGCGATCACCGTCTTCGCGGATCTGTGCGGACCCAAGATCCGCGTGGGCAAGATGCAGGGCGGACAGGTCGTGCTGGAAAAGGGCAAGACCATCACCTTGTGCACCGGCGACATGCTGGGAACCGCGGAGCGCGTCCCCCACACCTACTTTTCCCTCGCGCGCGACGTGAAGCCCGGCGATCCCATTCTTCTCGACGACGGCCTGTTGCAACTTCGGGTCGAGTCGGTCAAGGGCGACGATGTGCTTTGTCGCATCGTCGATGGTGGAGTGCTCAAGGACAAGAAGGGCATGAATCTTCCCGGCTCGGCCCTGTCGGTGCCAGCCCTGACCGAGAAGGACAAGAAGGACATCGTCTTCGGCCGCGAGCTCGGGGTGGACTGGTTCGCCCTGTCGTTCGTGCGCAATCCGGGCGACGTCGAGGAAGCCAAGGCGCTTTCGGGCGGAATTCCCATCATCGCCAAAATCGAAAAGCCCGAGGCCGTGAACAATCTGGAAGCGATTCTCGAAGTCGCCGATGCCGTGATGGTGGCCCGTGGCGACCTGGGCGTGGAGGCTGGGCACGAGAAGGTGCCGCTCATCCAGAAGCGCATCCTGCGCGAGATCAAGTTGCGCGCGAAGCCGGCCATCACCGCCACCCAGATGCTCGATTCCATGATCAAGAATCCGCGTCCGACGCGGGCCGAGGTTTCCGACGTGGCCAATGCGGTGCTCGATGGTACGGACGCCGTCATGCTCTCGGCCGAGACCTCGGTGGGCGACTATCCCGTCGAGGCGGTCCAGACTCTTGGCAAGATCATCGACGAGATCGAGCGCAACGAGAACTACCTTACTGCCGGTCAGGAGCGCCCGGATGTGCGCGAGCGGACATTCTCGAGCTCCATCGCGGATGCCGCGGCCGAGATCGCCGAGGATTTAAGTTTGGCCGCCATCGCGGTCTACACCGAGAGCGGCCACACCGCGAATCTGCTGTCGGCGCAGCGACCACTGGCCAACATCGTGGCGTTCTCGCGCCACGAAAAGATCCTCAATCGCCTTGGCCTACTGTGGGGGGTGCGCCCATTGCTCGGCGAATGGGTTCAAGGCGTGGCAGGCGTCGTCGAACAGACCGAGCGCGAGCTTTTGCGCAGCAAGCTGGCCGAGCCGGGGGACAATGTGGTCATCACCTTCGGCATGGTCCTGGGCAATGAACCGTTCCAGACCAACGTGCTCAAACTGTACAAGCTGAAGGGCCGGTAGTGCTGGGCGGCACGCGCGCGGCCGACTCGCCTGCACGTCGTGCCTTGCTGCTTTCCGTCGCGGGGTTGGCCGGCGTGCTCGTGCTGGCCTACCTGCGTGTGCTGTTTCTCGGCGAGACCTTCGCGGTTCGCGATCACCTGACGTGGACGTTGCCTTCGCGCGCGTTTCTCGCCGAGAGCCTCCGCCAAGGACATGTACCCGAATGGTGGGACGCTCTTCGTTTGGGGCAGCGCTTTGCTGCCGATCCGAACAACGGCGTTACTTATCCGCTGGCCTGGACGGTCGCGCTCTTGGATCCTTTGCTGGGCGCCGACCTCTTGCTTCTGCTCCACATCCTTCTGGCGGGCGTGGGCGCGCTTATGTTGGCGCGGCGGTTGGGGGCGAGTCCTCTCGGCGCATTTTTCGGCGCGGCGGCGCTGATGACCTCTGGGTACATGACGTCCATGATCGTCAGCGGCACCATCCTTCTGCCGCTGGGCTGGATGCCGCTCGTGGCATGGGCGGCGCTCGGCGTGGCCCAGGTCGAATCGCGCCGCGACTACTTGGGGCGCGGGTTGGTCTTGGCCGCCGCGCTTGCCGGGTCGGTGGCGTCCGGCAACCCGGCGGGCGTGAACAACCTGGTGCTTGCCGGAGCCATCGTCGTGCTGGCCGCTCGCCACAGGCCATCCGCCCTCGCGGTCTTGGCCGGCGCTGGTTCACTCGGTGTGCTCATTGGAGCGGCTTCCGTGCTGGTGGCCCTGCAAACCTTGCCCGACAGTCCGCGCGCAGGTGGCTTCTCGCTGGCCCAAAGCGGCGCCTGGTCGATGCATCCCCTGCGCTTGTTCGAGCTTGTCTGGCCTCACATTCTCGGACACGGCTTGCGTCCCGAACAGAACCTGGCCGAATTGTGGGCCCACGGTGGCGGCGAGCTGGAGGCGAGCTGGTCCGGCAGCGACTACCTCGGCATCCCAGTGCTGTTCTGCGCGGGGCTGGCCGCCGTGCGTGGCAAGGGCGTCCCCCGACGCTTGGGAATTCTATCCCTGTTTTTTCTGGTTCTGGCCCTGGGGACCTTCACCCCGCTCTACGGCCTCTATCGCGCGGCCTTTCGCTTCGAGCACGTCCTGCGCTATCCGGAAAAGCATCTGGCTGCGGCCTTGGTTTTGTGGTCAGCCCTGGCCGCGATTGGATTCGATCACCTTTGGGGAGCGGCGGAAAAACGCGCACACCTGCTGCGCGCCAGCGCGACGCTGGCACTCATCATGGCCGCGGGAGTGGTCGCGGCCCACTTGTGGTGCGGACGTCTTGCCGACCTGATCGAACGCGCCAGCCTCGCCCGAGGCCGCGGCATGGACGCAAAGGCCGCTCTTTCCGAGGTTCTCGATGGTGGCTTGGCCGCCACAGCCGTCGCCGTGCTTCTGTTTCTGTCGCTGTGGCTGCGTACCCATCCGCGCTTGGGCCGCTTGGCACGGCCAGGCTTCGCGACCGTGGCGCTGGCGCAGTTGATAGCGCACGACTGGTCGATGCAGGTCCTTACATCCCGAGATCTGGTCAGAAGGCTGCCTGCGATTCTTGAACCCCTGCCTAGGCCATCCCCTGGCGAACTGCCACGAATCCTACGTCGGGCCCGCGACGTCACGCCGGTCGCAACCTCGGGCGAGGCCAGGGCTGCGTACCTCCACCAACTCGCCATCCCGAACGAAGCCACGCGTTTCGGCTTCGCGCAGGTTCCTGGCTACACCATTGCGGGAACCGCGCGATTCGAGACCTTCGCTGCGGCCAGCGGCAAGTCGAATCTCGGACGGATCATGTCCCTGCTCGATATCCGTTACCTCATCATCGAGGCCGACCAAGCGGTGGGCATGGGAATGCCTTTGCGATCGCCAGGAATGCTCGCGGGGCATGTCGTTCTCGAGAACCTGGAACGCCGGCCTCGCGCTTTTGTCGCCTACCGCTACGAGCACGGGATGTCGGACGAACATATTCTCGATCGGCTCTTTTCGCCCAATCGCTCCGACGTGGACTTCGGCGCCATTCGCCTGGCCGATGCGGGGGCTACCAGAATCGATGCCGCCGAAAATCCCAACCCCTGCACCATCGAGCGGCCGATTCCCGAACATGTAGTCTTGCATTGCCATGCCCAGCACGCCGGGTATGCCGTCCTGCTCGACGAATGGACCCCGGGGTGGACCGCCACGGTCGATGGGGCGTCCGCGTCTTTGCAGCGCGCCGATGTGGTCTTTCGCGCGGTACCGATCCCAGGGGGCGATCACGTGGTGGAAATGCGCTACCAAACGCCGGGATTGCGCACAGGCGCGATGGTGTCTCTCGGCGGGTGCCTGCTCTACATCTGCTTTGCGCTCGTCTGGCTGCGCTTGCGCCGGAGGGGCAAGGGCGGGATCCATCGCGCGACCGCACTACCCCTTGCGGGTTAGGCTGGCAGCTAGAATCTCCATGGCAGACGAATGCCCCGCTGTCGTAAGCGTGTAAGTCTGCCGCGGTTGCCCGGTTCGCTTGTCGACGGTGCCTGCGTGGCTCTCGACCAGGCCCGTGCTCACGAGCTCGTGTATCGAGGCCAGAAAAATCTGCTCGTCGAGTTCGATTTTTCCATCCGTCCAGTCGCGAACCTTGCGCATGATCTCGGGTCCATCGCTCTCACCGTTGATGAGCACGCGTAGCAGGGCGCCTTGCGGTGTGATCGATGATCCTTGGCTCATGCGATGCCTTTCTCCGGTCTAGCGCTACTCCTCGTCCTCGTCATCTTCCTTCGACTGACGGCGGAGCAGTTCGTACGTCAGTGTGCCTTCGATAGACGACTGCACGGGCACCGTTAGTTCGTCGTCGACAATCTCTCTCGGCGCGGCTTGCGCGGGAACCTTGCCGTGGACCTTCTCCGGCGGACTGTCTTCCTCGCACGCGGGAAGTTCGCGGGTTTTGTCCGTTGGGTGGGGATGCACGATGATCGGAACGCCATCGGCGGCCAAAGGCACGCGCAAGGTCTTCTTCGAGGTCATGGATTCGCCACCGATTGCGTTAGGGAGGAAAACAACAGCATCATTGTACTACGTCTGTGGCTATGACGTCGCCAATCCAATCAATCGAGCAGCCGATGCCTGGCCAAGGCGTTGCGGCCAGGGCTGGCCGTGAGAGAGCAAACGACGCGTGCATGCTTGGCGCGGAACGAGTATGAAGACTTTCATGAGCGAAAAGGATCAGGACTTTGCTTCCATGCTGGCCGAGTTCGAGCAACGCAATCCCGGCGGGGATCGCGCGCAGGCTCGCGTGGGTGATAGCGTTCGTGGGTGCCTGACCAGCATCGGACAAGAATCGGCGGTGGTGGAAATCGCCGGCGGTGCTGGCGACGGCATGATCGGCCTCGATGAACTACGCGACGAGGACGGTAATCTGACCGTCAAGGTAGGGGATGAAATCGAGGCGCGCGTGATCGAAACCATGGGGAAGAAAGGATGCGTGGTTTTGCGCCGTGCGATGGCACGCGGACCAGAGGCAAGGGCAGAACTGACACAGGCGGCCGAGCTTGGGTTGACCGTGGAAGGTACCGTGACTGCCGTCAACAAGGGCGGAGTCGAGGTGACCGTCGCAGGCGTGCGGGGCTTTTGCCCCATCTCGCAGCTCGATATCCGGCACGTCCCCGATGCCGCCGAGTACGTCGGGCACAAATACCAGTTCCGGGTCACGCGCTATGATGTCGATCGCCGGGGCGCCAATCTGGTGGTGTCGCGCCGGGCGCTGCTCGAAGAGGAAGCGCGTGGCCGGGCCGAGAAGATACGCTCCAAGTTGGTCGTGGGCGCGGTCCTTTCCGGCGTGGTCTCGACCATCAAGGACTTCGGTGCTTTCGTGGATCTCGGCGGCGTCGAAGGCATGCTGCACGTCTCCGAGCTTGGCTATTCGCGCACGACCCGCCCAGGGGAAGTTCTGGCGGTTGGGCAACGGTTGGATGTGCAGATCCTCCGCATCGAAAAGACCGACGACCCGAAACGGCCCGAGAGGATTTCGCTTTCGCTCAAGTCCATGGCGCGCGATCCCTGGGAAGACGTGCGCACGCAGTTTCCGGCGGGAACTCAGGTCGCGGGTAAAGTCGTGCGCATCGAACAGTTCGGCGCGTTCGTCGAATTGGTGCCCGGCGTAGAAGGCCTAGTGCATGCCTCCGAGCTTGGCGCGGGCAAGCAGGTTCGTCATCCCCGCGAGGTTTGCAAGGTCGGCGATACCCTGACGGTGACGGTGTTGGCGCTGGAGCACGAACGCCACCGCATTTCGCTGGGAGTGGGCGAGCGGGCAGATGTGGTCAGCCAAGAAGACATGGACCGAGCACGTGCCGCCGCCGGTCCATCCGGGTTCGGAACCTTGGGCGATTTGCTCCGCGCCAAGAAGCAGTAGGTGACTGCCGCCGTGCCCGCAGCTCGACGAGGTGGGCATTTGCCAGGGATGTTGTACAATTCATGGGTCGCGCCAGCAGTGTCATCTGCTCGTCGCCGGATAGGCCGGAGACGCGGCGCGGAGCGGAGTAGTCAATCATGCTGTCAGGACAAGATCCTCGGCTGGCGACGATCACTGTCGAAGGGCACCTGACGCTTTCCGCCACCATCAACTGGCATCTCTCGGCGCGCAAGATCGACCTGCGCGCGCTCTTGCGGGTGATTCTTGGGCCGGCCAAGGTAGCAGATCAGTCCCCCTTGCTGGAGGCGCTCAACTACTTGCACCACGCTTACGGCGACCGGCGGCGCAAGAATGGTCCGGCGGCAGTGCTCCACTGCCTGCGCATCGCCGCCATGCTGGCGCGGGTGATGCCGTCGCCGACCACGCTCGATCTGCTGGGCGCGTTTCTCCACGACAAGGAAGAAGATCTCACGCGCGAGGAGCTGGGGCCAGCCGAGTGGGATCGCCTGCAGGCGGAATTCGCCCGGGTTCTCGCGAAGATCGATTCCAACCATCGCTGGTTTCTCGGTGAGCGCATCGCCCTCCTGTGGCGGCAGTCCTCGCAATCGTATTACGAATACGTGGGCACGGTGCTGTCGAAGGTGCGTACCATGCCAGACCTTCTGCGCTGCAAACTGGCCGATCGCCTGGACAACACCCTGGACATCGCGGTTCAGCGCACTCCCACCGAGCAGAACGCGTTCTTCGAGCTTGCCTTCAGCATGCTGTTCTTGCCGGGCTATCAGCCCGCGCCCAACGATGGCGTGGTCGTTCCCGACGTCGAGGCGTGTGTGTTGCTCATTTCACAACTCTTCAAGAATGTGGTGATCATGAGCATGTTGCGTCAGCAGGAGCTCGATCGCTTGGACGATACCACCGCGCGGCTCTTTCAGGCTCTCGCCACCACCAGCCGCGAACAAGCGGAGTGGGCGGTTTCGGGATTGCTTTCTGCGCCCGAGCTTGGCTGGCAAGAGCGGCGAAATCTCCTGCGCGAAATGATGGACTACTGCTCGACGGGTGGAATGGCCGCCATTCATCGCAAGGACAAGGGCGGATTGCTCGACGGAAGTTTCCTCGAGCACTTCGCCAATCCCGATGATCGAACGCGCAAGAAGCAAATCGAACGACTTTACGACGACAAGCCGCTCTTCATTCGCGTGCTTGTGCTCTACATCGGAATGTTCACCAGCTTCCTCGCCGATCCGCACTACTACCTGCACGGCATCGACCGATCCGGCCTGCATCCGGTGGACTAAGAGTGTTAACCTAGACGACGGACAAACTCGGCCTCGTCGATCACTTCGACCCCAAGGCTCTGCGCTTTGGTCAGCTTCGAGCCCGCGTCCGCGCCCGCCACGACGAAGCTGGTCTTGTTCGAAACGCTCGACGTGACCCGAGCGCCCGCGCGTTCGGCGGCTTGGCCGGCCTGGTCGCGCGAGAATCCAGCGAGGGTACCGGTGATGACGACGATCTTGCCTTGCAGAGGCCTTTCGCCGGCGGGCACCTCTGGGGCGTCGTCTTGCATGCGCAGTCCAGCCTGGCGGAGGCGTTCCACCAATTCCTGATTTTCCGCGGCCTGAAACCAGGCGTGAGCAGTTCCTGCGATCTCCGGTCCAACGCCGTCGACGCTTTCCAGCGATTCTTGGCTGGCGGTGGATAATGCCTCGATCGATCGATAGCGCTTGGCCAGCAGCTGAGCGACGTGCGAGCCCACGCGGTGGATCGATAGACCCACGAGCAGCCGCCACAGGGGTCTGTCTTTCGACCGCGCAATGGCAAGGGCCAGGTTCTGCGCCGATTTTTCTGCGAAGCCGGGCAGGGTGGATAGGCCCCGAGCGTCCAGTTTGTAGAGATCGGCGGGATCGGTGATCCAGCCTCGCTCCATGAGGGCGGTGACAGTCTGGTAGCCGAGGTGCTCGATGTCCATAGCATCGGGTGAGCCAAAGTAGAAAAGCCAGCGCGCACCTTGCGCCGGGCAGCCCTTCTTGTTGGGGCAACGCCAATCCGCTTCGTCGCCCTTGCGCACGAGCCTGGTACCACATGCCGGGCACTCCCCGGGAAACTGCCAGGGCTGGCTTTGCACCGGACGCTTGTCCACCACAGGGGCCACAATTTCAGGAATGACGTCGCCTGCGCGACGGACGATCACGGTGTCGCCCTCGCGAATGTCCTTGCGCCGAATCTCACTTTCGTTGTGCAGAGTGGCCGACGAGACCGTCACCCCGCCCACGCGGACCGGTTCCAATTCGACCAAGGGCGTGACCCGCCCGGTGCGGCCGGTGTTGACGGCGATGCGCTTCACCAGGGTGTTCTTCTCCTCGGGCGGGAACTTGTAGGCCACGGCCCAGCGAGGCGCGCGGCTGGTGGCGCCGAGGTCGGCTCGCTGGTCGTAGCGGTCGACCTTGATGACGATGCCGTCGATCTGGTAGTCGACCTGGTGGCGCTGACGGTGCCATTTCTCGATGAAGGCGCTTACCGCGGCCAGCGAGCTCGCCAGCTCGATGGTCGGGTTGACGGGCAGTCCCCACGAGCGCAGGCGAGCCAGATCTTCCGAGTGGCGGGCCGTGCGTTGGCCGTCGACCGACTCACCCGGTGTGCCCATGCCGTAGCACCAAAGGGCAAGGCCGCGTGCCGCCGTGACCTGCGCATCCTTTTGGCGGAGGCTGCCCGCCGCGGCGTTGCGCGGATTCACTAGCGGCTTCTCGCCTCGTACGGCGAGATCCCGATTCAGCCTCTCGAATGTGGAGATGGGCAGGTAGACCTCGCCACGCACTTCGAGAACGGGCGGAAACCCCTGTCCTGGCAGGCGCATGGGGATGTCTCGGATGGTGCGCAGATTGGCCGAAATGTCCTCGCCGACGCTGCCATCTCCACGGGTTGCGCCACGGGCAAACACCCCGCGTTCGTAGACCAGCGATACCGCGAGCCCGTCGATCTTCAGCTCGCAGACGTAGTCGATCGCTCCATCGGCACCGCGTTCGAGCTTGAGCGCCCAGGCCGACAACTCCTCGGCCGAGAAAACGTTGTCGAGGGAGAGCATGGGCGACGTGTGCTGGACCGGCGCGAACAGCGCGGAAGGCTTGCCGCCAACGCGCTTCGTGGGGCTATCGGCAGTGACGAGGTCGGGGTGCTTGGCTTCGATAGCGCGCAGCTCACCTAGCAAGGCGTCGTACTCGGCATCGCTGACGGTTGGCTGGTCGAGCACATAGTAGCGTCGGTCGTGATCGAGAATGGTTGCGCGCAGCTCTTCAGCGCGCGCGCTGGCCGCGTCGATTGGACTTTTTTCGGCAGACTTCGTCATGGCAATCCGACGGCTATTTTGCCGTAGATTTGTCTCGCGACCCAGTGCTGCCATCGCAGCCGCGCCGCCGGAACACGAGCGACTAGGCTTGGCCTTCGTTGAGGGCGCGTTCGAGATCGGCTTCGACCGATTCCCGATTCGCGGCACGCGCGACGGACAGCTCTTGAATGACCAGACCGCGAGCGGTGTCTAGCATTCGCCGCTCGCCAAACGAGAGCGACTTGGTCTTCTTTAATCGGTGTAGATCGCGGAACACTTCGGCGACCTCGAACAAAGAGCCGGATTTGATCTTGTCCATGAACGCCCGATAGCGACGGTTCCAGGTGTGGCGTTCGAACTGCACCACTTTTTCACGCAGGATTTGCAGAACCTCCTCGGCGTCTGCTTTTCCGGCAACCGGGCGCAGACCGACTTGCTCGGCCTTGTCGATGTGCACGAGAATCTTCAGGTCGCTCGTGGACAGTCGCAGGACATAGAACTCCTGCACCTTTCCGCCGATTTCCTTCTTCTCGATTTCGACAACCTCGGCGATGCCGCGAGAGGGGTAGACAGCTTTTTGGCCGATCGTCAGCGTGAGTGCCAAGAGCAGGCTCCTTGTTGGAGCGGCCTCAAGACCGCTCGATGTGATCCTTCGAGGGCACTGTAGCGCACTATTTTCCAAACGACCCAAGGGATTCGACATGGGCGCGAGAGGATCGAATGGAGCGAGACACCACTTGGGTTGGCGCAATGGGTTGCTACTTACGCGAGACGCTTGCTCGCAGCGATCTGCGTGGATTCGGGGAGCCACCAAGCCTACAATCGAAATGGGTGGACCATGACTAGACGCGCAGGCAGGGCAAGGGGTTTCTCTCTGGTGGAACTGATGATCGTTGTCGTGATCATTGGCATCCTGGCCGCGATCTCGGTGGTCGGGTACCGGAAATACATCGCACGCGCGCGGCTTTCCGAGGCCACCGCCATGCTGGCCGAGTTTGCCGCCAAAGAGCAGCTCTATTTTCTCGAAAATGGGCAGTACATGGAAGCCCACAACGATAGCGTGGCGGCTTCCTATCCCAGCGCGGGCGAGGCGGCGACCGAGTTCTGGCCGCAAAACCCGAGCCTCGCTTTCGACTCAGCCAGGACACCAGCGGCCGTCGCACCTTTGCCGGCGTCATGGCGCGCCCTGGGCGTGCGCCCTCGCTGGCAGCAGCTCTTCTGCACGTATATGGTCAATGCCGGGGCGCCCTCCAACCTACTTCGAGGTACGGTTGGCCCGACGCTATGGCCAGCAACTACGCCGAATGGTCCGGCCGTTCCATGGTTCTACGCCATGGCCGTATGCAATCTCGGAGGCATAGCGGGCTGGCCTAACACGAGCTCCACGATGCCGGTCACCGTTCTCGTACTGACCCACGACTCCCCCGCCATTCGGACGATCGACGAGGATCGGTAGTCGGGGGTGGCGCAGCGGCCAGGTGGGCAACAAACCGCGGGTGTGCCAATTTAGGTCACTTGAGGTTCCCATCCCTACCGACACTGTCAGGACCTTTCTCGATTCGACCGTATGCATCGGATATTGTCCAATAGTTATATGCTGCTAGCCATGTTATTCCATCGAGCGAAGTCGAAATGACGGTCGGAAGGCTTGATGGTTCGGCCGCGTCGGGCCCCTGTGCTGCTTCGTCCGGTTTTTGTTTCCGGCCCCTGCGTTCGGCCCATGTTTGTCACCCTAGGCCGCAGCAGATAACTTCACACCAACTCTATCTTTACCATAGAAATCAAATAGATATACGCCAACATCGGTTCTCATCTCGCAGGTGGCATGGTGGCTGCAATGAACGCGGTCAGGAGGCAACCAAATGATTAGAGCACGCAAGAAGAGCGGAGGTTTCACCCTGGTCGAGTTGATGATCGTTGTTGCGATCATCGGAATATTGGCCGCAGTGGCCATCCCGGCTTTTACACGGTACGTCAAGAAATCGCGTACCGCTGAAGCAGCCGGCCACCTCAACAAGGAATGGGCCGGATCGCTGACGTACTACGAAACGGATCACGTCGCGGCTAACGGTATCATGCTCGCCAAGCAGTTCCCGAGTCCTTCAGCCGCCTGGGCGTTCGCCACCGAGTGCGGATGCAACACCGGCTCGCGTTGCCCCGGCAACAGTTCGGTGTGGGGTAGCGACGCGGTGTGGCAGGCCCTGAGCTTCGCACTGCCCGATCCGCACAACTACATGCCCGGCTACAGCGGAACCGGAACAGGAGCGGCGGCGACCTTCACCGCCTTTGCCAAGGGCGACTTGAACTGCAATTCGACTCTGTCGACCTTCCTACGTACGGGCCAAATCAACAGCAACGGCGACGTGACTGGCAGCTACCAGCCTGTCATCTCGAACGAGCTCGAATAGCGATCGAGCTCGCTGACGGAAGGCCCCGGTGGATATCCCGCCGGGGCTTTTTGTTGTCTAGCCCTGGGGCTAAGCCCTGGGCTAGTGCTAGACCGCAGGGCCGTCGCCGCGAGCTAGAATCGTGTCCTTGGCCAGGCGCTGCTCGTGCTCGGGATGGTCCAGATTGTAGTGCAGGCCGCGGCTTTCGGGCCTGCGACGAGCACTCTGGATGATAAGCTCAGCGACCAAGGCTATGTTGCGCAATTCGAGGAGGTCGCCGCCTACCTGGAAATTCCAGTAGTACTCGCGAATCTCCTCGCGAATCATTTGCATGCGCCGGGCAGCGCGCTCGAGTCGCTTGTCCGAGCGAACAATGCCGACGTAGTTCCACATCAGGCGGCGGATTTCGTCCCAGGTATGGCTGACCACGACCGCTTCGTCGGTCACCGTGGCGTCCCCGGCATACCAGGGCGCAACTTGCATGGGCCGGTTGACTGAAACCGCGCGCACGTCATCGGCCGCCCGGGCGGCGTAGACAAGCGCCTCGAGCAGCGAGTTGGAGGCCAGCCGGCAGGCGCCGTGCAAGCCCGTCATGGACGCTTCCCCAATGGCGTACAGATTGCGTACGTTGGTGCGACCGTTGCAGTCGACCAAGACGCCTCCGCAACTGTAGTGGGCCGCGGGCACCACGGGAATGGGCGTCGTGCGCATGTCGATGCCCAGCTCCAGACAGCGGCGATGGATGTTGGGAAAGCGTTCGATCAGAAAATCGCTGGGCAGATGGGTCATGTCGAGCACGACGTGATCATCGCCCGTGCGCTTCATCTCGGCGTCGATAGCGCGCGCGACCACATCGCGCGAGGCCAGATCCTTCATTTCGTGGTAGCGCCCCATGAAGGCCGAACCGTCACGCAAACGCAGAATGCCGCCCTCGCCACGTAGGGCCTCGCTGATGAGGAATGACTTCGCGGCGGGGTGATACAGGATGGTGGGGTGGAACTGGAAGAACTCCATGTTGGCGATGCGGGCGCCCACCCGGTAGGCCATGGCGACCCCGTCGCCGGTGGCCACATCTGGGTTCGAGGTGTAGAGGTAGACCCTGCCAGCTCCTCCTGTCGCGATGATGACCGCCCGAGCGGTGATGGTTTTCACCTCGCCGGTCTTTTGGTCGAAAACGTAGGCGCCAAAAACCGCATTGGGGCCGCCGTACTTGGCGGTGGTCAGGAGATCCACAGCCATGTGGTTGGGCAAAAGGGTAATGCTGTCGCCGTAGGCGCGAACCGTATCCAGTAGGGCGTTGTGGATGGCCGCGCCGGTCATGTCGCGAACGTGGGCGATGCGCCGGGTGTTGTGGCCGCCCTCGCGGCCGAGATTGAAGTCCCCGTTCGCGTCGCGGTCGAAGGCGACGCCGATTTGGTTGGCCAGATAGAGGATATGCTCTGGCCCCTGGCGTACGCATAGCTCGACAGCCTCGCGCGCACATAAGCCATCGCCCACGCGCAGGGTATCTTCGATGTGTTGTTCGGCTGTGTCGTTGGCCCCCAAGACACCCGCTACGCCGCCCTGGGCCTGTTGGGTATTGGTATCGGTCAGTTCGTGCTTCGAAACCACTACCACGCGCCCGTGAGCGCAAGCGCGCAGGGCGAAGTACAAGCCAGCGAGACCAGAACCTAGAACGAGATAGTCGGCTTCCAAGATGCTTGGAATCTAGCACCTCTCTGTCGGATTCTCCCGTCGTCGATGCGACTTGTGGAAGACCGATCCAGCTTGCTGGCGGATCGAGACAAGGGCTGTGTTACGATCCCAGCGAATGATGGCGCGCTTCGTGCTGCCAATGCTCGTCGCAACCCTGTTGACCTCCGCGGCTTTCGCGAAGGTCTGGAAGCATGCGCGCGCGGACGGAACCATGGAATTCACCAGTGCACCTCGCGAAGGCAAGGGGTGGGACTCGGTCTCCAAGTTCGATCGGATCGGGGCGGCTGACCCGACCCCGGAAGTGATCTCCTTGCCGCGCATGCGCGGGGCCAACGTCGTGTGGACCCGCGAGCGCGACGATGGCACGGTCGAATTCACGAACTTGCAGCCGGTGGGCAGGCGCTGGAAGGTGCTCTTTCGACTCGGTCCCGGAAAGGCGTCGGCTGTGCGTGGCTCCTCCGACCTCGTTCCCGCGCGTGACACCTCGGCCGCGCGCTACACGCGCTACGACGACCACATTCGTGACCAGCAGGCCTGCTTTGGCATCCCGCAGGCGCTGGTTCGCGCCGTCATCCGCACCGAGTCGGATTTCGATCCGAATGTTGTCTCCAGCGCCGGAGCGCAGGGACTGATGCAACTGATGCCGGCCACCGCGCGTGCCATGGGCGTGACCAATGTTTGGGATCCTCGGCAGAACATCATGGGCGGTTCCCGCTATTTGCAGCTTCTGGCCAAGCGCTACTGCCACACCTCGGCCATGGGTGGCTCGGAGGGGCGGACCGCCAGCTTCGTTTGTTCGTTCGATGAGAAGATCAAAGTGCTGGCCGGCTATCACGCCGGACCGGGCGCGGTCGACAAGTACGCCGGCATGCCGCCCTACGAAACAACACGGTCGTACGTGACCGCTGTACTCCAGCGCTTCGAGGAGTATAGAAGACGAGAAGCGGCGTTCTCGGAATGGTCCGAGGCCACGCCGCTCAAAGCGCGGTAAACTGACGTGGCCGAATTGGACAACATAGACTCCCCATCTCCCGGCTCCGCGGCGGGCGGAAACGCCGCGCTCGCTGAACCTTCGCCGGAGGAGCAAGCCTTGGTGGCGAAGCTTCGCCGCACCAGCGAGCTCGTCGCCGCCCAGCATCTGCCGGAAGCCGAGGCCGAGCTCTTGGTCGCCCAGAATCTTTCGCCACGCGACTTGCGCGTGCTCAAGCTGCTGGCCTTGGTTCGGTTCAAACTGGGCCGCCTGGCCGAATCGCGCCAAGTGTACCGAGAGGCTTCCGAGGTTGCCCCGGACGATCCGACGGTTCGCCTCAACCTTGGGCTGATAGCTCTCAAGCTGGATTCCTTTGCGGAGGCGGCGCTTGAGCTAGAGGCAACGGTTCGCTTGCAGCCAGACGATCGCCGGGCCTGGAGCTACCTGGGTTATGCCTACGCCCGGAATGCGTCGCCGGCCCAAGCCGCGACCGCGTTTCGCCGCGCGGGTCAGCACGAGCTGGCGGCCGAGATGGAGCGTGCCGCGACGCCGCCGTCGCACCCTTCAGACGGCGCGATCGTGGAAGGGTTGCCGCTGGTGACTTCGGCAGATGCTGCCGCCTCGCGCCCACTCTCGCCCGCCAAGGCCACGCCCCGGCCGGTGCGACGGCTCGATCCCACGCCCATGCCCTCGCCACAATCCAATTCTACCGGACAGGGCACCGAGGAAATGGTCACGCTCGGCAGTTTCACCACGGCGCGCCTGCTGTCATTGCCGCCCCTCTCTCAGCCTCTTGTATCGCTGGGGCAGGGCGTGCTGCGCTTTTCGGCGGGCGTGGAGACACACGTTCGGCAATCCGCTCTCCTTGTCGCGCTGGGCGGGCATGGCCTGTCGCTCGCGCACCGCAGAACCCGCGGTCACCTCAGCGACGACACGCTGGCCAGCGACTCGGATCGCTTTTTCCGGGTCGAGGGCGGGGGCGATCTGCTGCTTTCCTCGACGGATTCCGAACGCGGGCTGGTTGCGTTGGCTTTGGAACGTGATGTTCTCTACATCGAAGAGGATCGGATTGTGGCCTGGGGAGACGAGGTGGTGTGGGAATCGGGCTCCGTGCCGGGCAACGGCAAGGCACTCCTGCAGTTCCGCGGCACGGGTCGGGTGGTGCTCCTCGTCGGCGAGAGTGAGCTTGTCGCCGTTCGTATCGCAGAGGGTGATTGCATGGCCGTGCCGATCGCGCGCTTGGCGGGATGGCTTGGGCGAGTGGTCGTGCAGGGCCAGCCGGCCCGGGACGGGAAAGCCGCCGTGTCCGGGCTTCACCACGTCACCTGCGAGGGCGAAGGGGTGCTATTGCTATCAAGGCATGGCGAACATCGGTAGCCAACTCACCAACCTCCCGAACCTCGTGACCATGGGGCGGGTGCTGTTCGTGCCCGGCGTCCTCTACTACATGGACAACTACAGCCCGGTACGCAGCCTTATCGCTGCCATTCTGTACCTGGTCGCATCGCTTGGCGACGGTATCGACGGCTACCTGGCGCGCAGTCGGGGGCAAGTCAGCGTGCTCGGGAAGTTTCTCGATCCCGTGGCCGACAAGCTGATGGTCACCGCGGTCATGGTGTTCATGGTGGCTCTTAGCCGGGTGCCTGCCTGGTTGGTCGTCGTCCTGATTGCCCGCGACCTGGCCATCACCGGTCTGCGCAGCATCGCTTCCAGCGAGGGCATCGTCATTGCCGCGAGCAGGGGAGGCAAGATCAAGACCGCCCTTCAGCTGGTGGGGCTGACGCTGCTGCTCGTCCACTTTCGTTACCCCTTGCTCGGTCTGGGCATCAGCATCGACTACAACACCGCCGGTCTGGTCGTCCTTTATCTTTCTCTCGGCGCTTCGCTGATTTCTGGTGTCGACTACGTGGTGGTCTTCTTTCGCGCCATCGGCGAGTCCAAGCGCGAGGCTCCGCCGCCCGCGTGATCGTTCGGGGCGTTCGCGCTGATCTCGGCGCGTAGGTTGGCGACGGCTGCCAGGGCCTGGGCGTGAATGAGGCCGTTGGAAGCGACGAGACCGCGTGGGTTGTGCAAATCCAAATTGGTATAGCAAAGGGCGTTGCCGTCGCTATCCGTCATCTTGCCGCCCGCGGCCGTGAGAATCGCCTCGGGGCCGCAGCTGTCCCAGATCTTGGTTTGACTGCCGGGATAGACATAGAGATCGCGGGTGCCTTCCGACACCAGCGCGACCTTGAGCCCGACGCTGCCCAAGGCGATCTCGTCGGTGATGCCCAGCGCGCGGCGGAATCGTTCGTAGTATTCCATCCGGTGCGACTTTGACGAAACCAGGCGGATGTCTCTCGGGTCCGTAATCTTGGAAATGTGAATTGCTTCGCGCTTTCCATCCACGTCCTGTTTCCAAGCGCCCATACCCAGGGCGCCTATCCATACATTCCCGGTCGTGGGTTGGGCGACCACGCCCACCGTAGGGCGGCCCTCGACGCACAAACCGATCATGACGACGTAGCCGGGCTCGCCACGCAGGAAGTCGCGCGTGCCATCAATGGGATCGATCATCCACACGCGCGATTTCTCAAGGCGGGAAGGCTCGTCGGGCACTTCCTCCGAGAGGATGGCGTCGTCGGGGAATGCCTCGGCGAGGCGGCGCACGATGAGGGCGCTCGATTCGAGATCGGCCAGTGACACCGGTTCACCACCGGCCTTGTGCTCCACGCCGAGCGGGCGACCCTTGAAGCTGGCGACGACCGCCGCGGCTTCGAGCGCCACGGCGCGTGCGATTTCTAGTTCTCGTGAATAGTCCTTCGCCATCCGCGCCAACCATAGCAGGTGGAATTCCTGACGCGCCGGCTATGCTTCATTCATGCCTGCGGCGGCGAGATCGCGGACCAGAGCATGCCGGCCGACAATCAGAAGGATTCCGGATAGACCCACCAGGAGGCCAGTCACCAGGACCGGAATGCGCAAGCCGATGACGTCGGAGGCGGCGCCGATCAAGAAGGGCGAGCAGGCGTCGCCGAACAGGTGAATCGTGGTGGTGTGCAGTCCCACGCCACGCGCCCGTGCGTTGCCTGGGAGAACATTGACCATGGCCGCGTTGAGCGGGCCGTAGTTGAGGAAAAGGCAGAACAGGGTGGCACCCATGGCCGGCCAGTAGATCGCGGGGTTGGGCGAGAGCACGGCCAGGGCCGTGAACGGGATGGACGCTAGCAGGGTAATGCCGGAGAAGGTGAAGTGGGCGCCGCGGAATCTCTGCGCGAGACGGTCTCCGACGGGCCCGCCGAGCAAGGTCCCGACGAACCCGGTACCGAGTAGGAGGGCGCCAAAGACGGTGCTCGCTTGGGCCACGCCGAGATGGCGTTCGCGCACGAAATAGGTGGGCATCCACACGCCGAGGCCACCCATGGTGAAGCTGTAGATGGTTTGCGCCGCCACGTTGAAAAAGTAGCTCGGGCGCCGACGCAAAACGCGCAGGAACGCCGCCAAGGGGAGTTTTTGCGTGCGATCGGAGGTACTATCGAAGCGCCCGCGCGGTGGATCGCGAAGGAAGAAGAGGGCAAAGGCGCACAAGAGCCCTGGCCCACCCGCGATGAAGAAGGCCGGGCGCCAACCGTGACGAGCGCCGATTTGTCCCCCCAGCACATAGCCGAGGAAGATGCCGAAGGGCATGGCGGCATAGAAGATGGACAGGGCGCGCGCACGCCGCGAGGGCGGGTAGTGGTCCGACAGCAGGGATGGTGTGACCACCGTGTACGTGGCTTCGCCAATACCGACCATGGCGCGTGCGAAGAGCAGCCAGGCGAAAGTGGATGCGAGTCCCGAGGCAAAGGTGGCGACGCTCCACAGGGCAACACCGATGGCCGCGATACGAAGGCGGGACATCCGGTCGCCCAGCCAGCCTGCCATGGGGCAGACCAGGGCGTACACCAGAATGAAGGCCGACTGCAACGAACCCGCTTGCCGATCGCTCAGGCCAAGCCCGGCGATGATGAGCGGGAGCAGGGGCGACAGGAGAAAGCGGTCAAGATAGTTGAGGGCGTTGAGTCCTGTTAGAACGCCCAGGGTGACCGCGGGCCGGGTCGAATCCGAGTCTTTGTGCAGCGAAGGCAACTCAGCCATGGGTACCACGAAAGCAAGGGTCAGGGTAAAGTGCGTTCCATGAGCACACTAAAAGAAATCTTGTCACGTCCGGGTTCGCGCCCCCAGGTGATTCGCGATTGCGAGCAGATCATCAATGAAGAGGTCTCCTCGAAGGGCCTGACTGGCATCCCCATCAAGGCCGCGCACGCGGTGGTCAAGGCCATCAAACCTGGCTTCATCCCCGAGGTTGTCGATGGATTGCTCGACGACTTCGCCGACAGGCTCGATCCGCTGTACCAGGCGGCCAAGGCCAAGAACGAGCCCATCACCGCGTATTTCAACGCGCACGCCGGTGAAGCTGCCGAAGCACTGCTGGGTATCACCGACCAGCGCGCGCAGAGAGCGAAGAATCACGTGGTCAAGACCGCCTACGAGAAGCTGCGCCCCATGGCCAAGAAGCACACGGAGGCGGCCATTCCACGGGTGGCCAAGATGATCGCCAAGCACGACGCCGTGGTCCCAGCGGCCGCCCCAGCCAGCTAGTTGGTCAGCGAAATTCGGGCGGAGGGGCAACGCCGCGCACGTGCTCCGTGAAGTGCCGGGGTGGAAGGAAGAGCAACATGAGGCGGCCGAGGGTGATGATCTCGCCGCCTTGGAGCACGCACGGGGTCATCTTGCCGATGTCGATCTCGTTTACCAGCGTGCCATTGGCCGAGCCCCAATCGCAAATGCGATAGCTACCCGCGGTGGTGGCGATGAAGCAGTGTTTGCGTGAAACCGAATACTCGGGAATGACCACGTCGTTCTCCGAGGTCCGCCCAATGGTGATGGGGCCCTTGGGCGAATCGCGCGTCTTGGTCAGGGGGAACACCCGGCCCGCGATGCGGCCGCGTTCGAGCACGCTGTCGGCGAGATTGATGATGCTGGTGCCTGACCCGCCGCTGTCCTCGATGTCGCCGGCCATACCAAGAGCCACCAGAAAAGGCCACGGATAGAGACGCTTGAACGACTCCGCCCCCACATCTTGGTACTGTTCGGCGAATTGCTCTAGGTAGGAAAACACCGCTAAACCAAGGACGAGTAGCAGCCGAGCCAAGTCCTCAGCGTCTGCTGCTCGGCCGCAAAGAGTTTCGCTTCCATGCGATGCATGTTTCCCTCGGTGGCGCAGTGAACGATGACGCCAAGAAACTCGATGGGGCCTTTGGGAGCGTCCACGCGCAGGCGCACCATGCTGTTCTCGCGCAGCTTGCTCGCGCCGGTGAAGCCGACGCCGTCCTTGGCGAAGTAGAGTGACTCATAGTCCGCGTTGCCGGTGGAGCGCAGGACCTGCAGTTTGTAGCTCGCTTGCTTGGTGGGCTCGCTGAGCATCGAATGGCGGGCCAGCACGCGGCTTCCTACGTGGAAAATGCCCGTGTCCTTGCCTGGTGTCGTCTCGTCCAGCGATGCAACCGCCAAGGCAATTTTGGGCAGCACCGTCATCATGTATTCGGGTTCACCCGGCAGAAGCAGGCGCAGGGACGCCAGGCTTTCGGCCGTGGGGCTGGGGTCAGAGTCCAGCAGACCAGCAATGGCGTCGCATGCGTTGACGATGTCGATCATGGTGCGATGGTCGCGATCGGAATCTGGGTTGTGATGGGAACCGATCACGCCGATAAGGAGCGGGGGAAGGTTCCAACGCGCGGCCGTGACGAGCCCCAGCTCGACGTGAAATCGATCCACGCAAGCAGCCCACGTGGCTTCGGGCAGGACGCGGGCATCGCGCGTGCGCGCGATGACTTCTTCGAAACAGGCCGTCGCGACGACCTGGCCGAAGTCGTGGAGCAACCCGCAGATGAATGCCTCCTCAGGATTGCTCTTGCGCCAATAGGCAAGCGCGCGGCACAGCATGGCGCTGGTCATCGATATGCGCCAGTAGCGGCGGCGCAGCGACGAGAGACAGCCGGTGACGATGGCGTGCGCGCCGACGCTGGTGGCGATGGCAATCTTGCAAACCTCGTTGGAGCCGATGCGCGTGATGGCCGCTTCCAAGGTCGAGGTGGGCGTAACCCCACGAAATGCCGCCGAATTTGCGTAGCGCAAGATGGTCGCCGCCAGGACGGGATCGCCCCCAATTATGCGCTGCAGGTCGCCCATCCCGAAGTTTTCCTCGCCGACCAGGCGTTGCAGCCGCATGGCCACCACGGGGTAGGGCGGAATGTTGACGTTGTCCCGCTTGATGAGATCGACGACCAGCGCCTCTAGATCTTTAACGTCCTCCATCAGATACAGTCTATATCCGACGCGCGCGCAAGGGTAGCCTTCCCGCACCAAGCAGGTGAATGACTGACGATTTGGCTGGCGACGGCGGATGCGATGGGCTAGTCGGACGCCTCTACAGATCGACTTTGACGAATCCCTTGCCCGGTTTGGCGAAGAGGTAGCCTTGCAGCAGATCCACGCCGAGCTCGATCAAGGTATCGCGTTCGGCGATAGTCTCCACGCCCTCGGCCACCACGTGCATCTCCATTTCGGCGAAGAGAGTGGTCATGGCCTGGATGACCTTGCGGCGGGTTGGCGAGCTGTCCACGCCGCGGACCAGGGACATGTCGTACTTGACCACCTCGGGTTGCAGAGGCGCGAAGCTGGCGAGGCCGGAGTAGCCGGCGCCGAGGTCATCGAGCGCAATCCGGAATCCCAGGTGGCGCAGCTTGTCAACCCTGGTCTCGATGTCGTTCACGGTGGCCAACGAGGCTCGTTCCGTCACTTCGAGAACCACGCGTTTCGCGACCCGCGAGAGCGGCGAGTCCGGGCTATAGAGATGGTCGTCGACCAAGTCGTGGCTGTGCAGGTTGACGAACACGAACTGGCTGGGGGCTCTTGGCACGTCTTCCGCGACGCGATTGCGTACGATACGACCAACCTCGGCGACTCGGTCTAGCCGCTCGGCTGCGGACAGCAGTGCGCAGGGATTGGAAAGTTGGGGCTCCGTGCTACGCAAAAGCGCCTCGTAGGCCAGGATACGCTTCCGTTTCCAAGACACCACGGGTTGGAAGGCCATCCACACCGACTGAAGGGCGCGTTCGAATATCATGGTGAGGCCGGCGCGATCCTCGGCCGGGCTCCAGGCCTCGCCCGCCGAGGAGATGGCCATGCGGCGAAGCACGGCCAGGCGGTGCATTTGCGCGCAGTAGATGACGGTGTCCTGCAACTGCGCGGGCGTCAGTGGCTTGAGCAGATAGCGGAAGGCGGAGTGCTCGACGGCCGCCACGGCGGTATCGAGCCTGGGCGTGCCGGTAATGAGCACCACAGGTATGTCCGCATCGCGCTGATGGGCCGCTTGCAAGACACCGACGCCATCGACGCAGGGAAGGGTGATGTCGGATACCACGGCATCGTACGTCCCGGATAGCAGCATGTTGACCGCGGTCTCGCCGTTGTCGGCGCAATCCACTTCAAAGCCTACGGCTCGCAACGCGCGGGAGTAGGCACGGAGTTGGAGTTGGTCATCTTCGGCGACGAGAACCCTGGAGCCGCTTGGCGCCGCTCGTACCTCGGGGGTTGGCGTGTCGGTGGTTGCGGGCAGGGATCCGGCATGAGGGGACATGGTTTCGAGCAACGCAAACCCCGTGCCTAGTCAGAGCTTGGCAAGTATCGGGTGAAAGTCCCATTGTTTGCGCCGGCACGGGGCCTCCCGCGCGCTAGCGCCTGCGCTCGCTCGTCGCTTTTCCGTCGCTCGGTTTTGACGTGCCGTCGGAGAACCGACGCCGGGGAACCGACGTCCAGCTTGGAGTTGGACCTGCCCGGCGAATGTCAGCGAATTGTCGATCACCGTCAGGGCGCACCGTTGCCAATGCGACAGTGCGTGCCCGAATCGATGATTTCGCTCGCGATAATTCCGGCCCAGCTCTTGCTGTCAACCAAGGCACATCTCATGACCGGCTCCCAGGATCGATTGACAGCGGCAGGCGTGGAAGGCGCGAGCGCGCGTCGTCTGCGCACGGTCGAGGATTTGAGAATGGGCGACCAAGCCTGCTTCATCTATGGCAGTGAGCAAGAATACCAGGTGGTCATGGCTCCCTTCGTGCGCGCGGGACTCGACCAGCGACAGCGCGTGCTGTACATCCACGACACGCGTTCGCCCGAGGTCGTGCGCGCCATGTTGCGCGCTGCCGGCGTGGATATCGATCACGCCGAATTCCGCGAACAGATTGTTTTCGTGTCCGCGAAACAGATATACGCGCGAGGCGCCGGCTATTCCTTCGAACGGGTACTCGATCAGCTGCACGCGCTGACGGCGATGGCGCTGGCCGATGGTTGGAGCGCTCTGCGCGTGACCAGCGAAATGACATGGCTGCTCCGTCAGACGCAAGGGATCGAGCGTCTGCTTTCGCAGGAGGGAAGGATGGCGGCCTTCTATCGCGAAAGCGCTGCCCTTGGCATGGCCCAGTTCGATCGCGGAAAGTTCCCGGCCGAGGCGCTGCTCGACGTCTTGCTGGCGCATCCCGTGGCCGTACTTGGCACCGAGGCCGTGCACAATTTCTACCACACGCCGCAGGTCGAGGTTTCTGGCGGCTGGCGATCGGAAGCGACGCTGTCGAAATGGGTATCGAACCTGAAAGAGCGCAAACGCGCCGCCGAGAACATGCGCGAGGCACTCCAGCTTCATCGCGAGGTCCTCGACAACGTGGGCTCGGGCATCGTCGTCATCGACCGCGATGGCCGGGTGGTGCAGTGCAATCCCTTCGTGGAACGAATCCTGGGCGTCTATGGTTTGGATGTACAAGGCCGCCCCCTGGCCGAGTTTTTTCCGGACATGGGCTTGGGCAATTTCGAACATACGTTCGCGCGCGTTCTCGATGGCGAGACCGTTCTTTCGCCCGACATGAACGTCCGCCGGCCAGGGGACACGAATGCATTCTGGACCATCGCGACGCTGGCTCCGTACCGCAATCCAGATGGTCTGATCATCGGTGCGATTGCCGCCATCAGTGACATCACCAGCCGCAAGGAAATGGAGGCGGCGTTGCGCTCCAGCGAGGAGCAATTGCGGGAAACGCAAAAGCTCGAGGCCGTGGGGCGCTTGGCGGGCGGTGTTGCCCACGACATGAACAACGCGCTCAATGCCATCATCGCCTTCGCCGATCTGGCTCTACAAGGGGCGGGCGACAACCAAGGCCTGTGCGACGACATCGGCGAGATTCGCCTGGCCGCGGATCGCGCAGCGGGGATTACCCGGCGGCTGCTTGCGTTTTCACGCCGGCAGGTCCTGCAACCCCAGGTCGTCGAGGTGAACACCATCGTCACCAGCATCGAGGACATGTTGCGCCGCCTCGTCGGGGAGAAAATCGCACTTTCGCTTCGCCTGGCACCCGACGCTGGATGGGTGAAGTCCGACCCCGCGCAGATCGAACAGGTCATCATCAATCTGGCGCTCAACGCCCGCGATGCCATGCCCGAGGGTGGCCGTCTGACCATCGAAACCGACGTCGCGCAATTGGCCGAGCAGCAGGCGGGAGAGTTCGACATCATCGCGCCGGGGGACTACGCGGTTCTTCGTATTTTCGATTCCGGCTGCGGCATGTCGTCCGATGTCCTTGAGCACGCCTTCGAGCCCTTTTTCACGACCAAGGATCTCGCCCGCGGCAGCGGACTTGGCCTGCCCGTCGTGTACGGGATCGTCAAGCAAAGCGGTGGACAGATTCGTATCCACAGCGAGCCCGGCATGGGGACGCGCGTGGAAATCTATCTGGCGCACGTGCCCGAGCCTGACTTGCCGGAGGCGGCCTTGGCTGGCGTGTCTGGCGACGAAACTGTGCTGCTTGTCGAGGACGAGGATCTCGTGCGCAAGGTGGTGTCGCGCATTCTCGAACGTGCAGGCTACCGCGTGCTCGTGGCGGGTTCGGGGGGCGAGGCCATGGCCCTGTGTGAACGTTCGCCGACCCCCATTGATGCGCTGGTCACCGACGTCATTATGCCGGGCATGGGTGGAAGAGAACTGGCGGAGCGGATGGTCGATCGCTTTCCGAGTCTCAAGGTACTGTTCATGACCGGCTATACGGATGACGAAGTCTTGCGCCGGGGAATCCTGGACCAAGGGCGAGCAATCATGCTCAAACCTTTCTCGCCTAGAGAACTGCTGCGCCGGCTGCGGGAGGTGCTAACGACCTGATTCAAGGTATGGGCCGACTCTGCCGATCCCAAGTGGGAAGAGACAATGAAAGACGGCTCCTTTCCGGGCAAGTCAGCGCTCGTCGCTGACGACGACGATGTGGTGCGCTCGACCCTTGGGCGACTCCTGCGCCATCTGGACATGGACGTCCTGGATGCCGCAGACGGAGGCGATGCGATTCGCAAGGTCGATGAGCACCCGTTCGACCTCGTCATTTCCGATCTGTCCATGCCCCAGGCCGACGGGTTCGCCGTCCTGGCGTCCGTGCGCAAGAAGCAGCCGCACACGCCGGTTGTTATCCTGACCGGCGCGGGCGGTGTTCCGGATTCGGTGCGCGCCATGCGCGAGGGAGCGTTCGACTTCCTCACCAAGCCCTTCCACCCGACGGCCTTGACCGAGGTGGTTCGCGCCGCGCTCACCCAGGGCGGAGGTGTTGGGAGCAAACCTCGGCTGACGCCGGAACTCGGTAGTCCGACCCTTGCCGGCAGCGGCGCCGTTCTGCTGGGCAAGTCGGCCATTCTGCATGATCTCCTTGCCCTCGTGCAGCAGGTTGGCCCGACCGACGCCACGGTTCTCATTTCGGGCGAGACGGGCAGTGGCAAGGAGGTGATTGCGCGCCTCTTGCACGCATCGTCGCCGCGCGCGGGCCAACGGCTGGTGGCGGTGAATTGCGCCGCCATTCCCGAGAACTTGATCGAGAGCGAGCTGTTCGGACATGTCAAAGGCGCGTTTACCAACGCGCACGAGAATCGCATCGGTCGCTTGCGCGAGGCGGACGGCGGATCGGTGTTGCTCGACGAGATTGGCGAGCTGGCGCTGCCCATGCAAGCAAGGCTTCTGCGCGTGCTCCAGGATCAATCGGTGACACCGGTCGGCTCGGAGCGGTCGTACCAGATCAGCGTGCGTTTCCTGGCGGCGACCAACCGGGATCTCGAGGCCATGACGAACGCGGGCCGCTTCCGCCAGGATCTCTTCTTCAGGCTCAACGTCGTGCCCATCCACGTCCCGCCCTTGCGCGATCGCTTGGACGACGTGCCCACCCTGGCCATCCATTTTCTTGAGCAGGCCGCGCGCCGCCGCGATCGCTCCATCACCATTTCCGACAAGGCCATGGCCGTGCTGCAGCTCTACGGCTGGCCGGGCAATGTTCGCGAGCTGGAGAACCTGATCGAGCGCATGGCCATTCTGGACCGCGATGGCGTCATCGACACGGACGATATTCCGTCAGCGCTCGGCGGCGAAACCGGCGAGGCGGTGGCGCGCACCCTGTATGATTTGTCCGAAAACGGCGTGGACCTGCCCACCGCGGTTTCCCGTTTCGAACGCGCGCTTATCGGCACCGCCATGCGCAGATCGAACAGCAACAAATCCAAGGCGGCTGTCATGCTCGGGATCGGACGAACCACCCTCATCGACAAGCTACGCAAGCTTGGAATGTGAAGGGCTAGCTCTTCTTGCCGGTGCCGCCGGGATGCATGAGCAGGTGCTCTTGCACCAGGTTTTTCAGGGTGGCCATGTCGAAGGGTTTTTCCAGACGTTCGTTGCTGACGGTTTCCAGGAAATGGCGCGCCTTCGGGGTGAAAGCACCGCCCGTCATGAACACGATGTCGGCAGCCCGTTCGGGAGCGAATTCCCGTAGCTCGTTGTAGAAGTCAACGCCGGTCACGTCGGGCATCATCAGGTCGCACAGGATGAGATCGAAGTGTTCTCCGGCGCGCAAGCGATCGAGCGCCTTGCGCGCGCCGGTCTCGGTGATGACCTCGTTATCCTTGCCCAGCACGCGCTTCAAGGCTGTGCCGACGATAGGCTCGTCGTCTATGGCCAGGATGCGGGCCGACAGCGAAGCGATGGGGCGTCGGATACGGCTGGTCTTGCGGACGGCGCTGGTGGCCTCGGACGGCGGCAGGAAGACGCGGAACACGCTGCCCTTGCCAACCTCACTTTCCACGATGATCTCGCCGCCCAGGGCCTGCACGATGCGGTTGCAGATGGAAAGTCCAAGGCCCGTGCCGACCCCCACCGGCTTGGTGGTGTAGAACGGCGTGAAGAGGTGGCTCAGCACCTCCTGCGACATACCGCAACCGGTATCCCGCACCTCGACCGCGATGCGGCCTCGTGCATCGATACACGTGGAAATCGTAATCGTGTTCCTGTCGGCGCGGCCCTCTTCCATGGCTTGAACCGCGTTGACGATCAAGTTCAAGAACACCTGGCCAAGCCGTGATTCATCCCCGTGGACCATGGGCACGGGCTGGAATTGGCGCACGATGCGCGCGCGGTGCTTGAGCTCGTTCCAGGCCATGCGCAGCGAGGATTCGAGGATGCGCTGCATGTCCACGGGGCCCATCGAGGTTTCGGGCGTGCGCGAAAAGATCTTGAGGTCGCGGACGATGTCGCGCAGGCGTTCGGAAGCCTCCAAGGCGTCGCGCAGCTCTTCCTCGAGCTCGACCCGATCCTCCTCGCTGCCCTGGTCGACCTTGAGGGTGGAAACGCATTCCACCGCCATGTGCAGATTGGTGAGAACCGCCGCAAGCGGGTTGTTGATCTCGTGCGCCACGCCCGCGGCCAGAATGCCCACCGAGGCCATGCGGTCGGAAACCATGAGCTGCTCCTGCAGGCGGCGGTGCTCGGTGATGTCGAAGATGGTCGCCAGATGCCCGAAGCAACTGCCGTTCTCGTCGACGATGGAATGAAATGCGAGCATGCCCCATAGGGCGGAGCCGTCGTCCCGGCGCAGGCGGCACTGGGCGCGGAAGGTCGCCGTGCCGTCGGTCTTGCCGTGCAGATAGCCGGTGATAGCCTCGACAACCTTGGCCTCGGCCAAGAAGTGCAGCAAGTCCGCGCCGCCCGTGTCGGCTGGAGCGAGTCCCAGCATGTCGGCCATGCGCCGATTCATGTAGGTGGTGCGACCGTCGCGGTCGAGCATCCAGATGCCCTCGTGGGCCGTCTCGACGATGCGGCGGAATTTGATCTCGCTGGCCGCCAGGCTTTCCTCGGCCTTGCGGCGCGCGCGGCGCTCGGCGGCTTCGCGCAGCTCGCGCTCAACCGCGGGCGCCAGGCGCGCCAGGTTGTTCTTGATCAGAACGTCGTGCGCGCCCGATTTCAGAACCTCGACCGCGGTTTCCTCGCCCACCGCCCCGGACACCACCAGGAAGGGGATGTCTGGCCCTACCTCCTTGAAGATGTGAATGGCGGCCAGGGCGTTGAGGCCGGGCAAAGAATAGTCGCTGATGACGACGTCCCACGGCCCTGATTTGAGCGCTATCCGAAAATCATCGGGCGTGTCCACCCGGCGCGATTTGACGGTGAATCCCGCGCGGCCAAGGTGCCGCGCCACCAGTAGGACATCGTCTTCCGAGTCCTCGAGGAACAAGACCTGTAGCTGGCGGTTCACGGTCGCCCGCCTTCGGCGACCGGAAGTTGATTCAGCGCCAGCCAATAGCTGCCAATCAGCTCGACAGCCCCGGCGAACTCCACGAAGTCTACGGGTTTGCGAATGTAGCTGTTGGCCCCCAGGTCGTAGCTGGCCGCGATGTCCGCTTGCTCGGTGCTGCAGCTCATGACCACGACGGGGATGTGTTGGCCGACGGGGCTTTGGCGCAGCTGGCGCAGGACATCGAGCCCGCTCACGCATGGCAATTTCAGGTCGAGAAGGATCAGCGCCGGCGGCTGACTGGGATTGCGCCCTGCCCAGTCCCCAAGCCCAAAGACATAGTCGAGCGCTTGCCGACCATCGCGCGCACGGACGATTCTACACTTCACACCGCCGGTGTGGAACGCGCGGAGGGTGAGGTCAGCATCGTCTTCGCTGTCCTCGACCAACAGGATCACTCGTAGGTGACGGCTCATTCCAGGTATCCCAGCGCCCTTGCCATACCCAGTGTATCGCGACGTGGCGGTCGCCGCTAGTTGACGGGACTGGACCTCGAGCGTCGCCGCCGCCTGAGTTGTTCTGTTTAGAACTCGATGTTCAGGGTCTTGCCATTCTCGGTCGTCGCAATCTGCGAATGGGGCAGGGTGACGGTTCCGACGGGAGCCACCACCTGCGAGCTGTGGAGCAGACTAACGCTGGGATGCGCTGTCGCGCTGCAACGCATTTTGAGGTCGATGGCGTTGCTGGTTTGGCTGGTCGTGGTTTCGATTCGGCAGCTTTCGACGACTTGAACCGACACGAGCACGAGGGCGCTGCGGCTGCCCGCGCTGGCCGGCCTGGAAAACAGGGCAACGCTGGCCGTGGCGAGAAGGCACAGGAGAAGGGGCCGCCCGATTGTGGACCAAACACCAACCTGATTCGCGTGAGAACATCGATTGAGCACGAAGCAAGGAAGAGCAGTATCCGTGCCTCGGCATTCGATCCGAGCAACTATTCAAATTTACTTAGTATTATAAATTACATATTCTATGTGTGTCGTAATTCCGACGAATCGGCTTTGACGGGATGTCGGCATTCCGGCGGCATCAGAAGTCTATCGTGACCGTGACCCGATCCGTGTAGGTCCCGGCCGGAACGTCTTGGCCCGCCGGGATCCGGCCGTAGACAGTCAGGGTGACATCCTTGTTGTTGGGCGCATCGACGGGACCGTACTCGGTTGGGTAGGTGCTATCTCCCCAGCGCGTACTGCAGTTGGCATCCTGACAGAGGTCGTAGTTCAGTAGATTGCCTCCACTGGCCATCTTTCGCGGGGCGTTGGTCGGCGCGTTGAGACCCTTGCTCAGCCACACCCTGATGCCGGGCCCCTTCGGGTGGCAGTTGAAGGTTACGCTGCCCGTCGAAGTGAGATCTGTGGTTGAGAAGACGTCGTAGGTTCCGAAGGAAACCGAGGTAGCGCTTATGGTGCAGGTGTTGGTTTGCGCCGAAGCCGAGCCTTGATCTAGGAAGAGTGCTCCACCCAAGACGCCGAGCCACGCCAGCCAGCGTACACCTCTCATGGTTGCTCCTTACCAGGAACGATACATCGAACCGTTCCCACATTCACCAGCGCCGTGGCCCCAGCCGAAACCACAAGCGAGAATCGGCAGAGCCCGGTAGCGTATTGAACCTCGGCCAAATAGGAAGCAGGCGGAACATTCTCAAGATAGAAATTGCCTGCTTCATCGAGCGGCGAATCCACCGACTTGCCTTCGACCTGGACCGTGAGCTGGCCATACGCAGGTACAATCACGGCACCGCCAACTTCGACGACCACGGTCCCTGAAACACTCTGCACCCGCCGGATGGGGAAACTGACCACGGCGCCGCCGCGATAGGGGGGCGCGATGGTTATCTCGGTAGCGCCGATGTTGTACTCGAGGGGAATGTCTTTGTCGTCGATCCCGATGCGGTTGCCATAGTACGAGAGCAGGTTCGGGATGAGCAGATTGCCATTCTGGTTGGTCGTTCCGATGACTTGATTGCTAAGAGTCCCGTGAACGCCAGGCAACCCCGGTACGTTGATGAGAGCGTAGCTGTCCTGCACCGGGCGGGTGAAGAAAATGTCCCGATGGATGAGCACGATCCCTCCGGTGCCGGTCAACGTGGCGTGGCCTCGGTCATTCGCGGTCAATCCGTCATGACGATAGTCGGCGTCGATACGACCGTGCGCGCCCTGATACTGGGCCGTTGCCTCCTCGACAGCGTTGTCGCCAGCCTCGGCCACAATTCGATATCCGTACCCTGGGCCGATGGGCAGCGAGTGCTGCACATCCACGTGGCTCGTCCCGGCTCGGCCGTCTCCGCCCCAGCGATCGCTTCTGGTTGCGCTGGCGGTGGTCCGGTCCCCAACCGAGTAAGCAAGTCCGGCGAAAGTGTCGTACTCGACCGGCGCTCCGCGCTGGAAAGTATTGCCCAAGGTAACGAAGGCGTAGAGCTTGCGCGTGAGGGTCCGGTTGGCAAGTAGCATGGTCCGGTTGGTCCAGCCTTTGTCGCGCCAATCTGCGCCTTCGTATTGCAAGGAAACCATGGCAGCCTTGCCCAAAACAATTGCGGTAGTCGCGGTCAGATCGAAATGTTGCCGATCCAGCTCGAGCGGCAGGCTCAGGTTGATGTAGCGGTCGCTCTGCACTCGAGCACCCACTTGAAGGTTGAGTGGGCGCCCCACATAGGAATACGAGAGCAAGGCGGCAACACCAGGGCCCGCGGGGTAGGTGAGTATTTCCGTGCCTCCCGACGTCGTCCGGGCCTGATTGGTATCGCTAACCGCCACCACGACGGCCACTTCGCCCACGGGGAGGCGCGCAGCAGCACTAGGACCGCCGCTTAACGTATGCGCGGTACCCTCGATGCGGCCGCCGAGAGTCAGCCAATCGGTGATGCCGTAGCGATGGCGAAAGAGCATTGCCGGTCCGCCGTAGTTCCAGCTCTCGGTGCCAAGGCCATTTCGCCGAAGACCCAGGTTGTAGCTGAAATCCGACAACCCTTTGGCCAGGGTTCCGAGCGCCAGGTAGTAGGGACTGGACATGGTTCGCTCGCCGCCAAAGGCGTCGCGGATCACCACGCGAGTGTCACCACTGCCCGTTGTCAGGGGGACGTTTTGCAAGTTGAATTGTCCAGGCGCAAGCGTGTCCCGGCGCACGAGCTGGCCGTTGACGTAGACCTCGACCGTGGAAGGGGTCAGTACCGTGCCGCCAAGCTGGGTGCTTGGGAGCATGATGAAATAGGGATCGAGTGCGAAGGTGCGCGTGACGCTCAACCCGCCCATCACCAGTCCGCCGCCAAGAACGTCGCTGGTTGCGGTCGAGTCGCCGACAATGATGCGCGTCAGCTTGTCCCGCCAATCGAAGGTCAGATTGGTCAGCATACGCGCCCAAGTTCCATCGGGCAGATGCTGGGCGCTGCCATAGAGCAGTTGTCCTCGCACACTGATCCCGGCCTCGCCATATCCGTTCCAGCCGAAATCGCTTGGACTCTGCAGCTCGTAAAGGCTCACAGAGTAGTTGGCGAACATGCTCGGAGAAGTATCGTAGATGATCCCTTCGGGGCGCTTGGGCCGCAGATCGAGGACGCATGCCCCGAAGAGCGACGGATCTGCCGTGATAGTCAGATTCAGGTTCGCCTCGTCAAAGGCGTAAGTAATCTTTGGCGCGAGCGAGCGGAGCGAGACGAAGAGATCCTCGCCGCGCTTCTCCCGCTTGCCGTCCTGCACATGCACCCCGCCACTTTCCAGATCAACCAGCTTGACCAGAATATCTCTCGGGCGCACGACCACCAATACGTCGCCGATATTGACCTGGTTGACGGTGCATCGGAGAAAAGCCGGCTGCCCTTCCTCGGCTTGGCTGACGACCTGGGCAAGGCCGGCTTCCGCGGATTCCAATGCGTCCGGCTCGAAGCCAGCCTCTGAACCATCAAGCGGCCTTGGGCTAGCGTCGGCAGTTGGAGGACTCGGAGCTTTACCCGCATCGGCCTCACTGTCGATCTGGGCGGAACCAGCATCAACGGGACCGTTAGCCTGGGCCAAGGTCGGGGTGGCGAGCGCGGTAGCAATCGCGGCGATCACGCCCCAGCTCCATCTTGAAGACCAGGCCAGCACCGCGCCCTGGTCGCTCAGGGGCCGCAGCCCGCTGCGGGCACATCAATGCGGCCGTTGAACTTGGTCTCCGCAGCCTGCACCTCGATCGACAGCACCTTGGTCTTGGCGCAGACATCTTTCGGGAGATCGACCTCCCAGACCCGCGTTCCACCTGTAAGAACGTACCAGCCATCGAGCTTCTTCTCGAAAAGAGTAGCGCCAGCAGCATCCATGGCCTTGGCCAGCACCGATTGTATGAGGAAGTGCACGTTGCCGGTGTTCCTAGCCGTGAAGGCGAGCACGCCTTTTGCGACGGCTATGCCCTCGATAGTGCCTGACACCGCGGGTTTTGCCGGTTCGATGAAGACCGGAATGCCCATCTTGGTCAGCACCCGCACCTCGGACTTTTCCGCCTGGGGCGACTTGAGCGGCGGAAGCTCCTCGACAAAGATACGATAGCTCTTCTCACCCGCTCCCGGTGGTACCGTCGAGCCGACGCGCAGCTTACGTTCTTGCTTCGGCCCCAGAGTCAGCAGGGTTGGGTAAACGACAATGTCTTTGGTGTCCTGGAGGTGCATCTCACCCTTGGGGCTCTGTTGCCACGCTTGTGGCGCAATCTTGAACCGAACCTCTTCATCGCTCTGGTTCTGCAGGCTGAGCAACGCGCTCTGCTCACGTCCCGACAAGGAAATCTTGACGGGGTTGACGGTGAACGAACTGGCCTCAGCTCTGCCGCTCAGACCCAGGAGTGCGCCGAGCAGCAGAGCTAACGGGATCTCACACTTCCCCATAGCCAGTCACGATACGCCCGTTTAGTGAATGCGAAAGTTTTGCTACCGCTCTAGAAATTGAGGGTGGCCGTGACCAGGTCCTGGTATTCGCCCGCGATGACGGACGTCGTTCCCGCCGGAATCTTCCCGTACATTGTAACTGTGTTGTTTCCGGCTGTAGCGATTTGGTTCGCGCTGGTCACAAACACGTTGTTACGAGTCGAGTCAGTATAGATTTGATACGGCAGGATATTGGTGCCAATCGCCATTCCTCGCATGGACCCATTTAGATTGTGGCCATTGTCCAAACTGACCGTGACAGGCGTGCCGACGGTGCACGTGAAAGTAATGTCGCTCTGCGCTGTCAGGTCCGTCGTGCTGGTCGGGTCATATGTAATGAAGTCTAGAGTTGCAGCACTTATTGTGCAGGCTTTCGCGACATGTACTTGGACGGTAACAGTGTTCGCCAATGGCACTGCCTGGGCGTTGTCGGGGCGCCCGACAAATAGTGCGAGAAACATTGCGGAGGTGGTGAGTACGATCTTCGAGGTCCTGTTCATCATGGGGCGTTCTCCTTCGGTTGCTGTTGGGGGATCTCTCAACCAAAACTAGTAGTTCAGCGTCACAGTGACTGTGTCGAGGTAAGTGCCTACAGAAACGTCCTGCCCAGACGGAATACGGGCATAGACGACGAAATTCTGGGCCGCCTTGCTGGTTGCGACCGCGATAGCGCGGGTGACCCCGCTCCACAGCACCGTACGGCCTGAGTCCGAATAGAGCATGTAAGCTAGAAAGTCCGCCGCGCCGGGGCCCTTCATGCGGGGTTGGTTGACGAGAGCATTGGCTCCGAGATTGAGCGCGATGCTTGTGCCAGCGCCCTTGGTGCAGACGATTTGGACGTTGCCAGTGCCATCCTCGTTCGCCCCTGCATTGGCCACCACCGGATCGTAGGGCGCTGGAAAGGTGACTGCCGTCGTGGTGACCGTGCAGTTTGCGCTCACCGTTGCATTGATCGGCATGGTCCCTGTCGCAGTAGCTGCAGAAAGGAACCTAGCTGAGCCCATGACGACCGCGCCGCTCATCACCAGACACAAGAAAAGTTTCGTTGACCTCGTGGTTGCCATCTTTTGTCCTCTAGAACTCGATGGTAAAGACTCTCGTCAGCTACCTGGCGTGTTGTTCTTGACAGATGTGGACTGAAGCAACAGCTGAACCATGCTGCCCATCAGCCCCGCGCGATTTCGCTGCATAGGATCCATGACATCGCTGTTGGATCGTTCGCGCACAACCTGGTCGGCCAGTGGTCCGACGGGGGCGGTTCCAGGGGCGATGAAGAGCGAAGGGGATTTCATGTGCGTGAACAATGCCAAGATTCTATCCAAACAAAAGGAAATGGGAAATACATTGTGAACGACAAACAAAAATGCCAATGCCTTCCGTTGCTTTGCGCAGTCGGCCAATGCCTCATTTTTTCTCCGAAATGCGCCGATAGCCGACTTTGCACCCTGCCTTTTCGTCGGCATTCCGCCACCAGAAGTCGGTTTCCGGTATCGCTTTCCCGACGATCGAACTACAAGCGAACAGCAAGCGCAGCCTCGGAAGAGCGCCAGAAAAAACACGCGTTCGGCGGGCGGGCTGATCGGTCAGCCCGCGCTACTTGCGCTGCGGTCGGCCGGGCTTCTTGCTCGGGCCGCTCTTGTTTCCGGCCTTGCCCCGATTTTCATCGAGGTCGGCGAAAGACTCGGAGTTGTCGACCTTGTACAGCTCGGCTTCGCGCTCGAAGAAGTCCTTTTCGAGCGGTGAGAAGTTGCCGCTTTGCCGTCTTTTTTCCGGCGTCGCGCTGTGCGGCCGACCGTCACTCGGATCGGTGGGACTGTCCTTGCCCGCGGGCGCTTCGGCGGTAAGGGATGGATCGATTTGGAAGGACGATGAAGCGCGTTCCGGCCTGCCCGCATCGCGCGTTGTCTTGCCCGAAGGCGACACCTTGATTTCTCCGGTCACGCGTGCCGAGCTCGGCTCCGCCACGGGAGCGGCACTCGCTTGCGGCATCGAAGCGTTTGCCGGGTCCTGGTCGGGTGCAAGCGTCGCGTCCAACTGGATCGACATTCGCGCCTGCACCGGCATTTGCCGGGCCGTCCTGCGCGAGGGGGTCGCTTGGATTTCGCCGGTGATTCGAGCCCCGGAGCTAGGCGCGGACGATTCCGCCGAAGGACTCTGGACACTGGGAGTGGGGATGACGGGACTTTGTGCCATGGGATTTTGAATGATGGGTGCTTGGATCACGGGACTTTGAGGCGCTGGATTTGGAAGCACGGGACTCGATGCGATGCTGGATTCGGGTGGATTGGCAATCTCGATCTGCGCGGTATCGACGACCACCGAGGTACGCTCGGGCACCGCGCGCACGGAGGACCGCGTTCGCCGCTCGCGTAGCTCGATGGTTCCGCTGGCCCGCGTCCCTGGCGCGACCATCTTGGGCACGGGGGAGAACAACGAACGCGCGGGCATCGCAGCGACTGGCGCTGGCTCGGCCTCGGGCGGGCGACCCGAGGTTGTGATGATCTCCAAGGTCTTTCTGTGCGGGTGATCCTGCTCTTCGCCGGACGCGTTCGCTTCGCCGCGAGTCGCGGGTACGGCCGCTGTCCCTGGCTGGGGCGTCGGAGTCTTGCTCCCATCGCCGCGCGCTCGGGCCGGGCGTGGAGTCGACGGTCCCACGATGCGCGCGTTTTCCCAGAATTCCTCGAGCGGCGGACGCGCCGGTTTTACGTCCGAGTCGGGCTTGGGATCGCGGCGCACCAGGATTGCGAGCTCCACCAGCCGGCCCACAATCCGCACGGTGTCGAGAACGCGGAAGGGGCTCTCGTCGATGATATCCGAAAGCGTTCGTCGGCCGTCGCACAGTCGAACGACCGGCGTTACCTCGGCGGGTACGGAGTTGCCCGAATGCTGAAGGCGATCCTCGCTCGTCGAATAGACGGTGGCAGGTGGTCCGATGTCCTTCATCGCGTAGGTGAAATCACGCTGGAACCGATCGAGCTCCTCCAGGAATTCCTGAGCCGACTGGTGCAACTGACCGCGCCGCACGACTGGGCGAAGGTGCAATTTCAGCTCGCCATCGTTCCAGATGAGGACGTGCTGTACCGCCGCCATGCCCTGAAGATGGACGACCTGGGCTGCGGTCAGCTCGCCTTCGTGGAAGAGAAGCTCGCTGTGCCGGCCTTTGCGTTCGAGCTGAAGCAGGCCGGAACGCGCCAACCCGCACAGGGTTCGGATCATCGAAAGGGTGGTTGCCACCGTGATCGGGAGCGAGAAGGACGGCTCCTCGCCCGGCTTCTGAGCGGCGGACGCGCCCGCCTCGACCAGCAACTGGCTCGCGGTCAGGACGTCGCGCACGAAGGCCGGCAGCGGCAGCAAGTCCACGTCGCCGTTTTCCTTGAGCGGCTTGCGCAGTTCTTCGGGACCGAGGACCAACAAGGGCAGCGTGCGGAATGATTCCTTGCTGCGGATCTGGCGGATGATCGTGAGCGTCTTGTCGTGGTCCGCCCGCGATACGATGACCACGATCTCAGCGCCTGAGGCCTTGACCAGCAGCGACGCGGTCTCCGGCGTCGGACAGGCTGTGGTTCGCCAGTCCGCGCCTTGGAATCCGTAGGTCAAGGCTTCGAGCCCCTTTGGATCGGCGTCAACGATGAGCGCGGCGTGCAGGCTGGTCATGGTGGTGGGCTGCGAGATGGCTGCCAAGGGGCGAGTATATCGGCGACACTGATTCGCTGCACGAACGAATCACGCCATGACAAGCGGGATCGGTGTGATCGCCGTGACCAAATCGCACGCGCCAGTTTAGCAGATCTAGGGGAGGCTATCGTCGAGGTGCCGCCCGGATTTGAACCGGGGAATAAGGGTTTTGCAGACCCTTGCCTTACCACTTGGCCACGGCACCGTGCTTGACCCCTTATGTAGCACATCGATCGCGGGGAGGGTCAACACCAGATGCGCATTTTGGTCGCGTGGGGAGCCAGCCGCGTGGGGAGCCAGCGAGCGTTGCTCACGCCCTGCTGGACTGCGGATTATCTCGGGAAGACCGAGGAGGGGTTCCCATGATCGCGTAGGCGGAGCCTTGCGGGCGCCGATGCGGCGCTGTCCTCGTTCGGGGTTCCCATGATCGCGTAGGCGGAGCCGGGCTTTGCCCGGCGCAGCCAGAGCGCGGGAGGGTTTGGGAACCCTCCCAGGGTTCCCATCTAAATCGTTTCGTCTTTTTCACCTGCCTCCGGACGGACCGGTGCGCCGGTCCTCAGGTAGCGCGAGGCCATCTCGAATTCGAAGAACGACATCATCTTGGTCTCCACGACCTTGCTCCACAGTGCGTGCGCTTCCTCGCGTTGTCCGTTCGACAGCCGGCGCATGGCCTCGTAGAAGTAGGCCTCTGCGCGCTTGCCGCTGGAGTCGGCCTTGGCCAGCAGGGAGGCGTAGTCGATCTGGCCGACCGAGTACCGGGCAAGCTCCGTGTACCAGGCGGCGGCGCGCGGCGGGCGCAGCAGGATTTTTCGCCCGGCGATGGTGCGCAGGTAGGCCATGGCACCCGCGTCGGGAGCGCTGGCGCTGCGCCGAGTGAGGTCGAGAATCCATAGGGAGGCGTAGACCTTCACGTACTCGGAGACCGCACGCGTGGACTTGGCGAGGGCGCGGCGGAAGATGTCCAAGGCGGCCTCGCTTTCCCCTCGCTGCACCAGAAAGGCGATGGAATCGAGGTAGCTTTGATCGCGATCTTCGTCCTGCGCGATGGCTTCGTCGAACTTGCGCAGGCCGTCTTCGCGGCGACCGAGCAAGTAGTAAAGCCGCCCGACTTCAAATGTGGCCTCGGCGGAATAGGAAAGATTCTTGCGCCGAATCTGCTCCAGCATCAGCCGCTCCCAGCCGCGCGCGGAAATGCTCCACGCCTTGCGCGCGTCTTCGGGGTTGGCCGCGATCTCGTAGGCATTGCCGAGGACAAATGACAGCTTGGCCTGTCCCTCGACGTAGGGGATGGTGTCCTCGGCAGGCGCGTTGCGCTCGCGGGAATCTAGGGATTCGCGCAAGAGCGCGATAGCCTTTTGCGGCTCGCCGCGCTTGATGGACAAGTTGGCAAGTTGCCGGATGACGTCCACGCCGCCGTCACCGCCGCGACGGGCCCGCGATAGCAGTGGGGTGGCCCTGTCGATTTGCCCCGCGTCGACCATGCTGCCCGCAAGAACGTAGTCGATATCGGCCTCGTCGAGCTTGAAATGGGCGGCTCCGTAGCGGCCGCGGGCCTCGGCGAACTGGGCGCGCAGACGATCGGCCTCGCGCTCGGACTGGGCGATGCGATCCGGATCCATGTGCATCTTCAGGCGAAGGAATGCCAGCTCCATGCGCTCGGCGGCCAGATCTGCCAGCAAGTCCGGGTCGGCCTTGTGCGAGGCCGAGGCCGAAACTGCCTCGTCGAGGTAGCGCAGCGACAGCAAGGGCGCCGAGATCATGCGCGCGACCCGCGAGGCCAAGAGCAAGAGGTCGGGGTCGCCCGAATGGACCGCGAGCCCCTCGCGCAAGACTCCCATGGCCGAGAGCGGGTCGATGCGATCCGTGGAGGTCCCGTGCAGGATTTCATTGCGTGGCAGAAATCGCCTGGCCAGCGCCAGGTAGTCAGGGGCCTTGGCGTCCCGCGAGGCCGCCGCGAGCGTGAGCTGACGGAATTCCGGGTCGTCGCCGGGCTTGTCCGCGAAATGCTCCGCCACCTGGTTGCCCTTGGCCAGCTGCCCACAGCGCAAATAGACGGCTGCTGCGGACACCGACATGGCCGAGAGGGATTCCGTGTCGAGGAGCAACTCGCTGAGCAGGCCGCGCGCGCCTTCACCAGAGCCGATGGGTCGGCGCAAGATTCCAGCCACCTTGTCCTGGCGGGCGAACACGAGGCGAGCCAGTCGCTCCACCACCTCGGGCGCGGGCCAAACCGCGGCCGTGCTTTCAAGGATCTCGCTTGCCGAGGCCAGTCGGCGTGGTCCGGGCTGCCCGCCTCCCAGCTGCGCCGCGGAGTCGAGCCACGAGAAGAGCTGGTCCAGGCGCGATGCCCATTCGCGATTGGCGCTATCGACCGATTGGAGCACGAACAAAGCCGTGGCCACGGGAAGTTCGTTGCCACGTGGAGAATAGGCCGCCAGGATGAGCTTCGCAGCCTTTTGCAAGAGCTGGCGTTCGGGGTCGGAGAGTCGCGGCCCGCCAGCAACCCACAACCCGCTCGGCGGAAACAGATCCAGCGCGTCCCGAAACGAATCCTGCAAGCGATCGAAGTCGTCCTCGCCACCGAGCAGTGAAGGCTCGCGCCGCAACTGTTCGGCGTCCAGCGCCGCGATGGGCGCGAGCAGATAGGCGAGGAGCTTGCCACGCAGACGGGCCCGCTCGACGGTGCTTTCGGGCAGCGCCTGATAGAGGAGCTTGGCCTCGAAGAAGTCCTCCTCGCTGGCGATGGAGGCGACCGTGTCGGCCTCGCTTGCCAGGGCCCGCGAGGTGGGACTGAGATCGGCGGGGTTCGAGGTGAGGCCATGGGCGCAGCCAAGCAAACCGGCAAGGCCGAGAAAAGCAATCAGGCCGGGCCTGCGTGGCAAGTTGGTCGACATGGCTGAAGTCTAGCGCGGAGAGGTTCCCCCGCGCTATAAACCGGAAACCCGATGGCGCCCCAATCGCTCAGACGGCGGCCGTTTTTCCCAGAGAGTGGCGAGGGCCCGCTGCTCTTCGCCCACCGTGGCGCCAGTGCACATGAAACCGAAAACACATTGGCGGCATTCCAGCGCGCCATGGCCGATGGCGCTGACGGGGTCGAGCTTGACGTTCAGCTCTGTGTTTCCGGCGACGTTGTGGTGTTCCACGACGACGATTTGACAAGGCTCGTCGGCAGACCCGAGCGCATCGATCAGCTCGCTCTCCCAGCGCTTCGCGAAGTACGACTTCTGCCTGGCGGCGAGATTCCGACCCTGGCCGAAGCGTTGGAGGCGTGTGGGCCCGCGGCACTGGTCAATGTCGAGATCAAGCACGATGGGCTGTTTCCCGGTGGCTGCCGAGCCTTGGTAAGCGCGGTGGCCGAAGTCGTGGCGCGCGCCGATGCGGGCCAGCGTGTGCTCATCTCGTCGTTCAGTCCAGGCGCGGTCTGGTTGTGGCGCAAGCTTCGACCTGACGTAGCCTGCGGCCTTCTCTTCGAACAGCCGCGGCCTTTTCATCGGCCCTGGCCTTTGCGCAGCGATATTTTGCTGCCGCTGCTGCGGCCACTAGCGGTTCATCCCGAACGCACCCTGTGCACGCGCAACAGCGTGGCGCGCTGGCGAGGGCAGGGCTATTGCGTAAACGCGTGGACAGTCGATGATCCCCACGCCACTCGGGCCCTGGCGGACATGGGGGTGTGCGGCGTCATCACCAATGACCCGGCTAGCGCGCGAGCCGCGTTGGCCTTGACCCGGCGATCCGTGGGTGGCTAACATCCAGTCACCATGAGAACCTTCGTTCTGGCAGGGTTGTTAGTGTGCGTCGTTTCCTCTTGCGAGAGTGCCACCTCCGAACGGATCGAAGCCTGGAAGGGTACCCAGAAAGGGCCCGACAAGATCGAGGCGGCGCTGCGGGGCGGAAACGTGCCGGCCAACCTGCGCGCCGAGGCCGCGGCCGCGCTGGTCGATATGGGGCGGCCCGAGAAGGTCGACGAGATCATGGCCGGCATGGAGGCTGGCGAGCGCTGGGAGATCCTGAAGACCCTGGTGGAGATCCACATCAAGGGTCTATCCAGCCCGCAATTGCCCAAGGCCCGCGAGGCGAGGGACGGCCTGTTCAGCGTGCGTCAGTACGCGCCGCCCGAGGAGCAGAAACGGATCGATGGCGTCCTGCTGACATCCATCGAGAAGGATCTCTCGGAGGGGCGGTTCACCGGCGGTCGGCATTCTCTGGACAAGATGTTGTCGGCCATCGGGCCGGCCTCGGGGCCCATGCTGGTCAAGCTACTCGGCGACCCCAAGTCGCCTTACAAGGGCTTGGCCGAGCTCTTGGTCAAGGTCTGCGACGAGCCAACGCGCGACAAGGGCGGGGCCGCTTTGCTCAGGCGCGTGTCGGCCGGGAAGGATGTTCCCCTCGACATGTGGCTAGCCCTCGGCCTGCTCGGCGGCCCGACAGCCACGGACTACTTGTCCATCAAGATGCAAAAGGGGACGCCCGAGGAGGCGATTTTGGCGGCCAAGGCTCTGCAGCAATCCCGGTTTCCGACGGTGCTGCCCCTGGCTCTCAAGATCGCCGGCGAGGCCAAGGCCAACAAAGAGCTGCGCGGCGAGGCCTTTGGCGTGATCGAGAAGATCGGTGGTCCCGAGGCACAAAAGGGGCTTTTGCACATTATCGCCGAGGACAAGAGCGACCTGGTTCGTTACCGCGCCCACGAAGCGGCCCTGGAGGTTGGCAAGGCCGACGCCATTGTTTCCGCGCTGCAGGCATTTTCTGGCAAGCTGTCTTTTAAGCGGGAAGACGTGGTCGATTTCCTGGTCAAAGACATTTCTAAGCTGGGCGCGAAGGCCAAACCTCAAGTCCTGGTGGCCTTGGCATCGCCCTCGGCACTGGCTCGCATGACCGCGATTCTGGCGCTGGAGGCCCCCTTGCCGTCCAATCCCAAGGGTCACCTGGGCGGGCCCGAAGATGCCACCGCAGTGCTGAAACTTGCGGATGACAAGGCAACGATCAAAGGATTCTCATCAGGCGGGACGGTTGGCGCGGAAGCCAAACGGGTCGCTTCATTGTTGCAAGGCAAGTAGACTAAGGGCTGGCTCTAGGAGAGCAAGGATCAACGATGTCCATGGATCCGAATCGCAAAACGCTCCGTCATTTCTACTGCACCGACGGTATCTGGCAGATCTTCGAGCAGATGTCCGAGGGCATGGACCGCGGGGTTGACGAGCTGGTCAACGAGGCGATGCGCGCCTATGCCGAGCAGAACGGATACCTGGCGGGGCCAGATACGGATGCGCAACCGTCCGGGCTCTATGTCTCCGATCCGACGCGTCCGCCCGCCATGCCACCGCCCTTGCCCGCGGCACGGATGACAGCTCACTTCGCTGGCCGGCCGCCCCTACCATCGGCGGCGCCTGTGGCCTTGCCTCCGCCGAGTCCGGGCGGCGGGGCCATGCCGCCGCTCTACCTCATTTTTGGAAATCAAAAATATATCGTCGACAAAGATCAATTCATTATCGGGCGCGGGGCCAAGTCCTCGGACCTGCCCATCCGCGATGGCAACATCTCGCGCAAACACGCCGCCGTGGTCAGGCGTGCTGGCGCCTACTACATCAAGGATCTCGGGTCGACCAACGGTATCGACTTCAACGGCGAGCGCATCGAGGCGCGCAAGATCGAAGAGGGTGACATCTATTCGATCTGCGATTACCAGCTCAAATTTACCTACCGTTGATAATGGGAACCCTCAAAGGGTTCGCTGCGCCCTCGGCACCCGCCTCCCCCCTTGCCTCCCCCGCGCTTCGCGCGGCCTCGCCAAACCCTCCCGCGATGGTCCGCAGGCCAGCAGGCCGTGAGCAAAGCTCGCCGGCTCCCCACGCGGTTGGTAGTGCGGTGTCGCTCGACGACCCGCTGGAGACGTTGCCGGGCGCCGGCCCTGTTACCGCGGAGCGTATGGCCGCGCGCGGATTGGCCCGCGTGCGCGATCTGCTCTTCTTCTTTCCCCGTGCATACGAGGACTACCGCAGGATCTATCCGCTGGGCGAGCTCGGTGAGCTTGCGACCGGGACTTCGGTGGTGGTGCGCGGAAAGGTCGTTCGCGTGCACAAGTTCTTCCGCCGCATGCTCGACGTTCACATCGAGGAGGACGGCGCCAGCTTGCGCGCGCGCTGGTTTCGGCCGAATGCGGGCATGGCCAAGACTTTCGCGAAGGGCGCCTGCGTGGCCTTGGCGGGCAAACTGCGACGGACCGAAAAGGGTGAAGCCGAGCTGGTCCATCCCAGCAACGTGACCTCGCTGCTTGGGGAGTCGGGCAGGGTGGGCATCAGAGCGCGCTATCCACCGATCGAGAGAGTCCCGGGCCGCACTGTCGAGAAAATCGTCGCGGCGGCGTTGTTGGCGACCGGCCATCAGGTTCCCGATCTCTTGCCTGAAGCGACGCGCGTTCAGCTCGGCCTGCCCGACGTGGCACAAGCGCTCGCATTCGTGCACCGACCGCCCGATACCATTTCGGACGACGAGTTCGTGCAACTCCTGGCAGGCACATCGCCAGCCCAGCGCAGGTTCGCGTTCGAAGAGCTCTTCGTCTTGCAAGCCGGTCTGGCGCAAGAGCGAGAGCGCGTGAAAAAGCTGAGTGCGCCTGCCGGTGTTGTGGATGGCAAACGGATCGTTGCTGACGTGCGGGGCGCGTTGCCGTTCGTGCTTACGCACGCGCAGGAGCACGCGGTCGGTGCCATTTTCGAATCCATGGCCGCGCCCGCGCCCATGCAGTGTCTACTTCAAGGCGATGTCGGCAGCGGCAAAACCGCGGTGGCGTTCGCGGCGAGCGTTCGCGCCGCGCGCGCGGGTGGGCAGACGCTTTTCATGGCGCCGACCGCCGTGCTCGCCGAACAGCACGGCCGAACCCTGAACGCTTGGGGTGCGCGCCTGGGTTTGCGAACTGGGCTTCTGCATTCGGGCCTCGATACGGCCGAACAGAAACGGGTTCTCGCGTCCGCAGCGTCGGGCGCTCTCGATCTGATCGTGGGAACCCACGCCCTGCTCGAAGATCGGCTGCGCTTGTCGCGCCTGACCTTGGCCATCGTGGACGAACAGCATCGCTTCGGCGTCCGCCAGCGGGCTCGCCTGCGTCGCGTGGACAGTGGCGAAAACGGCTGGCAAATCGGCGCACAAAACGGCATGGTCCCCCACCTGCTCGTGCTCTCAGCCACACCCATTCCGCGCACCCTGGCACTGACCCTCTATGGCGACCTGGACCTGGTCACGCTCGACGCCCTGCCGCCGGGACGGAAGCCGATTCTCTCCCGCGTGTGCGTGGGCGAAGCCGAACGTGCGCGGGCCTACGCGGCGGTGAAGCAGACGGTGGCAGAGGGCGGGCAGGGGCTCGTCGTGTGTCCCGCCATCGCCGAGCGCGAAGGGGACGGTCCCGCGCCGACCTCCGCGGTGGCACTGGCCCGAACCCTGCGCGTGGAGCTTCATCCCGCGCGCGTCGGTGTTTTGCACGGCCAGCTCACCGCCGAGGGCCAACGCCTGGCCATCGACGCCATTCGTGAAGGCCGGCTCGACGTCCTCGTGTCGACGACCGTGGTCGAGGTCGGCGTGGACTTGCCACGCGCTCGCATCATGGTCATCGAGGATGCAGAGCGCTTCGGCTTGGCTCAGTTGCACCAGTTGCGTGGCCGGGTCGGGCGAGGCCCGGAGCAAGCGCAGTGCTGTTTCCTGACGGCGTCGGACGATCCCGAGGCCCTGGACCGACTGCGCATCGTGGCTTCGACCCAGGATGGTTTCCGCATCGCCGAGGAAGATCTCCGACGGCGCGGGGTGGGTGACTTGCAGGGCACGCGACAAAGTGGAACGCCCGAGCTGCGTTTCGCCGATCTTGGCACCTACGTCGGCCTGGTCGAGCTAGCGCGCAAAGAAGCAGTGGCGGTGCTGGCCGAGGATCCCGACCTGGCGCGGCCGGAACACGCGGAGCTTCGCCGCGCGGTGAAGGAGCGCTTCGAGACGGCGCGCCCCGTGGCCGAGGAGGCCGGCTAGTCATGGGCAACGCACGGCGGGCCATCTTCGCCGGATTTTGGGGCGGCCTGCTGGCGGGCGTGCTCGACGCTCTTGCCACGCTTTTCACCTCGTCGGGCATGCTCGGCCTGGCCAATCGATTTCATCTCATTGCCATCGATGGCGGCATGGGGGCGCTCGCCGGCGTGTCGCTGGTCGTGGTGTTCGTGGGCTGGACGCTCGCCTTTCAGCGCGAGCCCGCCAGCTCGCGCTGGTTGTCCGCTGCCCACGCGGTGACCTTGGTGCTGGCCTTGCCGGTCGTCGTGTACGACGCCTTTGCGCTGTTTCATGGGATTCAGGCCTCGCGCATTCCCGCGCATAGGTTCTTGTCAGTCATCTTGATCCTCATCGGTGCCGCCACGATTTGGACTGCCGTTACACTATGGGGGCGATTGCTCGCGCGGGCCGAGCCGGCGGGCGGGCATCGCGTTCTCTCTGGCCGGACGAAGGCACTGATTCTCGTCGCGGGCCTAGCGTTGGTGGTCGCCGCGATCCTCGCCGGCTGGGCGAATCGCAACGTGCTGCCGCGCCTCTACCACTGGTTTCACCTATCGCTGACCCTCTTTTCGCTCTTAGCCTGCGTACTCGCGGTTCGCTTGCTGCTGGGGCTCGGGCGCCGGCTCCTCGGCAAGCGCTGGTCGTGGCTTCTCGCCGCCATCGCAGCGGTGACTTTCGTGGCCGGGGCATTTCTCGAGCGCCCGATCCTTTCGCGCAGCCAGGGTCTGCGCTACTTCATCTATGAGAAAACCCAGCTGGCCAGCTTGTTCGTGCGGCTTCTGCCCACGCAGAGGCCGCGCGCGGGACAGACAACCACGGTTGCGCCCGCCGAGACCCTGCCACCGCTCACCGGGGGGCCCCATCGTCCGGGCGCGGACATCGTGCTCATCACGGTCGACGCCGTGCGGGCGGACCACCTTGGCTGCTACGGCTATGGGCGCCCGACCACGCCGAACATCGACGCGCTCGCCGCGCGCGGGGTGCGCTTCGAGCACGCCTACACGCAGGCGCCGCACACCTCGTTCTCGCTGGCCTCGGTGATGATCGGCAAGTACTACCCCACGCTGGCCCGCCTGGCCTCGTCGGAAACCCATGAGACCCTGGCCTGGATATTCCGCCGCTACGGCTGGAAGACGGCGGCGTTCTTTCCGCCCGCGGTATTCTACATCGACGCCCACAAGATGAAGGCCTTCGAGTCGAGCAATTTCGACTTCGAGTACGTGAAGTACGAGTACCTTGGCGCCGAGGGACGCATCGGACAGATTGAGGATTTTCTGCGCGCCGAGCACCCGGAGAAGCTATTCCTCTGGTTGCACCTCTTCGAGCCCCACGAGCCCTATGAAAAGCACAAGGGCTTCGATTTCGGAGGCGGCGATGTGGATCGCTACGACAGCGAGATTGCCTACGCCGATAGGGTGGTGGGCAAGGTCGTTGCGCTGATCGAGCGGCAGCGTCCGGGGGCGGTCGTCATTCTGGCCGCGGATCACGGCGAAGAATTCGGCGAGCACGGCGGTCGCTATCACGGAACGACGCTTTTCGAGGAGCAGGTGCACGTGCCGCTGATCGTGGTCGCGCCTGGCCTGACACCGCACGTGGTATCCGGACCGACCCAGCTCATCGACATTCCTGCGACCATTTTCGGCCTGCTCGATTTTCCGCAGCCGGCCCGCGTGCGTGGCACAGATCTCGGCCCCTGGCTGGCCACACCACCCGCTCCGGAAAGCCGTCTGCCGCCGGCCTTCGCCGAGGTCGAGGACAAGCGCATGGTCGTGGTCGGCTCCGAGAAACTCATCTGCGACGTGAGCCGAGACTATTGTTCGTACTTCGATCTGCGCGGCGACCCGCGCGAGCAGCACGACCTGGCTGACCAGCGCCCGGATCGAGTTGCATCTCTGCGCCAGCAGCTCGACCGGTGGCTTGGGGAACAGACGCGCTACGAAGCGAAGTTGCTGGGCGCTGCGGACGGCAGCGGCGAGCTCGCGCGCGCAATCGAGCGCGGACGTCTTGCCGATGCCAGCGCGGCCATGGCCTTGGCCGAGTCGCTGTCGGGGAGTGCCCCCGTCGGGGCACGGCGAGAGGCCGCGGGCCTCCTTGTCACCACCTTGCCAGCCAGGCCAGAGACGCTGGCCGTCCTGCGCGCCGCCGCCGACAAGGCCGACGACGAAGAGGTGCGCGCCTTTGCCGCGGTGGCGGCCATGCGTTTGGGCGCGAGCGAGATGCAGGATCGCTTGCGCGCGCTCTTGGCCAAGCCGACGACGGAGGCAAGCGAAGCTCTGCACGTCCACGCAGCCCTGGCTCTGGCCGAGAAGTCGGATGGATCGGGCCTGCGTGCGCTCGGCGGCGCCCTCGATTCCTGCGGCAGCGACGTGCTCCTGTGCAAGCGGATTCTCGCGGCGCTGGGCAATCTCAAGGATGCGCGGGCCGTGGCGCCCCTGGTCGCACACCTGGTTTTCGTGCAGACCCGCCGCGAGACCGTGGAAGCACTGGGAGCCATCGCCGATCCGGCGAGCTCTCCCGCGCTGATTGGCTGCCTCGAAAGCGACGAGTACGTACCCGTGCGTGTGGCCGCTGCCGTGGCGCTGGGGCATCTCGGCGGTGCGCGTGCGCTGCAAGCCTTGCAGTCGGCGCTCGGCCACGAGCGCGAGGAAACGGTGCTCCTGGCTGTGCGCCAGGCGCTGGGCGCCCACGGGCGGCGCAAGTAGGGCCTGACGAAATTCCACTCTAGACGTGTCCATAAATGGACCCGTCTAGAAGGTTTTTTAGGGGAGGGCCGCAGCCCTCCCCTCGTCCGCGAAGTGAATTCGCGGACTTCACCCCACCTGCGGCCGAGCCTTTGGCTCGGCTCCAGAAGAACTGTCCAATTCCTGGACAGTTCTTCTGGGCTCACGTTCGGCCTGGCTTGAGGTAAGATGGCCGGAATTTTCCCGGGAGGATGACGATGCACGGTCCTGTTTCTCGCCGAATCCGTTTGAGCGTTCTTGCTTCTGTGGCCTTGGGGGCATGGCTATATGTCGGTACCGCCAGCGCCGGAACCTGGCAGCCGGTGGGCGTGGGCGATTGTCCCGGAAGGGACGTTGCTGGATCGCGCGGCTCGGTGCCCGAGGCTGGCAAGTGCGACGCGAGCTTCGCCGGGTACACGGCGGTGTGCTGGGCGACAGGCTGCACCTACAAGAACGTGACGACGTCGTCGTGCACGGGCGGCGCCAGTCCTGGTCAGATGTACACCTGCGCGGCGACTGCCCCCGTGCCAACGCCATCAGGTGGTGGCTGGCAGTCGGTGGGCCTTGGCGATTGCCCGGGTCGGGACGTGGCGGGCACCAACGGGCCGAATCCAGATCCGTCCAAGTGCAATGCGAGCTTTGCCGGCAACACGGCGGTGTGCTGGATGACCGGCTGCACGTACAAGAACGTGGCGACCGGCTCGTGCACGGGCGGCGCCAACCCAGGTCAGATGTATACCTGCGGCGCTCGTGCCGCGACCACGCCCGTGCCCCCGCCTCCTCCTCCGCCGCCGCCGGGTGGCGGCTGGCAGGCCGTCGGCATCGGGGACTGTCCGGGCCGGGACGTAGCCGGGAGCAGCGGGCCGAGTCCGGATCCCTCGAAGTGCGGCGCGAATTTCGCCGGCAACACGGCGGTGTGCTGGGCGACCGGCTGCACGTACAAGAATGTGGCGACCGGGTCGTGCACGGGCGGCGCGAATCCGGGTCAGATGTACACTTGCACCGCCACGCCCCCTGCGCCGCCGCCGCCTTCGGGTGGGCGCAATCGCAAGCCCGCTCCGGCGGCACCCCCCGCCAGCGCCTGGCAGTCGGTGGGCATCGGCGACTGCCCGGGTCGAGACGTGGCGGGCAGCGCCGGGCCGAACCCCGATCCGTCCAAGTGTGACAGCAAATTCGCCGGCAATACGGCCGTATGCTGGGCCAGCGGCTGCACCTACAAGAGCGTGGCGACGCCCGCGTGCACAGGTGGCGCGAATCCGGGCCAGCTTTACACGTGTGCCTCCAATGCCGCCGCGCCACCGCCCGGGCCGCCCAAGGTGCAGGGCAAACGCTACTCCGTCGTCAACTACACGGGCGAGACCCAGAATCCCCACGATTTCGTCGTCGACTGGAAGGCGTGCAAGGTCGCCGAGCTGAACAAGGAATCTGAAAGTGGGACCGAGGACATCAGCGTCCTGGTCTGTCGACCCGGCAGCCGCTTGGTCATCAAGACCGACTTTCGCGCCACCGGCCATTGGATCCAGTACGACTGGATCATGCTCGACGGCGGCGCCACCATGGCCGGCTCGTACCGCGACCCAACGACCTGCGGACCCTCGGCCGGCAAACGGGGAAAGTAGCTGGATAAGCCGGCGTCGGACAAGTCCAGCAGATCCCTCGCATACGCAGAGATCCAACAGCCAGGTCCCCTCGCATACGCAGAGATCCAACAGCCAGGTCCCCTCTCCCCGGCGTCAGCCGGGGAGAGGACAGGGTGGTTGCGACCAGGAAAGGCTGGTCTGAAAGGAAAGAGAACTCGGAAGCTCTTGA